>k87-543623_pt1 | contig 22429 bp, 21 predicted proteins | sample MGYA00084030_6733316 | MGnify analysis MGYA00084030 | reverse complement strand
GTGGATACACTGCGTGATGCCGACATGCTGGACTGTCTGCAGCTGCTGCATTTCCACATGGGCTCGCAACTCGGCAACATCCGCGATATTCAGCACGGTATGGGCGAGGCCGGCCGTTATTTTGCCGAATTGTGCAAACTGGGCGCGCCCCTGCACTACCTGGACGTCGGCGGCGGCTTGGGTGTCGACTACGACGGCACCCGCTCACGCGGGCCTTGCTCGATGAACTACTCGCCCGAGGAATACGCCAACACCATCGTTCGCAGCATCCACGACATGTGCGTCGCAGCCAGTCTGCCCGAACCCAATCTGATCACCGAAGCCGGTCGGGCGATGACCGCGCACCACGCCGTCCTGCTGACTCAAGTAACCGACATGGAAGCGCCTCACGCGGGTGATGCACGACAACCGAATGCGGCCGCCCCATCGATCATTCACGATCTGTGGCAAGGCCTGGAAGACATCGGCAAACGCTCGCTGGTAGAGATTTATCATGAGGCCGCTCACCTGTTAACGGAAGCGCAGGGCATGTTCAATCATGGCGTACTGGACTTGGCGGCACGCGCCCAAGCCGAGCAAATCTACACAGCCATCTGCCTAAAATTACGTGACCAGCTCGACCCCGCCCGGCCGGCCCACCAAGAAGTGCGCGCTCACCTCGACCAGAAGCTCGCGGCCAAATATTTTTGCAATTTCTCGGTTTTTCAGTCGATGCCCGACGTTTGGGCTTTAGAGCAGATCTTTCCGGTGATGCCCGTACATCGCTTAGATGAAGCGCCTCAGCAACAAGGTTTGATTCAGGATCTCACCTGCGATTCCGACGGACGCATTGATCATTATGTTGATGGCAACGGCGTTTGCGACACCCTCCCCCTGCATATCCCGCGTCCCGGCGAGACCTATGTGCTGGGATTTTTTCTGCTAGGCGCCTATCAAGAAATTCTCGGCGATATCCACAACCTTTTCGGCGATACTGACGCGGTGAACGTGCGCTTAAATGCCGACGGCAGCCATAGCCTGCAAGAACCAGAACGCGGTGACACGGCGGATCAACTCTTAGCCTATGTCCACTTCGAGCCCGAACGCCTACTGGCCAGCTATCGTCACAAAGTAGCCGAGGCAAACCTAAACAAAGCCGAAGCGTCAAGTTACCTGGCCGAGCTCACTGCGGGCTTGCAGGGCTATACCTACCTTAAAACTTGAGTGATTAAACTCTTAAAAGGAAAAACAGGCGGGCTAAGGCCAGGCCATAGGATAGCCTGGCATCTTTCATCCGCAAGTACGCTACACTCTACTCAGGCAAAAATGGGTTGGCATCATAGAGGCATCAAAATGAATGGACAATTCTCAGGCAAAGTGGCTCTGATAACGGGCGGATCCTCAGGCATCGGGCGCGCCACTGCACTGGCGTTTGCTCGGGAAGGTGCACAGGTCGTCGTTGCTGACGTACTAACGGAAGGCGGCGAGGAGACGGTGCAGATGATCAAAAAATCCGGCAGCCCGGCTATCTTCATCAAAACCGACGTGTCGAAATCGAGTGACGTAGAGCAGATAGTCAAAAAAACTGTTGCCACGTATGGTCGCCTGGATTTCGGCATCAATAATGCCGGTATTGAAGGAGCAGCGGCCCCAACCGCCGACTGTACCGAGGAAAACTGGGACCGCATAATTGGTGTTAACCTCAAAGGCGTCTGGTTGTGCATGAAGCACGAGATCACACAGATGCTCAAACAGGGTGGCGGCGCCATCGTCAATATGGCATCTGTAGCAGGGCTGGTCGGCTTCTCGGGATTGCCTGCCTACTGCGCATCCAAGGGTGGCGTGATCCAACTGACGCGCGCGGCGGCACTGGAATACGCCAAAGCCGGCATTCGCATAAACGCCGTGTGTCCTGGCGTTATTCGCACGCCTATGGTTGATCGCCTTTTGGGCGGTCAACCTGAGGCAGAAGCAGGATTTGTCGCCATGGAGCCCGTGGGGCGGATGGGTACGCCAGAAGAGATTGCAGCGGCTGTTGTGTGGTTGTGCTCGGATGCGGCATCGTTTGTCATCGGTCACCCGATGGTGGTGGACGGCGGCTTAGTTACACAATAAGCGCAGCGAACAGTTAGCTTCCTGTCGTCCATCTGCATCAATGTCGTAACCGATATCCTTGTCATTCGGATTACACAGGCACGCAACTTAATCAGGTGATTTGACGACCAACGGAGTGATGCCTTGCGCCCGCAAACGTTGGCGCATGCTGTCCACGGCCGACTGGCCGGTGACGGGGCCAATTCGCACGCGATAGAGGCTTTGATGGTTACTGCCGGTGCCCGCCTGAACGGTCGACTCGATCCCCTGAAAGGCCAGCTTGACCTTCACTTTATCCGCGTCGGCGATATTGCGAAATGCCCCTGCCTGCAGGATATAACGGGGTGTTTTTTCTGGCGCGGTAACCGGCGTGGGCGCGCTGATATTCGCGCTTGTCACGGCCAATGGGCGACCCGGCGCTAACGATTTTTTCTCTTGATTGGGCAAAACATCGTAAAAGTCGAACCGATTTGCGGCGGGTAGTTCTTTTGGCTTGGCCTCCGGCTTGATCGTGGGCGGCGGCACGATCATTGCGACGGCTTTGGGGGCGGTGGACGTGCCCACGGGCGGCGGCAAAGGCAACGCCACTTCCGGCGAAGCCGGCGGCGCCGTATACCAACGATAGGTCACTGCCATCATAGCGGACCCTACCGCCAATCCAACCACCACGTAAGCCCACGACGGCAGTGCCGATTTAGGCGAAGCCCGCCGTGCCGAAGGCTTTGCCGAGGATTGAATAAACCCTCGACGATTGTTGACTGGCCGACGTCGACGCCTGGATGCCATGATTTACATGCTCTCCGGTGCAGACACATCCAATAAAATCAATCCGTTCATCAACACCTGCCGCGTCGCGCCGATCAGATAAAGCCGCGCATTACGCAGTGGCGCATCCTCCACCAAAAAGGTGCAGGCATTGTAATAAGTGTGGAAGCACTGGGCCAACTCACGTAAATAATGGGCGATCTGGTGTGGCGAATAGGCACGAGCGGCCGACTCCACCACTTCCGGATATCGCGAGACCGCCACCATCAACTCTTGCTCATGACTTTCGGTTAGCCGATCCAGGCTGGCTGCGCCTTGAGCGGCATCGTAACTGAGGCTGCGCCCAGGCAACTGGCTGAATACGCTGTAAATTCTCGCATGGGCATACTGCACATAATAGACGGGATTGTCGGAGCTTTCGGACTTGGCCAGCTCCAGATCAAAGTCTAAATGCTGATCGTGGGAGCGCATCACATAGAAGAAGCGAGCCGCATCGTTGCTCACCTCCTCCCGCAATTGGCGCAACGTGACGAATTCGCCCGCCCGAGTGGACATCGAGACTTTTTCTTTGCCTCGATAAAGGATGGCGAACTGCACCAGCTGCACCGTCAAAGCGTTTGCGTCGTAACCAAGCGCGGTTAATCCGGCTTTTACTCGCGGCACATAACCGTGATGGTCCGCGCCCCAGATATCGACCAGGCAATCAAAACCGCGCTGATATTTATCCATGTGGTAGGCCAAATCAGCGGCAAAATACGTCGTTGCGCCGTTTTCGCGCACCACTACGCGATCTTTCTCGTCGCCAAACGTAGTCGAACGAAACCAGCGAGCGCCGTCTTGAGTGTAGAGATGACCGGCCTGATTCAGCGCTGCGATGGCTTTTTCTACCGCGCCCGACTCCACCAGCGAGCGCTCGGAATACCAGCGATCGTAGGTAACGCGGAACTCGGCTAAGTCATCGTGAATATCGTCAAGGATGGCGGTTAAGCCGGCGTCAAACACTACGCGATAATCGCTGGTGCCCAGCAGTGCCTTGGCCCGGGCGATTAAAGCATCGACATGAACTTCTTTATCGCCACCATCGGGCTCATCCGTAGGCAAATCGGCAAACACGGCATCAGCGGTGCGATGCAAGCGCCTACCATGCGCTTTAGCCAGGGCGTCGGCAATCTCGTAAACGTACTCCCCACGATAACCATTGCTCGGGAACGGCAAGGTCTCGCCTAAGCGATCCAGATAACGCAGCCATACCGAAAGCGCGAGGATATCCATCTGTCGACCGGCGTCATTGATGTAATACTCTCGCGTTACCTCGTAGCCCGCCGCTGCCAATAAATTGGCCAAGCTGGCACCATAAGCAGCACCGCGACCATGGCCAACGTGAAGCGGGCCGGTGGGGTTGGCCGAGACAAACTCCACCAGTGCTTTGCGACGATTACCCAGGGCGCAGCGGCCGTATTCGGTCCCTTGAGCCACGGCGGTTTGCAGCATATGGTAATAAGCCGTTGGTGACAAAAACACGTTGATGAATCCGGGGCCAGCCAAATCCAGCTTGGCCACCCAGGGGCTCGCGGGCACAGCACGGACGATGTGCTCCGCCAGGTCACGCGGTTTACAGCGAGCAGCCTTGGCCAAGGTCATCGCCAGATTGCAGGCAAAATCGCCGTGGCCCCGCTCACGCGGCCGATCCAGCGACACCGCGCTGGGACGAAGCGCAAGCGGCAATACGTCATCTGGAAGTGAAGCCAAGGCAGCTAAAAATAATTGTTCGATCTCGTTCTTCAAGCGACAACCTCAAAAGAGAAATCCATCCCACAGCCTGTACAGCCGACCCGTTGCCCGCACATGGCTGCCGCGTCGTAAGTCATATCAAGAAATGGGCTTAAGTCTAACAGACTTAGACCCGAGGCCGCATCGTTGGTAAATGTAGACGCCAAGCTGTGATACCTTTGACAGAGACGCCGTCTGGGCTACTATTCACGAAGTCGTTGAACTCTTGCGGACCCATTGAACATTTGCGTAACCAAAATTGTTTTTTAATCTTCAGTTTGTGCTTGCTTGTCAGCCTTGGCACGCCGCGTATTGCATTGGCCGATGAGCTGACGAACACCCGCGCTACCCTGCAGGGCGTGTGGGGTAAAATCGAAACGCTCAAACAAAACATCTCGCAGACAGAGCTTAAGCGCAAAAAAAACCTGGAGGATTTAAGAAAAACCGAACAGGCGATTAGTAAAGTTCATCTGGAAATTCAAACGACGGAGAAGGCCGTCGCCGCGCATGAACAGCAGCTTCGACCATTGCTGGCACAGGAACAAGCTTTATCCGCCAGTCTAAAACTGGATCAGAAAGCGCTGGCTGATCAACTGCGCCTGGCCCATCGTATGGGCGAACAACCTGCCCTCAAGTTGTTACTCAACCAGGAAAACCCGGCAAAGCTGGCCCGCGAAGTCGCCTACTATGACTACTTTAATCGCGCCCGCATCGCCCGCATCTACGAATTAGAAACCAAGCTGGATGAGCTTAGCCGCATCCGTGCAGAGGCTCGTGCCCAGGACGAGGTGCTTACGGTTCTTCGTGACAAGCAGGCAACGCTGTTTGCGCAACTCAGTAAAGCCAACACTCAGCGCAACCGAGCCTTGAATCAACTGGACAAACAGTTACAAGACCAAACCCAAGAAGTTAATGAACTGGAAGCTCAAGCAGCCCAACTGACCAAGCTGATGGCGACACTCAGCCGCCCCAAACCCAGCCCAGTTAATCGCAGCGACCCTCAGGATGACGACGATAACGACGCGTCATCATCCGCCGACGCCAAACTACCCCAATCCACCAAAGACTGGCCGGTTAAAGGCCCCATCCTGGCCAACTATGGATCGCCGCGACAAAAAGGAAAATTGCGCTGGCAGGGCATGATGATTGGGGCCACCGAGGGGGCCGACATCCGCGCACCAAAAGCCGGCGTAGTGATATTTGCCGATCAAATTGCGGGTTATGGACTGACACTTATCCTGCAGCACAAAGACGACCATCTGACGCTATATGGTCATAATCAGGTTTTATTTAGAGGCGTGGGTGACCGCGTCAAAGGTGGGGAGCTTATCGGCCGAGTAGGCACCAGTGGCGGACTGCGCCGACCGGCCTTGTATTTTGAAGTGCGTGATGGAGTCGAACCGGTTGATCCAATAAAATGGCTATCGGGTCGATAACGTGTTCAAATCTGAATTCGATGCATAGACGGCTCGTCGGGCATGCCGCTGATGTTGTCCCCTAGCGTCGCGCAGCGAATGGACATTTCGCCAGGGAAACCGGAAAATGCCGAGAGCTGCGCTTTTTAATGATAGCAACCAAAGTTTCTTGTGCCCCTATCCATAATGGCAAAGGGTACGACATCAGCTGTTCAGGAGTATTGGATGATCTCTTTACGCGTCCGTGGCGGCGTTTTACTAACTCTCGGAATCATGCTGGGTGTTGGTGTCAGTTTAGGCACTGATGTTTTTGCCAACCGTGAAACCCCTTCTCAAGCCTTGCCGCTTCAGGAGCTGCGCACGTTTACGGAGATCCTAGACCGGGTCAAGCGAGAATATGTCGAACCGGTCGATGACACCAAACTTTTGCACAATGCTATTCGCGGCATGTTGAGCGGTCTGGATCCCCACTCAACCTACCTGGATGTCAACGAATATAAAGAAATGCAGATTAGTACCAGCGGCAAATTTGGCGGCTTGGGCATTGAAGTTCAGATGGAAGACGGCTTCGTCAAAGTCGTCACGCCCATCGACGACACTCCTGCCGCGCGCGCCGGTTTGCAGTCTGGCGACCTGATCGTCAAGCTGGACGATCACCAAGTGAAGGGCATGACACTTTCCGAAGCCGTCGACATGATGCGCGGCGACCCGGGCACCGACATTAAACTAACCGTCATCCGGCAAGGCCGCGACGCGCCGTTCATCGTCACCGTCACCCGGGACATAATCAACGTGGTCAGCGTCAAGAGCCGGATGCTGGAACCAGGTTTTGGCTATCTGCGCATCACCCAGTTCCGCAGTGACGCTACCAAAGATTTACGCGAACACATGGAGAGATTGAGTAAAGCCAACCAAGGCCCGCTCAAAGGCCTGGTATTGGATTTGCGCAACAATCCCGGCGGCTTGCTGACTGCGGCAGTGGAAGTCTCCGACGCCTTCCTGGACAAGGGTCTGGTGGTCTATACTCAGGGCCGTGACGCCACGGATCGTCAGAATTTCAACGCCACCGCCGGTGACCTGCTGTATGGCGCCCCGATTGTGCTGCTGGTAAACGGTGGCTCGGCTTCGGCTTCTGAAATTGTCGCCGGCGCCCTGCAGGATAACCATCGTGCCGTTATCATTGGCACGCAGACTTTCGGCAAAGGCTCCGTGCAAACCATCGTGCCGTTACCCGCCGGCGATGCAATCAAGCTGACCACAGCACGCTATTACACCCCATCCGGTCGATCCATCCAGGCTGAAGGCATCATTCCTGATATTGCCTTGCAGTCCGTCAAGGTCAGCGCAATTGCCAGCGATGGCATTGAGATGGTTCGCGAAGCCGATCTGACCGGCCGCCTGTCCCCCACTAACAAAAACAGCGACACCAAGAAAAAGCCGGCGCTCGATGAAAAGCCGTTGGTGGAAACAGATTACCAGCTTTATGAAGGCCTTAACCTGCTAAAAGGCTTGACGCTCTTACAAGCCAGACGATAGCGGCACCATGGACTAAGCCTTGGGGGAAGTGCTGACTTATTTGATCAAGCCGCGCTTCCCCCCGCCCCTACCCAGGAGACGATATGGCACGTGCGCTTATTCCACTCGCCCAAGGCTGCGAAGAGCTGGAAGCCGTTACCGTAATCGACCTGTTACGACGCGCCGGCATCGAGGTAGTCTCCGCCAGCCTGGATGACCAACCGGTACGCGCCAGCCGGGGCGTGGTTTTGCTGGCCGACGCTATCCTGGATGATGTTAAAGACGCCCATTACGATATACTGATTCTTCCCGGCGGGGCCGGCGGCAGTCAACTGCTGGATAATGACCCACGTATCCACTCGCTGATCCACCGTCATCTCGACCGTGGCGCCTATGTCGCTGCCATTTGTGCCGCACCTCAGGTACTGGCCCATGCGGGTGCGCTAAATAACCGGCGAGCTACCAGCTACCCTGGCGCGATCAACCCCGCTGAAATACCAGGAATGACTTATCTCACTGACGCCGTCGTCCAAGACGGCCAAATCATCACCTCTCGCGGACCCGGCACTGCCATGGATTTCTCTTTGTATCTGATTGAATTACTCTGTGGGCGTGATCAATGCCAGCAGGTAGAGGCCAGCCTGCAACGGCAAGGCAAAGATGCCGGCGGTTAACGTCGGCTGATCAACCATAGCGCCGACAAAAAGGCCAGAGCAGGGATTGCCAAGGGCAGTTCGGGTTGAGATTGCCATAACATCAAACTGCCACCAAACAGCGTCCCAGCGGCAAATACAGGGATGCCACGTTCCCCACGACCCGGAGAGTTACGTGATCGGGCATCAGGCAGCGTCAGATTATCCAGGCGCTGCAATGCCCGCAAGCCCTTATCCAGAGCGATCGGCAAGTCGGGCAGAGCTTCCACCAGTTCCGGCAGGTTTTGTTTGAATCGATTGAACAGGCCGCGCATGCCAATTTGATCGTGCATCCAGCGCTCCATAAAGGGTTCGGCCGTTGCCCAGAGATCGAGATCCGGGTAGAGCTCCCGACCTAAGCCCTCAATCTGCATCAGCGTTTTTTGCAGCAGTACAAGCTGGGGCTGAACCTGCAACTCGAAACGCTGGGCAATTTCAAACAACCTCATTAATATCTGGCTGAAATGAATATCTTTGAAAGGCCGACGCAGAATCGGCTCGCAGAGACTGCGAATCACCCCTTCCAGCTCGTCAAGACGGGTATTGGGGGCTACCCAGCCAGAGGCGATGTGCAGCTCCGCCACCCGACGGTAATCGCCGTGGAAAAAAGCGTAAATACTCTGCGCGATGTACTGCTGATCGTTTTTGGACAAACTGCCGCAGATACCAAAATCTACTGCAATGTAACCCGGCAGATCGGGATTTTCCGTCGACACAAAAATGTTGCCGGCGTGCATATCCGCGTGGAAGAAATTATGCTTAAACACTTGGGTAAAAAACGTTTCAACGCCCAGCTCGGCCAAGCGCTTCATGTTGACACCGCGAGCTCGCAGAGTTTCCATATCGCTGATGGGTACGCCATAGATGCGTTCCATGACCAACACATTACGGCGTGTCAGATCCCAATGCACCTCGGGGATGTACAGGATAGGTTTTTCCTGAAAGTTGCGCCGGGTCTGCGACGCATTGGCTGCCTCACGAACCAGGTCCAGCTCGGCGGTGATGGTGTTGTCGTAATCTTTTATCACTTCGCGAGCGCGCAGCCGCCGGCCGCCAGGAATTAGGTACTCGACAATCGTCGCACCAAAATACATTAGCCTGAGATCACGGCGAACCTGCTGGGCTACTCCCGGCCGCAACACTTTCACAACCACTTCCCGGCCGTCTTTGAGGCGAGCGGCATGCACTTGGGCGATGGAGGCAGCCGCGATAGGTTGTTCGTCAAAATCGGCAAGCACTCGATCCAGCGGAAAACCGTAACTATCTTCGATAATTTTTCGAGCGATGGCGCCAGGAAAAGGCGGTACTCGATCCTGCAACTTGGCCAGCTCATCAGCAACATCCATCGGCAGCATATCGCGCCGGGTGGCCAGCATCTGACCAAACTTAATGTAAACCGGGCCCAGTTCCTCGCAAGCTAAACGCATTCTTACGCCTAACGGCAGGGTTTGCCGCGGTCGATGCCATGGCAGCTGATGCAGCAGCCGATGCACTACCCGCATGGCAGGGATAAGCGTCAATAAATCACCCAGCCCATAGCGGGTGAGTATTTTAGCAATTTGCCAGGCGCGGCCGAAGCGAGAATATTGCAATATCATGGCTCAACTAATCCCTCACTGAGCGTAAGCGCTGAAGGCGAGCTTCCAGTCGCGCCGCATCGTCGCGCAAATGATCCACATCGTCGATGAACTCGGCTACTTCACCACGATCTGGCAGTATGGCCTGCTCGTAATGCAGGTACTCGGCAGTGTTCTGGCCCAGTCGGGTCAGACTGCGGCGCAAAAACCCGGTGGCTCGGCGCACGCCGGTAACCACGGCATGGGCAACCACATTGCCGGCAAAGCGTGCTAACTCTTCCTCCCAATCCGGTGCAGCCAGGCGCAAAAGCTGCTGAAATCTCTCGCCGATGGCTTCGTCTCCCAGCATCGTCACCTGTCCGGAAAACAACAAAGACCCCGCAGATTCTGCCAAACCCAGACGCCCTAAGGCCAAGGTACTGCCCATCAGCGTAACATCCACAGCACCGTCATAATGCAGCAGCAACTGTATACCACCGCTGTTCGGCAACAGATAAAGCCGACGGCCGACATCGGTAAATTGCAGACTAAGCACCTTGCCACTGAGCGCGCCGCACTCTTGTCGTGCCACGGGCGAAGAGCAGACTGCTTTGTTAAGTAAGGCCTCCAGCATGGCCAGGGGCGTAAAGTCGTTACCACCAGTCGATGACTGATCGCTAGTCATGGCTTGAATCCACGGTGAGTGGCGACGATGCCGCCACTGAGATTGAAGTACTGAGTGCGGACGAATCCAGCCCTTTCCATCATTAATTTCAGGGTGTTCTGATCGGGGTGCATGCGGATACTTTCCGCCAGGTATTGATAGCTGTCCGCATCACCCGCCACCATCCGACCCAGGCGTGGCAAGATATTAAAAGAATACCAGTCGTAAACCGGCTTTAACCCGGGCAGCTTAGGCTGAGAGAACTCCAACACCAACAAGCGACCACCGGGACGCAAGACGCGAAACATCTCGCGCAATGCCGCATCTTTGTCAGTCACATTGCGCAAGCCAAAACCTATGGTTACGCAATCAAAGGTGTCGGAGAGAAACGGTAGAACTTCGGCATTGGCCAAAGCATAGTGGATATTGCCGACGCAGCCACGATCCACCAAACGCTCACGGCCACGCGACAGCATGGCGGCATTAATGTCAGACAATACCAGCGAACCCGATTGACCCAGTCGCGGATACAGCAAAGCCGCCAAATCCCCGGTACCGCCCGCTAGATCAAGCACGCGCTGGCCCGGTTGAACACCCGCCAACTCAATGGCGAAACGCTTCCACAATCGATGCATACCCATAGACATCAGGTCGTTCATCAAATCATAGCTGGACGCCACCGAATCGAAAACGCCCCTGACCCGCTTTTGCTTGTCTTCCCAGGACACTTTCTGGTAGCCAAAATCGGTGTAGCGCGGTCCATCCTCATCACGCTTGCTCATGTGCAGTCCTCGGAAATGTGGGTGTCGCGGCCGTTTCGCTAAATTGGGCGCTGATAACCGGCGCTCGTCAATCGACGCAAATACGTCTGCCAATTCTGATCTTGGTTTTGCCCGAGGTTGTACAATATGCTCCACGAGTACAGTCCGGTATGGTGGCCATCGTCAAAATGCAGGCGCACCGCATAACTGCCAACCGGCTCGATGCGAACAATATTAACCTTCTCTTTGCCTACCTGCAGCACTTCCTGACCCGGCCCATGGCCGCGCACTTCGGCTGAGGGCGAATAAACCCGCAAATATTCGGCGGGCAACCGAAAGTTCTGGCCATCGTCAAAGCTGACGTCCAGCGCCCGGGAACGCTGATGCAGCACCAAGCGGATCGGACGTGGTTTATTGGGTACGGTCATGTGGCCTCTTGAGCAGAAGGGGCATATTACACCACAGTTAGCGCCGACGCCGAGCTCGTGGATGCGCTCGGTCGTAGACTTGAGCAAGGTGTTGGTAATCCAGATGGGTGTATATCTGCGTGCTGCTAAGATCCGCGTGGCCTAGTAACTCCTGCACCGCGCGCAGATCCCCGCTCGATTCCAGCAGATGGCTGGCGCAGGAATGCCTTAGCATGTGAGGATTTACCGGCTGACCCACCTCTTGCGACAAAGCTCGCCGGCGTACTAAGTACTGTACGGCGCGCCCGGTCAGTCGTCCGCCCCGTTGCGACACAAACAAAGCCGGTTCGTTGGCGGTGGTCACCACGGTTAGCCGCAACGGAAGATATACCCGCAGCGCTTCCAGCGCATGGCGGCCCATGGGCAACACGCGAGTTTTGCTGCCTTTGCCGGTCACTCGAATGGTGGCATCGTTGAGATCCATGTCTGCCAGATTGAGCCCGACGGTTTCTGCCAAACGCAAGCCGCTGGAATACATCAGTTCAAGCAAAGCCCGATCACGCGCATCCAGCGGGTCACTTCCGGCAGTAGCCACCGTCACCAGTCGACCGGCCTGATCAGGATCCAGAACTTTGGGTAATCGACGCGGCGACTTGGGTGGCCGTATCCCCAGGGCTGGATTGGCGGTGGCCAAACCTTCGCGCAACAAATAGCGGTAAAAACTACGAATGGCTGCCAATTGGCGTTGCAGAGTTTTGGCGGAATGGCTGCGCTTATAACCCTGCGCCATAAAGCTACGGATCGCCGCTGGACGAAGAGCTGCCCAGGCTGGGTATCCCTGACTATCACAAAAATCAGTCAGACTGCGCAGGTCTCGCTCGTAGCTTTCGACGGTTCGTGGAGACAGCCGCCGTTGATGACGCAGATGATCGAGAAACGCCTGACCTTGCCGACCGGCTATTTCTTCCACGATTAGAATGTCGACTCCAAGGCCGTACCGATAACTTCACCCATACGCGTGAGGAATAAGGTGCCCATGCGGCGACCAAAACGCTCCCGTTTATGGCTGCCGATGCCGATGATGCCGGTATCGCCGCGTTCGCCCAGGGGAATAAGCGCCGCAGAAGCTACCCGACCCGCTTCTGGCCCGAAAAGTTTGGCCATCTGGCTAACCGGAAACACGCCACAGCGAGGCCGACCACTAATGCGCAAATCGGCCAATTGCTCAATTTCGTTGAGGCTGGCGACGCGCGCTTTGGGTGGCAGTTGAATATCGGCGGGACCACGAAACAGAACGATAGTTAACTCATCCGCGTTGAAATCCGTTAACAGCCGCGAAGTGACTGCTTCCAGGCGAGTTTCCAGATCCGGCGCTTGTAACAGATCGACCGCCAGGCGATGCAACCGCTCCACCATGGCCTCGTTGCCACGAGCCAGATCCACTAACTCGTCAAGACGGACATGCAATTTGTGATTACGCTCGCGCAGCAGTTGCACCTGGCGCTCAATCAAAGAAATCGCAGGCCCGGTCGGATGAGGAATGCTCAAATCAGTTAGCAGCCGCGTATGGAGCACAAAGAAATCTGGATTTTTCTGCAAGTATTCAGCCACTTGCTCTGCCGTCACACGGGGAACTTCAGTGGCAGCTTTTAACGGTTTTTTTACTTCGCTCATGACTTACTTGCCCTTAAATGCGTAGTTATCCTGCCGACCAAAGGCCTAGACTTCAATCCATTACTGACGTCGAAGTATATGCCATAGTGCAGCGATTTTTACGAAATATTGTAAATTTATGTTCCAAAACGAAGCGATGCTTCTTCTTACCAGGGAAAAGACAGCAGCTCGCCTTTAAAAATCGTCGCCACCGGCCCCGTCATCCACACCGGATCGCCCTCGCCTGACCACTGGACATACAAGTCTCCGCCCGGCAAGGTAACCCGAACCCGCTCCGCCAATGACCCTTGAAGACGTCCCGCCACAACCGCAGCACATGCCCCCGTGCCACAAGCCAGGGTTTCGCCAACACCGCGCTCAAAAACCCGCAGGCGACAGTGATTTTTTGATACCACCTGCATAAAACCGACATTGACCCGCTGCGGAAACCGAGAATGCACCTCAATCAATTGACCCAGCGTAGCCACCGGGGCCAAATCCACATCGGGAACCACCAGTACCGCATGGGGATTACCCATCGAAAGCGCGGTGACCGGGTAAACTTTCCCGTCCACATCCAAGGGGTAGGTGGTTGCGGCTTTATTCGCCACAAACGGGATCAACTTAGGTTCAAAGATCGGCACGCCCATATTGACGCGCACCTGGCCATTATCCTCCAGGTGCAGCGTGATCAGGCCTCCGGCGGTCTCCACCGGGATGTCTTTGGCGGTAGTCAGACCTTGATCGTAAACAAATCGGGCAAAGCAGCGAGCGCCGTTACCGCACTGCTCTACTTCGCTACCATCGGCATTAAAAATACGAAAGCGAAAAAGCGCTTCGGGGTGTTTAGTCGCCTCAATCAACAAAATCTGGTCGCAACCAACACCCAGGTGCCGGTCGGCCAAAAAGCGAGCCAGCGTAGGCGTCATAACAAACTTTTGACGAATGGCATTGATAACCACAAAGTCGTTGCCGAGGCCGTGCATTTTAGTAAATTTTAGTCGCATAACGCATAGCTTATCCGCGAGCGAGCGCGACGCCAAGCACCTTCAACCAAGTTGAACGAGCAACGCCTTGAGCAAAGGTCGCCGACCCCCGCGCGGCGCTCATGCGCTGGTGTCGACCGCCGCAGCGACAGCGCAGGCCTTGGCGCGGGCAAGCTCAATAGTCTCCGCCCGAGCCAGGGCCACACCCATGCGACGATGGCCGCGCACCTCGGGTTTACCAAACAACCGCAATTGCGTATCTGCTTGCGCCAGGGCGGCTTGCAGATTGCCAAAAATCAGCTGGTCGGTATCGCCATCCACCAAAATAACCGCCGAAGCCGATGGCCCGTATCCACGTATTGCAGGTATCGGCAAGCCCAGAATGGCGCGGGCATGCAGTGCAAATTCCGAAAGATCCTGAGAAACCAAAGTGACCAAACCCGTGTCGTGGGGACGCGGTGAGACTTCGCTAAACCAGACCTCATCGCCTTTGATGAACAACTCCACACCAAATAGCCCTAAACCGCCCAAGGCACCCGTGACAGCGGCCGCAATCCGCCGAGATTCTGCCAGCGCATTGGGCGACATGGGTTGTGGTTGCCAGGATTCCACGTAATCGCCTCGGACCTGGCGATGACCAATCGGCTCACAAAAACTGGTCATTATGTGACCGCCGGATGATCGGTGGCGCACCGTCAACAGGGTGATTTCGTACTCAAAATCCACGAACCCTTCAACGATGATCCGACCGCCGCCGGCTCGACCACCTTCTTGGGCGTAGGTCCAGGCGGGGTCGATCTCCGTCGCAGAGCGCAGCAGGCTCTGCCCTTTACCTGATGACGACATGATCGGCTTGACGACGCAGGGCAAACCCAACGCCTGTACTGCCGCCACATATTCCGTGTGAGTATCAGCAAAACGGTAAGGCGACGTGCGCAGCTGCAATTCCTCGGCAGCCAGTCGGCGGATGCCTTCTCGATTCATCGTCAAGCGGGCCGCCCGCGCTGTCGGGATGACGGTATAACCTTCCTGCTCCAGCGCTATCAAGGTATCGGTGGCAATGGCCTCGATCTCTGGAACGATCAGCTGCGGCTTTTCCCGCTCGATGACACGACGCAACTCAGCGCCGTCCAGCATATTGATGACATGGCTGCGGTGCGCCACCTGCATGGCTGGTGCGTTAGCATATCGGTCAACCGCGATCACCTCCACACCCAAACGCTGCAATTCGATGGCGACTTCCTTGCCCAATTCGCCGGCGCCGCAGAGCAGAACCCGTGTGGCGGTGGGCGATAGCGGTGTGCCGATGCGTATATTGCTCATGAATTTTTCCTTGACTGACTGACGCGTGCGCTGGCTATGATATAACCTGCGCAATGCAGCGGCGAGCAGACAAAAAAACAGCGGGAATTACCCGCTGCAAGGCCAGTCACGGCTTGAAGAAAACCAAAATTCGTGGAAGCTTTCTAAAATTGATACCCGACGCCTAAATTAAAGCCGTCGCTGGCGTTATTTTTGTTTTCTGCCGTTTGCCATTGATAATCGGCCTTCAGCACCACTTGGGGATGGGGCCAAAAATTGAATCCCACATCGTTCTGACGGATGCCTGAGCTGGCGTCATCACCGGCCGTTAAATCCCAGCGGCTGTGGCGAGCAAACACGCCGACCTTAGGCAGGACTTTGTACGCAGGCTCCACGTACCAACCGGTTTGCTGATCCGCGCCGATAAGCTCCGCACCCGTACTATCGATATCCCACCGAGCATAGAGCGCACGCAACGCTACGGGGCCTTTACTTGCCACGACGTGAGTTTCCACCAGGCTGGCTGGCGACTCTTCCGTGCCCGGCTGGCTCTGCATTAAATCGGCCTGATATTGCGCCGCCAGGCCCCATTCCAGCCCAGGCAGGCCTTTCCACCTAATGCGCCCAGTGATCGCGTTGTCATGAGCACTGGCCTCGCCCGCGTTTTGGCGGCCACCGCGCAGGACATAGGATGAATCCGTCATGAGCCCGGAATGCGCCGCCAGATCGTAGCTAAGCCCGCCGCCCACACGACCTGTCAAATCAACACCGGCTTCGCGCCAGGTAGTCGGTAGGATACGGGTCTCCACGCTATTACGCTCTACGCCGTAAAATGTCGGTGGCTCGTGTGTTTCGTTTAAAATACCGACCGGGACCAGGAATACGCCTGTCTTGACCCGTTGGCGATAAGGCAAATCAAACTCAAGATACGCTTGCTCCAGCTCCAGCTCGCCCGGCGTGGAGTCACATTCAACGGCAACACCGTCTAATTCACATTCGTTTTCACCTTCCAGAAAGGCATGCTCCAACTCGACCTCAGAACGGAAGCGTATCGCTTCGCTGAAGTCATAGCCCAAGAACATGATAAAACGATGGAAATCGATTTCCTTTTTAACGGCGTCGGTTCCATCGTTAGTCAGGTTGTTGTAATGCAACTCGCCGTAACCACCGACAGAAACGTGGCTCAGTGCGGATACCTGATCGCTAGCGGCTTCGATGGTGTCCAGTCGGCTCTGCGTATCCTTAAGCTGATTTCGCAGGTCGTTGAATTCCTGGTCGGTTACGGCCAGAACCGGCGCGACCCCAAGCGCCATAAAGGCGACAAATACTGTGTTTTTTGCCGCACCCAGACTGTTTCGCATAATCTCTCCTATCGTGGTGATGATTGGGAAAGCTCGAATACTCCATGAGCCACTCCATGGATGAGAATCTTAAGGATAATGATTCTTGATTGCAACTAAAGAATTAACAACGGATGCGGCCCTAGAGCAAAAACGCTCAACCCGGCTATCAAAGATGGGTTCGGAAGTTTCTCTTTAATGTCCGCCCGTCAAAGCCTTCGACAACCCCAACGTGGTTGGGGGCGCCGGAAGCTCAAACCGATTCGAATCGATGGCGGCGTCGTTAAGTTTTTCGAGCCGCATTTGAGAGCCATATCGCAATATCCCTTTGCCCTGGACATGCTCCACAGCCTCTGGAATGGGAATATGTCCGCCGGGGATATTTTGCACATTGGCCTTAGCGATTTTAGTCAATGCATCTTGAAGGCTCGCCAGTCTCGGATCGGTGGCCAGCACAGCCTCGTCTTTGGTCACACGACCATCTGGATAGGTTAGTTTTACCTCATAAACCTGGCCTTTAATGCCCGCGACCACTTCGCTACGGCCGGCGTCCTTCATCTCCACTATCGGCTGCGTCAGTTTGGGCGACCGAGCACTGAGCCGGGGCAACTGGATAGGCATGGCACTAAGCGCCATATCCATTTGCTGCTTGATTTGATCGATGTCCAAGACTCGCCAACCCTGGGCGGTTTCTTGCAGCAAATACGGCCGGCCCTGGTTGATCAGCACACTCGCTCCGCCATTAAAATTAAGCCGAACCGATTGGGGATCCCGATATTCGACAGTCACTTTCTGATCGCCTTGAACAACCCAGATACCCGTGACATCCGCCTGTGCCGACAGCACACTTGCACCCATTACTACCAGAAAAAATCCTTTGAAAACTTTTTGGTAAATCATATTTCTCTCCTGACTTGGATAGCCATTCGCCCTAATTCTTCCGCAACTCACCGTGCATTCTTATGGATGAACCCACGCCATACCGTCAGCATAATGATTCTAAAATCGAAAAGTAATGACCATCGCTCAATGTAGTACATATCGTGCTCTATCCGCCGGGTTAGATCCGTGTCCCCGCGCCAGCCGTTGATTTGAGCCCAGCCGGTAATGCCCGCTTTGACCAGATGTTTTTTCATATAACCCGGAATGCTGTCTTTGAATTTTTCGACAAACACCGGCCGTTCCGGACGCGGTCCGACGATCGACATCTCGCCTTTAAGCACGTTGATGAATTGCGGCAGCTCATCCAGACTGGTCCGCCGTAAAAAAGCCCCGAAGGCGGTGGCGCGCTCGTCGCCCTGCTTATTCCACACGGGCCCGCTGTCCTGTTCCGCATCCACCGGCATGGAGCGGAATTTAAGCATTTCAAAGGGAGCGCCATTCCAACTGACACGAGTCTGGCGATAGAATACCGGCCCCGGCGAGCTTAGCTTGACGCCCACAGCAATCGCCAACATCAACGGGCTGACCAGCGTCACTATGATCAATGCCAACGCTTGATCTTCAGCCGCCTTAAGAAACCGATTCACCCCACCCATCGGCGTCCAGGCGAGATCAATCGCGGGATAGCCCAACACTTCCGTCGCCGGTTGACGCATGATTTGCCAGTCCGCCAAATTGGGCAGAAATCGTTGAGTCACCGTGGAATAGCGAAGGATGTCCTGAACCTGCCGTATCGTCGCTTCGGCCCGAAACGGCAGACATAACCAGACTTCATCGGCTCGCAGAGTCTGAATTAATTCAGATAGCTGGTTGATATTACCTAGATAAGGCGCAGGCAAAGCGAAGTCTCCACGAGTCGTATCAACGTATTCCCGGGTATCTACATACCCTAACAGCGTATAGCCATTCCATTTATCGTTGAGGACACCTCCGCCAACCTCAGCGCCAAACTCCGCCGTGCCAACAATGACAATGCGGCGAACATTCCAACCCCGCCGGCGCAGTGCGCTTAGCGACCTTCCAGCGATTTCTCGCTCGGCAATCAGCAACGGAAAAGTGGTGAGCACCCAATAACCCGCCCATTGCCGAGAGAATGAGCTGCCAGCCTTGAATAAGAAGGCCATGACGACAAGCAGAAGCGCAACCAACCCCCAGCCCAAGATGATTTGCTGAGTTCGGCTACTGGACCAACGCTGCCGGGTTGCCAAACTGTAAAGCCCTGCCGCTGGGAATATCAATGCAGCAAAAAGTATCGCCAACAACACGACCAGTCGATAGTTTTCCGGCAAATCGATACTGCCAAACCGCACCAGACCGGCAAACCCTGCGGCCAGAGCGATCGCCAGCATATCTCCTGCGATATAAAACAAGACGATGATACTATTATGTTCACGAAAAAATTTTGCCAACTCAGGTGCCCTCAAGCAAGTTCGTTAGACTACCGTTGTTAGTGCAAATCCGCCACATTGATTCGAAGACGCGTTAAGCGTACAAACTTACCATGGATAATTAAATCAAGGAGGATATATGGCTGTTATCGACTTACTTTCCAATAGCGTGGCAAAAAAACCCGAAAAAGACGCAGTTATCGCCAGTGACGGGCAACTTACTTTCCTTCAATTAGATCAAGCCGCCTCACGCATGGCGGCCATCTTACACAAAGCGGGCGTTAAACGCGGCGATAAAGTGGCTATGGCGCTGGGCAATGATCAGGCTTGTCACTTCAATACAGCCTATTTCGGCATCCACAAATTGGGCGCTGTGCCGGTCCCGCTGAACATTCGCTGGGCGCCGCCAGAAATCAACTACGTGCTGGAGCACAGCGATGCCGTCGCCCTCATCTCCGGCGCCGTGCATACCCACCTGTTTGCCCCGCTCGCCCAAGGCAAAGGCGTCACCATTGAAGGCCGGCCCGGCAAGTTCAATCTACGCAGCTTTTTTGTCACCGGCAGCCAAAGTGTTGATGGTTTCACAGCACTAGGCAACCTTCTGACGGAAGGCTCTACCGACTACCCGGCATTGAATCCGCCACCAGCCGAAAACGACCCCGCAGACCTACTCTATACCTCGGGGACTACCGGCATGCCCAAGGGAGTTTTGGTGCCTGAGGGTAACCTTTCCGACCAACCGGGACAGCAAAACCTCGCCTTGGTACTCTCAGCACTGTTTGGTGAAAGCCTGCTGCACGCCGTTCCATTATTTGGCTTTACCGGATGCCATGGCCTGATGTTGATGAGTATCCGCGCCGGCATCACCCAGCTGGTCATGCCCAAATTCGACCCGGCAGAGTTGCTGGCCGCCATTGCCCGATATCGCGCCACCTCAATCATGTGTGTGCCCACCATGCTAAACCTCTGCATGAAGCACCCGAGTCTGAAACAGCACGACTACAGTTCGCTGAAATTCGTCTTCTTTGGCGCGGCGCCTATCCAGCCAGACACCGTGCGCAAGATGATGGATATCTGGCCAAAAGTGATGATGCTCAACGGTTATGGCTTGACTGAAGGCGGTGCAGGCGCGGCCTGTATGATCGGCCCCAACGCTAAAGACATTCTGGATCACCCCGGATCTGTCGGCAAACCCGTCGGCTGCGAAGTAGTGATTGTCGATGACGACGGCAAGATTTTGCCTCAGGGCGGCGTCGGCGAAATCTGCTTTCGCTCCAGCATCGCTCGCCGCAGTTACTACAAGGGGGATGATAAAACCCGCGAGTTGTGGCGCGGTGAACTGCTGCACACCGGCGACGTCGGCTATATCGACAAAGAAGGCTATGTTTACCTGACTGATCGCAAGAAGGACATGATTTTGCGCGGTGGTTACAACATCTTCGCCGTCGAAGTGGAACGTATATTGCTGGAGATTCCCGGCGTGCTGGAGGCAGCCGCTATTGGTGTGGTCCATCCCGACCTGGGCGAGGATCTGCTTGCCGTTATCGTCGCCAAGCCGGATGCCCGCCCAGGCGAAGGCGACCTCACCGCCGAGCGGATCAATACCATTTGCCGACAGCATCTTGCCGATTACAAATGCCCACGGCATGTGGTTTTTATTGATGAGCTGCCGAAGAACGCCATGTCAAAAATCAACAAAGTGGACTTGCGCGAGCGGTTTAACGACTACATCATTACCCTAAAATCGCAGGCAGCCAAAGCCTGAGCAGCTCGCTGATCATCGGCGGAGAGATCAAACTCTCCGCCGAACTTCTTCTTTAGTTGAGGAAAGCCATGGCACAGTTCAAATTTACTGTGAATGCACAGCCAGCCAGCGTAGATGTCACTCCGGACACTCCGCTGTTATGGGTGTTACGAGAACAACTGGGGTTGACTGGAACCAAATTTGGTTGCGGCGCGGCGCTATGCGGGGCCTGCACTGTGCATCTCAATGGCAATCCGGTTCGGTCGTGCGTATTGCCCATTTCGGCGGCTGCCGAACAAGCGATCACGACAATAGAAGGCCTGGCGATCAAAGGCCCTAATGGCGATGGCTTAAATCCTGTGCAGCAAGCCTGGCTGGAAATCGATGTGCCACAGTGCGGGTATTGTCAGTCCGGGCAAATCATGTCGGCCACGGCTCTGCTGGCCCGCACTCCTCACCCCAGCGACGATGACATTAACACTGCAATGGCCGGCAACCTCTGCCGTTGTGGAACCTATCAGCGCATCCGCCAGGCCATTCATCGCGCTGCCGAGCTGCAGCACCAAACCGCCAATAAATAAACCCGGCTACTTTTTATCCGGGGCGCATCGACCCCCAATAAGAAGGGGTGCCGAAGCACCCCTTCTTAACCAACATACATTCCGTCTAAAGCCTTACTTGGCCATCGACTTCTTGAACATGCTGTTTAGCTTCTGCTCCAGTTCCTGAGTCTTGCTCAGAGCCTGGTCAGCCTTTGCATTAGCAGCATTGGCAGCCTGCAGAGCCTGGCTGGCCTTGCGGTCAGCGGCACTGACAGCAGCGGCGTCAACCGAGGTTTTGGTTTCGTCAACAGGAGCGGTGGTCTCGGCGCTGCTAGAGCAACCGGTCATCACAGCAAAAGCAGACATCATAGAAGCAAGAACAATAGCACGAACAATTGAATTGGACATAAGGGGCATCCTTTTCCGTTGTTAACCCAGATTGGGTAAAAACGCAGTAAAAAACTGCGCGTTGTATTTTCATAAATCGCAGCGATGAGAGCAATGCCCATCGTGTGCTGCTCAATGCGAGCCATACGGCAGCGCTACCTTATCACCACTTCAGTGCCAACTTCCACATGCTTGAACAAAATTTCTATCTGAGCGTTGGTGATTGCAACGCAACCCTCTGTCCAATCAGTGCTTTTATGGAACGACATGGTTTTGTCTCCCATCCCATGAATACCAATATGGCCGCCCAAAGGGGTATTTTGAGGGGGAACTCGACCTTGAAAGTAGGCATCGGCTATCGATTGATAGGTTCGGTTATCAATAATCTGCTCTGCCAGAGCCACTCGGGCGTGTAATTCCGTCGGGTAGTTTATCCCCATAAACCGATGAAACCGGCTGTTTGGATTGAGCCAGCCTATCTGATAACGTCCAATCGGAGTTTTGTTATCACCGCGTCGGTGCACAAT
>k87-734765_pt1 | contig 23722 bp, 18 predicted proteins | sample MGYA00084030_6733316 | MGnify analysis MGYA00084030 | reverse complement strand
GGGCTTATCCATTAGGCCCTAACCATGCGCTGCCCGCAATGCCGAGGCGACCGGTCCAAAGTCGTCGATAAACGCAACAGCGTTGACCTCTCGCGGCATCTTCGCCGAAGGGAATGCTTGACCTGCAAAAGCCGCTGGTCGACAGTTGAGGTCAATGTCTTTCATAAGACGGTTAGCCTCAATAAGGAGGCTGAACTCGAGATTCGGCGGCAAATCCTTGACGAATTGCGTGAGGAGCTACACTCCGCAGTCAACATCGTCTTTGAACACTTGAAGCCCACAGTGGGCCAACCCTACAAGCGAGGATAGAGTGCCTGTAAAAACAAAACCATCTGGCCCACTGACCGCCAAGGTTGTGATTATTGGCGAGGCTCCGGGCGCAGAAGAAGAGGTTCAGGGTGTCCCCTTCGTGGGGCAATCGGGAGTCGAGCTTACCCGAATGCTCAACGAGGCAGGCATCTTACGCACCGAGTGTTATCTTACGAACGTCTGCAAATATCGTCCTCCTGGTAACGACCTCGAGACGTTCTTTCTCGACGCTAAGTGCCTTCAACCTAACGAATTGATTAAGGAAGGCGTCGAGGAGTTGAAGCGTGACCTGGCGCTCATTAAGCCGACCCTCATCATTTGCTTGGGCAACACACCCCTTTGGGCTCTCACAGGCCATCGCGGAATCACTAAATGGCGCGGCTCAATGCTCGAGTATCAGGGCGCTTGCATGATGCCTACATTCCACCCAGCGATGATTCTCCGCGAGTGGTCACAGCGTGCAGTCGCGGTGCATGACCTAAGACGTGCAGCGGCCGCAGCTGTTCGCGGCCGCTGGCCTGACCGTGAAGAAAACTTTATCGTTCGGCCCACCTTCGCACAAGCTACCGAGGCGTTGCAGAGTCTTACTGATATGGCCGATAAGGGGCCGTTGCGGTTAGCCTCAGATATTGAAACGAGGGCGGGGCATATTGCCTGTCATGGTATTGCCTGGAGCAACTCAGCAGCAATCTGCATCCCCTCTATGTGCGTTGAACGAGTAAATGGGTATTGGACGCTCGATGAGGATGTGCACTTGTGGCAAGCTCAGCGGGCATTGCTCACTCACCCCAATGTTCAAGTTATTGGCCAAAACTACCTCTACGATGCGCAGTATTTTGCTCGTCGCTGGGGATATGTCCCTCGATGCACTTCAGACACCATGTTCGCCCAGAACGTGATGTTTCCTGGGAGTCCTAAGGGTCTCGATTATCTCTCGTCAATGTATCGGCACTATCATATCTATTGGAAGGACGAGGGCAAGCAGTGGGATAAGAATATCCCTGAAGACCAGCTGTGGACTTACAATTGCCGTGACGCTGTGGCGACCTTTGAGGTGGACACCAATCTCACTGCTATTCTTGAACAGGGTAAAATGACCGACCTCTATAAGTTCCAAATGAGGTTGTGGTGGGGGCTTCTTAGCATGATGCTTCGAGGCGTGCCCATCGACCAGAAGGTGCGTAGTGAGTTCGCCACAACGTTGCTGGAGGGCATCACCCAGACGCAGCAAGAGGTCAACTATATCCTCGGCCATGACTTTAACGTGCGGTCGCCTAAGCAGATGAGTGAGCTTTTCTATGGCCAGTTCAAGCTGCCAGTCGTATTGCATCGGCAGACAAAGAAGCCAACCTGCAATGAGGACGCCCTTATCAAATTCATGCAGCGAGAGGCGTTGCTTAAGCCGCTCGTCCAGCGCGTAGTCGAACTTCGCTCAATGGGGGTGTTCCTTGGCAATTTCGTCCAGGCACCACTCGACCAGGATGGCCGTATCCGCACCTCATACTCTCTCGCAGAAACCTATCGTTTGACCTCGTCCGAATCGGCCTTTGGCACCGGCACGAACCTGCAGAACATCCCCAAGGACGAGGACCTCAAGGAAGGCATCGCCAGGGATAGCTTCAAGCTGCCCAATGTGCGCAAGATGTTCGTTCCATGCAAGGGCTACACCATTGCTGAAATCGATTTGGCTGGTGCAGACGCTCAGGTAGTTGCGTGGGAAGCCGGAGACGAAAAGCTGAAGGACGCCTTCCGCGCTGGGCTCAAAATTCACAGAATTAACTCCATTGACCTTTACGGCACTTTAGCTGGCCCAACAGGTGAGGCAGAGCCATATTACACTCGCGTCAAAAAGGGCGTTCACTTGACTAATTATGGTGGCAGCGCGAAAACCTGCGCAGGCGCAATGAACGTCTCAGAATACGACGGACAGAAGTTTCAAACCCGCTGGTTTCAGATTCACCCTAAAATCAAGGAGTGGCACGAAAACACCGAGAACCAGCTAATGCGGACTCGGTGCGTCGCAAACAAGTTCGGCTATCGTCGCTTCTATTATGACCGCATTGAGGGGCTGCTTCCCGAAGCGCTCGCATGGGTTCCTCAATCCACTGTCGCCTGCGTGACCAATCGCGCCCTGGTTGCCATTCATGAGAGTGCCGAAATGCGTTCACTTGGTGTGGAACTTCTGATGCAGATTCATGACTCACTCGTGCTGCAGTATCCGACCTATAACGAGTGGAAGATTCTGCCGAGGCTAAGGCCTCTTATAACCTTCGTGATTCCCTATCCTGACCCATTGACGATTCCCTGGGGCCTCAAAACCTCATTGGTATCTCAAGGGGCGGCAGCCGAACGACCTGATGTCGATAAACATACTTGGAAGCTGCAAGGCTAGGAGGGTGTCAATAATTCACAATTTCTGACACCATGGCCAAGCGCTACTATACCGACTGGCTCAAAGCTTTCGTGGAATACGCGAGCTTTGGCGAGGCCCCACTGAAGATGCTCTTCTGGACGGGGGTAAGCACAGTAGCCGGTGCGCTGAGGCGTCGTGTCTGGATTGACCAGAAGTATTTTCAGTGGATTCCTAACTTCTACGTCGTGCTGGTGGCTCCACCAGGCGTCGTCAGCAAGTCCACCACGGCCAACATAGGGATGAACCTCCTGAGGGAGCTCCCAGACATTACCTTTGGCCCAGACGTAATCACTTGGCAGGCTCTCGTCACTACCCTTGCGGCGTCTACTCAGGCGGGGGTCGATAAGTCCACGGGCGAGTTCCACTCAATGTCGGCGGTGACTTATTGCTCAGATGAGTTGGGCAATCTGCTCAATCCTAGCGACCGCGACCTGGTTGATATCCTCGTCTCACTTTGGGACGGTAAGCGCGGGGTGTTCAAAAAGGACACCAAGACCCAAGGCAGTGATAAGGTCGAAAATCCCTTTGTCAACATCATCGGCTGCACGACGCCAGCATGGATTTCGGGCAACTTCCCAGAATACCTTATAGGCGGGGGCTTCACGTCTCGTTGCGTATTCGTCTATGCCGAGCAAAAGCGGCAGTTTATACCTTACGTCGACGAAGTGGTTCCCAAAGGCTTCCAGGAAATTCGTCAGAGGCTCGTTCATGACCTGGAAATGATTTCCACTATGTTCGGAGAGTTCCAACTCTCTGCCGCTGCTCGAACATGGGGCAAGGAGTGGTATCTAAATCACTGGAAAAACCCTCCAGCACATTTAGTGGAAAACCAGTTTTCGGGTTACCTGGCACGAAAACAGACCCATTTGCATAAGCTGGCCATGATTCTCAGCGCGAGTGCTAACGATAGCTTAATTATCGAAACTGAGCACCTGCAAATGGCTGAGGCAATGACTACTGCCATCGAACAGGATATGCCCAAGGTCTTCTCTCGCATGGGCCAAAGCGGCATCACCCGCGGCTCACTCGAGATTGTCACCCTGGTGGAGCGCCATCCAGGAATATCACAAACGGCACTTTTCAGAACCCTTTTCAGGACCCTATCCTATCGAGACTTTGCCATTGCTCTCCAGGGCGCCATAAACAGCGGACACATCAAAGCCTTTCAACCGAAAGACTCTGCTGAGTTCGGCTACTTCCTCAATCGCGTGACTGAAAAAGATAAAGATGAACGTCAAAGTCGACCGCTTAATTGAGGAATTTGGTTTCTGCTGCAAGTGGGCCTTCTTCAAAACATACGAAGGCATGGGCAGCAAGAAGCTGCACGAACTACTTGATGAGGAGGGTCAGGTTACGCTACGCGCCCTGCAGAAGCAACGCGAGCGTTTTCGTGACGAGGAGTTCAAGTGCTCCAAGACCAAGTTTTGCATCAAGGGGTCTCATAAGACTGACTGACGTCTTCGTAGAGGCCACGATATCTCTTCTCGGCTGGCTTTCCTGCTTCATCCGCCTTCTTGCGACGCTCTCGACTCTGCATTGACCGCTGAATGTCCGTTCCGGAGATTCGTAGCTGCCGAAAGCTGTCGGGCACGCTAGAGTTGTAATCCTTGATGGCCTGACGGCTGGCTTTGGAGCCTTCCTCGTCTTTCTGCAACCGAGCCTTCCAGACGTCGTCCAGCAAAATCTCCCGTCGAGTCTGCCAGTAGACTTTACGGTCATACTGGTCAAATCGCTTCTCCCTGTTTTCCGATACGATAGTCGGATTGAATCCCAAGGATTTGGCAAAGATTTCGTCTGCGTTGAGGTCTCGAATCTGGCCGGTTTCGAGGTCTTTTGTAATCAACGCTCCCGTCGGTGCGCGGACTCCATTGGAAATCCAGCGGTAGGACGAATAGATGTTGCCAATTCCACCAGGCAATTTCTCCAAGCGTTCAGGGAACGGCTTGTTGCTGAGGATAGTTTCTGCCCCAAACTTGAGGAACCCGCCAAAGGGCCCAAGGAGGTCAAGGGCAAGCAGCCCTGTCTGGGCATTAACGTTGTCTCGAGGATGTGCCAGGGCGTCAGTTCCAGGAACGAACCTTCCCAAGCCGATGCTTCGACTGATATCAACCTCGGCAACTCCGAAGGGGGTCGGAAGGGGTAGGTTGTGTCCCAGGCCATGAGCAGCCAAGCTCGGCGTCAACCACTCGACCTCGAGCGACTGCACCGTTTCACGCAGGTATTGACGAATGGGCTTATCTCCACCCCACTTACGCCAAGCCGCCTGAATTAGGTCCAGGATGTTCTCTGCTCCAGGCAAACCCTCGTATCCTGCCATCAATAACGTGACTAACCATATTTTCATAGTGTAGCCACCAAAGGACGTGCGAGGGGTTTCACCTCTCACAACCGCAGCGCGCCGTTCACCCACCTCATACCCACCATAGGCGTGAAAGGCCATGTGCTGAGCGAAACTCATAAAGATGGTGGCCATGGGGGCGACTGGTCCTAGGCCAGCAGCTCCTCCGCGCATGAAGGGGACGCGGTTGCCCAAACTGTAATCATTCTGCAGCATATTGGTGCGGGCAACGGCTTGCTCATACGGGTCAGTCGTGGGCGCCATCCCAGGAACAGCCAAGGTAGGCTTAGTGGGCTTATCCTGCTCGGCTTGATACTGAGCCAAGAAGGTTGCTCGGCGTGTGCTCAGTTCGGTGAGTCTAAACAGCCACATTGCGGCGTCTACTGCCGTGTGCGTTGCCCTCTGCAGAGTATTCCCTGCCGGCATTCTCCACAAGGTGCCAGAGTTTGCCACGCCTGCCAGGTGATAAGCGTAACTCTGCGACAGCACGCCTTCTTCCAAGGCTCGGTCGAGTGCAGCCTGTTTGTCTGGGGCCAAGTAACTCACCTTCCGAGCGTCGTTGAGGTCAGTCAGGCGAATTGTGCCCATTGCCTGCAGCGTGGCTTTGAGGAATCGTGAATTCCCCTCAACCTGTCCAAAGCGGGAAGTCAAATCGCTCCAGGTCGTTACCAGGCCATATAGGTTCATCAGCGCGGTTTTGACATTCAGGCCCAAATACGCAATCGAGACGAATGTTCGCAATCCCTGCAACTCGTTCGCAGGATGCATGATGTAATCCCTGGCCTTTTTCATAGCGTTTTCGATACGCTGATACTTATAGGCCTTGTCCAGTGACCCCGGCTCTTGTGAGTATTGCGCCTCACGCAGTAGGGCGTGCATTTCCCTGATGTTATTGTTGAACTCCGCCCGATACCGAGTTTTGGCAATCAGATTGGCGTCGTGCCAGGAGAATGCAGCAAAGCTCCGCAACGGGTCCTTATCCCCGCCCGTCATCTTGAGCCTGTCCAAGTCATATTGCTTCAACGCCTTCTCTGGCCGCGCAGGCTGCAGAATCTGCATCAGCCGTTTAACTTGAGAATCCTCTCCATCCGGACCAGGCTCATCACTCAATCCCAGTTCGGAGGCGGCAAGGTCGATGAAGTCATAGGGCAGCGCGAGTAAAGCCACGTCCATATCACTTATCTCGTGCTTGCGAATCCGCTCATCTGGCTTAGCGTTCTTCAACGCCGCAGCGTGGGCCTTCTCCCACTCAGCCATACTCTCAAAGGCCTCCCGATGAACAGTCGTCCAGCCACGCTCGCCTTCCGACTTCTTCTCGACCGTGACAATATAGTTACCGAAGCGACCTTGTGGGAAATAAGGAAATTCCCGTATCTTGTGAATCATCCGACTGATTGGCCGGATAGCTGCTAAAACCGCTGCCGTCCCAGAGCCCGCATACCGATGCATAGCGATTCTTTGCAGAGCCTCTTCCCACCCGTTCAGCCGAATGATTTGGGCGTTCTTGATGTTGAGAATCAGTTCCGCGACCATTTCTCCCTCTTGGGTCGCTATGTCGACTCCGCGAGCGAGCAGCTCTTTTCTTGCGTTGTCGCTCATCGTGTAACGCCAGCCTTCTTGTGTGTTCTCGAGTCCGAACCATAAGACACCCCCATCACGCTCATCTAAGAGCACCTTGTTAATCTTGTCGTAGTTTGTGCTGCTCAACTTCGGGTGCGACCAGTCGCCAACTACCTTGTCAGACGGCGCCAGCATACGCCCTTTAAGCGTATTATAGCCCGTGTTGTTTTGACTGAACATAACCACTGGCGCGAGGTCAGGGTTCAGGTGAGCCAACTGCTGAATCTCCAGCACATTCGCCCCAACATGCTGTAGCCACCGCATGGCCCTGCGAAGTGGTCCGGGGAGCTGCACCCAACCCTTCAAGTCTTTGTTGAGTTTCTCCGCTGCCTCGCCTTCAGCAGTGCTGGGGTCGAAGTCCAGCGCGTAGTTCATGTTCTTGGACTTACTAAAGGTCTTCGTGCCCAACAGCGATTTGACCTGCTCGGGCTTGAATGCCACCCAGGAGATATCCCCCTCGACGGTGTTTTTATACTTGATTCCGTCATAGCCCTTTTTGAGCAGAAACTCGCGAATCGGAGCGTGCAACAAATACAGGTCAGTCAACTGCCTGCCGTTCATACCCTCAAGGTGGATGTTCAACGCCTCCTCAAGTTGGGCCGTCTCCGCATCGCTGATAAAGCCCTCTTTACGCAGCGCCTCAATCATCTCATGAGGGCTATGCCACATCTTGGTGTATTCCTCCCCAAACATCAAAGGGTTGCGGATATTCAGCAGCACTGGAATGAAGTTGAGCCCGCCTACTCTGCGCTTGATTTCCTCTTCTGCCCGCACAGGAGTAATGCCACGCTCTTGACCAATATTCGCCCTGCCGATTTGCTCGAAGCGCTTCATGGAGCCTTCAAGCGTCCCAGGCGAATCCGTCATATCTATTGCGTCATAGTGCCTGTTGTGGGCAGCACGAAGGGTGCCGAAGTGAAACCCAATATCACCCTTTTGGAACGATTCGAAGGACGCCTTCGCCGAGTGGAATAATCCCAGCGGCTTACCACTATAAGTAACGACTTTGCTGCTTTGCTCGGGGTTGTTCTCCCAGTCACCAAACCACGCCTTGACGTATTTGCTGCGGGTGCCGACCCTGTCCCATTCACCTTGAGCATCGGCTATGATAGCGGGATTCTTTGCATCCTTTTCTGACAAAGGAGCCGCCGCAACGTGCTTGGTGAAATCCAACTCGTTGTCCAACTCGAAGTTGAGGCCTTTTGTCTTGCGTATATCTCGAGCCCGCGCATCCCACATATCTTGGGCCATGCGCAGCGCCACTTTGGCCGAGACGGGTTGTCCAGCAGCTTCCTCGACGGTGGCCTGTATTGCAGCCACGGCTTCTTGAGGGTCACTATAAGGACCCCATCGCCCAGCAGTCAAATAATGCGAGTAGGCGACAATCAAGTTGCCCTCAAGGGTCGTCTCATCGGCCATGTCATCTTCGAAATCGGCCTCAGTTGTCCGTGGTGACTTATGAAATGCCTTTTTGACTTTCGCTTCGCCAACCTTGACAGTGCGATACTCCTCGGGGTCGGGGTCGAGTGACCATTTAACCGACTTGCCTGCCACTTGCTGGAACCGGTCAATAAAGGCATCCCAGTCCTTATCCCTGGCGTGGCCAAGGAGTTCCTTAAACACAGAGTCGTTGGCCTCAATCGCTCCAGATTTGACCAGGTTTGCCACCATCTTGCGAGCGGAGACAAGCTTCTCCTCATCCGTCGACGTAGCGACGTTATGTTCCACAGGCTCGAGTTTGACAACCAGCTTTTTGGGCTTCGGCGCTGCCTTTTGCGCCGGGGCCCTGGCTATTCTTTCCTCAGCCGCCTTGCCAACCTTCTTTTTCGACTCGGCTGCGCGAACGACAGTGTTGACTTTAGTGTCTGCTCGGCTTAACCCATCGAGCCATTCTTGAAAAGCCACTCCGGGGCGAATCAGATGGTCTTTCTTGGCCTTGATGAAGAACTTCCTGAGACTGGCCAACGCTTCTTCGAAGTATTGCCCCAGCTGGGATTTCTTATCCCACTCTTTCTTGTAGGCGTATCTGGAGGTCTGCTCAGCCATATACTCGTCGAGCGAGAAATAGCCCGACTTGTAGGCTTCTCTGATGACCTTAAAGCCCGTCTTGTTGCCTCTGTCCTTGTGCGTCTTCACCGCATTACGAGCGAGTGACGCCAGCACCGCCATGGCGTTATCCTGCGGCGCAACATCGAGGTCTTCAAGGAACTTACGTGCCGCTTTAGCTGGGCCAATCCACCTGTCGACGAGCTCCTGGGCAGTCATGGAGCCGTCCATGATGCGGGACTTGATGTTGTTGTATTCCTCGATTACCGCAGCCTTCTTGGGGTCGATAGCCCTGAGAGCTTCAATAGAGCCTTGTGAAACAGTCCCAGCGCTGGATTCAATCTTGATTTGCTCGGCCAGCATCGGCTCTAAGTTGCCAAAGAACTTGTCGTCTATGATGGCATGCCCAAACTCATGGGTCAAAGTATAAAAGATGCCGGCCTGGGTATTGACATTGAAGTTCTTGACGTCTTTTGCCTTGCGAAACACCCCAGGCACAATTACGTGCCGCCCTGGTCCATCCGAGCGATGGGAGCCTAATGACCCTGGCATGGTCAATGTCTCGTTGGCGATAATCAGCGTCGCTTCCGGCAGGAATTCTTTTCTCCAGTCCTCCATCGTGTCGAGCATCGCTCGCAATACACCCTCAGGGCGGTCTTCAGTCGGCACGCCTAAGACGTGGGTTCCGGGCTGAGCGGGGGCTTGCTGAGGAGTCTTGCCCTCGATATCAGGCACAGTGGACAAAAAGAACGTCCTGTCAGCCCACGGCACTGAATCATTCTCGTTGGGGTAATTGACAGCATTCGCATCCTGACGGGCTGTCGCGCCCACGTCAGGTTCTTGCACGTCCATTGCTTTGCCCCACGATTCAAGGGCGCCAGTAGCAACAGGAGCCTTCTTCGCTGCGTCAATCTTGGCAGTGAATTCCTTATCCCGAGCGATGTCCTCGTCCGTCAGCTTGGTGGGGTCAACCTCCTTAATCAGCTGTGCAATCTTTTCCTGCTCGGTGCTGGGAAGTATCGGCGAGGCCGCAGGAGGTTCTGCTGTGGATAGGTCAGGTGGAGTAGACGGTGGCGGTAATTGGGGATTAACGACACCTTGAATAGCCTCCACCTTCTCACGAGGAGACATTATCTTCGCAGCGCCGGCGGTCAACGGAGCCGAAACCGCCGTTGCACCAGCTGTATCAAGCAAATCCTGACCGTATTCTTCCCAGGTCATTTCGGGCCTGGTGCTGAATTTCGCATTGGCGCTGTTCACAGTAGTCGTGAGCAGTTCAGTGGGGATTTCACGCAGCAGGGTGCCAGCAATCAGTTTTAGCACCGGCCCACCTACGTTGTCTATCATGAACTTGGCGGGTATCATCTCGAATACAGCCTCAGCCGTGGCATCCACAGCTGCGTGTTGCTGAGCGCGACCAACATCAAGGTCAGGACGCTTATCTCGAACGTCGGCGTAAGTGCTTCCACCAGCCACAGCAGCAGCCGATGCCACTACTGGAAGCGGGCTTCTTGTGGCGATACTCAGTGCTAGTGGTGGAATTTGCTGCACAGTGGAGGAGACGCCACTCAGCACGGCCTTTTTCCAGAAGCCCAAGTCTTTCGGGGTTGCTTCCTCAATGTCAATCTCCCCACTCTTGGCAATACCAGCCCCCGTCTCGACCACCGGCTTAGCCGCCTCGGTGATGCCTGTTTTCTCCGCCAGGGACTCTCGCGCCTTTCTGGGCAGGGCTACACCCAGCGGAGTCATTCCAAGCGGGTCCTCAGCAACAGCTTGAATTGCTCCGCCTATTCCTTTTGCTACGCCTCCCGCAGCAACCGGCAGTATGGCCTTCGCCACATCTCCCCACCCCGGCGCAGCGGGCATACTTGCCACCAGGTCAGCGGCTAGTTCAGGCGGGGTATCATCTGGAACGACAAAGGTGCGGCCTTCATAGACTACGTCCATTTTCTACCTCGGGGTCATTAAGGTTTCCAGCATCGCAATCTCGCGACGCAATATCGAGCGTTGTTCGCCCGACAGGGGAGCCACACGCTTCAACTCTTTTTTCAACACAGGCAACTGCTCTGCTGCCTGCTGCGGACTTGTTTCTGTCCGTCGTATTGCAAGCGCCTCCTTGTCCCGCTTTTCTTGCTCTGCAGGCGGGATTTGCCAGTTGAACTTCTCCAAGTTCACCGGCTTATGACCAGCCATCGGCACGTCCTTGGTGGCTGTTTCCAAGACGTGTTGCACCGCCTGGTCTTGACTCAGCCCAGGTGGCACACTATACGTCTTGCCGTCATAGATGACGTCCATTATGGAGCCACCACGGGAGCCGAGGGTGGCGGGGAGGACTTGAGCCGCAGATACACCTTGCCGTTGTGCGTAGTGTATTCATGCGTCCCGTTGTTATGGGCTGCCCACTTGGCCGTCGGCGGAGGTGTATCGCCCGCAGGCTTCGGTGCAGCACCAGGAGCAGCCGTGCCCGGAGCCGTGCCTTGTCGAGCGCCGATGGAGCCCTTGATGATATCGGTGTAGCCTTGTATGATAGCAGCATCCGGCTCTTTTCCGACCCTGTCCATTGCGTCAACGTAGTCGCGCATTTGCTTGGCCACGTCAGCGGTTTTCGCCGTCTTGAGTTGTTCCATCTGGAACTGCTCACGAGTTTTGCCCTTCTTATAGGCATCGTCAGGAGGCAGCTTATCATAGATAGCTCCCCACATGACGGCTTGTTGTTGCACACCAGAGGTGGACGCCGAGTGCCTGCCGGATTTGGTCAAGAATTCCTTCAACTCGTCCTTGTCCATCTCCTCCATCACCTTGACAGTGATTTCATCCTTGCGCCTCTCGGCTTTCTTTCCAGCTGTGCCTTCCCGCAAAGCATTAAGCCGTGCAAGGGCGCCGTCGTATTCCGCCTCGATACTTGCCCGCAGCTTGGCGTCGGGGATTTCTTTTATCAGCTGCAGTTTGCGCTGCTCCAGCTCATCCTTGGCCTTCTGCATTTTGGCTGCGTCTTTGGAGGTCTCCAAGTCCAATATCTTCTTTTCCAGCTCTGTCTTGACCGAGGTAATGCGCGTATCGGCAGTTTCTGCATCAACACGAGACTGGGCTGTAACTCCGGGCAGACGAGCCTTGTTGACGGCAGTAGTGGCTTGCGTGCCCTCGACATTCGCAGCGGACTCTGTCTCTTTCCTGTTCTGCTCGCGCACTTGGATTTCCTGCTGCTGCTTGGAAAGCTTCCCAGCGTCGAACGCGCCCTGGCCGACCATGTATGCCCTGCCAACCATTGAGGATGTTGTGTCTCCCCATCCTTTCGGTTGCGCCAGCGCAGCCCCAAACATCCCTACCGAGCGCATCAGGTTGGGGTCGCTGGTCACTCGTTCGATTGCAGCCAACCAGCCTGTCTTGCGCTGCTCGAGTTCGGCGGAGTTCGCGACAGGTTTTGGCTGAAACTCCTCGGGCGCGCCTTGAACTGCTGCCGTATAGCCGCCCGATAGTGGCTGCTGTTGTTGGGGCGTAGCGCCCACGATTTCAGAAAAAGGGGTCTCCATCACTTTACTCCCAAGTAGTGAGCCAATCCCTTACGGGGCTCAGGTGTGCGTGACGCCGGCAGGGCCATGCCAACAGCCCCAAGTTGGCGCGCTCCGGGAATGCCAGGAGACGGAGCAAATTTAGGCTCCGGCCCTTGAGGCGTCATCATGGATTGCAGCCGCGCCATCGACTGTGGGTCAATGGGAGCTGCCCCCGGTTGAGGTTGCATTGGGGGAGGGCCCGCTTCTCCAGGCTTGACCGGCTGCGTCAGGCTGTTGGGCTGCAGTCCGGCCCACATATTGGAGTCCATTCCGCCGGGCGCTTGTGGCTGCGACTGGAGTTTCTTCAGGAACGGAAACGGGTCGAAGTTCGTCGCCAACTCGTTTAGCTTGTTAGGGTCCATCGGTTGCATGACTGTCTCCTGTTAAAGGTAAGCGCTCAACAGGCCAATACCTGCGCCTATCATTGCACCATAAGGCCCAGCCGCTGAGCCAACTGAAGCACCCATTGCTGCGTTGCTCAGGCCCGATTGTAACTTGCTGGGGCCTTGAGGCATTGCGCCAATGGAGTTGGTGGTCGCGCCTGGTGCGCTCATACCAGTCACCATGCTGGCATAAGGTGACAATGCTGCCCAAGGCGCTTGTAGTTGCCACTCACGGGCCGCAGCGTCGTAGTTTTCTTGGCCTTGTTGGTAGCCTTCAATTTGTGCCCCAACTCCGCTAAGGCTAACGCCTGGCGCTTCGCCCAAGTTATATGTGCTTGGGGCTGTTTGAAGGGCCTGAGCACCTGCCATCGCAGCACGACCATAGTTCTCGCTGGCCATCTTGGAGGTGACATCCCCCACAGCGTCAGCATAGCGTCCAGCCGCAATGCCCTCCGCTACCCCCTGCCGAGTGCCCATGCCATAGCCACCGGCATTAGTCGCCTCGGTGCGAATGTTGCTCATTACACCGCCAGGGTCGAGATACGATTCAGTAATCGGCCTGACCGCAGCGCCCATCGCGCTCTGCAAATACGGATTCGACTCGGCATACTGCGCAGGCCCCATGAGGAATTGCGAGTAGCCAGTTGCTTGACCTGCGAGATTACCACCAGACCCCGCCGCGTAGTTCTTGACGAAGTCCTGAGCAGCCTTTGTCTCCGACGAGGGTTGAACGGGCTTTGCACCTGGGTAGGGTGAGTTGGCCACCGTATCGGAGGTTTCAGTATAAATCCTCTCGGCCTCGCCCATGACCTTTTGACGCGCCGCAGCCTCCTCGGGTGAGAAGTTCTGCATCGTAGTCGTGGAGGAAGTCGGAGCGGACGCCCCACCTTTCTCGTAACTCAGGAACATCCGGGAAAGCTTATCATACCTCATTGCAGTTTACCCCTCAAATTAAGCCGACTCACCGTATAGGCTGGCGTCAACCCCAACATCTTGTGCAGTATTGCAAGTTCTGGCGTAGATGCCCAGCCCTCAACTTCTACTGCCCCGATTGTCAGGGCCCAATCACATAAAGTAGGAAGGAACGTCCTCGCTGCCTCAAGCGAACCCTTCCCACCCATAGCTACAGCGCGAATTGCGCGATAGCGAGGATACGTTACCAGTTCGATAATAAACACCAGCTCTAGGGCACCATCCCTGAAGGTGACAAACGCCTTCATGTGGTCACTCAGGAGGAACTTATAAACATCCTCCGCGGTCAATTCTCCGTAACCCTTTGCCAGCGCCGCAACCACCCACGGCTCGATTTCCGGCCAAGCCTCCGGAATCTGCTCAGCCGTATAGGCCCAGGCTTTGTAGCTTGGGTCTGGTTTTGTGTTTCGAGCTGCGGGCAAAGGGGTCTTCATTTGGGCGCTGGCTGCTTGTTCCTTGTGCCAAACCACCAGAGAACGCAGGTTACCGTCAGGTAGAGAATCGTCTCGACTATGCGAGCCTGCATCCTGATCGCATCGGTGACTGGAACGTCTTCAGCCGCCACGATGCCACGAGCCTCGAGGTAAATCAAGGTCGTCAACACGCAAAGGTAGACCGTCAGGGCCGGGCGCACCAGATGCTGCAAGAAATCTGCAACAATCATCCAGATTTTGAAATACCACGGGTCTTTGCCCATATCCCAGGTGGCCATGCGCTCGAAAGCGCCTTTGTAGCTTTCCGCTAACGCCGCCGCATCAGCCACATCGACCTTTCCAGCCGTTTCGACTTCGGCCACCTTAACACGGCCTGCCCACTCTTGTTGCATCACAGCCAGTTCATGGGAGTTTTTGACCTTCGTAATCTCCATGTCCTGTTGCTTGTTCTTGTAATCAGCATATCGCTGTAAGGCAACGCCAATCAACCCTGTCGCGCCACCAGAAAGCACTGAGCCAATGAGGCCTAAGAAGTCCATTACTGTTCCTCCACTGTGAGTCGAAAGGGTTTCCCCTGCATTACTTCCATAAACTTGCGAAACGTCGGCAGGCTATGCAATATGCACACCTGACCGTCCATGATGCCCCTGTCACGCCCCAGCAAAATACATCCATTGCTGTGAGTTTTCCAGCCCTGGGCCGTGTCACCAGCGTAATTGCCCCAGTGGCCGAGAATGAAGTTCCTGCCCACTACATCATACAGCCAATACGTCCAACCGAACCTTGGGCTTAACCTCAGCCTCGCGTTCCAACGCCCAGTAGGTATACACGACACTTGCGGCGCATTATCCCTCCACGGCAACTCGATAGTGCGGCAACGAAAATCCTTGGCACGCAGGAGGCCTAGCCAACCTTGGCCTTGAACGGCGTTCTCAGTGCGCAATAAAAGAGCTTCGTTCACGCTAATCCCTGTCGTTGTAATGCCGAAGCTTGTTCCGCATCGACCTGGGCATCTGCAGGTTTAATCCTTCCCTCTTCTCGGGCGGCAGAGTCAGAACATAGGTTTGTTCAGCCGTGGCGTCGCGAACCTCTTCAACAGCCTTAACTATTGCTCCATGCTCCGCCTTACCATCCCACACCCAGTTGCCAATCAACACCAGGCCACAGAGCACAATAGTGAGGATAGTGCCAAGGCCTCGCACCTCAATAGGCCCCCACGGAGTGGGAAACTTTATTCCCGTAACTCGCTTAGCCTGTTCAGTCTGGTCAATTTCTTCGGACATCGCTATCCCCTTTAATTGAGAACAACTTGCTCAGTTAAATACTTGTTGTTGTAAAGTTGAAAGTTTTGCGCTGAGGCTGGAAAGGAGACGTTCCCAGAGCCGTTATTTATGTAAAGCTGAATCAAATCATTCTCGGCAAGGCTGCCTATATCTTCCGAATAGTTTACATACGTCGTCGACTGTGTTGCTCGGTCAGTCCCAACCGCTGAGCCGTTTTTGTAAATCCTGCCGTGCGCATCAACTCCAACGCCCGCAGTGGCTTTTAGGTCAAACTTTACCGTCAACGTTCCAGCCCGAACCACGATGATTTCCTTAACCTTCACAAAGCTTGCCGACGTTGTGCTCTGCACCGCGTTAGCTGCGGCTATAAGCTTAGTGCCAGCTGCATAGTCGTCGAACGTTACGTTGCCTTTAATATCCAAAGTGGTGCCATCCCACTTCAGGTAGTTCGTGGAGCTGCCGATGGAAAACTTGTATGCCGCGCCAGAATAGCCGAGGAAGAATCCAGTTCCAGTGGCGTAAGCCGTTTGCCCACCCTTAATATGCCCAGCAGTGTCAAGGGTGATTGTGCCAGTTGTGAGGGCCCCCATATCTGCCGTAATAGCGGACAGGGTCGTCACAGACAAGTTACTGGCCGTAATAGTTGTGGCAGCAATCTTGGCGCCAGTAATAGTCGCAGCCGCAATCTCAGTCGCGGTAATAGTTCCAGCAGCTATATCTCCGGCTGTAATCGTGTTGGCTGCAATCTCAGTTGTGGTAATGGTGCCAGCGGCAATCTTTGCAGCCGTGATTGTATTGGCTGCAAGTTCGGTGGCTGTAATAGTCCCAGCAGCAATGTCGGCCGCTGTAATAGTATTGGCTGCAATTTGGTTAGTGGTTATCGTTCCAGTTGCAATCTCATTAGCCGTAATTGTCCCGGCAAAGATTTTGGCCGCAGTAACTACCTGCGCGCCCAGGTGCGTGGTTTGAATTTCACCTGCGGCAATCTTACTGGCAATAACCGAATTTGCTGCCAGGGCATCAGTGCCAATCGCACCAGCAACCACCTTAGCCGCAGTTACCGAGTTGCTAGCAAGCTTGGCCTCCTCTACAGCCCCGTTAAGAAGCTTGATAGCCGTAACAGCACCATCGCCCAGTTTCGAGGTATCTACTGCACCTGTGCCCAGCTTTTGCAACGTCACAGCCAAATCATCCAGCTTGGCTGTTAACACAGCACCGTCGGCAATCTTCACCGAGGTCACAGCGCCGTCAGCTAAGTCAGCCTCAATCACCAGCCCGCTTAATACCTTCTGCCAATTCGACGAGTGATAGTAGTATAAGCCCGCGCCAGCACCAGGATTCCAATTTATTCCATCTGCCCCTCGCAGCATCCCAACGAACACTTTTGCTGGGGCTACATTGAGCAGCTCGACCTCTCGAGCCAGGCCGCGGGTCAATACCCCTCCGACGAGGGAAAGCTCGTCATACACATAGCGTGCAACAACCGACTCCTCGGGAAGAGGGCCTGGTAAGTAATCCAGCGGCTGTTTGACGTCAGTCGTCATTTCGTCTTATTCCCCACAGGCTCGACTTCCAACTCGTAGCCGTCCAAGCGCCAGTCAATATCAGTTATCGACTCGAACTTGATATTGAACAGCTTACCGGTCTTCAAGACATCCAGCGAAATGCTAGTGCCGATAGTAAAGTCTTGTGCCGTGCTCCAAGTCGGAGACTGCCCCGGCTTGTCCGTAGCAGCAAAGTATACCTTCACCACGCCTCCGACTGTCCCACTGATTTGCGGCCACAGCCGTTTGAAAAACTTGTCTGTCATGAGGTCAGGCGGAGCACCAATCTTCAGCGGAATCCCCAAAGCCTGACGTTCGATAAAGGAGGTCATGTTGACGCCAGTGAACTGATTCGTCCGCTCTACCTGCAGCAGCTTGGTGTTCGTGGCATCAGCCAAAATCATCCGACGAATAGCTTTGTCGCGCTCCAGTGAGAACTCACCAAAGGAGGCGCCGGGAAGCTCACGCACCGTAATCGCTCCCGTGACCCAGTTCCAGATGATTGCCCTGTTGGGGAACGTCGCGCCTGTGAACGGGCAGCACAACCACGCCTCGCTCTGAACGAGATTCATGCAGATGAACGACCTCTTGTAGTTGGTCGAATCGAGGTTCGCACGCAGCCACCGCCTTGTGCGCCCGTCCAGGATTGATACCACCTCCGAGCCGTTATGCCGCAACAGGTCGTCACCGGTAAAGACGATATGCTCGCCCCGCTTGAATTCTTTGGCCCAGTCGGTGTTCTGGATGCCTAGCGAGTCAAAGCGCTTGATGAACCTAAAGATGTAAACCCCGCCCACGAACTGCATGATATGGGTTGAGTTTTCCTTGTAAATTAAGGCCACGTCGCCCAGTGGCACCAAATCAATCACTTGGTCCGCTGACTCAGCGAAGTCCCATTCTCCTGCGTCGAACGAAGGGTTTGCCTCGTCCCAAGTCACGGGAACCGCCCCAGGCGCTGCAGGATGGCTCCACTTAATCAGCCTCGGGAACCTCAGCCCGTTCTTCGTAATATCCAGCCCCACGAGGAACTGCTTATACGACCGCATAGTGCGGCAGCGGTAAGTTGAGGGCCAATTCGGCAGCGCCACAAGCCGCTGGCCGGTGCTCACAGGATTCCATACCTGAGGCAAGTCGACGCCATTATTGATGACTGGTAAACCGCTCAGGATGCTGCCGTTCCAACGAGTCACCGCCCCGGCAGTGTAATCCACGTCCACACCTACCGTTTGACGCGTCAGGTTGTTGTGCAACGACGCTTGGTCGGTCACGTAGACCTTAGTCAACCCAGCGTATAACCAGAAAAAGAGGTTATCCGTCGGAGTCGGAATGCTTTGCAGCCAGTAGGGCACGACTGAAGGCGTTGCCAGCACTTGCTCATGCCCTTTCGCTTTCACAACTGCCCCATCGTAGAAGCAGACGTTCATTCCGTCGCTCCACGCGTTCAAAGGCAGCCGAATCGGCGAAACGTCTCGGATTATGCCGAAAGTGGCAACGTCACTGATAGGAATTGGGGTCATTAGCGCGGCTCACCCATATTTCTGTCCATTCCAGCCTCAGCACGAGCAACCGTGTCCTTGTAGACTCGCTGCCTGCCGTCATTTCGAGTGGCTTGGAACCAGGCGACTGCATCTGCCTCACAACGGACGTGTCCTGAGGCCATAATCAGGCCCGTGGCGCCCAGGAGCCAATCGGAAGCGTATTTCAACACCGTTGGCTCGGTTGTGTCGTCCGCTGGCAGCGTTGCCTTAGCGTAATACTTCATTCGCACTGTCCGAGCAGTGCTGGGCTTGGGATAAATCAGGAAATACTGCCCAGAAAGAGCGAAATGCAGCGGCAGCGTCTCAGATGCATCATCCCCAAACTGCCCATGCAGTATATCCTTGGGCCGCTTGGTCATCTGTTTGTATTCTCCCGAGTCGTCGAGGATATAAAGGCTATCCTCTTCGTCAGTTTCCTGCAAAAAGTCAGTCGGAAGGGCCAAACGGCGCTCGTCTACCGTCAGCGTGGCGGTTGCGTTCTCCGAAAGCAAGAACCAGGGCATGAAATCGCCCCTTTCAACCTCAGTTTGCTGCACCAACTGCATTTCCGTCAAGCACATGGCGCGCAATTCTGGTGCGGTGCGCCCACCTAGGCGCCCCATAAGCAAATTCAATACAGTTTGGCCGTTCATAGCCCTGCCTCCGGTGTCCAAGTGTTAGCCGCGCTTGCCTCTGAAGTGTAACTGGGGCCAGCCGAGGCCGATTCTGGTGTCCAAGTGTTCGCGATTCCCGGCACCTTTACCCATACAATGCCAGTTGCAAAGACGAATGCAAAGTCAGTTTCCTCCACCTGGGAAAAGACCACTACCTTGCTTCGACCAAAGGCAAAAGCCTCTGAGGTTTCCAACGATTGAGCAATTGCTTTTGACTTTTGACGACCAAAGACGATGGCTTCGTCTGTCTCATTCGCAAGACCAAGACCTTTTAGCTTAGTGCGCGCAAAGGCGTTTGCCAAAGAGCTTTCTAATACCTGAGCAAACGCTAGAGTCTTTACCCTGCCAAAGGCATTTGCCGTATTGCTCTCGACGGCTTGATTTAGGGTTATTACTGGCCCGCTTGCTTCAATGATGATAAAGGCTGTATCTGTTTCCTCAGCTTGACTCAACAAGCGAGTCTTTTGTCGAGAAAACAGTTGTGCTAAATCGTCTTCGGACGACTGCGCAAGTGTCCTTGTTTTCAGCCGCGTAAGGGCGTTTGAGGTATCAGTCTCAGTAGCTTGTGCAAGAGCAATTGTCTGCGGGTTTGATGAAAAGAACAGGTCGTCTGAGACTTGGACAAAGGCGTCCCCTGTAGCACCACCAGCAGCGTTGAACGTAAGCGTAGCCGTGCCAGCGTTCATCGTGCCTATGTTGGTAATGTAAAGCTTTAACAGGAGACGGTCTCCAACTGAAAAGGCAGTATCGGTCGGGTCAGCTGTGAACGTATATTCTGCATCCGAAGTGGTAAACTCTACCCCATCATCGAAGGGGCCGCCCCCTAACTCAGTCTCGGTGCCGTTCGACTGGCGTCGAAAGAACCTGGCTCGTGCACCAGCGTTCACTGTGCCCACAGACTCTTTAGCCCAAATAGAGGCGCTACAAAATGTAATAGACTTCGCTAACGACAGCGGCGGGCTTACAAAGTTCATTACCGACCCACCGGCTGTTTTAGTCCACTGAATCTCAGTGCCTCCATTAGTTGCATTCACCACCCCAGTATCTGCCGACGACCCTGGTTCCTCGGGCAGCATATCGTAATAAGTGGCCCCAATTCCATTATCCTGGGTATTGCGCAAGTATAGCGTGGGGCTAAGTCTAACGCTATTGACGTTGTTTCCAATCAAAGTTGTGCCTACGCGCCAGCCTACATAGAACCGAGGCCCCATAGGCGACGTCCAGACTTGAACGCCTGCATCAGTGGCGCCCTCTTGATATGCGGTGTCTCCTGCAGACCAAGTAGCACCGTCGTCCGTGGACTTCGTGTAGTAGACCTTAGTTGTAGCAGCTAAAGCCTCCGTGCCCGCGCGCAGGCCGCGATACGCCACATAGATGTCGTCAGTGTGCTGGTTGATACATACTGCAGGGTAATAGTGGTCGTCGGTGGCAGACTGGATAGCCGTTAACTGCGTTATGGAACCAGTGCCGTTGATATCCCAAACTTGATGATTCGTCGAGGAATCATACGCCGACATAGTGGCGACAATCAAGTGCCCGTCAGAGTGCCTTACTGACCCCGAGAAGGGATACTGTCCAGTCAAATCGGTGACGTTCTCGGCAATAGTAACGATAGACGACGACTCGCTCCAGCTGTTTCCTGAATCGTCATACTCTTTCAATGTCAGTTCATTAGTGCTAGCGTCGAAATACAATCCCCAGATGTCTGCCGAATCCGCTACGTTTGCTGGAAAGAGCATCATCCAGTCGTCGGCTGCCTCAACCGCTATAGTGCGAGCAGTCCAGGCTGCCCCACCATCAGTCGACCGCTCGAATCCCAACTCCGCGCCGTTGTCAATGTCCCATGAAATATAGAGATTTCCATTACGGGCTTTAGTAATTGAGCAGTGAGCGCCAGTATCTGCCACTGCGGTGGATTCAGCCTCGACAACAACTGCAGTTTCGAACGTGTCTGTGGCTGTATGAAACTTGCGATAGATAACATCGTCGTCAGTGCTACCAAAATAGACGAGGTGTATATCTGTTCCGTTGTCCCCAGCTGTCCACTGGTCAAACCAGATGTCGTAGGCGAGGTGAGCAAGAGCGCCAGCGACGGCTACGGGCCCGCTCCACGTAGCCCCGCCGTCTGTGGTTTTAATATAGTGAAACTCCCCACCTCCATTGATGTAGAACCAGTAGCCGACCTGCGCAGTCACAAAGACGCAGCTCCGCATCCCGCGACCGGAGCTTGTGCTTATTGTTCCGTCTATGGTTACGTCGGCCACTGACTACCTCACGAGTCTTACGACGCCCGGAAGAACCCTGCTGCCGCAATCTGCGCAGTAATATCCGAGCCGTCCGGAGTTACCACGAAGTCATGCTTCGTCAGCGGAATCAAATCCGCATCTGTGCCACCCGAATTGTCTGGGTCGTAGCAGATAACAATGGCCGAGATGGCATTGCCGGTGGCACCTGCCCACACCAAATCAGCAATGTCGATATCGACCCGCTCGTTGGTATCGTCGACTGTGATGGTAATGTCAGCCGCGGCAATCGTCTTGCGACCCATCGTCGTCTGCTCGTTGTTTGCCGCTCCAAGCAACGCACCGAGGTCGTTGTGGTCCTTGAGCGCTGCATCCGCCTCGATACCGGAGGTCTCGATGGGCACAGCAATCAGACGCGAGTTGGCCGGGCTGCCGTCGTCTACGTTCTTCGCGAGTTGATGAACTCGCCCTTTTGCTATGTTGAAAACAAAGTCTGCCATAAAGCCTCCTAAGAAGTCATTGCTGCTTTGATGCGGTTTAAGGTAGGCTCTCTATCGACCTTTTCCCACATCAGGTGATAAATATGCCCAGCGTCAAGGTTGATTCTCTCAACCCGTTGATAGGTTTCGTCCCAGTTTTCGGGCTGGGCACGCTGGCTTGTATCCAGCATCCTGAATCGATACTGCCGCATGTTCACCAGGAGGTCGAGTTTCACTCCTATATCGGTAATCACGCTGTCAATGCAGTTGTGCAACAAGGAGGGGTGTGCCCACCAACCTATCGCGCGCACGAGCTTTCCACCCATACAGGGGAAGCATACGAGGTGCTCCGGCTTCTGGTCGTCGTGCAGGCCGTCTGAGGGAAAGCTGATCTTCCAATCACCAGCAGCCTCGCGTAAGGGGCCCAACGTCCCCTCTGCATCCAACCAGATATCATCACAGAGTATGCCATAAAACTTGGCATTCGGAAACCTCTGTAACGCATAGTTCATCTTTTGCCCACAGTAGGAATACTCCCCATGAGCAATATGCACCGTCCACTTCGGCGGTAACCGAAGCTTCAAATACTCACGCCAGGTCGGGTCTTGCGGACAGATTATGACCGCAACCGGCTCAAGCAGGTCGGAGCCCTTGAAAGAGTCCGCTAACCGTTTCAGCAAGCGAGGTCTTCCGTGGCTCGGCACTACCCACATCTTCGATGTCTCCAGTTGGAACATGCACTACCTCACCCACAACATCGTGAGTGTATTCGTAAAAGCCCACGTGCCCGACTGCTTTTGACAGGTCGTGGTCGACGTAAATCTTGAATCCAAGCTTCCTGATGGCCTCGCAGAGCGTCCAATCCTCGCCCTGGTAGTCTTCAATCTCCCAATTGTAGCGCACCTCGAGACAATCTGGAGGAAGGGCCTTCAAAACCTGCTTACTAAGCATCAGAATACCCGTTCCGACCCTCCAAACCTCTTGAAGGCCAGTTGAACCCTCGTCCGTGAACACCACTTGAGGCTCCAAAGAGCCCGGCAAGGGCGCCAACCTCGCTGTGGGCGAGCTGGGAATCTTTTTTACTGCAATATTCGCCCCAACTACGTCCACATTACGAGCAATTAGCGAGTGAAGCATCGTTTTTGGGAAAGTCTGGTCGGTGTCGATGAAGACGAGGTAATCAGCCATCATTTCCTTGGCCGCTTTGATAGTTTCCCACCTGCTTTTCGACAGCACACTACCCGTAGTGACCATCGTGCGCAGGTGTTGCTTGGGCCAACCCTTTACGGAGTAGTTCCTGAACGCAAATTCCAGGTTGCGTAGGCACCTTCCAAACGGCGACAGCCAGGTGCCGTCGTCTATTACTCCTATCATCACCTTTAATTCTTGAAAGCTCATAAATCTCCTAGGAGACATTGAAAAAGCTGAGGAGGGTGGCAATAATGCCGTATTCTTGACACCATCCCCAGCTGTTAGTCATTGCCCTGTGCCGCCAATATCAGGGCACTACGAAGTTGCTCAACCACTTGCAGGTCTTCGCGTGCTGGAATTCCATCCCGCACTCGGTCAGCCACTGGCCCTTCTGGCTGTCAGCATCCGGCAGCTGGATGTTGTCCTGCGACTTGGTATCCCGCATGTAGCGGTAGCGGAACACGCTCGGGTCGAACAACAGCGCATCGTTCGTCCACCTGTCCGATGTATTGAACAGAGGATGCGTCCGAACGTAGATGGTGCCTTGCGGCAGCGTCCACCTTGCCAGCTTCATCCCGTAGACCTCGACGATGCCATCGAAGTTGATACGGGTGCTGCTCGAGTTCTTGGCCAGCTTGTTGAGGCTGTTCAGGAACCCGTTGCCGCAGAAGCCGATACGCTCGTTGCCGGCGTCAGTGTCGTAGTCCCACATCCTGTAGGTGTCG
>k87-144622_pt1 | contig 23934 bp, 20 predicted proteins | sample MGYA00084030_6733316 | MGnify analysis MGYA00084030 | reverse complement strand
GGCCATCGCCTATGCCGAGCAGTCGCGCGTTGCAGATTACGCTTCGCCGGAATTAAAAGAAGCGCGCGAAAAATTGACTGCCGCCCGCATTGCGGTGGAGCAGGAAAAGATGGTTGAAGCTCAGCGCCTCGCCGAGCAATCAAAGGCTGACGCCGAACTTGCCTCTGCCAAAGCCGAAGCGAGTAAAGCCAAAGCGATCAATGAGGAAATGCAAAAAGGCATTGGTACCCTAAAGCAGGAAATGCAGCGCAGCACGGGAGATTCAAAATGATTATTCCAATCCACAATATTAATAAATTCGGCGTCGCAGCCGGAGCACTTCTGTTGCTGTCGGCATGTTCGATGGGACCGACCAAGCCGGATGGTTTAGACGATGTGCGTAGTAAGTTGACACGATTGCAGTCTGATCCACAATTGGCTAGCCGGGCACCGGTTGCAATCAAGGATGCTGAGGACGCTGTGCGTGCTGCCGAGCAGTCGCAGGAGGATGAGGAGCTGGCGAAGCATCTGGTGATAATAGCCGATCGCAAGGTCGATATAGCCCAAGCTCGGGCGCAGAGCCGACTGTTTGAAGATCAGCGTAAGGCAGTGGGTGAGCAAAGACAAACCGCCCGTCTTGACGCCCGCACACGCGAAGCTGACAGCGCTCGTGCCGATGCAAACGCAGCGAAGCAACAATCCGAAGAACAGAAAAGACAGTTTGAAAGACAATTAGCTGAGCTGAATGCTAAGGAGACCGACCGCGGCATGGTTGTGACTCTCGGCGACGTACTGTTTGACACTGGCAAGTCCACGTTGAAGGGTGGGGCCACTAGCAATCTCAACAAACTTGCCGCCTTCCTTAACAAATACCCAGATCGGTCTGTAATCATAGAGGGTCACACCGATAGTGTCGGTAGTGAGGATAGTAACTTTACTTTATCTGAGCATCGCGCTAATTCGGTGAAGGCTTATCTAATAAAGCAGGGCGTTGATTTTGATCGCCTTTCAGCATCTGGCATGGGAGAGGACTCGCCAGTCGCCGATAACGGTTCCGCTGCAGGTCGCCAGCAGAATCGTCGCGTCGAAGTCATTATCTCCAACGCGGATTCGTCGCCGAGATGAGCTGAGGTTGGTGTGATAGATGCTGTTTTAGAGCCCGCCCGGCGTTAGCTGAGCGGGTTTTTTTGTTGCCTCAGATTAGCTACCCATGATGCTCAGCGCCACCGCTTCCGCCACCTTGATGCCATCTACCGCCGCAGAAAGAATGCCGCCGGCATAACCCGCGCCTTCACCAGCGGGAAATAGTCCGGTGGTATTGATGCTCTGGCAGGTGTCATCGTGCCGCTTGATGCGGATGGGTGATGAGGTGCGCGTTTCTACCGCCGTGAGCACCGCGTCATTCATGGCAAAGCCCTTGATTTGTCTGTCGAAGGCGGGCAGGGCTTCACGAATTGCGTCAATCGCATAATCCGGTAGCGCGGAGTTTAAATCACCCAGATGCACGCCGGGCTGATAAGAGGGCATCACGCTGCCAAAGGCGGTAGAAGGGCGGTTGGCGATGAAGTCGCCGACCAGCTGCCCTGGGGCGTCATAGTTGCTGCCGCCGAGCTCATACGCGCGTGATTCCCAATGCTGCTGAAAGTCGATGCCGGCCAGAGGGCTGCCGGGATAATCCTCTGGAGTGATGCTTACCACAATGGCGGCATTGGCATTGCGCTCGTTGCGCGAATACTGGCTCATGCCATTGGTCACCACACGGCCAGGCTCCGAGGTGGCAGCCACCACCGTGCCGCCGGGGCACATGCAAAAGCTGTAGACCGAGCGGCCGTTTTTGCCGTGATGTACCAGCTTATAGTCGGCGGCGCCGAGTATCGGGTGACCGGCCTGCGGGCCAAAGCGGCATTTATCGATAAGGGATTGTGGATGCTCCACGCGAAAACCAATGGAAAATGGCTTTGCTTCCACATACACACCGCGCCGGTGCAGCATCTGAAAGGTGTCGCGGGCGCTATGGCCTACCGCCAGCACCACATGATCGCTGTGGATTTGTTCACCACTGGCTAGCGTCACCCCGCGTATTTTCCCCTCTTCAATCTCGATATTTTCCACGCGCTGGCTAAAGCGGATTTCACCGCCCAGAGACTCAATCTTGGCGCGCATGGTTTCCATCATGCTCACCAGTTTGAAGGTGCCGATGTGCGGTTTGCTCACGTAGAGAATTTCTTCCGGTGCGCCGGCTTGCACAAATTCCTGGAGCACTTTGCGGCCATGATGATGCGGATCTTTGATTTGGCTGTAGAGCTTGCCGTCAGAAAAAGTACCGGCGCCGCCTTCGCCAAATTGCACGTTCGATTCGGGATTGAGCTCGCCTTTACGCCAAAGATTCCAGGTGTCTTTGGTGCGTTCACGCACGGCCTTGCCACGTTCAAGAATAATCGGGCGAAATCCCATCTGCGCCAGCAGCAATCCTGCAAATAATCCGCAAGGCCCAAAGCCGATCACGATAGGGCGTTGCGCCAGATTTTCCGGGGCTTGTGTAACGAAACGGTAGGTGCTGTCTGGTGTGGGCAGTACGTGCGGGTCTTTTTCCGGGCGGCTTAGGATGGCGGCGTTATCCGTAGTGTTCACATCCACACTGTAAGTCAGCATGATGGCACCGCGTTTACGGGCATCGTAGCTGCGCTTGAAGATTGAAAAGCTAAGTAAGTCATCGGCTTTAATACCGAGTTTGCCAAGGATAGCCGATTTCAGCGCTTCTTCTGGGTGGTCAAGCGGCAGCCTGATTTCGTTGATTCGCAGCATGGCGTGTTCCTTGGATTGGACGAGGATTGCCTCGTCAGTATGAAGAATAGGAGGGTATTTTACGGTAACTGCTGGAAATCTGCTAAAACTGTCTTGGTGGTACATCGATCAATAGGGCTATTTAGTGATAGAGTGGCGGCGGAGTTGGCTAGACAGCCGCTGCTCACCTCCTTTGGTGGGTGGAGGAAAGTCCGGGCTCCACAGGGCAAGGTGCCAGGTAATCCCTGGGAGGCGTGAGCCTACGGAAAGTGCCACAGAAAATACCGCCTAAGCACCGCAAGGTGCCGGTAAGGGTGAAAAGGTGCGGTAAGAGCGCACCGCGCGGGTGGCAACATTCCGCGGCATAGGTAAACCCCGCCTGGAGCAAGACCAAATAGGGGAGCGTGAGCTTAGTTGCTCAGCATGTGGCCCGCGTGCCGCTCCCGGGTAGGTTGCAAGAGCCGTCTGGTGACAGGCGGCCCAGATGAATGGCTGTCCACGACAGAACCCGGCTTACCGGCCGACTCCAACTATTTTGTTTAATGTGCTTGAAGCCACTGAAAAATCAGTTCGGTGGGATTTATTCAGTGGCTTCTTTAAGTGGCGCTGGTCCGGGTATTAGTGCCACACGTCTTATATGAATCCCTCTTTTATTACGCAACAAATTGTTTTTTATTCAAATATTAATTTATCTGATTAATCCATCCTGTCATTGACGCTGGACCTGGAGGCTACTATAGTTATCTACAGGTGGGAGAGAGTGGGTGTTTTTGGGTATTTTTGGGATATTTCGTAGAGAAACTCCCTTGGAGTGAGATCAATTAGATGTTTCGGGGATACGACGAACTAACCATGGATACCAAGGGGCGAATTAGTTTGCCTGCTCGGTATCACGAACGTGTCCTGGCCAGTTGCCAGGGCCGGTTTGTCATGACTATGCATCTACGCGACCAGTGTCTGGTGCTTTACCCATTGCCAGAGTGGGACAAGATTGAGAGTCAATTCGATAAGCTGCCGATTTCTGATCCGGTTTACGAGCGCTTAAAGCGTCGTATCGTCGGCCGGGCCACGGAGGTTCAAATCGATGGTGCAGGGCGATTTCTGGTGAGTCCTGAATTGCGCCGCGACGCCGGGTTGGATAAGGCGGTGGTAATGACCGGGCAAGGTAAGAAGTGTGAGATTTGGAATAAAGAGGCGTGGATACAGCTTGATAAGCAGCCTCTTGAATTGGTTTTTGAGAAAGAAAAGCACGCGCCCGTTGTTGATGCGCTTGGATTATGAGTGAGCTTGGGCATCAGCCGGTTCTTTTGGATGCGGTTGTCGATGCGCTGATAACGGAGGCAGGCGGCTTTTACATTGACGGGACTTTTGGACGCGGCGGGCATAGTCAGGCCATGTTATCTCGACTGAATAGCTCCGCCCGGCTGTTGGTTTTTGATAAGGATCCCCGGGCCATCGCTGCGGCAAATAGCTTAGCTGGTCGGGATTCGCGGGTGATGGTTGAGTACGGTTCGTTTGCCGGTATCCGTGATGCGGTTGAACGGGCGGGTCAGTTGGGTAAGGTCAGCGGAGTTTTGCTCGACCTGGGGGTGTCTTCTCCCCAGCTTGATGATCCCGAACGCGGGTTCAGTTTTAGTGCAGACGGCCCTTTGGATATGCGTATGGATACTCAGCATGGGCCCAGCGCCGCCGAGTGGCTGGCGAAGGTGACGGAAGAAGAGCTCGCAAGAGTTTTATTTGAGTACGGTGAGGAGCGGTATTCGCGGCGTATTGCCAGGGCCGTTGTTAAGGCAAGGTCCGAAGAAGTTATCGAGCGAACGGGCATGCTCGCAGAAATTATTGCTCGTGCGCACCCGGCCTGGGAGCGGCACAAGCATCCGGCTACCCGAAGTTTTCAGGCGATACGTATCGCGGTTAATCGCGAGCTGGATGATTTGCAGCAATGTTTGGCGGATGTCGCAGAGGTTTTGAGCGTGGGCGGACGATTGGCAGTGATCAGTTTCCACTCGTTGGAGGATCGGATGATCAAGCGTTTCGTGCGTGGGAATGACGAGGTTGATCCGGCGTTGGCGCGGCTGCCCATCATCAATCCTAAGGTGAGCCAAGGGTTTCGGTGGGTGGTAAAGCAGGCGCGGCCCAGCGCTGCAGAAATCGAGATCAACCCTCGGTCACGCAGCGCCGTTCTGCGCGTGGCGGAAAGGGCTCGATGAGCACTCGCATTGGAACGGTGGCGCTGCTGGGTGTGGCGGTGTTTTTGTCCAGCGTGGCCTTGGTATACATCAAGTACGACAACCGCATGTTGTTCCAGGACTGGCATGCGTTGCAGATGGAGCGGGACAAGTTAAATGTCACTTGGGGTCAGTTGCAGATTGAGCTGAATACCTGGGCGAGGCATGACCGGATTGAGCAGGTGGCTCTGGAAAAGCTAAAGATGCACCCGGTGGGACTGGGTGATGTGGAGATGGTTCGTGATGACAAATAGAAACAGAAAAAAACTGAACGACAATCCGTATTGGCAAAAACGCCAGCGTGTTATTAGCGTATTGTTCTGCTGTGTAGCTTTGGGCCTGGTCGGCCGTGCGTTCAGCTTACAGGTCTTAGATGACGGATTTCTTACAGACAAGGCGCGCGCCAAACACGAAAAAGTAGTTGATATAGCGGCTCATCGTGGTCGGATACTCGACCGTCGCATGGAGCCTTTGGCCGTCAGTACGCCCGTGGATACGATTGCAGTTAATCCGGCTGATTTATTAAAGGTACCCGGCGGCGTACGCAAGTTGGCTCGCGCATTAGGCCGCGACGCTACTCAGTTGCACCAGTATCTTGCTCAGCGCTCTACGCGGGGCTCTGTTTTTGTCAGTCGTCACCTTGATCCGGAAGATGCCGCAAAAATTGTTGAGCTGAAGTTGGCGGGCGTGCATATCAAGCGAGAGTATCGTCGTTATTACCCGGCCAGTGCGGTGACGGGGCATCTGCTTGGATTCAACAACATTGATGATCGGGGCCAAGAGGGTTTGGAGCTTGCCTTCGACGAGTGGCTGCGTGGCGTGCCCGGGAGTAAGCGGGTGCTTCGGGATAGCCGGGGCGGTGTGCTGGATGATTTGGAGAAAATTACCGAGCCCAAGCCAGGTAAAGATTTGGTGCTTTCGATAGATCGACGCTTGCAGTACATCGCGTTCCGTGAACTCGAGGCGGCGGTTATCGCCAATCAAGCCAAATCGGGAACGATGGTCATACTTGACCCGCAGTCAGGAGAAATTCTGGCGATGGTTAATCAGCCTACGTTTAATCCCAATAATCGATCCGAACGTGTCGTGGAGAGATATCGAAATCGAGCGGTCACGGATGTGTTTGAGCCAGGGTCCACCTTTAAGCCATTTATTGTCGGTGCCGCGTTGGAGGCCGGAATTGTCCGATCGGATACGATGGTTGATACCGGCCCAGGCCACTTTGCGGTGCAGGGGGGGGTTATTCGTGATCACAAGAATTACGGCCGGCTGACCGTGGCTGGAGTATTGCGTGAGTCCAGTAACATAGGGTCCAGCAAAATTGCTCTGGCAATGCGACCAGAGCATTTATGGAAGGAGTTGCAGGGTTTTGGATTCGGTCATTTGACGGGCAGCAGTTTTCCCGGCGAACGGCCTGGCCATATTAATCCGACGAATGCAGCGCGACCGTTTGAGGTGGCTACGCTGGCTTTTGGTTATGGTGTGTCCACGACGGCTTTGCAGTTGGCGCAGGCTTATTCGGTATTAGCGGCGGATGGAATGGCCCGTCCGGTGTCTTTTTTTCGCCGTAACCAGCCGGTGGCGGCAGAGCGGGTGATTAGCGCGGATACGGCGCGGCAGATTCGCGAAATGCTGCAGGATGTGGTGGTGTCCGGCACCGGTAAAAAGGCGGCGATTCCTGGTTATACCGTGGCGGGTAAGACGGGTACGGCTAAAAAAGCATCGGCAGGTGGTTATTCAAGTAATCGGTATATCTCCGTATTTGCTGGGATGGTGCCGGCGGGTTCGCCGCGTTTGGTGGCTGTGGTGATGATTAATGAGCCCAGCGCGGGCCGTTATTACGGCGGTGATGTGGCGGCGCCGGTATTTGAGCGGGTGATGGGTGAAGCGGTGCGTTTATTTGATATTCCTCCGGATGCATTACCCGCTGCGCCTGATCGCGGTTTGGTAATTAAGCCGCCGGTGGTTGGGAAAAAGGTGGGTTGATGATGCTGTCATCCCGCGTTGCAGGTGGATCGCTGGGCGATTTACTGGCGGGATTGGTAGAACGGGAGCGGATAAGTACGCCAGAATTGATCATTGGAGGCTTGGTGATCGATAGCCGTAAGACGCAGCCCGGCGATGTGTTTTTGGCGATGGCGGGTGGGCATGTGCATGGTTTGGCACACGTGGGTGAGGCGGTACAGCGTGGGGCGGTGGCTGTGATTTACGAGCCAAGTTCGACAGTTGCCGCGCCGGAGCTGCCTATCCCCAGCGTGGCTGTGGCGGGTTTGGCAAAGCAGGCGGGCGTCATAGCCGCTCGATTTTATGGCAATCCTTGCGGCGATATGTTGACCGTAGGGGTGACAGGAACCAACGGAAAAACATCCTGTACCCATTTATTGGCACAAATGTTGAATTTTTCAGGGGTGCGTTGCGGGCTGCTGGGTACGCTGGGTTATGGTTTATTGGAGTCGTTGACGCCGGCCAGTCACACCACGCCGAATGCGATAAGAGTGCAGGCAGAGTTGGCGCAGATGCGTGATCGTGGCGCTCGCGCTGTGGCGATGGAGGTGTCTTCGCACGCGTTGGAACAATGGCGAGTGGAGGCGGTGCAGTTTAAGGGCGCGATCTTTACCAATTTGACGCGGGATCACTTGGATTACCATCCGGATATGGAGGCTTATTTTCGGGCAAAGCAGCGTTTATTTGCCCGGCCGGAGCTTGAATTTGTAGTGGTCAACGGACGGGATGCACGAGCGACGGACATCTTGTCGGTTGCACCCAAATCGTGTCGGCGCATTGTTTATGGTGTCGAGCCGTCGGCCGGTTTGTTGGTCGATGACTGGTTAGTCGCACGGCGCGTTGATTGCAGTGAGGCAGGTTTGGAAATTTGGCTGGCCGGTAGCTGGGGTGAGCAGGTGGTTAAGGCGCCGCTGCTTGGTGATTTTAACGCCGACAATGTGCTGGCGGTGCTGGCGGTGTTGCTGCATTGCGGGTATTCCCCGGTGGCATTAGCGACGGCGCTGGCAAAGGTGCAGCCGGTGCCGGGGCGGATGGCGCGTTACGGCGGCGGTGATCGGCCGTTGGTGGTGGTTGATTATGCGCACACGCCCGACGCGCTGGATAAAGCCTTGCGGGCTTGTCGCCGGCATACCTCAGGCAGGTTGTGGTGCGTGTTTGGTTGCGGTGGTGATCGAGACCGCGGTAAGCGGCCGCAGATGGGGGCCATTGCCGGTGCGCTGGCGGATCAGATTATCGTTACTGACGATAATCCGCGCAGCGAGATGCCACAGGTAATCGTTCAAGAGATTCAGGCCGGGTTCACCAAGGAGGCGAATGTGGCAGTTATTCATAATCGTGCAACAGCTATTGACCGTGCAATATCGCAGGCACGTCTTGGCGACGTGGTGTTGGTGGCGGGAAAAGGTCATGAGGAATACCAGATTGTGGGCGATCAAATATTGCCGTTCTCCGATGCGCGTCAAGCGCAGCAATCGCTAATGGAGCACTGGGTATGATCAGCGGCAATCTAAAAGAATTTGTCGCCGCCCTGAATGCGGATTTATGGGGGGAAGACGCAAAATTTTCAGGCGTCGTTATCGATACTCGACAGCTGACGCCGGGTGCTGTTTTTGCGGCGCTGCGGGGTCAGCAAGTCGATGGTCACGATTTTGCCGCCATGGCAGCAGAGCGCGGGGCGGCGGCTTTGCTGGTCGAGCGCAAGGTGGACGTGGCTTTGCCTCAGTGGGTGGTGGCCGATGTGCGCCTGGCTTTGGGCGATTTGGCGCGCAGTTGGCGTCGCCGGTTCGATACGCCCGTGATAGGGGTAACGGGTAGTAACGGCAAAACGACGGTTAAGCAGATGCTGGGTTCGATCCTGTCCCAGGTGGGTGAAACCCTGGCCACTCAGGGTAATCTCAATAACGATTTGGGCGTTCCGCTAACGCTGTTTAGGTTGGGCAAAAATCACCAGGCTGCGGTCGTTGAAATGGGTGCCAATCACGCGGGTGAGATCGAATATTTGGTCAAAGTGGCGGAGCCGGTGATCGGCGTGATCACCAATGCGGGACCGGCGCACCTCGAAGGTTTTGGCTCGGTGGAAGGCGTGGCGCTGGCAAAGGGCGAGATGTTTGCTGGATTGCCGCCGGATGGAATGGCGGTGATCAACGCCAGCGATAATCACGCGGCTTTATGGCGCGAAATGGCGGGGCACTGTCGGCAGCTCACGTTTGGGTTAGATACCCAGGCAGATTTTCGGGTTGATCGTGAGCAGCTTGTGGCTGTGATGGATGGTTCGCCGCGCACTCGGTTTATCGCTCAGACGCCCTACGGACCAACAGAATGGGAAATTCCGCTGCTGGGCAGTCACAACGTGGCGAATGCCTTAGCTGCCGCAGCGGCGGCATGGGTTGCTGGCGCTACGCCGGTGCAGATCGTCGACGGTCTGGCGCAAATGCAGCCGGCGCAAGGCCGGTTGGCGATACGTGCCGGTAGGCGAGGCGCGCGCTTGATTGATGATAGCTACAATGCCAACCCGCTTTCGCTGGCCGCTGCGCTGCATGTGTTGGCGGATATGCCCGGCCGACATTGGCTGGTACTCGGTGATATGGGCGAGCTGGGGCCGCAGGGTGAGAGTCTGCATGTGCAAGCCGGGGAGCTGGCTAAGCAAACGGGGGTAGAGAAGCTGTTTGCTCTGGGCGATCTGGCAGCAAAAGCGGCGCGAGCTTTTGGTGCGGCGGGGATGTCGGCGTCGTCTCCACAAGCTTTGCTGAAGGCGGTGATTGCGGAGTTGCCGTCGTCCGCTCAGAACGTAGTTATTTTGATCAAGGGTTCACGTGCGATGCATTTAGAGCAGGTTGTGGCTGGGTTGCTGCCCACATAAAACGGGTCATCTTAAACAGGATTTAAGCATGCTTTATTATCTGTCTCGATTTCTTATCCAATACGAAAGCGCTTTTCGCGCGTTCAGTTATGTGAGTCTGCGCGCCATTCTTAGCATACTGACGGCATTGACGATTAGCCTGTTGGTTGGCCCTTATTTCATTCGCCGTTTGAGTCAGCTGCAGATCGGCCAGTTTGTCCGCGATGATGGGCCGCAAACTCACTTAAAGAAAGCCGGTACACCGACCATGGGCGGCCTGCTGATCTTATTCTCCGTGACCGTGACCACACTGCTTTGGGCCAATCTTAGTAATCGATTTGTTTGGATAGTGACGCTGACCATGCTGGCATTCGGCGTCATTGGCGCTGCCGATGACTATCTCAAACTGTCGGGTCGAAACTCCAAGGGGCTGGCGGCGCGGTACAAGTATTTCTGGCAGTCAGTCTTCGGTCTAGGGACAGCGACCGCTTTGTTTATGATGGCCGAAGTACCTGCCGAAACTACGCTTATTGTGCCGTTTTTTAAGGAAGTGGCTATTCCGTTGGGAATTTTATTCATCCCCTTCATCTATTTAGTTGTGGTCGGTACCAGTAATGCAGTCAATCTGACCGATGGCTTGGATGGTCTTGCCATTATGCCCACCGTATTGGTTGGCGGTGGATTGGCGATTTTTGCTTATGCCTGCGGCCATGAGCGGTTTGCTGATTATCTGCAAATACCCCACATATCGGGGGCCAGTGAACTCGTTATTTTTTGCGGGGCGATTATCGGTGCGGGTTTAGGGTTTCTCTGGTTCAATTCTTATCCCGCGACTGTCTTTATGGGCGATATCGGGGCGCTGGCGTTGGGAGCCGCTTTGGGTACGGTGGCAGCGGTGGTTCGCCAGGAATTTGTGCTGTTCATCATGGGCGGGGTGTTCGTCGCGGAGACGGTCTCGGTGATGCTACAGGTGTTGTCATTTAGGTTGACGGGCCGGCGTATTTTTCGCATGGCGCCGTTGCATCATCATTTCGAGTTAAAAGGGTGGCCTGAACCCAAGGTGATTGTCCGCTTCTGGATCATCACGGTGGTTCTGGTGTTATTTGGCTTGGCGACATTAAAACTACGGTAGGTGGCGTGTGATCGTTCGGCAGGCACAGTCAGAAACGGTGAGCATAGCCGGGCAAAGGCGAGAGACCGTCGTCGTTGGTCTGGGCGCTACGGGTTTGTCGGTTGCCCGTTTTTTGAGTGCGCGTGGCCTGCCGTTGAGAGTGGTGGATACTCGTTCGAATCCACCGCAATTGGCCGTGTTAAGTTCGGAGTTTCCTGATGTGCCTGTTCATCTTGGCGAGCTTGAAGCGCCCTGGTTTAGTCAGGCGGCGCAAGTAGTGGTTTCCCCAGGGTTGTCAACGCAGTTGTCCGTCCTGCAGGCAGTGCGGGATCGAGGTGTGCCGATCCTGGGTGACATCGAACTGTTTGTGCAGCATGCCGATGCGCCTTTAATCGCCATCACTGGCTCTAACGGCAAAAGCACCGTGACCACATTGCTGGGCGAAATCGTTGCCAAAGCAGGATGGAATGTTCGAGTGGGCGGCAATTTGGGCACGCCGGCGCTTGATCTCATCACCGGGGAAAAGCCGGATTTATACGTGCTTGAATTGTCGAGTTTTCAGTTGGAAACGACCGAAGTCATCAACGCCAGTGCGGCCACCGTCCTGAATATCAGCGCCGATCACATGGATCGCTATACCCGTTTGGCCGATTACAGCATGGCTAAGGCCAAGATTTTCCGTCATGCGGTGGGGGTGGCCCCCGGCATCATGGTATTGAACCGCGATGACCCACTGGTGATGGCCATGGCAGAGCCGGCCCGCCAGGTGATTACCTTTGGTATGGGTGTGCCGCCGGGCAATCAGTACGGTTTACGGCGCCGTAGTGGGATGTTGCATTTGGCGCGCGGCAAAGAGCTACTTCTGGCGGCAAACGAGCTGAAGATCGCCGGCCGGCATAACTTAGCCAATGCGCTGGCTGCCTGGGCTTTGGCAGATACGCTTAAGATACCAAACGCAGTAATTCGCGCCGCACTGCGCGAGTTTGCGGGCTTGCCCCATCGTATGCAGTGGGTGGTGCAGGCTAACGGAGTTAATTATTTCAATGACTCTAAAGGCACCAACGTAGGGGCCACGGTCGCGGCGCTGGCAGGGCTTGATGGACCGCTGGTATTGATCGCTGGCGGCGATGGCAAAGACGCCGATTTTCACCCTTTGCGATCAGCGGTTCGACGCAAGGTAAAGGCCGTTGTTTTGATTGGACGTGATGCCTCGCGTCTGGCTGAATCGTTGCGGGGTACCACGGCTATTTTTATGGCGCAGGATATGAAAGAAGCCGTGCGCAGTGCGGCGGCCATTGCTAAATCTGGCGATACCGTATTGCTTTCACCGGCCTGCGCCAGTCTGGATATGTATCGCGATTATCGTCACCGAGGCGACGTCTTTGTTGCCGCCGTCAAGGAGCTGTCGTGATGTTAGCGCGAGATATCCCGATATTTTCAGAAAATCGCTGGGATCAGTTTTGCGCCCGGCTGGATTGGCCGCTGATAGGTATCGTCGCGTGCATTATGACGCTGGGCCTGGTTATGGTGGCCTCGGCTTCCATGCCGCTTGCGGAGAGAGCAACGGGTCAGCCGTTTCACTATTTTCAACACCAGTTGGGTTATGCCTTCATGGGTGTGCTGGCGGCGATGGTGGCGTTAAAGATACCGATGAAAATTTGGCAGGATAATGGATTTCTGGTCATGTCCATGGCCCTGTTGCTGTTGCTTGTTGTGTTGATCCCCGGCGTGGGTTACGAGAAGAATGGAAGTTCACGCTGGCTGGATTTGCCATTGTTTCGGGTGCAAATTTCTGAGCTGACTCGATTGATGTTAATGGTCTACCTATCGGGCTATCTGGTGCGCCGTAGTGAAGAGCTGCGCGAGCGTATTCGTGGCACCCTCAAGCCGGTATTAGTATTATCGATTGCCTGCTTGTTATTGCTGATGGAGCCGGATTTTGGCGCAGCCGCCGTATTGATGCTGACAGCGTTGACGATGATATATATTGCTGGCGCTCGATTGCTGCCCTTCTCGGCCATGTTTGCCGCCATTATGGCTGCCTTATGGATGCTGGCGTGGATGGCGCCGTATCGAGTCAGACGCCTCACGTCTTTTCTTGATCCGTGGAATGATCCACAGAACACGGGCTACCAATTGACCAACTCACTGGTGGCTATCGGTTCCGGACAGTGGTTTGGTGTGGGTCTGGGCGAAAGTATACAGAAAATGCACTATCTTCCAGAGGCTCACACCGACTTCATCTTTGCTATTTTGGCCGAAGAGTTAGGGTTGATGGGAACCTTGCTGGTTCTAGTTTTGTTTATGGCATTGATTGGGCGAATCTTTATGATTGCCGGTCGAGCTGCGGCGGGTAAGCGCTGGTTTTCCGTTTATTTGGCAAGTGGCATTGGCGCCTGGTTTGGTATTCAGGCCTTCATCAATTTGGGCGTTAACATGGGTGTCCTGCCAACCAAAGGCTTAACCTTGCCGCTGATAAGTTATGGCGGTAGCAGCCTGGTTGTGGTGTCATTCATGGTGGGCATGTTGCTGCGAGTGGAAATGGAAAATCGCGACCCGTCCGGGTCGCCTGCCTCCGCCAGGGCGGTAAGATGAGCTTGCCGTCTACCCGCCCGGTGCTGATCATGGCCGGTGGCACGGGGGGGCATGTGTTTCCTGCCTTGGCCGTTGCGCGCGAGCTGATGGCGCGGGGTGTCCCTGTCGCCTGGCTGGGTAGCCACCATGGCATGGAGGCGCGTCTGGTGTCCCAGGCGGAGATACCGTTCCATCCCATAAGAATCCGCGGGCTGCGCGGTAAAGGCAAACTGTCTTGGGGGCTGGCGCCGTTCAAGCTCATGCTGGCGGTTGCTCAGGCCCTAGGGATCATTGCCCGGTTGCGGCCACGGGCTGCGCTGGGAATGGGCGGATTTGCTTCCGGGCCGGGCGGACTGAGTGCCTGGTTGTTGCACTGCCCCCTGGTGCTACACGAACAAAACGCCGCCGCCGGATTGACCAATCGTCTGCTTGCGCCGCTGGCCCGGCGCGTACTTTGCGCCTTTCCGTCGGCTTTCGCCAAGTCAGGGAGATCAGCGAAACTGGTCGGCAATCCCGTACGTCAAGAAATCGTCCAGCTGGCGCCGCCACAACAACGCCTGGCAGAAAGAACGGGGCCGCTAAGAGTGCTGATTCTGGGAGGCAGCCAAGGCGCCGTTGCGCTTAATGCACTGGTTCCGCTGGCGCTGCGTATCCTGGATAATGCCCTGCCCTGGGAAGTCTGGCATCAATGCGGCGCCGGTCGTGGGGAGGTTACCCAGCAAGCCTATGCAAACATCGCACAAACCTGCCGGGTCGATGAATTCATCACCGACATGGCCTCGGCCTATGCCTGGGCGGATTTGGTCGTTTGTCGTGCCGGGGCGCTGACTATAGCCGAACTAACGGCGGCGGGTGTGGCGTCGGTACTCATTCCTTTTCCACAGGCAGTTGATGATCATCAAACACGCAATGCGGAATATCTAGTCCAGGCCGGTGCCGCCGTGTTATTGCCGCAGCATCAAACAAACGAGCAAATACTGGCATCCAGCCTCCGCGAGTTGTTGCTGGATAGATCGAAACTGCGGGAGATGGCGTGCGCCGCTCGGCGCTTGGTCAAACCCGGAGCGGCGGCTGACGTCGCTGATGAACTGATGAGTTTCAGTGAGGACAAATGAGTCAATATCCGCCAGCCAATATGCCACAGGCCGCCATGCGCCGAGTTCGGCACATTCATTTTGTGGGTATTGGTGGCGCCGGCATGGGTGGGATTGCCGAGGTACTTCTTAACCTGGGTTATCAGGTAACGGGTTCTGATCTTAAACAAAATTCAGTAACAAAGCGCTTGGCGGCACTTGGTGCAAAAATTACCCTGGAACATGCCAAGGAAAATATCGTGGGATGTGACGTAGTCGTTATCTCCAGTGCGGTTTCCCAGAACAATCCCGAAGTGGTGGCGGCGCATGATCGGCGTATACCCGTCGTGCCTCGGGCAGAGATGCTGGGTGAGCTAATGCGCTTCCGTCACGGCATCGCCATCGCCGGCACTCATGGCAAAACCACCACCACCAGCCTGGTGGCTAGTGTGCTGGCTGAGGGGGGCTTAGATCCAACTTTTGTCATCGGCGGTCTGCTCAACAGCGCCGGCACCAATGCGCGGCTGGGCAGCGGCCATTACCTGGTGGCCGAGGCAGACGAAAGCGACGCGTCTTTTCTGCGCTTAAATCCCATGATCTCGGTGGTGACCAATATCGATGCCGATCACCTGTCGACCTACGAAGGCGATTTTAATCGCCTGCGCGCTACCTTCGTCGAATTCCTGCATCACCTGCCTTTTTACGGCCTGGCGGTGCTGTGTGCGGATGATCCGGTAGTTCGTGAAATTTTGCCGGATGTTGGGCGGCCTGTGCTGACCTACGGATTTACGGAAGATGTCGCCTTAAGGGCAATGGATATACGTAGCGAGGGTCGGCGCACCCATTTTATCGCCCGCCTGCCGGAAGGCGGCGAACTACCCATCACCCTCAATTTGCCGGGTCGGCATAACGTACTTAATGCCCTGGCGTCGATAGCTATTGGCATAGAGCTTGGCGTCCCTCATGCCGCTATTCAGCATGCCTTGGCGACGTTTGCTGGCATCGGTCGGCGCTTTCAGGTTTATGGTGACTTGCACAGCCGCAAAGGCCCGGTAACGTTGGTTGATGATTACGGTCATCACCCCACCGAGCTGGCCGCCACCATGCAGGCAGCGCGGGATGCCTGGCCCACTGCGCGGCTGGTGGTGGCGTTTCAGCCGCATCGCTACAGTCGCACGCATGATTTGTTCGAGGATTTCGCCCGGGTATTGTCGTCTGCGGATCGTTTGGTGCTGTGCGAAGTGTACGCCGCCGGTGAGCCGCCTATCCTAGGTGCGGATGGGCGATCCCTGGCGCGGGCTATCCGCTCGCGAGGGCAGTTGGAACCGATCTTTGTACCAGCGTTGGATGAGCTGCCGCAAGTGCTGGCAGAGATTTTAGAGGGCGGGGATATTCTGCTGCTGATGGGCGCGGGTGACATAGGCGGTATGCCCGCCACGTTGATGCACCATTTCAATCCCGTGGAGCCTGGGTGATGATCGCTCTGCGCGGTGAGCAGCGTTTGAACGAGGCCATGGCCGAGCACACCTCCTGGCGAGTCGGCGGCAAAGTGAGGTGTTGGTATCGTCCCGCAGACCTTGATGATCTAGCCAATTTTTTGCGCGGCCTACCCGCAAACGAACCCCTGTATTGGGTTGGGCTGGGCAGTAATTTACTGGTCAGGGATGGCGGAATAGACGGAACCGTTATCAGTACGCATGGGGGGCTGGGTCTCCTGGAGCGGGTTGGTGAGGATGACGTTCGTGTTGGCGCTGGAGTCGCCTGCGCCAAACTGGCCAAGCAGTGCGCTCGTTGGCAACTGTCGGGTCTCGACTTCTTTGCCGGCATACCCGGTACCGTCGGGGGTGCTTTAGCCATGAATGCAGGTGCTTTTGGCGGCGAAACCTGGGCAAATGTCAAAGAGGTGGAGCTGATTGATCGCACCGGACAATTACATCGCCGAGCGGCCACGGAATTTCAAGTTAATTACCGCCACGTGGTACCCCCAAAGGCTGATGAATGGTATGTTTCAGCATTGTTTCAACTGACCATGAATAATGGCGGCGAGTTAGTGTCAAACACGCGAAAACTGTTAGCCAAGCGCTCAGCCACTCAGCCCACCGGCGTGATGAGTTGTGGCTCGGTATTTCGCAATCCGCCGGGTGGCTACGCGGCTCAATTGATCGAGTCATGTGGCCTGAAAGGCCGGCGTATCGGTGGCGCGGAAGTTTCGACCAAACATGCCAACTTCATCATCAATGATGGGAAGGCCACAGCGATGGATATCGAATCGCTGATCTTGTTGGTGCGTGAAGAAGTGAGTCGCCGTTGTGGCGTCGAATTGCAACCCGAAGTCTGCATTGTAGGGAACCCCGTATGACTAAGCGCAATCCTTGTAAGATCAAACGTCCTGCTGACTTTGGCCGGGTTGTTGTGCTGATGGGTGGGCAAGCCGCCGAGCGCGAGGTTTCGTTGCGTTCCGGCCAGGCCGTCTACGAGGCATTACGTCGACGCGGCGTGAACGCAGAAATTCTGGATGTCGGTGCAGACGTATTGATTCGCCTTCAGCAAGCACGATACGACCGGGCATTTATCGCGCTGCATGGTCGTGGCGGTGAGGATGGCGTTATTCAAGGCGCACTGCAGACTATCGGGCTCCCTTATACCGGTAGTGGTGTACTGGGCTGCGCCCTATCTATGGACAAACTGCGCACCAAACAAATGTGGCAGGCTCAAGGGTTGCCGACGGCCGCTTATGCGGAATTAAAAACCCCGGCAGATCTGAAAGCTGCCCAGAAAATCGTTGGTTTTCCCATGGCTATCAAGCCCGCGCGCGAAGGCTCGAGCATCGGCATGGCCAAGGTCGAAAAGCCCGAACAGTTATTGCCAGCCTTCGAGACCGCTATTACCTTGGATAAGCGAGTGATTGCTGAATCCTGGGTGATTGGCCAGGAATACACGGCGGCCATTTTGGTAGACGAAGTATTGCCGATGATTCGAGTTGAAACACCGCATAAATTCTACGACTATGAAGCCAAATACCGGGCGAACACGACGCATTATCATTGTCCCTGCGGATTATCGCCCGCCCGAGAAAAAGAGCTTGCTGATTTGGTGCTAAACAGCTTTACTGGGTTAGACGCCAGCGGCTGGGGGCGGATTGATTTTATATTGGACAGTGAGGGCCGGCCGTGGCTGTTGGAGTTAAACGCCGTCCCAGGAATGACTGATCATAGCCTGGTGCCCATGGCGGCCCGGGCAGGAGGAATGGATTTCGACGAATTGGTTTGGCGTGTCCTTGAGACAAGTATCGAGGAGGGGGCATGTGGACAGCCGCCAAAAAGCTGAAGCAGTCGCCTCGGCGTGGCGCTACTCGGCGACCTCTCGGTTCACCCTGGTGGAGGCTCATTCCGCCGGGTCAAGTAGTCGCCGCTCTAGGGTTCATTGGATTACTTGTCGGCCTCCAGCAGTTTATTGCGACCGATCCTTTGCCTCGCTGGTTTCCCATTCAACACATACAGGTTGTGGCGCCGTTCCAGCATGTTGCCCTGGAAGATGTGCAGCCGCTGCTTTTGCCACAAATCGACGCAGGCATGTTCAAATTCGATGCCCAAGATGCCGAGAGTGCATTACAATCCCTGCCATGGGTGTACAAAGCTCGGGTGCGACGGATTTGGCCAGGCACACTACAAGTCGAATTATGGGAACAAAAAGTAGTTGCTCGCTGGGGCAGCCAGGGGCTTCTCAATCCGTTGGGAGAAGTCTTTGTCGCACAAGAAGACGAGGGTGACACATTGCCCATGCTCGACGGCCCAGAAAACAGTTCTACCCGAGTTTGGCGAGCGTTTCGACAATGTCAGGAGCAGTTGTCCATGAGCGACCTGCGCTTGACAAAATTAGTAGTAGACCGTCGGGGAAGTTGGCGCGCCACCCTCTCTGAAGGCACGGAAATTCGCTTAGGTCAGGGGATTCCCCTGGCAGCAATAAAGATTTTTCTTGATAAGGCGTTCCCCGTATTGCGGGAGCAAATGGCTGGTATTGCTGTTGTGGATGTGCGTTACCCTAACGGCTTTGCCGTGGGGCGGCGGGCTCCGGACCAGCAAATTGATCAAACAATGTAATAGGACAGATTCCGATGGCAAGGAAGGTAGACAACAAATTAATTACCGGTTTGGACATCGGTACCTCCAAGGTGGCCTGCATCATCGGCGAAATCGTCGACGACGGCCATATAGAAATCATAGGGGTAGGTTCTCATCCTTCAAGAGGCCTTAAAAAAGGCGTCGTGGTGAATATTGAATCCACCGTGCAATCCATCCAGCGAGCAGTCGAAGAGGCCGAGCGGATGGCGGGTGCGCAAGTGCATTCGGTCTATGCGGGTATTGCGGGCGCTCACGTTCGCAGTCTGAATTCTCATGGCATCGTGGCCATCCGTGATAAAGAAGTAAATCAAGAAGACAGGGACCGGGTGATCAGCGCTGCCAAAGCAGTCGCCATACCGGCAGATCAGCGGATACTCCATATCCTGCCTCAGGAATTCATCATCGATGAGCAAGAAGGCATTCGCGATCCCATCGGTATGGCCGGTGTTCGGTTAGAAGCGAAAGTACACATGGTGACCGGCTCCGAGAGTGCGGCACAAAATATTATTAAGTGTATTCAGCGCTGTCGGTTACAGGTCGACGACGTGGTGCTAGAACAGCTCGCTTCGAGTTATGCCGTACTGACGCAGGACGAAAAGGATTTAGGCGTTTGCCTAGTGGATATTGGCGGCGGTACAACCGATATTGCGGTATTCACCGACGGTGCAATCCGGCATACTGCCGTCATACCGATTGCTGGCGACCAGGTGACCAATGACATTGCGGTGGCTTTGCGTACACCCACTCATTTTGCCGAAGAAATCAAGATTCGTCATGCCTGTGCGTTGCCGCAGCTGGCTCGATCTGATGAAGGCATTGAGGTGCCCAGTGTGGGTGATCGACCGCCCCGTCGGTTGTCTCGACAAACCTTGGCAGAAGTGGTCGAGCCACGCTACGAAGAGCTGTTCCAGCTGGTGCTGGCAGAATTGCGACGCAGTGGATTTGAAGATTTGATTGCGGCGGGCGTCGTGCTGACCGGCGGCAGTTCAAAAATGGAAGGGGCGGTGGAGTTAGCAGAAGAAGTATTTCACGTTCCAGTGCGGTTGGGCGTGCCGCAACACGTCAGTGGGTTGACGGACGTGATTCGCAACCCGATACATGCCACCGGCGTCGGCTTGCTTCTCTACGCTGCACAGGCGGCAAGCAAACCGGGATATGAATTTGGGCAGGTAACAGGCAGTAATGTCTGGCAGAGAATGAAGTTTTGGTTTCAGGGAAATTTTTGAAGGGTCGGGGTTGCCAAAAAGAGGAGCGAGAATCATGTTTCAACTGATGGATTCAGTAAGTCAAAGTGCGATAATCAAAGTTATCGGTGTGGGTGGTGGTGGTGGCAACGCCGTACAAAACATGGTGGCGGCTGGGATCGACGGCGTTGATTTTATCGTTGCAAATACCGATGCTCAATCACTTAAATTAAACAACGCCAAAATGGTGTTGCAGCTGGGATCACATATCACTCGTGGGTTGGGTGCGGGCGCTAATCCCGAAGTGGGTCGCCAATCCGCGTTAGAAGATCGGGAGCGGATTCAAGAAGCCATCTCCGGTGCGGACATGTTGTTCATTACGGCGGGTATGGGTGGTGGCACGGGTACGGGCGCGGCCCCTGTGGTGGCTCAGGTGGCGAAGGAGATGGGCATACTCACTGTGGCGGTGGTAACCAAGCCTTTTCCCTTTGAAGGGTCCAAACGGATGGCCGTGGCCAGAGAAGGCATCAATGCGCTGTCAAAGTATGTCGATTCTTTAATCACTATTCCTAACGAGAAATTGCTGCAGGTGTTAGGCAAGCAGTTGAGCTTGCTGGAAGCCTTCAAGAAAACCGACGAAGTGCTCTACAACGCGGTTTCGGGTATCGCCGAGCTGATCACTAAGCCGGGCCTGATCAACGCCGATTTTGCCGACGTGCGGACGGTGATGTCCGAAATGGGTATGGCGATGATGGGTATGGGTCGTGCTACCGGTGAAAAGCGTGCCCGTGAAGCCGCCGAGGCAGCGATCAACAGTCCATTGCTGGAGGATATTAATCTGTCCGGCGCGCGCGGCATTCTAATCAACGTCACTGCCGGCCTGGACATGACTATCGGTGAGTTTGAAGAAGTGGGCAACATTATTAAAGAATTCGCTTCGGATGACGCTACGGTAGTCGTTGGGACCGTGATCGATCCCGAAATGTCCGGCGAGTTGCAAGTGACCGTGATTGCCACGGGTCTTGGTCAAGTGGCCAAGGTTCAGGAGTCGACGGTTAAGTTGATTCCGCGCAATTCTTCGGGCGAAGTCAACTATTCTGAGCTTGAGCGTCCCGCTGTTCGGCGTCGTGCGGTGGTCAACGAGCGTCAGCCGCTGACCGAGCCAGAGATGGATTATTTGGACGTGCCGGCGTTCTTGCGTCGTCAGGCCGATTGAGTCGGTTGGCGCTGTAAAGCCAGGATGGCAAAGTAGGGTTGTCTCAAGAGATTGATTGTCAACTGATTGTCATCGGCGAGTCATCAAGGTATGCTTGCCGCGATTCCGGTAGGGCGGTTGACGTTATGTTAACCGCCTTTACCAGACCATGAGGGCTGAGGATGCTGAAACAAAGAACACTTAAGAATGTAATCCGTGCTACCGGTGTAGGCTTGCACTCTGGGAAGAAAGTTTATATGACCTTACGGCCGGCACCGGTCGATAAGGGTATCGTTTTTCGTCGCGTGGATCTTCCAGATTCACCGGAAATTAAAGCAACCCCAGAGAACGTGACCGACACTCGTTTGTCCACCACACTGGGTAAGGGCGATGCGAGCGTGGCGACGGTCGAGCATCTGTTGTCCGCCTTGGCGGGTTTGGGTATCGATAATGCCTATATAGATTTGTCCGCTGCCGAAGTGCCTATTATGGACGGCAGCTCCGGTCCGTTCGTGTTTTTGATCCAATCAGCCGGTATTGAGGAGCAGAACGCTCCCAAGCGTTTTATCCGAATCAAAAAAGCCGTCAGGGTTGAAGATGGCGATAAATGGGCGCGTTTTGCCCCGTTCGATGGCTTCAAAGTCGGCTTTACCATCGAATTCGACCATCCTGTATTCAAAAACCACACTTGCCATGCTGAAATCGATTTTTCCACCACCTCTTTTGTTAAGGAAGTGAGCCGGGCGCGTACGTTTGGTTTTATGCGTGATATCGAGATGCTGCGGGCTAAAAATTTGGCGCTGGGCGGCAGCATGGATAATGCGGTGGTGGTTGACGACTATCGCATTCTTAATGAAGATGGCTTGCGCTACGAAGATGAGTTCGTCAAGCACAAGGTCTTGGATGCCATTGGTGATCTGTATCTGCTTGGCCGCAGTTTGATTGGTGCTTTCGAGGGTTATAAATCGGGGCACGATATCAACAACAAGCTGTTGCGCACATTGCTAGCTGATAAGACGGCGTGGGAGCTAGTTACTTTTGAAGATAAAGAAGCCGCCCCTATCTCTTACCGTGGGCCGGCTTTCGCTGCCTAATCCGCTTATTTTCTGGTCTAAAAAGTCTGAAACGCCTGGTTAACTTCGACGGTTGGCCAGGCGTTTTAGTGCGGCGGCTAATTCCGGGTCGCGCTGATGTTTTGCTATCTGCTTCAGATGTTGTGAGGTTTTGTCGCTGATAGGCGCAGCCGCAGGCAGTACGGAGGCGACGGCTGGTTTTGTCGCTACCTTGATCTTCAATTCAGTCATCGCCAACTGATGTTCTTCCTGCAAGTGCCGCAAAATGTCATCGCGATAGTAGCGCAGTCTGGATGACCAGGCGGCGTCATCGCAAACCATAACCACGGTCTTATCTCGCACATTGGCCAGCTGACAATGTGCCTTGATGTCTGGGGGGAGAATTTTAGCGACACGATCCGCTAAGGCGGTCAGAAACTTAGCGCGTGCCAGTACATCCGTCAGGTCGCTATGGCCTTTCAGTAGTTTGCTCAAGGAGTCCGGATGGCTAGGAGGTTTCATCAGCGCTGCCGGTCAACAAGTGAGCGGGTGCCACGAAATTCGTTGGCCAGATAATCTATAATCCCTCGGAACGCGCTTAGCGCCGCATTAGGCTCTTCGCCCCGACCCAGCCGTAGCAACTGAGCGCAATACCAGCCCTGAGCGTACATATGGTTGAAGTTGCGAACGCGATTAATACGACTGTTGGGGCCCAGCAAGCCAGGGCCAATGTGTAGCTGGTCCTCGTAGCGGGGTGCTGCACTGACTTCTCCAGCAAGCAGTTTTTGCGGCAGGTCTGTTTCTACACACAGGGGGCGACCCAGGCCGATCACATCCAGCGCGTCGTTAGCCAGTGCGCTGTTCATACCAGTCAAGCTGCGAAAACCGCCGGTTACCATCATCGGGATACGGCAAACCTTACGCATCGCCTCCGCATAATCCAGAAAATAAGCTTCTCGCTCTAGCGTGCTTTTTGCCTTAGCCGGCACGATGTCGCCTTCGGCGCCGACGCCAAAGAACGAAAGTTGCTCGTAAGTTCCACCAGAAATTTCCAGCAAATCGACACTGGCGGCCTCTAACCACTGGGCTACCTGCATGGAGTCTTCTTGATTAAAGCCGCCCTTTTGGAAGTCCGCTGAATTGAGTTTGACGCAAATCGCAAAAGCCGGCCCCACTTGGGCACGGATCGATTTAACCAGTGTCAGCAGTAAGCGTGCCCGATTTTCTAAGCGGCCACCCCACTGATCAGTGCGTATATTTGCCTTGGGGGAGAGAAATTCGCTGATCAAATAGCCGTGAGCGGCGTGTAATTGAATGCCGGTAAAGCCGGTTTGTTTTGCAATTACGGCGGCCTGGGTAAAGCGAGCGATCACATCGTCAATTTCGGCCTCGGTCAGGGCGCGAGGCTTACCAAACGCGCCGCCGGGTAGTTTGACGGGTACGGCAGAGGGCCCCACCGGCACGGCATTGAGGTAGCGTATCGTTTGGCGGCCCGCATGGCTGAGCTGCATCCACAGCTGATTGCCGCCGACGGTGCCGGCTTGCGCCATGGCGGCCAAAGCATCTTCACCGCCATTATGATCGATGGCAATGTTGCCAGGGCGCTCCAGATAGCGGCGGTCCACCTGAACGTTGCCGGTGAGAATCAGTCCAGCTCCACCTTCTGACCATTTTCTATACAAGCGCTGATGAGCGGGTGTGGCTCGATTGTGACCGTCAGATAAACCTTCCGTCAGGGCCGCCTTGGCTAGACGATTATTTAAAGTGATGCCGCAGGGCAGGGTCAGCGG
>k87-194106_pt1 | contig 24193 bp, 14 predicted proteins | sample MGYA00084030_6733316 | MGnify analysis MGYA00084030 | reverse complement strand
TTCTGAGGCGGTTATGATTTTCCGAATTGCTGTCCTGTTCGCTATTTCGCTGTTACTTACTGCCTGCGGTGGCGGCCCATTTACTGTTTCCGTGGAGGCGGTAGATACTGTGTTTGGACCAATGCGCGCCATGAAACTGACGCTTAAAGAGGACGGTGAAGTACAAATTGATAAAATTGAGGTGAACGATAACTCGTGTTCCAGTGGCGGAATTACGGAGATAAACAGATCCAAGACAAAGTTCAAGAGTCGAGGCGACCATATCGCGTTGACGTTGTCGAAGTCTTGCGGAGAAATATACAACGCCAAGATCATTACAGTCGCGGGCGAAACATACGACTACTCGTTCTGACATCTGGACAAGGCAGTGCGGCGGTGAATCGACTGCTGATTCACTGTGTCGTGCGCCAGATACTCCTTGCCTCGGTAGGCAAAAGTAATGCGCCGGGGGATTTCTGGAGGGTCGGCTATGCAGGCGTGCTCGTCGAAAAATCTGGCTGGGATTACAATCCAAGTTCCTCAATCAGCGCAAGTCGTTCAATGGGCATGAGTGATTCGACTTTGTCGGCAGTGGTATCCGTGTTCAACAGGGAATCCAGACCTCGGATGAGGTTTGGTGTGACATCCATGCCCTGCAATGCGCGCCTGATTTCATTCAGCTCACTTGCAGTAAAATGCGGGATTTCCGCATCTAAGACAAATGCCACTCAGCCGGCCGGCGCTCCACCAGTTTCAGTTCCGCTCACCGTTGATGCTCGGCCGCATTTCTGGTGTTGCGCTTCGTAAGGCAGTTTTTGGTTGGCTTGTGCTGCGCAACGTCGTGCCGGTATGCACGGTCGCAATTGGGTTGTCGCGAGTGCGGTGCGCACAACACTTCGTTCAAGCGGACGTCCCTGACGGGGCGCCGCTTAACTCAGACGTTAGGCCTCATGCCCTGTCGCCCATGAGCATCCAGAAAAGGCGACTAATAAACGGAGAGATACAATGTCCAGCTTCGATCTAAGTAAGAAAATAAAATCTGACAAGCAAATAGATATCAACGCCATCAAGGCCCTCGTAAAAGAGCATCTCTCAAAAACATGCGTTTATGAGACTGTTTCTGACGGAGGCGATTCTTTTTCAATAGCAGGTCGAGTGAAGGAAACGTTGTTTACCCCAGTGGTGAAATTTACCGCGTCATTTTCGATAAAGGTTGAAGGAGATAAGGCGAGAATAAATGCAAATGGGAGCAGTAGTCCATTCTGGGTTTTCTGGATCTTGTTCGCTCTTGGCCTGTTCACCGCCGGCGTGTTGACAGCAGTCGGAATTGGCCTTTTCTTTGTGCAAAGGAATAGGCCAAAAGAAACGTGTGAAAGCATACTCAATGCTATTGAAACCGAGTTTGGGTCGATGTGACATTTGGTAAATCGGCCTAACCATTCTATATGGACTCCTCCCACAAGTAGCGACGACGTATTTCTTTTCCTGACATGACGGCGGGCTGCATTCGTATATTCGGCCTTTGTGTGGATCTGTTGATCTTGAGCCGTATGAGCATTATCGCGCGTGAGCCACAGGAATCTCATCCCATCGCGTTGTGTAGTTTCTAGACTTCATGTCGCTGCGCATGGCCCAGGTGCGAGAAATTCCAGAACCAGCAAAGACAGCCGTGCCACTACCAAAGCGACGATTGAGTCCGTCGAGTACACCCATCAGGCGTTCGGATTTCGGTGAATCGCAGACGCTGAAAAGATCTGCTTGCTGGACCGATTGATCCACCAGATCGAGCAACATCACGCCTGCCTTCTTGTAATTGATGCCAGGCACAAACATATCTTCCAAGCCCCTGAGTGCCATCGCCGTGATACGCCGCGTGTCCTGCGTGACGGTCGGCAATTCCATGCACCGGCTGGCCTGATACTGCTTGTCCTGATCCCGGAACGGATTCGACTGGACAAACACGTAAACGCCACCAGCGGCTGAGCCTTCCGCGCGGAGTTTTTCAGAAGCTCGCGTGGCGTGCATGACGACAGACTCACGCAGTTCGCCAATGTCAGTAACCAGACGACAAAACGATCGAGAACTCATGATCTGCTTCTTGGATGGCCTGACGTCCTCGAAGTGCAGGCAGGATATTCCGCGCAATTCAGCCACGGTTCGAGACAGCACCACGCCGAAGCGATCACGAATCAGATCAGGGTCAGCATCCCGCAGATCCAGAGCACTGCGCACGCCAATGGCTTCCAGCCGTTTCGTGATGCGATAGCCAATGCCCCAGATGTCGCTGACATCAACCTTCGAAAAAAGCCCTCGTTGTTGTTGCTCGGTTAGAAGTTCGATATTGAAGACGCCATTCAAGCGCGGAACCCGCTTGGCAATGAAGTTTGCAAGTTTTGCTCGCGTCTTCGTGGACGCGATTCCGACGCATACCGGCATGTGAGCCCACTGCAATGTGCGTGCGCGCATGGCCGCGCCCAGTCGCTCAGGATTCGCGATGCCAGTGAGGTCGAGAAAACTCTCATCGATGCTGTAAATCTCCTGCCGTGGCGCCATGTCTCGCAGGATGCTCATGACGCGATTGCTAACGGAGCCATAGAGGGCATAGTTGCTGGAGTACGCCGACAGCCCGTGTGATTTCTCGAAGTTGCGGATCTCGAAATACGGTTGAGCCATCTTGATGCCGAGCGCTTTTGCCTCGGCACTGCGCGACACCACGCAACCGTCGTTGTTGCTCAGTACCACAACAGGTTTTCCACGCAGCGACGGATTGAAAGCCCGCTCGCAACTCACGTAGAAGTTGTTGCAGTCCACGAGTGCAATGAGCGTCATGGCCGTTGCTTGTGGATGGTCCAGGTCACGACGCCCCAGACAGAGAAGTCCTGTTCTGGCTGCACGACGATAGTCTTGTAGCGGTGGTTGCTCGGTATCAGCAGCGCCCGGCCTTGGTCGTCTATGCCCAATTGTTTGGCGACCAGCTCGCCGTCCAGTACGGCGATGACGACCATGCCGGTCCTGGCCTCCAGGCTGGTATCGACGACGGCAATGTCACCGGGCCTGATCCAGTGGCCGGCCAGGCTTTGGCCCTCGATGCGGACGTAGCGGGTGGCTAACGGGTTGGCGACAAGCAGGCGGGCGATGTCCAGTTCCTGCTCGATGTAGTCGTCTGCGGGGCTTGGGAAGCCGGCGGCGACCCTGGAGCACATCAGGGGGAGGGTGGATGGCTCGCCGGGCTGGAATGGCACCCACACGGTGGCCTGCCGGAATAGGGCGAACGGGTCTGGCTGGGCGGGAGGATTAGCACTGTCCATAAGGACAGTAGATACTAGAGGGGTGCGGCGGGCGCCGGCAAGCCCTGAGGTTTTAGTTGTGGCGGTGATTTGGCAGGTTTGATCAAGGGGGCAGCGCTGACTTGGGTGAGGGGCAATGTGACCTGCGACAGCCCATGTCGCATAAATCGAATATGTAGGTTGTGCCGGCGGTAGTGTCGCTGGCTCGCCAATGGACGCGGGTGCGGGGAGGGGGAACGGAGCATTGGCTGTGGTAGGTAAAACGCATTACATTGCCAGCACGACGTAACCGAGGTATCGCCATGGCTGGCCACAAAGAAGAACCCCTCTCTATCCGGACCTCAGTGGACGTAAAAGCGCTCCTCAAGAAGGCCGCTGATCAGGAACGCCGATCAGCACCATTGATGATGAACGTGCTGATCCTGGGAATCCCGCAGCAGCACAGTCTCAAAGCATTTCCGGGAAAGAAGGTCGACTAACGTCAGCGCCACCAGCAAATGAATTGGCGAGCAGCGCTTCGCGGCATTGCGGATCCGTATTGCGCTTTAGTGAGGACAAGGATTTGATCGACTCAGCTGAAAATCAAAGTACATCCGTATCACCACCCTCAAGCGCCTGGGTTCGTTTTTTGCGCTCCTATGGGCCAACCCCCAATAACACAACGCTCTTCGATGAGTACGTGACAGGTGCGCTCGGCCGGGCAAAGGTCAAACCGATTTCTTTGTCGAGCCCGTTACTCGAGCAAGTGAAAGAAAGGGTCGCCGCAGGGGCACCAGGTTCAATCCTTATTGCAGGGACTGCTGGTGACGGTAAGACATATCACTGCCGTAGTCTGTGGGCGTTTTTAGGTGGGACGGAAAACGACTGGGCCGATAACTCGATTATTAAGCATCTGGATCTCAAAGATGGGCGCCGCGCGCACTTTGTGAAAGATCTTACCGAGCTCAGTGATGCGCAAAGCGATAGTGTATTGGGGCTTCTTGAGAGATCTGTGCTCGGTGGCGAAGATTCCGAGTTTGTGGTTATCGCGGCCAATCACGGACAAATTCTTGAGCGGCTTCGTGACATGGAGAGGCGGCAGCACAGGTCGAATCCCTTACGAAAGCCCATCCAGGATGCATTCCTGCTCTCAACTCAGGTGCACGTACGACTCGCCATTTATGATTTAAGCCGAACAACACATCGAAGTTCTTTGGAAGAAGTACTTAGCGCTGTTGCGGGACACCCTGAATGGGAGAACTGCGACAGATGTCCGCTTCAAGAAGGCGGTCGGTTATGCCCGATTTTGGAGAACAGATCTCGGTTGTTGGATGCGGCAGATGGCGGTCAATTTGTCAGACGTTTGGGTGATTTGGTTGAGGTCGCGAGGCTCAACGGTTGGCATCTTCCTGTACGCGACATGCTCGCGCTTGTCTCCAACATGATTTTGGGGCACAAGGAGTCTAAGGAAGGCTTGATGGCCTGTGCCGATGTGTCGCGTATTCAGGACAACAAGATTGCTGAGCAAGGAAGCCTCTACGGCAACGTCTTTGGCGCAAATTTGCCGCGTCGACGAGCGATGGAGCGTCAAGTATTCAGGGCGCTATTGTCGTTCGGCATAGGGGACGAAACTACCAATAGGGCAGATGGACTATTGGTATACGGTAGCGACGACGCGAAACTTGCTTCGGCATTCGCAAGGCTTGTAGCCAGCGACACAGTTTATGGGGCAACCCCAGCGTTCTTGGCAGCACAACGTCGATACCTTGAAGGCGATGAGGATGCGCGTGTAGATGATGGAGCAACTGATTTCTTGAATCGGCTCCAAGCACAACGTAGCAGACTATTTTTTACACTGCCGAACGACGAAGAAAATTACGACTATTGGGATATGACCGCCTTTCGGTTTGCAGGCGATTATTTGGAGTTGACCTCGAATTTGCTCGATAAGAAGCCTGTAAGCGAGACAATACGATCTCGTTTGGTTCGAGGCTTAAATCGCGTAATGAGTGGCCTCTTGGTCGAAAATAGCGACACGATTTTCGTTGCAAGTTCTGGAGGGTTCACGCAGTCCAAGGTCAGTGTTCTTTGCGACACTCAGGTTCCGGCGCGGCGCATGGCGGGCGTTGGCATGGCAATTAAAATAGAGCCCCACGCTGGGCGCCCGGAGCTTGATGTCTCGTTGGCCAGAGAGCCTGGCAATTCGGTGGCACTCAATCTAACGCCGGTGAGATTTGAATTCCTTTGCCGTGTGGCGGAGGGCGCTTTGCCCGGAAGTTTCTCCAATGAGTGCCTTGAGGACATGCTGGCGTTTAAAGCCAAATTGTTGAGGAAGTCTGAGCTCATTCGGCTGCAGCGCGACGAGAATGATGATGAACCTAGTTCGGCGGATGGTGCGCTCACGCTCACATTCATAGAAATCGAACAAAATGGTCACGGGTTCTCCCGGCCGGTAACGGTAAAGGTCGGCTCATGAGACCAAAAATTGATCACGTGGATTTTGCTGTCGATGAGCACATTTGGGGGCATCGACTCTACGACGAGCAGTTGCCGCATCTGGCTGTTCTGGAATTCCTTGGTGTGCTCGGATCGAATGCGGAAAACCCGTTGTCGGCCTTGCCTGCCGACAGAGTGCGTTACCGCCCGCAACGACAAATTAGGCTTCGTGGCCTGCTCTTCAATAACCCGTATGTTGAGTCCGTAAGAAATAGGCCGATTGCCGATGAAGAGAAGTGGGTTGTTTGGAAAGAGCATTTCGCACGAGACGCGACCGGGATTGGCGATGAAGACATGGATTACCTTCGCCGCGTTTTTGCCAATTTTGATGACTTCGCGAAGGCTATAGAACTGTTAAGAGCTTCCTCTTTTGAAGCGCGTAGCAATAAGCGCTGGAGTTCTAAGTTTGTCTTCCCGTTTGGGCCAGACGCGCTCTACGAAGACCTTCGGGTGGAATCGAGCGGCGCGACGAACGATCGGCGTTTCTTCGCGCGTACAGGGGAGCTGCTTTACCTGATGCTGTGCCGTGCGGATCGAGGTCCGGAACTTGGTCGGAAACTGGTCGATCGCCTGTTCGATAGAACCGTCCCAATGAACCGGCTCGTTAAGGCGATGCAAGGCGAACCGCAGCTTGCTCATGACGCGCGCGAAGTGGGCTACTTGCCACATGCAAAGCATCCACGATTTGATCAGTTGTGTGATGACTGGTTAGCTATCTTGTCTAGGGATATGCCGATCTACGATGCACTGGAGCACTTGATAGCAACGGCCGGCCTTAACTTGCTGTTGTATTTTCTTGAATGTGCGAAGGGGCAGGCGGGAGACGTTGAACCCGTAGAGTTTGTATGTGAGATCGTGAGGGAGCGCACCAAAGTGCGCGCTCTTTCGGGAGATTCATACCAAGCAAATCAGGCCGTTTCGACAAGAGCAGTTAGGGCGGCAGTCGAAGGCATAAGGCTTACCGATGAATGGGCAGCGGCAATCACGTCCGAGTTTCCCGATGCGGAATGCGCCAAGCTGATGCGTGCGGCGTTTCAGTGGCCATCTGGCGATGGCAGTGAGGATGGGGATACCACCTCAAAAAGCGGCGATGAACTGATACGTGAACTCGTCGAAAAGGCCGAATCTCGACACGAGCAGCATGTTGGGAAAATTCATGCCGCCTGGTCTAGAGCAATCGGTCTGAGCTCAAGAAGGTTAGCACGTCGAACGCGTTACGCTCCGAGTGATCGTTTATTGAAGTCGTTAGTCGTGACGATCGTCGAAGATCGGATGCAGTTCGATGAATTCTTGCATGAGGCACAGCGCCGGTATGGTCTTGTGATCGGCGATGCAGAGGGTGGGAGGCTCGTCAGGGATAAGAAGGTCGATCAAGAGGCATTGAGCGAAAACCGAGGAAATCTCGAAGCCCGCTTGGTTGGGCTTGGACTGGTTCGTCGACTCTCTGATTCGTGCTCTTTTGTGGAAAATCCATTTTGTCCCGAAGGAGACAAGTAATGCTGACGGATCGAATTATTGGCCGCGTCGGCGCCGACATCCTTTCGCGAAGGCTGGCCGACTCCCGGCAGGGAGACGGAAGGCTTCCAGATACGCCAGCACTTTTTCGTCTAGACAAGCTATCTGCAGTGCAAATTGCATCGATTGTCCGTGAGATTATTTCGAGTCCGGAATTGTCTGCGAAAATTGATGTACGTATCCCCTCGTCATTGGTAGAGGGTTTGGGACTTCCGGATTTTGCCCTAACGTCAAGTAATGCTGGGGCCGTCCGCAATGAAGGCGCTACGCTAAACCGAAGCGCAGGCAAAGAGGCGCTGCTTACTGCAAACGGCAATGAGCACAACCTTGCAGATACTCTGGGTCATGTGACTGCCCTGGGTGCTAAGGAGTTTCGGGATAACGTCGGCGCATGGGTAGAGGCGACTTGTCATGTGTCTGGTATCGCGCCGACTCCGGAAGACCGCAACATTTTCTCTGCGGCGCTCAAGGGGCTTGTCGCGGCTTCAGATTTGTCGCTCATTCAACTAGGGGATTTTTGCTCGAAAGTCAGCGAGGCAATTGCCGATCGCGGTTACCCTATTCGCGACGCAGTTGGCTGGGCCCTTCCCTTTGTAGGGCTTCCACGAGACACCTCATTTTTTGCAAACGCAAAAACATATGGGCCGTCTTTTGGTCCGTGGCGCAAGGCATTTGAAAAGCTTATTTCCAACCGCGCGCCATTTTTGTCCCGGCTGAAGAGCAATGGCCAGCCTCTCGATGCGGATGAGATGCGTGCTCGGCTGGAGGAGCATAGCGAAGACATCAAGGATAATGTCCGTATTTCGCTTGAAGCATTTATCAATGCTTCTGTGGGAAATGAAGATTCTTCAGCCGAAATCTCGTTGCTTGAGTGGGAGATGGATGGTGTTCACTACATCTTCGACAAGCCGAGAGAAAAGCAACAGGGACTCGCTGAATCTACACTCTATTATTTCGACCACGATTACAAAGATTCCGATGTACTTCTAGATCAATGGCGCAAGCACCTTGAAGATCTAAAGGTGCGCGAACGTCGGGCAGATTTCCCCGAGGATGATGATGAATCATTCTTTTCTCTGCATCGCCGCTATCTTGAAGAAAATCAAAAGCTGCATGCTCGCTGGGAAAAGGCAATTTTTGGTAAGCCGATCGAATGCAACGACTTCCTTGATGGCTTCCTCAGTGTGACCCACAGTTTGGTAGTAAAGGCGGGTGATGGCTCAGGGGAGAGATTCCTTCGCTTTACCGTGAACAAGGGTCGAAAGGAGTGGCGCGAGCGGTTTAATTATGACGTCGGATCCTATTTTTCCGCGATGTATCGTGGCCTTAGGGAGTTGATGGGGGCGAAGGTCGAATGGCGCGTCGAGAAGATGGGGGCAGCGAACCTGCCTGACCCCTTGTTTATGTATCCGATGTTTTTCGAGCGCGAGAAAGAAATTCGCAAAGGAAAAATAAAACCAAACGCATCCCTTTCACGTGCGGCCGTCCAAATCAAATTTGAGGTTTCGCTCGTTCAGCGCACAGGAGGAAAGGAGACAGTCCTGGATAAGACGCAGTTGCTCTGGACATATCGACCTGAATCTATAGGGCTTTCGCTTGTCGAGGATATGGCCCGTCTTAGGGAAAAAGGGGCAGTCGGTTGCACCGAAGTTCCACGCCGGCTCGTAAGTAAGAAGGGCGGCGTGCAAAGCGTTTCCTTGCTGGATACCGGAACGTTGGAGGCGACCTATTCCCGTGACGCGGGTTCTTTGGTTCCGCCTGCCAACCGCTTGCCTAGTATGCGTGCTGACATTAAGAAGCGCATTAATGACCTGGCCACAGAAGGTCGTCTGACTGCGGAACAACGCGACGAGTTGCGGGCCGCTTGGGACGCTTTCGAGGCGGATTACATTGAGGCAATAGGGGACTTCATCAATTCAGGGCTGCATGGAGAGGCGGTCTTAAGGCAAGCCGAATCGTTCGGCGCTTTGCTACGTGCGATGGCGATTCACGCACGTGGCGACGTGTGCCGCTCCAGATTGGTTGCCGAAGTCCTATCCGTTGGTACGGTTCGCGTTTCAGGCGATCAGCCGTCACTGATCATTCCACCTTGGCATCCTGAGCGGATGAAGGCGCTAGCGGTTAAGACTCGCCGTGTGGCAGGACTAGTCACTCACATCTTGGGTAGTGACAGCGTTCTATTCGGTGATCGGGGAATATTCTTCCGTGAGTTTACTGAGGAGCTAACGCATCCGTTCTATCCTGAAATAGCCGTGGTCAGGCGTGGTGGAATTCCCGTTTTGGTTTCCGAAAGTAGTACGGTAAATGGATATAGCCTTTTTGAAAGGCCGATCCAGGACGAAGAAGACGTTTTGACAGATGTCGATCCGGTTGCAGCCGCTAAGCAAGTGCGAGAGTTATTGGATAGGTATGTCGGTTTGCAGCCTCACGAGGCAAATAACCTGGCCGTTTTGCTTTATAACGCAGATGCCGCTGAGCTCCCGTTAGCCGTCGTGCGTGAGCTCGCTAGCATGCAGTCTGAAACGGATTTTCAATGCAATGTTTCCGTTCGGCATCGTGATCCTGGAAAACTGCGTCGGGTGTACGCTGAGCTAGTTACAAAGTCCGGGGACGATCCGGATTTGCCCATCGTTAGCGAGACATCTGAGAACTTTATCTCGAAGCTAAGGATTGCGGTGACGCCAGCCTCAGCAACCCCGACTAGGACGATCGATGGTTTTCGAGCGTTCGATGTCGCTTTTCTCCATGATGTTGTATCGAGAACGGCGGGCGTGGAGTGGATTCCCGTTGATTGGACCAACGAGCGTGTCTCATTAGAGCACGCTCCGTCGCGTTGGTCGTATCGGAGCGTTTCTGGCGAGAACGAACTCAAATCGACGACGTTCCTCACGTGCCCTCGCCAAACCGCGTCGGGTTGGGCCTATGTTGGTGCTGTCGGTTCGGTTGTCCGCCAAACAGACGCATCGGCCGGCGCATGTTTTCTACCCGCACGCCGCATCTCGTTGCAGAGCGAGTTGCTTAAGGCAACGATGGATGATGCTCACACGCTCGCGGAATGGGTTGCAACCTATGATGAGTTGCTCGACAAGCGTCAGCTTCAGGCCAATGGCGTTACGGTTGTGCGCTATAGGCGCGCATCAACCAACGGTCGAAACATGATTGTCAGCTCGACATCTGAGCTTCGGCTTTTAGGGGTGTTGGTTCGTAGGCGCCTGGGCGAACTAAGTTTGCCTTTCACGGCCGATGAATTTGAGGAACTTGCCGCGCGGGTTAAAAAGGACGCCTTGTCGATATCTGGCGACATTGTATTGCGAGCGGCAAAGCGTGGTGTATCGGCGGGAGAAATGCTGGGCTTGGTGATGAGCCGGTATGTGCTTGAGCATGAGTTCAAGAAGATTGCCGGTTCAGGCACACGACAGACATTCAGTGCCTACTTTCTTCTTGATGACTATGCCGATTGGCTCGCCCAGAAGGAGAGTCGTATAGCCGATATCTTGGGGCTGTGTGTCGAGGATGGTGAGGACGGCCCGAAATTGCATGTTGTGGTAATAGAGTCGAAGTACGTAACTGCGGCCGGTGCAGCAGACGCTAAGCGCTCTTCACGGGCGCAATTAATGGCGACGCTTTCAACCTTCCGCGCTGCGCTCTTCGGCGATCCGGGGCGCCTTGACCGGGATGTCTGGCTCGCGCGATTGGCGGACTTGCTCATAGATGCGGAGATCCCGCCTGGTTGCTCAGGTTTGCTGGAGCGTGCCCGCGCAAGACTCCGCGATGGTGAGGCGCGAATCTCGCTGCGCGGCTATTCGCATGTTTTCATTCACTCGGCTGATCCGAATGCAGGCGCGAGTGCATCGGAGCAGGAGTTGATGGACGATGTCGATGGCATTCAAGCGTGGCAGGAGGTTTTTGATCGACCTGAGCTTAGGGCCTTGGTTGAGTCCTACGCCCGGAAAGCCGATCCATTGGTTATCCGCTCCAAGCTTGGGACTGAAGAGCCGTGGTTGTCAGCAAGCCCACGTCCACCCGCGGCTCGAGTCGCATGGGCGGCGATGATGGAGTTGCTAGCCAAAGGTGGCGAGCCGCCTGTTGTGACTGCATATGAAGGGGACGTGTCAGTGGTGGCTAATGTCGCCGGTGATGAGACGACGGTAGTTGGCAAGGCGGCAACGCTGATGGAGGTGCCTGACCTCTTGACCCAAGGAGTCGCAGCACCGGTGCAGATTGGCGGGCAACTTGCGCAGTTGATCGCAGCCAAGTCGGCGGATCGGTCAGGGGCTGTAGATGAGCGTGATGCATGGGCCCAAGAAACGACCAAGAAACTGAAAGCCGCGTTAAATGGTTATGGACTCCAGGCTTCCGTGCTCGGTACACGCCTGACGCCAAACGGCTGTTTAGTGAGACTTGCGGGATCCGATCGTTTGCGGGTTGAAGACATTGAGGCCAAGCGGACACAGCTGTTGACCACGCATGCGATCAACTTGGTAACGGTGCAGCCAAAGCCTGGTGAAATCGTAGTAACGATTGCTAGCGCGAAACGACAGTCTGTTTCGCTTTGGGATTTGTGGGCGCGTCGCAGTTTGAATAGAAATGCAGCTGGGATTAACACGTCCTTTGTTCTCGGGCTCCAAGAGATCAACGGGGCGTTGTTGTACTTAAACTTGGGTGGAGAGTTCGGCGGGCTTTCATCTCACGAGCCGCATTCGCTAGTGGCGGGCGCGACCGGCAGCGGAAAGTCCGTACTCATCCAGGCGATCCTGCTCGATATCGCAGCGACTAACCCCAAGGAATTGGCGCAGATCGTGTTGATCGATCCAAAAATGGGGGTCGACTACTCAGCGTTAGAAGACTTGCCGCATATGCGCGAGAAGATCGTGACTACGCGCGATCGGGCGACCGAGGTCCTAACGAGTTTGGTTGAGGAAATGGAGAACCGCTATAGGATCTTCGCTGCTGCTAGGGCGAGAGACCTAACAACCTTCAACGCTAAGTCGATGCCAGAGGAGCGTCTGCCGATGCTCTTTCTTGTTCACGATGAGTTTGCTGATTGGATGCTAGACGATGGTTACAAGGGCGCGGTAAGCGCAGCGGTGCAGCGTTTAGGGGTTAAAGCGCGAGCCGCTGGCATCCACCTGATCTTTGCAGCGCAGCGTCCTGACAAGGATGTGATGCCAATGCAACTGCGTGAGAACCTGGGCAACCGCCTGATCTTAAAGGTTTCGAGCGAAGCGACATCCAAGATCGCGCTCGATCGACCAGGCGCCGAGCTGCTGCTCGGTCGCGGTCATTTGGCGGCAAAGCTGAATGGCGAACAAGGCCTCGTATATGCGCAGGCGCCCTACTTGAGCGACGATGATATCGCAGCGGCTGTTGATGCGATTGCAATGGGGCAAACACGTTCAGGCGAAGGTTTCACACATGGCTAGTTCATTTCGCGTCGCCGCTCGCGCCCTTCGGCACATAGGGGCAGAGCTCATAACGTCCGACGATGTCGCGCTCAACGAGCTGATCAAAAACGCGTTCGATGCCGGGTCTCCGAGGGTGGAGGTGAAACTAGAAGCTCCGGCTGACGCGGGAGCATTGAGGCTTCTCCGCGAGCGCCTTCTGGCGAGCTCTGAGCATATCAGCAAGGACAAGTATCGAGAGGTTTTTCAATCCGCGCTGGCATCTGAGTTGAGTACACGCGAACGGGCAGTGATTCTCGCGGGATTTGATGAGGCAGTGCCCAGGGGGCGTGTGGCGGTCGCGAAATTCGTTGAAAATCTTTTGGCGACCAGGTTCAAGATTGTCGTTAGTGATACTGGTTCTGGCATGAGCGGAGAGGAGTTAGAGAGCCGTTTCTTGGTGATTGGCACACCGGGGAAGCTACTGGCAAAGCAAAGTGCCACTGTTGGCGATCCAATCGTTCTTGGAGAGAAAGGAATCGGTCGGCTATCGATGATGCGACTTGGACAGCACGCTGTGGTCAGGTCCAAGAAAGCCGAGAAACACCGTTGGAATCAGGTTTGCTTCGAATGGGGCAAGTTCGATGACACGTCCCGCTACCTGGACGAGATAAAGGTTGAGGTTGAAGGAGCCGAAATCGGGGATGCTGGCGTATCGGGAACAGTGATAGAAATCACCGAGCTCAATTCGACTTGGACCACGGAAAAAATTGAGGGTTTCATCCAGAAATACCTTCGTCGACTTCAAGATCCATTTGCCACTAATCGCAAGCGCTATCCAGTTGATGTACTGCTAAACGGTAAGCGGCAGCCAATTGCGGTCCTGCCCGACTGGCTTGCTGAATGTGCGCAGTTCCGGGCCCGCATCACATACGACCCCTCGGGTGTGGACGCGGAAGGTAACATCATGCGCCGTTCGCTGTTGTGGAGAGGAAATACCACTCCTGACGATCGCGCATGGGGTGGCCCAGAACTCGCCGAAAGGCTCTCAGTTCCAGAGAGTCTTTTAGAAAGCCTCGGAGCGTTCGAGGCAACCTGCCTTTGGTTCAACCGACAGTCACTTAACGCGCAGGCCGTCGACCGAAGCCGGTCGGACGTCACGAAGGAGCTAAACGTTTGGTGCGGTGGATTCGCGATCTATCGTGACGGCTTCCGAGTGGGGCAGACCGGCGGCATGGACGACGACTGGCTCGAATGGGACGGCAGGGCCCTGAGAGCGAAAGGCTACGCTCTCAACAGATATCAAACTGTGGGAAGTGTCGCGATCTCGTCGCGGCGCAATCCTAGGCTTATCGATGCATCCAATCGCGAAAGGCTGGTCTCCTGTCCCGAGCAGGAGTTGCTCAAGTCATTATTGGGTGTTGAGATTGTCGCAGACTTGCGAGGAGCCATCAGTGCGACTCAAGAGGCCGAGCTGAAGATCGCTATCGCGGAGGAGTCGACGCAGGAGTCTCTTCGTCAATGCGAAACTGACTTGGCTCGCACGCTTAAAGCTTTCAACCAGATATCCAAGGAAGTCCCGGCGGAGCACAAGGAGAAGGTGATTCAGGTTCGGGAGGCAATTAGTAACCAGATTGAGTATGTGAAGACCATTAAGCGTGCGCTCGATTTAGCCCAAGAGACGCGAGTCGAGTTGCTTGAGCTCGCAAATATTGGACTCGTTGTAGAAGTCGTGGTCCACGAGCTGGCACGTCTCACGGAGCGCACGGGTGAGCTTCTGGTTCAGCTTGAAGACGGGGCGCGCAGGGTCGACGTGGTGGCGGTGATAGAAAACTTGCGCAAGCAAATTGTTTCAACCAACAAGCGAATCCGGACGGTAGACGCTATGAGTCCGTCCGGTCGCAATCGTAAAGAAACCTACGATGTTGTGTCGCAAACCAAGGCCATCGTCGATAGCTTCAAGGCGCGCATGGATCGTCATGGTATTAAGGCCATGGTCACGATAGATGGCAAGAATTCTGCGCGAGAATTTGGCGTATACATGGTTCCTGGTCTCGTTGCGCAGACTCTAGAAAACCTGATTATGAACTCGCTGCATTGGGTTAGGCAGGCATTGAAGGAAGGCGAGCAGAATCCAACTATACATATCGATATCGACACGCGCGCTAGCGCGATCACTGTGACGGACAATGGGCCTGGAGTTGATCCTCGCTACGCAAAGGCCATCTTTAAGCCCTACTACTCCACGCGAAAGAAGGGCAAGGGCCTAGGTCTTTTTATTGCCTCCGAACTCGCCTCCTACCACGGAGGACAACTTTATCTCGACGAGACGCCGGATGAGGACGGTAGGCTCAGAACGTTCATTTTGGAGCTTCCACGGGAGGGCAAATGATTGCGCACGATAACGACAAGATGGCAGGCTCGGGAATGCTCGGATCAAGCAAGACTTGCGCAACCGATGCTAGCGATTCGTCGATAGAACATGCGCAAGGGGCTGTACAATCCAATCTGCCGCGCATTTTGGTTGTCGATGACGAGCTTGATCAGTTTGTGTATGCGCAGCTTCGGGAAAGTGAGCCTGATATTGAGGGATTGCTGGGCGATGATAGTGCGCCGGAGATCGAATCAATTTTTCGACTTTGCGCCGACCACATGGATGTGGCCGAATTCGTAGTCGATCCAATAAGTTTTCAGAAATTTCTGATGTCGGACGACTTTGTGCAGGGGGTTCTTCTTTCCGACTGGTTCCGTAAGAGTGGAGATATCGAGCTCCTCAACAAGTTTTCGAACTTCTTCACTCGAGTCGATATGGGGAGGGCGCTGCGTAGAGAGTTCGATGAAGCATTTCCCCCGAAGGAATTTCGAGTCGACTACACCGCCAAGCGGCCTGGTAGGGCGGAAGCAATATCCTACGACTTCTTGTTCTTAGACTTGGTCTTGGTTGGCAGTGGGTCTCCAGTTGACGACTTGAAATCGTTTCTTAAGGAACTTTCAGAAGAGGCAGGCGATAAGCCAATTCCGCCGATCGTCGCCATGTCGACTGCCGAGGATGAGTTGACAAAGCATCGGCGGGACTTCAGCAAGGCATCCCGAATAAGTGCAGCCGGCCTCTGGATACTTCCTAAGTCTGATTTAGCTTCTTCGGACTTCAAGGCGCGAGGGTTGCGAGTTCTATTTGATCAGCTCCTTGCCCAGCGGGCGGCTGCTCAAAGAATGCGCGCATTTATCCATAGTTGGGCGGAAGCGCTTAAGAAGGCTGCCGACGCGGCTGAGACTACACTGTGGAACTTGGACGCTGCCGCACTGCAGCGAGTGCACCTCACCGCGATTACCGACAACGACCCCTTTGATGGTCATCTTGGCGATCTCATCAGCCGCGAGTACCTCTGGCACATCGAGCGAGACATTGAGGTCGCGAAAAGGCTTGGCGAACTGGACTTGTGCTTCAGAGAGCAGTTGAACGAGAACGGCGGGCTAAAGACCCGCTTTATGTCGCCCATTGTGAACCCCGAGGTGGCAAGGGCATTCTTCGCTCACTACGTCTGGAGCGGCTGGCCCACACAAGGCGCCTTCTATGGGCCCGAAGTCGAAAATCCGGTGCAACGCTTCAACTCGACGTTGCCATTTGGGTCAGTCCTCGCATCTGAACTGAAGGCTGGGGGCGAGTGTTTTATCCACGTGACTCAACAGTGCGACTTGAACGCCAGCACCCGGAGCGACAATGCGGAGAATCGTTCGGCCGTGTTTGCAATTGCGGAGGTCCACGAGGCGCTTCCACACCACCTCACTCGGTTCGAAACCCGGGATCTTGTTGCCGTCGGACTCAAAACCGACGCAGGTGCTTTTGACTTGAAGTATACGCCGGGCCGAGTCTTGGCAATGCCAATTGCAGAGTTCCTGCAACGTGCGGAAAAGGAGAAGCTGGCGGTGGTTGGGAGGCTGCGCTTCGACGTTGCGGCTCAATTCGCGCAAGCAACCGCGAGTCAGTTGACGCGTCCCGCGGCTTTCAAAATGGCGCGAGACTCCGAAGTCGCCGTCAAAGTTTTCTTGCTCAACGATAAGCTCCCTCAGAAGCAGGCGATCGCCTATTCGGACGCTACAGGTGTCCACCGCTCGGTGACCGCAGTACGTGGGGTCGACCTATCACTTTCATTCCAAAACGAAGATGGAATGCGAATTGCGATTTGGCTGGAGCGAATATTGATTGCGCATTGCGGAAGATCGCAGCTTGATCTGGCAACGCTGTCCAATAGGTTGCGACTTGGCGTCAAGCTCAAGCAAGAAGTTGCGACAAACGTGCGTTTGGAGTTGCACTATGGAAAGTTGGATGCCCCTCAGGAGCTCATTGGCGGATTAGCAATGCCGGTAGGTGTTAATGTCACGCTCGTACTGGTCGCAGATGAGTCAACCAAACCTCCGATATCTAAGACCAAAGAGAGCTGAGCAGTCCCACCGGTCGGCGTACCGCGGACATGAATGGAGCTCACCCATACACACGCGTAGCGCCTATGCGGAGTAGAAGATGGTGTTACTTGTGGCAAACAAGGCAGGCGCCGCCACCTTCGTCCTTCCCGTAGACATCGTCGATATCATCTGGCTGTCCATTTGATGGTCGGAGCGGATTGACCGGAATTCTCGCAATCAGGCGAGCCTTCCTCTTGTCAAAGTCCATCATGATCTGCGCTACACGTTCTGGTTGCTCGAGTTCGACCAGCGATTCGCCTGAAGACCAAGTGAAGGGTGAGCCATGCTCCAGCGCATCCTTCTCCAAGGCTTTAGCTTCTTCAAAAGCCTCGGGGTGCCGTTCCTTAAGGCGCACCCACTCAATCTTCTGCTGGAAGAAGCAAAAGGTGCATCCACTGCGTGAACGCCATTCGTAATACTTCGGGTACCCGACTCCTGAGGATTCGAGGATGTCCATCACGCCAGGCTTGTCGATACCCGCCTCGCGGAATGGCAGCTTGACGACCAAACTGTCCTGTGTAGACGAATAGCCTTCTCGGTATTGTTCGTCGGCGCGAATGGCGACGTATGAGGTTACCTTTTGACCGGCGGCAAGCATCGGCTTAATCCATTGCTCGAATGGATGAAGTTTGAGCTGCCTGGTGCACCAACGTGTATTCGGGGAAGGCAAAAAATGATTGTATTGGCGAAGCCAGAAATCGAAGTCCCTGCGCGGGTTCAGTCGCTCGATAGGTTTTCCAAGGTACCCCTCAAGGCGACCTAAGAATTCGTATACTTCCGGGAGTTCTTTGCCTGTGTCGGTAAAGAAGTACTCGATGTTAAGTTCGGGGTGGGCCTGGCGCATATAAACGGCTAATGCCGCGCTGTCCTTACCACCTGATAGACCCAGGACATGACGTTCATTCATGGCCGCTGTCCTCGTCGGCGGTTAGCCGCATTCCTGCTTTAGCCAAGATTGCGAGCAAAACGTCGGTTCCCAACCCTTGCTTGCGCAGTTGCTTGGCGAGCTCGTCGGCCTTTGTTTCAACTGCTTGCCGGTAGCGATCGGTGATGGCGAACGAGCGAGAAATCATTTTGGTGCTCGATCCTGCTCCAATTACAACGGCGAATGCTTCGCTCTTTGGCTGTCGGCCTTTAACCGATACGAATGCCTCCGCTTGTCTAAAGCGAAGAGCTACCTTGGCGATTTCCAGCATTGCCGTATCGATGTCTCTGTCGGTCCAGTCTCGGGGCGGCTTGTTGGCCGCGAGGCTCAGAATACCTTCGATACTTTCCTTCGTTCCATCGTACTTGGCCAGGCGTGTGGCGAAGGAATCTTGGCGCAGATCACCTGTAATTCCGGAGATGGCTTCCGCGCGCGTACGAAGCCGGTCGAGTTGGTCGGGTGGAGCATCGAGAGCATCAAGCATCTCTGCGTCGACGCGTTTCAACATTGCCTCGTAGGCATTCGCGAGTTCGCTAATAGGGCCGCGCAGCGCTTCAACGTAGGAGTCGCCATCGTTGGTGTCCAGTAACGCTACTAGATCGACAAACAAAACCTTGTGGGGATCGCTCGCCTTGAGCAAGGTGTCGCGGATTGATTTGGCGCGCTCGCTCAAATGAGAAGTTCTCTGCACCCAGATTGGTAAATTGAAAACTAGGGCAACCAATCCTCGCGCGGCCTCCAAGGGGTCTCTAGCATCAGAGGCGTGCCCGACTGAGGCGAGGATGCTTGCGATGCCTTCCAGAATGCGGGTCTTCTCTTCATCTATGACTACCCACCGAAGGGAGAATCTCTCTGCATCTTGCAGGAATTCATCAATGTCGGCTTCGGTAAGCCGTGGGATGAACATCCCATCCTTGTAAACGGCAACATTTGCTTTCTGCGCAAGAAGAAATGCGACAAAGACTACTGGCTGAATGCCGGCCTTCATGCCGTATGGGGGGGCTGCCCATAGCTCCAAAATTTCAGGAGCTTTTACACGAGATCCAGCATCCGAAAATTTAGCTTTGGTCGCGCTCCACAGTTTTGAAAACCGAGCTCTGTCTGACTTTTTTGGCGCCAGCAAGCGCCACTGCCCCTCAGGATCATGTCGATGAAGGCCTGGGCGCCGAAGCAGGGTTTCATACAGGCCCCGCTCCGCAGGGAAGCCATCAATATTCAGATGTTCGGACACTTCGCTGTCGAGCATGCGATAGATGAGATCTCGCCGTGCTTTGACGCTGCTGCTCGAAACGTGGTCACGATTAACCAGTTCGCTCCATATAAGCGGAGAGAGTGGATATAGCGCGTCAGCCAAGTCGGAGGCGATAGGTGATAGACGGGCACCTACTTGGACTGGGCCATTGTTCCCTTCGGGCCACTGGGCGTTAGTCACGGCCGCCTGAAGTTGCTCTTCAAGGTTGGATCTAATGGACGCGAGGCGGGCGTGTACCTCTCTGCGGGCAACGGCATCCCCCTGCAATTCATGGCGGTCCTTGACCGCTTCTAGGGCAACTAGTTCGGCTCCTAGTTCTTCAATGCGTGCATGGTTCCCTGGGATGCCCACGAGTACAGGCCATGGTTGAAGACGCGAACATTCCTTTGCGCGATTTAGAGCTGCGGCCTTGCCAACGCCTCTTCCAGGGAGCGCCAAAACGAATAGGCCAAATTCCCCGTTAGATGGGGCGTATTTCTCAGCCAAGCGCTCGGCTTCATCGAGCCTGCTTAAGGAGAGATTCATCCAACGCATGGTGCCCGTCGCGTGATAGTGGCGCTTAGCCACCACGGGATGTAGGCCCATCAGTTGAGCGAGATTGTTGTAGTCGGTGCCGGATGACGCCGCCAGCGTTTGGGCAACGGCTCTATCGATGTCAAAGTCGCTGCCTTCGAACACGGACCAGGCGCCCGTGTGCTTCTTAAAAAGCGCTACGCGCATCTGCGAGAGAGCTTCAAGGCCCTTCTCAAGCTTAGCGTCAGAGATTCCGAAGAAGATGGCTCGCAGAACTTCAGTGTCGGCGGCAAGGCCAGATCCATTACGGAACAGATCAATAACTGCAATATTCTTGATCAATTCAACCAGAAAGGTGTCGCCTGTTTTGGCATCAGTTCGTTCAATCGCCTCTACGGCTTGCGACCATCGATGCCCATCAGGTGAGGCCAGAATCGCAGGCTCCAAATTGGAGCGGAGGTAGTCCCAATAGTTGTCGGGGCGATACCAAGTAGAAGATTGGAGGAGTGTTGAATTGAGGTAAGTATTAAAGCCATGCGTCTCAACGGAGGCTAGAAAGCCAAATGTACTTCGCTCATTTTGGCCAAATTGTCTCTTTGATATCGGCCCCAGCAGAGCGGTCATTGCGGGGTGAAGTGGCCAGCAGTTTGCCAATGCAGCTGCAAATTTTATGCCCACCGCCGGGCGTCGCGATCGGATAGATTCAGCGATGGCCTTTGATGCTTTCTGCATCCAGGCTGGATGATGCTCTGTCTCAATGGCGCGGCCAATGAGATCTACGACTTCGTCGCTTGCCGCTACAAACGGCAAGTCAACGTAGCGCCCTTGAACTTTGGCCCAATCGTCACGGATATCGTTACCTAGACGAGCACCGTATTGGGCGAAGGATTGGTGCAAAATTCCGATGATGACTATCTTGCCCTTTGCTCGTGCTGCAGCTTCAGCGAGCTCTTGAAAGAAGTAAACATCGTCGCCCTGACCCATGGATGAAGCTTCTAGGAATTTCCCCATCTCATCTAAGATGATCATGACCCCGTCTTGCGAGCGGCCCTCTGCCGCTTGCACAAGGTCATTAATCAAATTTGCAGGCGAGGCCTTTCGCTTGTCGGTACCTTTTCCTTCGGCCTTACGTAGGGCGGCGCTAAGCTCCGCAACGACGCTTCCGCGCTTACCAACTACGGGAACAATTAGCCAACCCTTGCGGACAGGGAATGCACGGTCAAAAGCGGGTGTCTCTGCGACTTTCAGTGCGCTGCGTGCGCGGGCACGCAGAGACTTGTCAGCATGAAGCGTGCTGGCAAGTGCTACAGCCAAAGAGGACTTTCCTCCGCCGAAAGGTCCTGTCCAGGTGAACGAGCGCTGGTTAGTTTCCGTCACCTGCTTCGACATGCTCTCCAGTACAGAGGTGGCTGTGGCGTGGCAGATGTAACCGGCCAATGCGTCGTGACGACCGAGATCGGCGTCTACACGGATGGAGCGCTGATAGTTGCGCGAGATACGAACAATATCTGCGAGTACTTTACCTTGGTCAGTCATAGGATTTTCGAATCAATTCGATGCGCAATTTTGCAGATACGCCAGTCTTCTTGTGCACTTGCCGCAGGCCTGCCGTGTCGGTCCATGCCAGGTATCCACTAGTGAGGTCGCTTAGAGCTATCAATCGTTCGGCCACGGAATCTTCATCAAGTTTGAATACGCGACCGGGAGAGCCCTCGGCATATGCAATGGTCTCGAAGGCCATGGAGCTAACTCCGTCGGCCGTCCGCTCCCAAAAGTCGAGGAGCGCATAGGCGAACAAGCCATCATGCAAAGTGGCCTTCGGGCCTCTTCGGAATGCGTATTGACCCCTGTGGATCTCTTGCAGGAGACCTAGTTCGCCAAGTAGCGGCTCAGCGAAATCTTCAGGTGATCCGCCTGCAACGCGCGGTGCATAACTGCGAAGGCAGGTTTCTAGGTCACGAGAAAGCGTGGACGCTGAAATGCGCTTCTTTTTCGAATCAAGCTTTTTGGCGAAGTCCTCAAGCGGAACTTCGAGTTCCTGCCGTGTGAATGTTGGCGCCGTCACATTGTTGAAAAGCCATCGCCAAGTTGTAGAGCGTTTGCCAATACCCGCAAGACACCAATGGGCATACCACGCCGTTGAAGGATTTTCAGCGTACGGGTCTAGGCCACCGTCGCGCAGGATTTCCTTAGCGTTTGGCGTGATGTCGAAAAAGTTGGGATCTTCGGGCGACTCGAGAAGCACATCGCATGCCATCGCCCAATGGCGGATGGAGCTGACCATGTTCTTGCCAACCCCAAATGCTGCGATCGCGCTCTCATCCGTGAATGTGGACTTGGCGACCCGCCCCCCCACCGCTTGGTCAAAGGCCTTCTTCAGCCACATCTGACGGAGCGGGAAGGTCTCGTGCCCTGAAAAGTGAATGTCGGAAGTGTTTGATTTGCGCATGTGGCAACTTTACTAGGAACTGGTGAAGTCCACCAGTTTAAGGGACGGTGTTGGCTAGCCAAAGGGCGGGGGCCATGAATACCCAGTTATGCTGTACATATGGACAGTATAATTGGGGCCGGCGCGCATGTCCTGGCGGACCCAAAAAAAAGACTCGAGGTCCGATGCCCCACCCCAGTTGGGGTAGGGCTTGAACTCTTAACTCAGGTAGCTGCCTCCGTCGCCCGCCCCGCGACTTTTTGCTCCAACTTCTCTCGAAGCGGGACGCCGCCTGTCTTGGTCTGCCGACTGGGGTCTTGGCTCGCTGGGCCCTCGTCCTCAGGGTGCGGGAAGAACTCCTCGATGAGTTCAGGCCCTTCCTCCTCGCTGAATTCGAAGGCAGCATTGGCAAAGCCCTGCTTGCCAGCTTCATCCAACGCGTCTTGATCAAAGCCAACCTCCTTGCGTCGCGCATCGATCTTCTTGGCCTCCAATATCGTCGACTCAAGCGAACAGCCTTCTCTCGCGCAGATATCGACATAGTAGATCGCAGAGCGATGGCTCTGCGTGGTGCTCTTGCCCCGCAGCCGAAGCTCCAGCGGCAGACACGCCAACAGATTTCCAGACACCGCCTTGTAGTACGCCAAGCGAGCGGCAAGGCTGCGAATGGAATTGAAACCTGTGGTACGAAAGATGAACGTGCCGAGCTCATCGTCGTCACCGATCTTCACGTTCAGCCGACCATAAGGCTTACAGCCGCCTTGCTTGGCCAACTCACAGGAATCTGGTGAAGGGCAGGGCAGCGTTTCAATTCCATTAGTAGTCACGCGTCGGCAATTCTCACCGTTACCGACACACATCGGCCTGCCATCCTTGCGATCAAACAGGCTGTATTCAGCCCGCAGGTTCAGATCCGGATCGTTGAAAAGCATTCTTACCGGAATCGCACGCAACTTGCCGTTGGGTGCGCCCTTGCGCAGCTCTTCGTCATACGGATGATTGACCCACCCGTCCTTGGTCTGAACTTGTGTGGTGATAGTGAACTGGTCGTCCTTTTCCGGAAGGCGCTTGCCGTTCTTCTCGACGACACGCCCAATGCTGATCCGCCCAAGAATGGGCGGTGTGATAGCAAGACCTTTAATCATGGTGATTCTCCTTGCGTTGAATAATGTTGGTGTCCGCGTGACTGCGGCGCAGCAATTCCCGTTGTTTCATGGCAATCGCCTTGGCCCGGTCACGGCAGTCGTGGATCGTTGCCAGTAGTGATTTCTGTTGCGGTTGAAGTTGATTCGTAGCCGGCATGTGCATTTCTCAAAATCAAGACACCGCACCGCTGGTTCGCAGCGGCGCGGATGTCTGAGGTATCAGGGATTGATAACGAACCGGCGCGTTCCGGCCTTGTTGCGTTTCCAGCTCACAGCACCGGAGGCAAAGCGTGCGTAACTCGCGTCGCCCATCCGTTCCTGGATGCGTTGCTTCAACTGCGCTTCGGTTTCCTTGCGTGACTCGATCTCGGCACGAACCGAAATCAAGTCAGAAAACGCCATCGAGAAATCGCCACTTTCGCTGAGATCCAGTGCCTGTCCCCGGTCATACGGGTAAAGCGCCTGTAGCGCTTTCCCGGACGAATCTGATCCATCCGCCGGCGGCGGTGTATCGCTGATGACGTATTCCCAGAAGCGCCGTTCCAGTTCGATCAGGCGGGAGATGACTACCTCGTCCCGCTCGACGCGATGTATCTCGATCTTCTGGCCGTGCAGCAGCACGCACACATCCGCTGCCTGCCGGCCGGTGACGGCCAACTGGTGCTGGACCTGTACCTGCACATACTCCGGCGGTCCGTCACGCCACAGGCGTGAGCCAAATTCGCCGGCGGTCTTACACTCGAGGATCTGCACGTCGCTGGAGCCAACAATCGAATAATCGATGTTCGCCAGCATCCAGGCTTTGTCTGCATCCGGGTGCTGCAAAATC
>k87-1433572_pt1 | contig 26539 bp, 37 predicted proteins | sample MGYA00084030_6733316 | MGnify analysis MGYA00084030 | reverse complement strand
CCCCCGCTACCACTTTATCTGACACCTGGCCACCCGCTGCCATGCGGGTGGCCAGGTGAAATACCCCAGCACCGGGGATGCATGCCTCGAGAGTCTGCGCCTCTGGTCGTGGGACCAGCTTGATGGATTCCCCCAGAATTTCCCGCAGCAGCACCCTTGATCCTTCCATGTCCTCACCCAATGTTGAGTCGAAGTTCTGCAGGATGGCCCGGTAGCGTTCGGCTGCCTTGGGCAGCATGTCTGGTATGGCGGCTATACGTCCCTGGGCGGCGATATCCGCCTGCAGGGTGGCCTGTTCGGCCTCAGCGGCGGCAAGCGCTGCCCGTAGGGCGTCGGAGTAGGCGCCGGCGCTGATGGCTGCCACCAGGTTGGCAATCTGCCTGTCCACGGTTGCCGTGCGCGTGCGGGCGGTGTCTGTTCCGGTGGCGCGCTTGTCGGCCCGCAGGGCGGCCGAGGCTTCGCGTTTGAACAGATCCATGGCTTCGTCGCTGGCAATGCCGTTGCGCAGGGCGGCGAGCAGCTCGTGGTTGGCTATGGCCACCGCCACCTTCATGCCATTGCCGCAGACTTCCGGCCCTCGATCCTTGTGTGTGGCGCAGCCGTACCGGTACCGGTCGACTTTCACATAAGCCCCGCCGCAGGATCCACAGCGCAGAAACCCACTGAACAGATGCGCCTCGCGTCGGCCAGGCTTGAGTTCTCGCCTGTTCGCAAGCCTGGCCTGTACACGGTCCCACAAAGGTTGTGGCACGATGCGCAGTGCATCGTCATGGCAGGTTATCCATTCCCCCGCGCCCCGTTCCTCAGTGCGCTTGCGTTTGCCGCTGTCGGGGTCGCGTTCCCACCTCGAGCGGTTCCAGATCATGTCGCCGATATAGAGTGGGTTATTCAGGATGCCGACGCCGCGTCGGCGATCGCCATAGATGGCTGAGAATGCCCACGTGCCGCCACGTGGGGAAGGTGCGCGCTGGCGGTTGAGTTCGTGCGCGATCGCGCGTGGCGATTTTCCGTCGGCGAACATATTGTAAATCAATCGCACCACATCGGCTTTTGCCGGATCCACCTCGCGCTTTACGGCGAGCACAATGGGTCGCCCGTAGTTGTCGGTGCGCGTTGGGTCTTCGATCGGTACGTGCCGGTAGCCGTAGGACCGGCCGCCGGCGTTGAATCCCTTGAGCGCTTGGCCGGTTTGTCCGCGGTGGGTTTTCTCGGCAAGGTCGATGGAGTAGATGGAGTCGATCATGCCACGCGCCGAGCGTGTGATGGCGCGCTGCTGGCGAGGCATGGCGGAGTCGTAGCCATCCGCGCTCAGGATGCGCACGCCGCAAAATTCCAGACGGCGCATGGCGAGCCCGCGTTCATCCTGGTCGCGGCCGAGGCGGGAGAGGTCGTCGAGCGCCAGCACCTGGTATTCCTTGCGGCGTGCGGCCTGCATCAGTCGCTGGTAGTCGGAGCGCTTCGGGTCCCAGCCACTCTCGGCCATGTCGCGGAATCGCACCGAAACCGTCAGGCCAAGCCTGTCGGCCACTAGCTTGTCGGTCTTACGCTCCTGATCCTCGATGGACTCACGGCGCTGGTTATCCGAGCTGTAGCGGGCGTAGGAAACGACCGTGCATGGTTGCATGGGTTATCCTGATAAACTGCCTGAGTTCGCGTCTGTACGCGGAATATCGGCTGTTTCGATGCGGATCATGGACCCGATGGTAATGCCATCCGGCTGCAATGGGTAGTGGACGGTGACAGCCCAACCACCACGCTTCAAGGCGCGCAGGCCGGTGACCTTGCCGGGGCAGGAATTGCTGCGGTGCCAGGCGGCGCGGCAGGTGTCCGAGCAGAAGCGGTGGCCCTCGCGTGTTGGCGCAAACAGCCGCTTGCATTGGTTGCAAGGGATCATGGTTTTCTCATTAGTCTCAGTTGCGCCACTTGTCTGGCACACCAAGCCGGAGCGCCCATTGCCGGCACTGTTCCGCGTCCGGTGGTGGTTTCTTTTCGTGGTAGCAGTCCCATAACTGCTGTTCTACCTCGGCTCGGCGGTTCAGCGAGATTTCGTAATCTCGCATCCATCGCCAGCGCCCAAAAAATCGCTCTAGCCGACGCCGGAGAGCACGGCACGTTTCCTGTAACTTGGTCATGGCGCGGCTAAACTCCATCGTTATGCGCCGTGCTTCTTCCAGAAGTCGTTGAGAGCTTCGGCAATCATCTCACCAACCTTGTCTTGCAGTGCCTCCGGATTCGGCAGATATTGAATTCTCCCCCATCCGCGTACACGGCCCATCGTATCAACGCCTTCGTTGTCGTACACGATGCGGCTATCCACGTCGAGAATGTACCCATGCTCAAATCTGAATGGTGGCTTGTAGAGTTCAAGGGCAGCCGTGCATAACAACGCCTTCGAGTCGTACTGGCCTTCCGACTTCGTGGCCGGTCGGCTCATTAATGCGTTGGGCGTATATTCCTCACCAGGGTAGTGAGGGGCATTCTCCAAGTGGATTAGCTTTGCCACGGCCTTATCTACCACTTTCCAAAACGGAATCCCCGCGTACTCTGTAATGCTCATCAACACCAGCAACACGTCTCCGGCCTCTTCCGCCGGGTCGCCGTGCTTGCCGCGTATGGCTTCAATCAGCTCTGATGCCTCAAGGTGTAGATACGCGCCCCGGTGGGTCCAGTGCATTGACCATCCGCGTTGTTTACACATGGCCACAACCCGTGCCGGTAGCTCGCCCAACAAGTCGGTCGAGCCGACGATTTTGTCAGCGGCACTATTTTTGTCATTTGTCATCGCGGCTCACCTCTGCGTTGGGCATCTCAAATTTTTGGCACTTACAAAACCAGCAAAATGCATATCCCGAATCGTGCGCGGCCCGTGAATGTCCGCAGGAACACTTGTCTGGTCTGGCTGCATCGGCTTTCAACAGCTTGGCTTCAAGCACATCACAGTCAACGTGATGGTGCTCACCAATCGTAGTGCCACAGCCACGGCAATATCCGGACCCATCAGAATCTTCACTTATTGCTATTGCCATGACAGATGTCCTCATTACGATCCAGTATTTTCTCGCGTTCCTCCAAGCTGTCCGTCGCTGTATTTTCCAGTTCGCGCCGATACTGCCGCGCCGCAATGTGGGCGAGGTGTTTGATCAGGTCGCGTTGTGCCGTGGTTAGCATGGACGTATTCCCTATCGCACGTGCCGCTCAAGCACGGTTCCGATTCTCGCCACCATGCTGATGCAGCGCTCGCCGCCTGGCAGAAAGTGCATGCTGGTGGCGCCGCTGTGGATGGTTTGCAGCTCGGCGGCAATCTCGCCCAGCGGTACGCCCAGGCGCAACAGCCGGGTTGCGAGAATCGTAACGGCGTTCACCCACTCGTACAGTTGCGGGTTATCGGTGCGGATGAATATCTCGAACGGGCGGCCGTCCTGATCGTTGATGGTGACATAGGTCCGGTACATGCGATCCGGTGTTTCGATGGTCACCTTGTACGTCGGCCCGCCGATGACATCGGCGCGATCAAGCATGGTGGGGGCGGTATGGATCATGCTCTTGTCTCCGCATATTCCTTCGCCAACTCGATCATGTTTTCCCACGGCCCGACGCAGTCGTAGCCAAGCTCCGCGAAAGAGAAATACAGGTCAGAGCATTCCTCGCACAGCCACATGGATGCCAGCCAGATTTCACCGTCATCACCGAATATCTTGTTCTCCACGTCCGTCTTATAGAAGCGGTAGCGTTCAAACTCTGTACACACGGCGCCGCCCTTTATCCGTTCACCACAACTGGAGCATTTCTTCCGGCGCGCGGACACTGGGTAGGTGCGGTAGTCTTTTGGATTCGTGTAGTACCAATCAGACTCTTCGTTGTCGCATGAGCAGCTAAGTGGCATCAGACGGACTCCATAATCTACCGCGGTATATTTTCGTAAGTTGGCCATTCACCGAATGTCCGTGCTGGCGCAGTATCCGGGCGAGCTGCACCCGGTCGGCATGGCTGTGTGTGGCCTGGCGCAGCAAGCCGAAGTAGCTATTGGCCGATTCGAACAATTTATCCGGCTCCATGTGGCTCACACGGTGCAGAGCACTGTTGAGCGTTCGCCGGCGGAGTGTGCGGTGCCATGGCTTGATGACCTGGCCGACGAAGTCGACGCCGCGATCGATGGGCTGCAGGATGGTTTTGGCTGGATTCAACCGGACGGCCAGCGTCTTGGGCAGGAAGGTCTCGATGTCATCGTGGGCGGCGTTGAGCCATTGCGGTGACTCGTGCAGCAGCAGGAAATCGTCGACGTAGCGGATGTAATGCCTGGCACGCAGGCGGTGCTTGGCATGTTGATCGAGCACGTCGAGGTAGACGTTGGCGAAGAACTGGGACGACAGGTTGCCGATCGGCAGGCCACGATGCGTTGGCTGGTTGAACAGGCTTTTGTGTGGCGGTATCAGTGCCAGGCGTGCCGGCGCGCTGTGGACAATGGCGTCCTGGCGCGGGTCGTGGAACAGGATGGTGTCGGTGAGCCACTGCCACCACGGCTCGGTGACGCGTGCGGCCAGCCGATCGCGCAGGATGTGTTTGTCGATGCTGACGAAGAAATTGGCAAGGTCGAGTTTCAGATACCAGGCCGGCCGCGACCAGTTCTGGGTGATGCTGCGCACTTTGGCCTCGAGGCGCTGGGCGGCGTAGAGCGTGCCGCGGCCGGGGATGCAGGCGCAGGAATCGGCGATGAACGAGGCGTAGAACCTGGGTGCGATGCGGTTGTAGAGCAGGTGGTGCACGATGCGATCACGAAAGTCGGCCGCCCAGACCTCACGCGGCTTGGGGCGCGTGATGACGAAGCAGATGGATTGGCCCGGGCGGTAGGTGCAGGCCTTCAGTTCCTCGTAGAGCCGCACCAGGTTGCGCTCCAGATCCTGTTCGAAGGCGAGCGCGGAGGGTTTGTTGCGTTTGGTTCGCCGGCAGTCGAAGTAGGCGACCACCAGCTCCTCGAAAGAAAAATCAGCATGGCCGGTATCTGCATCGGTGTGATCTGCGGACAGCCCGCGCGCGCCACTCATTGTCCTTGTGGTTGTTGTTCTGGTTGCCGTTGTTGAAGTTCTGCATCCAGGCATAGTCGGCGTTCTCGGCGTGCTGCGTCGGTTCGCGCTATCAATGTCACCCTGCCGAAGGCCCCCGACATTACGGGCTCCGATCAGCGGGGAAACGGTGCCGGAGCGGTCCCGGTGCGGAAGGTGACCGGCGATCTCCGTGATGCACATGGCGGTGGCCTCGTGGGCCAGCGGCGCGACCAGATCAAAAGCCGCACGGGCCGGACCGCCGTGACGGTCAGGCAACAGGCGACGGTGCATTGTGTTTTCTCCATCCATTGGCTTGTTTGCCGACGCTGGCGGTGAGTTCGATGGCCTTGGCGTACTGGCCGGTGGAAATGAAGCGCTTGTCCCGGCAGAGCCGGATCAGCAGGTTCAGTTCCTCCAGCCGTTCGAGCAGGGTGTCGAGATGCGGCACCTTGTCCCGCGCGCAGTTGGCCTTGAAGATCAGCAGCACCGTATCCACGCACAGGTCACGCACGCGCCCGCCGATCGCGGCCTTGAACGCACGCGGCATGTTTTGCACGTAGTCCGTGGCCACGCTCAGCAGGTCGTAGGCGACCTTGTAAATCGGCAATGATGTATGAAGGGCCATGCTGATAAAAACGAAATTGTTAAATTACTGAATAATTAATCTGCGGACAGCCCGCGCGCGCCACTCATTGCCCTTGCGGTAGAGGCCCTGGTAGCCGTTGAGGAAGTCCTGCATCCAGGCACAGACGGCGAGCTCGGCGTGCTGCTCGCTCGACCAGTACCATGCTTCCTTGAATTGCTCCTTAAGATTGGCGTAGAGCAGGGCTTGATCGCGTCGAGATGGTAAATACCCGCCTACGCTGGCTGCCCATTTCAATGCATTGGCCCAGTTGATTTTCTCGGCTTCATCGGGAAGCAGGATCAGGTGATAACTGGGCTCGTTTTCCTTGCCGAGGACGATGCCGGCGTACTCTTCGCCTTGTCTCAGTTCGATGACCTGCTCTGGAATGCCAAAGCGGCGAGGCTGGTTTGCTTCGAGACTGGCAATCATTTTCTCCAGCTCGGATTGTTTCGATTTTACTGCCTCGATTCCCTGATCGATGTCGCTTTTTTTTGATAGTCCGAACATAGTTTCACCTCTTAAATTGATGAATCGATAAATGGTTAAAGTTTGATCGTGCGGACAGCCCGCGCGCGCCACTCATTGTCCTTGCGGGTGATGAGCTGGTTGCCGCCGTAGAAGTCCTGCATCCAGGCATAGGCGGCGCCCTCGGCGTGCTGCGTGCTGGACCAGTACCATGCGCGATCGAAGGCTTCTTTCGCGCCTGGCGCAAAAGCCTTCGCCGCCGTGAGTTCGTGGTAGGCCATCAGCAACTGCAAACGGCTCGGCAGATGCCAATCGTCGAAGCCACCGATCCGCAGCTTGAGAACCCGCTTAGCCAATGCGCTGCCGGCTTTCGCCATGGCCATGGTGTTCGTGAGGCCGTCGCAGTAGCTGGTGGCGCCCGCGACAGACTTAGGTGATTTGTTCCAGGGCATGGGCTCGATCTGGCCTTCGACCTTGGGGGCAATGATCAGGGCATGCGGTTGGTCGCCGATGAAAAATCGGCCGGCTAAGAAACCGCCTTCAAACTTGGTGCCGGGTTTGGGGAGTTTCGGTGTTTTCATATCAGGGTTTCTCCGTGTTGAGGTGAATGAGTGACCGGATCGCCATTGCGCCGGTTTGGGCCAGTTCGGTCTTGAGGTCATCTAGGCTGCCGCCGGCGTAGACGTTGTCGATCGCTGCCTGCATGCTTTCGCCGGCCTCCTCGACCAGGATGCCGACCGCATGGATTGGGTCAGTCGGCCAGCCGGGATGCTTGGCCTCGGCCTTGCGCAGCTCGTCGAAGATCATGGCCACGGCCGTCTCGCCGGCGCCACTGCTAAGTCGCCGACCGATCACCATGGCGCTGGCAGATGGATGACGCTGGCGCTCCTCGTAGATACGGGCGCCGATGATCTCGTCACACACGATGCGCAGTTCCTCGATGCGCGGATCGTCGAGGTTGATCAACCCGGCGCGCAGCAGCTCGTCGAGCACCAGGCTGGTGTACGGCCGACCGGTAAGTTGGTTCGGTGTTTTTTCGTAGGTCATGATTCCTCGATTTTCAGGCCTTGCCTGATCGTTCGTGTTCCGGTGCCGCGCGTGCTCCACCCCAGGTCGGTCTGATCCCGGTTTCGGCCTCGATGATGTCCGCGACAATGTCGCGCATCATGTCCATGAAGGCCTGTTTGCGTTCGGGGTTGATGGCGACGGCACCTATGGCGATGCTGCCGAGAAACACCGCGCGTTCCATCGAGTTCGGCATCGCGTAGTAGGCCACCCATTTATCACCCTCTTGGCGCATGGCCAAGCGACCGACCTGTTTCATGTTGCTGGTCATGACGCACCCGCCTGCGGTGTTCCGAGATCGAGCTCGGGCTGCGATTCGATGCGGCAGGTGATGTGCTCCTGAATCTTGGCCACCACGTAGTCGAGCAGCACCTTGCTGGGGTTTTCGATCGACACCGAGGCGATGATGTCCAAGCGGTGCCCCGGGCGTGGAGCGAAACTGATTTTTTCACGTCGCCGGTCGCCTGGTGCTTGCCGAGCGTGACGATGCGGTTGGGCCACTCGCCGGCGATGCCGATCTCGCCCAGCGCATGCGTGCGCAGCGACTCGGGATCGGTGCCCGGCAGGATGGACCAGAACATACCGGCCATGTCGTCGCCCACGGCGACACCGAGCAGGTCGTTCAGGATCCCGGCCTGGGTCTCACCGACGAGCTTGATGTCGATGGCCAGTACCCGGCTATCCTCGTTGCCCTGCTTGCGCAGGTTGACGTGCTTGATCTCGGCGCTGCTGCCGATGAAATTGATGGTCAGGGCCATGGTTTTTCTCAGGTTGAATTGTTAAGCCGCCGGCCGCCGCATGAGCGCCCGGCGAGCCATGGCCTCGGCCTCGTCGGCGGCCAGTTTCAGGTGCGCGGCATACAACTGGGCATCGGCTGTGGTGAGGTTGCGCGGGCCCAGGCAATGGTCGACAACAATCACTCGGGGCCCCACGCCGGGGACGTAGTGCGGCGTGAGTTGCACGTAGTGGTTGCCGATCCTCACCGGAGAACGCTCGCTCATGCTAAGAACTGAACCAAAAGCACCAGGGCGATGGCCACGATCGCCAGAATGGCCAGCGCGTTCGTCAAAGCGGCGCGTTCCTCGCAGTTAAGCGGCACGAATCCTCCTCGCCAGCGCACGTATGTCGGACGATTGCATCCGGTACCGGAAGGCGCTGTAGCTGTGTTGGGTGGCAGAGTGTTTGCGGTGCTCGGCCTTTCGCAGCAGTGCATCCGCCCAGCGGTTGAGGCGCCACGCACGGAAGCGCACCAGCAGGTCACCAAGTTTTTTGAACATCGATCCTCCTTAGTCGGCTTGTTTTTTAAGAAAGGCGATATCGGTCGGCACATTGACAGGCATGGCTTCCGGCGCGGGAATTGTTCGCACCCCAAACATCACCCGGTTGCCGTCCACGCCCAGCACCTTGATCTCAATCACTTCATTGAGGTTCGATACGCTTCTGGTTTCGCCCACGTTGGCCGCAAGTGTCAGCATCTGCCGGCCTCCAGATGTTTGTTCAGCGCATGCTCCATGGCGTGGCCCAGGGTTCCACCGCGTTCGATGACACTGTGGGCCCGCTCGATCGCCGCAGCTTGGTCGCGATCCACCATGCCGGCCAGTTGATCACGCAGTTGCCGGTCCACCAGTTCGAGAAACGAGGCGATGCGCCGCTCGCGCTTGCGATAAACCGCGGCGAGGCGCTCGGCGATGCGGTTGGCTTCCGACCGGTAATGGGGCGAGACGCGGTGGATGGTTTTCTCGGCCGCGTCCATGGCATCGGTAAACGATCCGTCGCAGCGCAGGGCGATGCGCGCTGCCTCAACGCCGAGCTCCACGGCCACGGCCGGCCATGCTTTGAATACATCCATCACGGCCTGGGTGACCCGGTCCTCGGTCGATGTGGTCTGCCGGCGCTGCGCGCGGTACACGGCGAGGTTGTGCACGGTGGCGTTCATGAGTGGCTCCGAAGAAAACCAAAATGGTTAAATTACTGAATAACTAATCTGCGGACAGCCCGCGCGCGCCACTCATTGTCCTTGCGGTCGTAGCCCTGGAGGCCGTAGCCGAAGTCCTGCAACCAGGCAGAGGCGGCGTTCTCGGCGGGCTGCTCACGCGTCCAGTACCATTCCGGTTTGAATTCGCCGCGCAGGGTCGCGAACAACAGCGCGCTTTCGACGCGATCCGGCAATTCACCGCCGAGGCTGGCGGCCCATTTCTTTTGCGCCTGCCAGGTGTTCGGTTTGGCCTCGCCGGGCAGCAGGATCAGGTAGTGGTTGTACGTGCCGTCGGCGCTCACGATGACACCGACGAATTTCTCGCCTTCGTTAAGCGGCGGGAATTGGATGGTGATCAGGTATTCCACGGCAGCGATTGTTTGGACGGCTTCGGTGGTGGTCATGAATGAACCTCGGTGTGGATGGATGGGTGGTCGTCGGTCTGCACCACGCCGGCCTGCAGGACATCGTCCAGGCAGTCGCCGCCGCGCACGGTGGAGCATTCGCGGTGGCCGTGTTTGCAGGGTTGCCGCAGCTCATCCGGCATATCGCCGAAGGTGCGGAGCCAGGCGCGGGCGTCGTGTTTGGTCATGTGAACTCCCTCGTCGTGATTTACGATTGCACTGGCATTAAAACTAAACGAAATGTGTACTGTTGTCAACAACACGTTTAGTTCCCGTGCACGAAGAATTCCTGGTTCTTGAATACCCTATAAAAATGCTATTTTTTGGCTATTTTTGCGCGGAGGCGACAGAGACGATGGTCCATCTGTCATTGCCCTGGTCATCCGCAGAGCGGTTGAGCTTTACCATCCATTCGGTGCGGAGCATGGCGCCGAAACTGTTTTGGGAATCCACGTGACCCTTCACAAACCAGACTGTTCTTTGTTCATTGACACGGATTTCATGCTCGTGCGCACCGAACACGCAGCCTGGGAACTTTGCTGTGGAAGGGGCCTTGAGTCTGGCTTCGATAGCTTCATGCGCCTTTTCGCAGGCGACGATGACTTGATCTGTTTCGATGTCCTTTTTCTTCTTCTCGGCTGCCACAAGGGGATCTGAATTTTCCTTGTCTGGTTGCGTTGCAATGATAACCACCAGAAAAAGGAAGGCACCCGAGACGGCACCTCCGAAATGACCAAGCCATCTGGGCATTCCTTTTTTCATGGCTTCTTTCCGCACAAAGTACCAGCAGCCGATCATCACCCCGACAGCGGCCAGAAATTGCAACAGGACCATTTTATTTCTCCTTGTTTTTCCTTACCAAAGTTCTGGCAATCGCCAGTAGGTGGGTTCTCATTGAGGTGTCCATATTCTGCCAGATTTCGAGCAGCTCGATGGGCAAGCTGGTGTAGTGCTTTGACTCTTCCATAGCACCGAAATTAAGCGGTTTTTCTTCACTGAGAAGCCAATCCACAGTTTCATTTAGCGCGCGGGCAACCTTAGGCAGCTTTTTGGCAGGGATGGCGCCGCGTTTTTTCCAGTTGTGTACAACCTGGTCGTTCTCTCCGATTTCCCGGGCAAAATCTGCTGGTGATTTGTCGATTTCCCTTAACCTTCGGAATAGGCGGTCAGTTATTTTTTCCATATCTAATGATGGTTGCACTATTTGATCGCGAGCGAAATAAACAGGCTGTTGACATAACTACACATATCGTTTAGTTTTCTCACCCTATGTCGGACGCACTTAACCGGGCCATCAAGCTGTTTGGCTCGCAGGCTGCCTTGGCCAAGGCACTGCGGGTAACGCCTATGGCTGTGTCTCAATGGAAATCGAGAGGCATTCCACCTGGCCGGTGCTTGGATATCGAGAAGGCCACAAAGAGCAAGGTGAAGCGCAGCGATTTGCGTCCGGATTTGTTTGGGGTTGCTGCATGACCATATCGCGGGGTAGAGCAGTGGCAGCTCGTCGGGCCCATAACCCGAAGGTCGCCGGTTCAAGTCCGGCCCCCGCTTCCAATTTGTTCGTAGCATCGATCCTCCTGGTGGTGGTTGCGCCTGCCCGAAAGGGCGGGCGTCTTTTTTCTTAATCTGTCACGGAATGGGAGAGAGCGTATGCGACACGAGTCAACGAACCTGACCCACCTGCTGGAGCGACGCTGGCGGGATTTGCTGCACACCACGTCGGTAACCGAGTCCGCATTCGGTGCGGCAGTCCGTGAACATTACGAGGCGACGGTGCCTGAACATGCTCGGTCCATCGAGTGGAGCACACACCCTGACCTGGTCTCGCGCATGCGTCGAGACGCCGAGAAGATCAACCGCTGGTTCCGCGAGGATGTTCATGCGCGGTTTCCGGTCGAGGCCCTTGAGTCGTTCGTGGCAGCATTTCCACCGGATCGACGTTTTGCCCTGCAGCTCGAAATCGCCGCCCGCCAGAACCTGCTGGCCATCCCGATGCCCATCTCTCGCCCTGGTGCAGATACCGCCAATCTCGGAGCGATCGCCAAGGAAACCGGCGAGGCCATCGTGGCACTCTCAGACATGCTCGCCGATGGGGTAATCGACCATCGTGATTCGCACAAGGTTGGCGCCGCCGTCACGCAGATTGATGAAGCGATGGCTGTGCTCGCCAGCATGCGCGAGCGCATCCAACAGCGCGCACTGAGCGAACCCGCCGCTGCCGCCAGTCCACGCAGCTTCGGTGTTGTACATCTCAAATCCCCGGCTCCCCGTTAATGATGTCTTCGCGCGTGCCATTCGATTTCACTATGTGCGCTCTCGACACATCACAGCAACCACACATCACCAGGCTTATGGGTCCTCCCCAAGCACCTCCCTTGCGGGTCAAATGGCCGCAGGGTTTCGCTAGGGTGCGGTGCTGGAACATAGTGAAATCTCTCGGGTTTCTCACGGCATGAGTTACGAGAACTACGATGACGTGCGATCGCAGCTCATGGATGCCGGGCTGCTGCTCGACGGTGAGCTGAAGATCGGCGGCACCAGGTCGGAGCGGTGCAAGGTCGAGGGCAGAGGAAAAGAGAAGCGCGGCTGGTACTGGCTGCATGAAGCGCCGATCGATGGCCGGCTCTACCTGGTCGGCGCCTATGGTGTGTACGAGGGCAATGATCCCGGCACCCAGAAGGTCGAACTGACCAAGCAGTGCGAGGGCGATGGTTGTCGGCGCAGCGTCTCGTTCAAGGAGAAGAAGTGCCCGCATTGCGGATCCAAGGTCAAGCACCGCGAGCTGAGCAAAGAACAGAAGGACGCGATCCGCACGCGCCTGGCCGAGGACAAGAAACGCGAAGAGGGTAGGCGCCGCAACGAGCTCGAGCGCGCCGCCCGGCGCGCCGAGAAGGTATGGAGCAAGTGTCTGCCGATCGCGGAGCAGTCCGCCTGCCAATACCTGGTGTCCCGCGGCATCCAGTCACACCGCCTGCGCATGACGCCAAACGGCACGCTGGTGGTTCCCATGCAGGATCCGACCGGCCGGGTGTGGGGCCTGCAATTCATCGGTCCCGAGGTCCGCAAGAAACTCAAGGACGACGACAAGCAGTTCTGGCCATACGGCACATCGCAGACCGACCGGTTCTTCATGATCGGCGCGCGCACCGATGTGATCCTGATCTGCGAGGGCTTTGTCACCGGCGCCGCGCTGCACGAGGAAACCGGCCTGTGCGTGGTGGTGGCCTTCAACGCCGGCAACCTGCGACCGGTGGCCGATGTCATCCACAAGAAATACCGGACCGCCAAGCTGCTCATCTGCGCCGACGACGATTTCGCCACGCGCGGCAACCCCGGCATCGCTGCCGCGACCTTGGCGGCGCTGGCGGTGGGCGGCGCCTGGGTCGCGCCGATCTTCCCGGCCGACGAACCGGTGCGCGTCGACATCGCCGCCGCCATGATCGACTTCGAGGCCAAGGACTACAAGCAGCAGGTCGAGGCCGTCCGCCGCGGCCGCAAGAAGCTCACCGATTTCGACGACCTGCGCACTATCTCGCCCCCGCACGCGGTCAGCGTGCAGATCAACGCCAAGCTGGATGAGTTGGGCTGGAACCGTTCAACGCCTGCACTCCCAACCCAGCAAGGGGAGGGGGGGCGAGCCTTAACGCCCACTACCTCCACGCAAGAACTGTTCGAGCGTTACGCCGTGATTTACGGCCACAACGAGGCGCTGTTCGATGCCCACGAGCGCATGCTGGTGTCGCTCAAGGACATGAAGCTCGCCTGTAGCGGCCGCGAGATCTGGCGCGACTGGCTGGAATCACGGGAAAAGAAAATCGTCAGAATCGAAAACGTCGGCTTCGACCCAACCGAAAGCGATACGCAGGTCACCTGCAATCTCTGGGGCGGCTGGCCCACCACGCCGCGCGAGGGCGAGTGCACCGATCTGCTCGCGCTGCTCGAATACATCTGCTCCTACGAGGCCAACAGCAAGGGCATCTACGAGTGGCTGCTCAAGTGGCTGGCCTACCCCATCCAGAATCCCGGCGCCAAGATGCGCACCGCCCTGGTGGTGCACGGCCCGCAGCAGGTGGGAAAAAACTATTTCTTCGAGACCGTCATGGGCATCTACGGCGAGTACGGCCAGGTCATCAACCAGGACGCGATCGAGGACAAGTACAACGACTGCTTCAGCAAAAAGCTCTACCTGATCGCCGACGAAGTGGTGGCGCGTCAGGAAATGCGCCACGTCAAGAACAAGCTCAAGGGCATGATCACCGGCAACAGCATCCGCATCAACCCGAAAAACGTGAAGAGCTACTGGGAGAAAAACCACTGCAACATCATCTTTCTCTCGAATGAAATCCAGCCGCTCATGCTCGAGCGCGACGACGCCCGCCACGTGGTGCTGTGGACGCCGCCCCGTCTCTCGGCCGACTTCTACGCCAAGGTCAAGGCCGAGGTAGAAGCCGGCGGCCAGGAGGCCCTGCACTGGCACCTGCAACACAAGGTCGATCTCACCGGCTTCGATCGCTTCACGCCGCCACCCATGACGGAGGCCAAGCGCGATCTCATGGATCTCGGTATGGATTCCACCGAGCGTTTCTATCTGCAATGGAACGCCGGCAAGCTCGACCCGGTGCCGTTCCTGCCGTCGCGCAGCCGACAGCTGCACAGGTTCTACCGTGAGTGGTGCAGCGCCAGCGGCTATCGAAGTTCGGCGCCCGAGCCACAATTCGTCGCGGAGATCACCCGGCGCTTCGGCGCGAAAAAAAAAACGAGCAGATTTGCAAAAGGCAGTTCCCAGCCTCAGGCCTCATTCATTTTTCCGCCCGGCATCGAGCAGCCGTCGGAGTACACAGAGATCCAGTGGCTCACCAACTGCGTGGAGGAGTTCACGACCGGCGTATCGGCATGGCGTGACGACGAGGAGCGCACCTGAAATGTGAAGGACGTTAAACGCACATGTTAAAGGGTTATTGAACGTAACTTGTTGAATACAGGTAAATGTTATGCATGTTAAGGATGTGAAGGACTATCCCCCACGCGCGAGATACAAAACGCGAATACACCCATGCGCGCACTCTCGCGCGCGCGCATACGCGCGAGCGCCCATCACATCCTTCACATCATTAACATATTAAACAAATGAATGAGTTAGAGAGGTGTCGCCCTTCACATGCTCCTTCACATCCATAACATCGGAGAAAAACAGGAATGAACATCCACATCTGCCCCAAGTCCGCCGGTGCCGGCATCCTGTTCGGTGGGCTGTGCGTTGCGGCGGTCTGGTGTGCCTACGCGCTCACTGGCCGCGCCGACCTCACACAGGCCATCGCAGCGCAAGCCAAGTGCGACCCGGATGGGTTCGTGATCATCACCTTTCCGGATTCCAGCCAGTTCAGTTGCACCCAGCGGCAACACATGCCGCCCACCAGTTACGAAGAGGCGAAGCGCCGCAAGCGGGGCACGCCATGAGCCAGCTATTCCCATCAGAAACACAGCCCATAACACCAGCCACCGGTTGGAGAGGCTACGTCGCCACCATCACCGGCTACGAAACCCGCGCCCAGACGCGCCTGTTCATCGATCGCTTCCAGTTGGTGCAGGCGCCCACGCCGCGCCACGCGCCCGCCCTGTGGGCCTTGCCCGGTGGCGGTCGCGCCACCACCGCGCAGCTGCTCACTCTTGCCCGGGTCCGGGGCTGGAAGCGCCCGCGCGTGGTGGAGGTCACTGTTCGCTACCGGCTGGAAGTTCCACGTGGAATATCGACATGACGCAGATTCGAGATCAGATCGCCACCGCGCTCGCGGCCAAAAAGCAAAACGCCAGGGAACTGTACGCCGGCATCAAGGACGCGGAAAACGAAAAGCAGGTGAGCAACGCGCTGTACCAGATGCGCCAGGCCGGCTTGGTGGATCGAGACGACGATGGCCGTTATGGCCTCACCGGCAAGGTGCAGATGGGCCGCCTCTCGTCGCGATCGAAACGCAAAGTGCGCGTGGCCGTGGCTTCGCTCGCACAAAGTCTGCCCAAAGTACGCGGAAAGCCGCCCACGGCCGCACCGCGCGGCGCCTCCAGCCTGCGCACCATGCTGGAGACCAGCGTCACCCAGACGCAGAACGCGCTGGATGACTATCTCGCCAGCCTGGCCGACAACAGCGTGCTCGAACCGCTGCGCACCGCGCGCGACGCTGCCCGCGCCGCGCTCGCGGCGTTCGATGCAAAGGGGAGGGCGTAGCATGAACATCGACCTGCGCCCGGACGAGATCATCGTCGATAGTTTCGCCGGTGGCGGCGGGGCAAGTCTCGGCATCGAGATGGCCATCGGCCGCGGTCCAGACATCGCCATCAACCACGACCACGAAGCGATCGCCATGCACATGGCGAACCACTCGGGCACCCAGCATTACAGCGAGAACGTCTGGGACGTGGATCCGGTGAAGGCCGTCGCTGGCCGCCCGGTTGGCCTCGCGTGGTTTTCTCCGGATTGCACGTTCCACTCGAAGGCGCGCGGCGGCAAGCCGTTCCGCGATCGCAACAAGGCCCGCCGCCGCCGTGGCCTGGCCTGGGTGGCGGTGCGCTGGGCCAAGGCGGTACGTCCGCGCGTCATCATGCTGGAGAATGTTGAGGAGTTTCAGGATTGGGGCCCGCTGCTCGACGACGGCACGCGGTGCCCGATCCGCAAGGGCCTCACCTTCCGCCGCTGGCTCAAGCAACTGCAAAACCTCGGCTACGAGGTGGACCTGCGCGAGCTCCGGGCCAGCGACTACGGCGCTCCGACAATACGCAATCGCCTGTTCGTGATCGCGCGTTGCGACGGCCTACCGATCGTCTGGCCGCAACCGACCCACGGCAAGGGTCTCAAGCCGTACCGCACGGCCGCCGAGTGCATCGACTGGTCCATTCCGTGCCCGTCCATCTTCGAGCGCGCCAGGCCGCTGGCTGAGGCCACAATGCGCCGCATCGCCAAGGGCGTGAAGCGGTATGTGATCGACGCCAAGGAGCCGTTCATTGTCACCTGCAATCACAGTGGCGACGGATTCCGCGGACAGGGCGTGAACGAGCCGATGAAAACCATCACCGCCGCGCGCGATGCGCATGGTTTGGTGATGCCGTTTTTGACCGAGCACGCGAATGCCAGCCATCAGCGCAACTTTGCGGCTGGCGAACCGTTGCGCACGCAATGCGCCGAGATAAAGGGCGGGCACTTCGCCCTGGTCGCCGCCTTCATGGCCCAACACAACACCGGCATGGTCGGCCATCCTGTCGACAAGCCAGTATCCACCATCACGGGGCGCGGCACCCAGCAGCAGCTTGTCACCAGCCACCTGACGAAACTCTATGGCACATGCAAAGACGGCCAGGACAACCGCGCGCCCATGCCGACCATCACCAGTGGTGGCCAGCACATCGGCGAGGTCCGCGCCTTTTTAATTAAATACTACGGCACCGACCAAGACCCGCAATTGCGCGAGCCAATGCACACGGTCACGACAAAGGACCGGTTCGGTGTCGTCACGGTGAAGGGCGAGGACTACGTCATCGCCGACATCGGCATGCGCATGCTGCAACCGCGTGAGCTGTACCGCGCGCAGGGGTTTCCGGATAGCTACGTCATCGACCTCGAAGTGCAAGGCAAGCGCCTGACCAAGACCGCGCAGGTGCGCATGTGTGGCAATTCCGTCTGTCCGCCGCTGGCCGCCGCCATCGTCGCCGCGAACCTCGGCGCCGGGCAAAGAGAGGAGGGGTTCAAAATCGCATGACCACACCAGCCGACATCGAACTGATCGAACACGCCGCCGCGCTCCTTGACGGCGAGGCGCTGGCGTTGCGCATCTGCTCCACGTTGCCGCCCGACCATGAGGACTGGACTGGTGAAGAAGAGTCGAAGCAATACCACGACGACATGAATAACACTGTCGGCCAACTTTACGCCCTGGCCGAGCGCATGCGGGGGAAGGCATGATCCTCGCCGCGCTGTTCGCCTCCACCTTCGTCGTTGTGTTCGCGCTCGGCGCACAATCGCTGCTGGTGAACAATGGCCGATACATCGCCGCCTTCACCAACTCGTTTCTCATCGGCGGTTGCAACATAATTCTGCTCAAGCTCGCGCCACAGGCCACTCCGGTCGAGGTAGCGGCGTACCTGCTGGGCGGCCCGTTCGGAATCATCGGCGCCATGTGGATGTTCCGCCACCTGCACCGCAAGCCGCGCAAGAAAAGGAGATCAGGAAGGTGATGGAAACAAACCGAATCATCAATGGCGATTGCCGAACCGTGCTCCGCGATCTCGCGCAGGGGGGGGGTAAGGTGCAGTGCATCGTCACGAGCCCGCCTTATTGGGGACTGCGCGATTATGGGCACTCCGGGCAACTCGGCCTTGAGAAGCTGCATGACTGCTTAGGTTGGGCAACCGGTAGTCCCTGCGGCGATTGCCATGTATGCCACATGGTCGAGGTGTTCCGGTTGGCGCGCGACGTGCTCGCGGACGATGGCACGCTCTGGATAAATTACGGCGACAGTTATTCCGGCAGTGGCCGCGGCGGCAACCCGACCGCCGAGAACGCACGACAGGCCGGCAACATCGGCCGCGCATGGGTAAAGCCGCCGACCGGATTAAAACAAAAAGACCTGTGCATGATCCCGGCGCGCATCGCGCTCGCGCTGCAGGCGGATGGTTGGTATCTCCGCCAAGATATCATCTGGCACAAGCCGAACCCGATGCCAGAAAGTGTTACCGACCGCTGCACGAAGGCGCACGAATACCTGTTTTTGTTGAGCAAGAGCGAACGATATTACTTCGATGCGGATGCGATCGCGGAACCTCGATCCAGCACTAACGGCGCGGGTGTTTCTGGGTGGGCGAGCGGCCCTAGTGCGCATGACTCCGTTGCTCATAACCGTGACAAAGGTGATGCAAAAACATTTCGTGGCGGTCAGTACGTTAATGGCAATAAGTTCGCGAACAGCCACGCATCACAACGGGACAGTACCGGCAACAAACCATCAGAATCAGAGACGCGGAATCGTCGGTCTGTATGGACCATCGCCACGCAGCCATATAGCGAAGCCCACTTCGCCACCTTCCCGCCGGCGCTGATCGAACCGTGCATTCTCGCCGGCAGCCGCCATGGCGACATCGTGCTCGACATGTTCTTCGGCAGTGGCACCACCGGCCAGGTTGCCGAGAATCTGGGCCGTCGATGGGTCGGCATCGAATTGAATCCAGACTATGTCGCGCTGGCCGAGCAACGCACGCGACAGATGGGCATGATTTTATGACCACCGCCACCCTCTCCGAATTCGCCGCGCTCCTGGGCGTGAAGCCGAGCTATGTCACTAAGCTCAAGCAACACGGCCGCCTGGTGCTCACGAACGACGGCCGGGTGGAGGTAGAGGCGTCCATCCAACGCATCGAGGACACCAAAGACCCGAACCGCGACGACGTGCGCGCGCGGCATGCCGCCGCCCGCGATCCAAAGGGCGACGCATCGACACCGGCTGCGCCGGAGTCTCCCGCGCCGATTCATGCCGCGCCCGAATCCCCGCGCGGGGCGGATGCCATCTCCGCCAGCTTCCAGAAGTCACGCGCGCTGGGCGAGCACTTCGCGGCCAAGTCGCGCGCGCTGGAGTTCCTGAAAGAGATCGGCGAGGTGGTGGAACTGTCCGTGATCCGCGACGAAGTGGAGAACATCCTCGCCGTCACCCGATCCGCGTTCGACAACCTGCCCGGGCAGTTGGCCCCGCAGCTCGTGACCATGACCGATGAAACCGTCATCGACCGGCTTCTGCAGGATCAGATCGAGACCATCCTCGCCGAACTCTCGCAGCGCATGCGTGCGCTGACAACCGTCAAGGAATAAACCATGGGACGTGGCATTGATATCGCGAGACCCCACGCGCCGGAACATGCAGCACTGCTGGATGATTTGAAGGACCAACTGTTGATCGTCCTGCTCAAGCGCCTCGGCGGGAATGTTTCCATCCCGGTCGGCGAGGTAGACGACACGGGAGGTGATGTTTGTCTGATGAACGTCGGGAATGGCGTTTTCAATTTTGAAGTGAGGAAAAAGCAATGAGCGAAGAACCGAAAACCTGTCTGACCGACGGCAGTCCGGTCACGCCGGATCACCGCGAGATCGATTCAGCCACTGGCCAGCAACGTGGCTACGTTGCGCTGTGCCCGGAGGAGCGCGACAAGGGTTTCGTGCGGCCTGTGCGCCGCAGATACAGACATACGAAGTGCGGAACGGTGACAACCATGCACCAGGCACTGGCCGAAACCTACGCCCGCGATCCCAAGTTCTACGGTGGCACGTTCTGCGCCGGTTGCCACACGCACTTTCCGGTGGGTGAGTTCACCTGGGAGCCGGATGGTTCCGTGGTCGGCTCATAGTCCATGCAAGCAGCCACCCAACCAGTCCACGGCCCCGCCGACCTTCGCGCGGCGCTGGCGCTGGTTCGCCCGCACCTCGCGGCGCGCAGGCATGTGGTGGCGGAAGTGGCGGCGCGGGTGTTCACCCCGCGCCGGCGGCTCACGGTCAGCCAGTGGGCGGACCAACACCGCATGCTCACCAGCAAAGCGTCGAGCGAGCCCGGGCCGTGGCGCACGGCGCGCGTGCCGTTCGCGCGCGAGATCATGGATTGCCTGTCGGTCACCTCACCGGTGCGCAGCGTGTCGCTGATGAAGGCCGGGCAGATCGCCGGCACCGAGATCGCGCTCAACTGGTCCGGCTATGTCATGGACCACGCCCCGGCCTCGATGCTGGTGGTGGTGCCCACGCTCGACGTGCGCGAGCGCTGGGTCAAGCAGCGCTTCGACCCCATGCTGGAGGAAACGCCGAAGCTCGCCGCCATCTTCGACGCCAAACGCCGCCGCGCGCGCGCCAACAGCGAAGGCATCAAGGATTATCCGGGTGGCATGGTGATTTTCGGCGGCGCCAACTCGCCGGCTTCGCTGGCCTCGATGCCCATCAAGTACAGCATCAACGACGAGATCGACAGCTTCCCCTGGGAAGTCGGCGACGAAGGCGACCCGCTGGAACTTATCCGCACCCGCCAGAAAACCTTCCGCCACCGCAAGGAACTCAATGTCTCCACGCCCACCATCAAGGGCGCGAGCCGCATCGAGATCCTGTACCTGGAAGGCGACCAGCGCCGCTACCATGTGCCGTGCCCGCATTGCCAGGAGTTGCTGGTGCTGCACTGGTCAGCGAATGCCGAGGAACCGCATCACGGCCACCTCAAGTGGAGCATCGACCCGCTCACCAAAGAACCGAAAGACGTGGCCTATGTGTGCGGCCATTGCGGCAGCGAGATCGAGGAACACCACAAACCCGAAATGCTCAAAGAGCTCGGCTATGGAGGCAACGCGCGCTGGATCGCGCGGATGCCCAGCCGCGCCGCGCGCAGCTACCATCTGAACGGCCTCTATGCGCCGCTCGGCCTCGGGCTGCGCTGGTCGGAGATGGTAGCCAAGTGGATCAAGGCGCAGGGCGACACCACCAAGCTCAAGGCATTCATCAATCTTGATCTCGGCGAACCGTGGGAAGACCGCAGCAACAGCATCAACCACAAAACGCTGGCCGAACGCGCCGAAGCCTACACCCTGCGCGAAGTCCCGCCCGGCTGCCTCATCCTCACCTGCGGCATCGACGTGCAGGGCGACCGCCTGGAGTTGCAACTGCTCGGCCACGGCCGCGGGCGCGTCACCTGGACGGTGGATTACCACGTGATCCCCGGCGACCCGGCGCGCACGCTGGATGCCGCCAGCCGCGGCGAAGGCCCGCTGGCGGATTACCTGGTCACGCCGCTGGTCAACCGCTTCGGCCGCGAGTTGCGCATCGAGGCCGCCGCCATCGACACCGGCGGCCACCACACGCAGGAGGTGTACAACTACGTGCGCGCCGCCAAAAACCTGCCGCAAGAAAAACGCCCGCGTCGCCTCATGGCCATCAAGGGCGCCAACAAACCGAGCAAGCCCATCCTCGCCGGTCGGCCGGAAGCGCAGGATGTCAACTGGCGCGGTCGCGTCATCAAGGGCGGCGTGCTGCTGTGGATGATCGGCACCGACACCGCCAAGCAACTGCTGAACGACCGCTTGAAAAGCGACATCGAGCGCGACTCCGCCTCGCGCCTGGTGCGCTTCTCCAGCCAGTTGCCGGAGGATTTCTACCAGCAGCTTACCGCCGAGGTATTCGACCCCGAGCGCAACAAGTGGGTAAAGCTGCGCGCCCGGCGCAATGAGGGCCTCGACACCTGGATTTACGCCACCGCCGCCGCCTACCACCCGGATCTGCGCGTGCACGCCATGCAGGCGCGCGACTGGACGCGGCTGGAACTGCTGCTGGAGCCGCCCAACACCGAGCCGCTTACCACCGCCGCGCCCGCGCCGGCGGTGGTGGCGCCCAAGCCCGCGCCGCGTTCTGGTGGTGGCGATGCCGGCGGTTTCGGCAACAGCGATTGGAATCTGTGAGGCATGGCCGACCGCGACCTCATCGACGCCGTGCACGAGCTGCTCTATAGCGCGCTCACCACGCCGGTGCTGGATGAGGTCGCCGCCCTGCAAGAGGCCGACCGCCTGTGCCACGACCTGCAAACGCGTCTTGGCGGCCAGCGCTACTACCTGCCGCGCCCGGACAAGGAGCCGCGCAATTTTCGCATCGCCGCCGAGCTGCGCGCCGGAAAACCGCAGCGGGACGTGGCCGCCGCCCACGGGGTAAGCGCCGCGACCGTCAACAGCGTCAAAAAACGCACCGAGGACGAGGAGGGCGGATTCGGCAATCCGGACTGGAACCTGAAATAGACCAGCACCGGGTGTTCAGTTTTTTGCCTAGTTTCTGAACGCAGCCCTATGCCATGTTCACCAGCATGGCATTGTCACAAACCGATATCGACGCCCTTGAGGCCGCGCTCGCGCGCGGCGAGCTGCGCGTCAAGCTAGCCGACCGCGAAGTCACCTACCGCAGTGTGGATGACATCGCCAAGGCCCTGAGCTACGCCAAGAGCCAACTGGCCATTGCCGCCGGGGCCGCACCCGGTGCCCGCCACCAGCTGGCCGACTTCACGGCGGCGGACTGATGAACCTCGTCGAGCGCGCCATTGCCTCATTCTCGCCCGCCTGGGCGGCCAGCCGCGCCCGCTGGCGCGGCGTTCTGGCCTACTACGATGCCACCAAAACCTCGCGGCTGCGCCGCGACCGCACGCAAGATGGCACCGGTGATCAGACCACCGCCATGCACGCCGGCAAGCTGCGCGCCCATGCACGCTACCTGGAGCGCAACCACGATATCGCGCGCGGCGCGCTCAGCCGGCTGGTGCAGAACATCATCGGCCCGAACGGCATCGGCCTTGAGCCGCAGCCGCGCACCAAAACCGGCGAGATCCACGAAGACTTCGCGCGCGAAATCCTGATTCTGTTCCGCGACTGGTCGAAGCGCCCGGAAGTCACCTGGCAGCACGACTGGCCCTCGATGCAGCGCATGCTGGGCCGCGCCTGGCTGCGCGATGGCGATGCCTTTGCGCAGCGCCTTCTTGGCGTCATTCCGGGCCTCAATCACGGAACCGCGGTGCCGTACTCGCTGGAAATTTTCGAGTCCGATTCCATCCCGCTCGATTTTTACGATTCCAACCGCTCCATCGTGCAAGGCGTGGAGCGCAATGCCTGGGGCCGGCCCACCGGCTACTGGCTGCACAAAGTAGATCCATCCAAACCTTCGCCGCTCATCGTCACCGTGAGCGATCTCAAGCGCGTGCCGGCGGACAGAATGCTTCACGTGAAACTGGCCGACCGCATGCTGCAGGCGCGCGGCGTGTCCATCTTTGCCTCGGTGCTCACGCGCCTCGACGACATCAAGGATTACGAAGAATCCGAACGCATCGCCGCCAAGGTGGCGGCTAGCATGGCGGCCTACATCAAGAAGGGCGTGCCGGATAACTACAGCCAGACCGACTTGCAGGATGAAAACGGCAACATCGTCCCGCGCAACATGAAGTTTCGCCCCGGCATGGTGTTCGACGATCTGCGCCCCGGCGAAGACATCGGCACCATCAACACCACCCGCCCGAGTGCGGCCCTCGAGCCGTTCCGCAGCGGCCAGCTGCGCGCCGCCTCCGGCGGTCTCGAAATAAGCTACTCCAGTCTGTCGCGCAACTACGACGGCACCTACAGCGCCCAGCGCCAGGAGCTGGTGGAGTCGTATGGTGCCTACGGCATGTTGTCCGCCGAGTTCGGCGGGCGCGTCATCATGCCGGTGTACACAGATTTTCTTTCCGCCGCCATTGTCTCCGGCCAGATCAAGCTTCCGGCCGACCTCGATCCGCGCTCGCTCGACGACGCACTGCTGGTGCCTCCGCAGATGCCGTGGATCGATCCTGTAAAAGAAATGCTGGCGAACAAGGGTCTTGAGAGGGCCGGGTATAAATCCGCGCAACAGATCATTCGCGAGCGTGGCGGCAATCCGATCGACGTGATGGAACAAATCAAGAGCTGGAGAAAGAAGGCGGACGAAAACGGATTGATATTCGACTCCGATGCCGGAAAGACGGCCGATTCCGGCACTGCACAAGATTATCTGCGTCAGCGTGTGGATCAGGAGGCGACGCAGAATGGTAATGCCGCCACAACCAAAAACAGCGCTCGCCGCGAAGCCATCGCCGCCGTCGCGCGCGATTAACCGGAGAACAGCATGCCGACACCGACACCGAAAAAGCCAATCGCTTCCGCACCGTGGTACACCATCCGCGCCGCCGGCGAGAACACCGCCGAGGTGCTGATCTACGGCGACATCGGAGACTCCTGGTACGGCGAATCCGTTACCGCCCAGCAGTTCGTCAAGGACCTGCAGGTGATCAAGGACAAAGACCTGGTCGTGCGCATCAACAGCTACGGCGGATCAGTGTCCGATGGCGTGGCCATCTACAACGCCATCAAGCGTCACCCGAAATCCAAGATCGTGGAAATTGACGGCGTGGCGGTGTCCATCGCCTCGCTCATCGCCATGGCCGGCGACACCGTTCGCATGGCCGAGAACGCGCTGTTCATGGTGCACGCGCCCTGGGGCATGTCGGTCGGCAACGCCGCCGACATGCGCAAGTACGCCGAGGTGCTGGATAAATACGCCGAGGCCATGGCCACCAGCTACGCCGCCAAAACTGGCGAGGCATCGGAGGCCATGTACGAACTTCTGGCCGACGGCGCCGATCACTGGTACTCGGCGGCCGAGGCAAAAGACGGCGGCTTTGTGGACGAAGTGTCCACGGCCGCACAGGGCGAGGAGGCCGCGCGCTACACGCAAGCGGCGCTCGCCCGTTTCAAGGTTCCGGCGGCTGCCGCCGCCCGTTATGCGGCCGTTGCCGCTCAATTCACTCCCAACAAGGAGAACACCATGCCCGAAGTAACTCAGACCCCGGCGGCTACCCCGAAGCCGGACACCACGCCCGTCAACGTGACGGAAATCAACACCGCCGCCGAGGCCCGCGAGCGCACGCGCATTCAGGCGCGCAATGCGGAAATCACCACGGCGTTCAGCCGGTTCATGGAGCGCGAAGGCATCTCCGCGCTCTACTCGGCCTGCCTGGCCGACACCACGCTCAGCGCCGAACAGGCCAGCGCCAAGTTGCTAGCCAAGCTCGGCGAAGGCGCGGAGCCGATCGCGCCGATCGTCTCCGGACGTATCACGGCCGGAGAGGACGCGCGCGACAAGCGCGTGATCGCCATGAGCGGCTCGCTCCTCGCCCGCTTGGGCAAGGAACAGGCCGACACCGCCAACCCGTATCGCGGCATGCGCATGCACGAAATCGCGCGCGAGTGCCTGCGCGCCTCCGGCGTGCGCGTGGATGGCATGTCGGTGCTCGACATCGCCGACACGGTGCTCACCCGCTCGGTGCCGCGCGCCGCGCAGACCACCAGCGACTTTCCGGTGATCCTCGAAAACACCCTGCACAAGCTGGTGCTCACGGGCTACGAGGCCGCGGCGATTACCTACGATCGCTTCTGCAAAATCGGCGACGTGTCCGACTTCCGCGCATGGAACCGCATCGTGCCGGGCCTGATCGGCAACCTCGACACCGTGAACGAGCACGGCGAGTACCGCAACAAGAACATCCCGGATGGCGTGAAGAACCCGGTGCAGGCGACCCGCAAGGGCAACATTGTCCAGGTGACGCCGGAAACCATCGTCAATGACGACATCGGCTACATCCAGACCATGGGCCAGTCGCTCGGCGCCGCCGGCCCGCGCACCATCGAACGCGCGGTGTACACCTACCTCACCGCCAACGGCGCGCTGTCGGATGCCGTGGCACTGTTCCACGCCACGCACGCCAACTTGGCCGGCGCCGGCGCGGTGCCGTCGGTTACCACCATCGACGCCGCCACCGTGGCGCTCGCGAGCCAGAAGGCCCCGGGCGCCGATGCCGAATACCTCGGCATCATGGGCCCGTTCGTGGCGCTGGTGCCGCTCGCGCAGAGGCTCAACACCCTCACCATCGCCAAGGCGGTCTACGACCCCGACACCGCCAACAAGCTGCAGCGGCCGAACCCGGTTGCGGGACTCCTGGGCGACGTGGTGTCGAGCCCGTACCTCTCCGGCACGGCATGGTATCTGTTCGCCAACCCGTCGCTGGCACCGGTGCTGGAAGTGGTGTTCCTCGACGGCCAGCGCACCCCGAAGGTTTCGGCGGAAGAAAACTTCCGCACCGGTGGTCTCGCATGGAAGGTGGAACTGCCGTTCGGCGTCGGCGCGGTGGACTTCCGCGGCGGATACAAGAACCCTGGCGCCTAAGCCTGACCTGATCGCGGCGGGCTGATCCCCGCCGCGGTTTCCATCGAATCTCAACGAACTCGAACACAAAGAGGAACACACCATGTCAAACAGCTATCTTTCGCCCGGCGATACTCTCACCGTTACCAACGGCACCGGCGTCGCCATCGCCGCCGGCGCCGGCATCCTGGTCGGCGCCAGGGTCGGCATCGCGATGGT
>k87-946772_pt1 | contig 26548 bp, 19 predicted proteins | sample MGYA00084030_6733316 | MGnify analysis MGYA00084030 | reverse complement strand
GTTGGCCGCGGCCAACGCGAATTGATCATTGGTGATCGCCAGACGGGTAAAACGGCCGTTGCTATTGATGCCATCATCAATCAGAAAGACAGTGGCATTAAGTGTATTTACGTAGCGATTGGCCAGAAGGCATCAAGTATCGCCAACGTGGTACGTAAGTTAGAAGAGCATGGCGCGCTGGCTCACACCATCGTGGTTGCCGCATCGGCTTCGGAATCTGCGGCGATGCAGTTCATTGCACCCTACTCCGGCTGTGCCATGGGCGAATTCTTCCGCGACCAGGGCGAAGATGCGCTGATTGTTTATGACGATCTCACTAAGCAGGCTTGGGCTTACCGTCAAATCTCTCTGTTGTTACGCCGCCCACCCGGCCGTGAAGCCTATCCTGGCGACGTTTTCTATCTGCATTCCCGGCTGTTAGAGCGTGCAGCACGCGTTAACCCGGAATACGTAGAGAAGCAGACCGGAGGCAAGGTTAAAGGTAAGACGGGATCGCTAACCGCTTTGCCCATCATCGAAACCCAGGCGGGTGACGTATCCGCTTTCGTTCCGACCAACGTAATTTCAATTACCGACGGCCAGATTTACCTGGAAACCGATTTGTTTAACGCCGGCATTCGTCCTGCTATTAACGCCGGTCTTTCAGTGTCTCGTGTTGGCGGGGCTGCTCAAACCAAGATCATCAAAAAGCTGGGTGGCGGTATCCGTCTGGCCCTGGCACAGTATCGTGAGCTTGCGGCATTCGCTCAGTTTGCTTCAGATTTGGACGAAACCACCCGCAAGCAGCTGGAGCGTGGTCAGCGCGTAACCGAGCTGATGAAGCAGAAGCAGTATTCGCCTCTATCCATATCGTTGATGGCATTGTCGCTGTTCGCCGCCAACGAAGGCTATCTGGACGACGTGCCGGTTAAGAAGACGGGAGATTTCGAGGCCGCGATGCACGATTATCTGCGTAGTCAACATAATGATTTGTTGAAGCTGATCGATGTGGCAGGCGATTTCAATGCCGAAATCGAAGCGAATATGCGTAAGGCCCTGGATAAATTCAAGGCCACCCAGGCTTGGTAAGCAGACGTAAGTTAAAGGGATAAGCATGGCTGGCGCAAAAGAGATCCGGTCGCAGATACGCAGTATCCGCAACACCCAGAAAATTACCAAAGCCATGGAGATGGTGGCAGCCAGCAAGATGCGGCGTGCCTTGGATCGCATGAATGCAGGGCGTCCCTATGCAGCTAAGATGCGCGATATTCTCGGCAATCTTGCGCAAGCGACACCGGACTACCAGCACCCATTTCTGGTTGAGAGATCAACGGTTAAGCGTGTTGGCTATATTATAGTCTCCACCGACCGTGGTCTCTGTGGTGGATTGAACATCAATTTATTCAAACAGGCTGTATTGTCGCTACGCACCTGGAATGATCAGGGCGTTGAAGCCGATATCTGCTTGTTTGGTAACAAGGCATCTCAGTTTTTTAGGCGTTTTGGATTCAACATCGTTTCTCAAGAAACTGGGCTGGGCGACAAGCCCGAACTTACCCGGCTTATTGGGGCAATTACGGTGATGTTGAGCGCTTACGAGTCTGGGCAGATTGATCGGCTGTATCTGGTGTCGAATAATTTTGTCAACACCATGACCCAAAAGCCTGAGGTTCGTCAGCTACTTCCTGTACAACACGAACATATTCAGCTTAAAGGCCATCGTTGGGATTACATTTATGAGCCGAGCGCAGAATCGCTGATAGGTAACATCTTGACTCGTTATGTGGAGTCTCAGATTTATCAATCAGTTGCCGAAAATATCGCTTGCGAGATGGCAGCGAGAATGGTGGCAATGAAGAGCGCGACGGACAACGCAGGGCAAATTATCGATGGCCTGTCCTTGGCTTATAACAAGGCACGTCAAGCGGCAATTACCCAAGAGTTAGCGGAAATCACAGCGGGCGCGGCAGCAGTTAGCTAACGCCTGAGTGATATGGTTTAAGGTGTGCGACTAGCGGCTGCCATAGTGTGGCAAGGCGAAAGGAACGTAAAAGCATGAGCTCCGGAAAAATTGTACAAATCATCGGTGCTGTTGTAGATATCGAATTCGACAGAGATTCTGTGCCGAAAATCTACAACGCGTTGCAGGTCGAAGGGCAATCTCTTGTATTAGAGGTTCAGCAACAGCTAGGTGATGGCGTAGTACGTACCATCGCCATGGGTTCAACGGATGGTTTAAAGCGCGGTGAATCCGTCAGCGATACCGGCGCACCAATCTCCGTGCCCGTGGGCAAGGCGACTTTAGGCCGTATCATGGACGTGCTTGGCACGCCGATTGATGATGCGGGTCCTATCGGAACAGAGACCCGTTGGTCAATTCACCGCAAAGCGCCCAGTTATGAAGAGCAGGCGGGCAGTACGGAGTTACTTGAAACAGGCATTAAGGTGATCGATTTGCTTTGCCCCTTTGCTAAAGGCGGTAAGGTGGGTCTGTTCGGTGGTGCCGGCGTGGGCAAGACCGTGAATATGATGGAATTGATTCGTAATATTGCTATCGAGCACAGCGGCTACTCCGTATTTGCCGGTGTGGGCGAACGTACCCGTGAAGGCAACGACTTCTATCATGAAATGAAAGAATCGAACGTGCTGGACAAGGTATCACTGGTTTACGGGCAGATGAACGAGCCGCCGGGTAACCGCTTGCGTGTGGCTTTGACGGGTCTGACCCTTGCGGAGTACTTTCGCGACGAAGGTCGCGACGTACTGATGTTCGTCGACAATATCTACCGCTTTACCTTGGCGGGTACCGAGGTGTCGGCTTTGCTTGGCCGTATGCCTTCCGCCGTGGGTTATCAGCCTACGCTGGCCGAGGAAATGGGTCAGTTGCAAGAGCGCATTACCTCGACGAAGACCGGTTCTATCACGTCAGTACAGGCCGTTTACGTGCCTGCGGACGACTTGACTGACCCTTCTCCGGCAACCACGTTTGCTCACTTAGACGCCACGGTGGTGTTGTCACGTCAAATCGCTGAGCTGGGCATCTACCCCGCCGTGGATCCCTTGGATTCCACGTCGCGGCAGCTGGACCCGCTGGTGGTCGGTGAGGAACACTACAACACGGCGCGTGGTGTGCAGAGCGTGCTTCAGCGTTATAAAGAATTGCGGGACATCATCGCTATTCTGGGTATGGATGAGTTGTCTGAAGAAGATAAGCTTACTGTGTCACGGGCTCGTAAGATTCAGCGCTTCCTGTCGCAGCCATTCTTTGTGGCCGAGGTGTTTACCGGATCTCCCGGCAAATACGTCCCACTAAAAGACACTATTTCTGCCTTCAAGGCTATTCTTGGTGGCGAGTGTGATGGTCTGCCGGAACAGGCATTCTACATGGTCGGCAATATTGATGAAGTTCGTGAAAAGGCCGCGAAACTGACGAGTAAGGCATAAGCCATGAGTACTCTGCATGTCGAAGTGGTTAGTGCGGAAGGCCAGATTTATTCTGGCACGGCGCAAATGGTATTTGCTCCAGCCGTGGAGGGTGAGGTAGGTATTGCGCCACGTCACGCGCCGCTGCTTACCATGATTCGTCCTGGCGAAGTACGTATCCGTGACGAAAGTGGCGCGGAGCACCACATTTTTGTGACCACGGGCGTATTAGAAGTGCAGCCAACGGCAGTCACCATTTTGGCAGATACGGCAGTTCGTGCCGCTGATCTGGACGAGGCGGCGGCGATAGAGGCAAAACGTCGTGCTGAAGAGCTATTGGCTAAGCGAGAAGGCGATATCGACTTCTCGCTGGTGCAGAGCGAGTTACTGGAAGCTGTCACAAAGCTTCAGATGATAGAACGCCTGCGGCGCAATATCAGGCATTAAGTAAACTGAGAAGAGCTTGCCCGATATAGGCTAAGCTCTGAGATGATTAAAAGACCCCCCCTTAGCGCAAGCCGGGGGGGTTTTTTGTTGACGGGATAGCATTCATAGCAATTCAAGGCCGAGTCTGAGTATCCTCGGTGGTATTCCAGGGGGCGATTTTCATCAGCAGAATCATGCCGGGAATGCCCAGCGCAAAGCATAACAAAAAGAACATTTCCCAGCCCACCGCATCAACAATAAATCCAGTGGCCGCGTTAGCGAAGGTGCGTGGCAGCGCCGCTAGGCTAGTAAACAGTGCAAATTGAGTGGCGGTGTAGGCGGGATTTGTGGTGCGGGCAATAAAAGAAACAAAAGCAGCCGTCCCAAGCCCCACGCCCAGCGCCTCAAAGCCAATGACTCCAGCCAGCAGGAAGCTATTATGCCCCACCTGCGCTAGCCAGAAAAAACCAAGAATGGAGATGATTTGTACGATGCCAAAAAGCCAGAGCGCGCGGTTAATGCCTAGCTTAATCATCCAAATACCACCGAGCATGGCGCCGGCTATCGCTGGCCACAGACCAGCATGTTTGGCGATGAGCCCAATTTCTGTTTTGGAAAAACCTATCTCCATATAAAAAGGTGTGGCAAGCGAAGTGGCCATGCTGTCACCCAGTTTATAAAACACCATGAAAGCCAAGATCAGCAAGGCGTGTTGGATACCATGGCGATTAAAGAATTCGGCAAAGGGCTTGATAACGGAGTCTTGCAGTGTTTTTGGCGCGGGTGCGTTAGTGGCGGGTTCGTTGATCAGCAGGGTCATCAGTACGCCGGGTAACATAAACAGGGCCGTGATTAAAAATACCGATTGCCACGACATAAAATCAGCGAGTATCAGAGAGAGTGACCCCGGGATAAGCCCGGCAATTCGATAGGCATTGATATGTATGGAGTTGCCTAGACCCATTTCTTGTTCTGGCAATAATTCGCGGCGGTAAGCATCTAAAACAATGTCTTGGCTGGCCCCCCAAAAAGACAGTGCAAGTGCAAGCCAGGCTATCTCCCATAGCCCCAGTAAAGGTTTAATGGCGGCGCTATCGGCAAAAACCTGGCTTAGCCAAGTATGTAGCCAAAGGGGCGAATGCGCACCTTGCAAAACCTGTTGTGGATCAAATAAGCCAAAGCCAGGAATGGTGAGTAAGAGACTAATCTGTGTCAGTAGCATCCAGCCTCGACGTCGCCCCAGCCAGGGCAGGCTAAATCGATCTATCAGGGGAGACCACAAGAACTTCCAGGTAAAAGGCAGTTGTATCAAGGCAAACAGGCCGATTGATTTGAGGTCCACGCCTTCTGATTTTAGCCAGGCAGGCAACAAACTGATGAGTATATAAAGCGGCAGGCCCGAGCTAAAACCGGTGAACACGCAAATTAGCATGCGCCGATTAAACAAGGTCTGCCACAATTCAGCGCTGGGGCTATTGGGCATGGGCGAGATTGCTCCGGTCGTAGTCGATGATCAGCGGCGCATGATCGCTGAAGCGTTGTTGTTTATAGACGGCTGCTGATTGAGCAGTTGCCGCCAAGTCGGGACTGGTAATTTGGTAATCGATGCGCCATCCCACGTTATTGGTCCAGGCTTGGCCTCGGTTGCTCCACCAGGTATAGGCTTCGCCGGTGGTGTCGGGATGGAGTTTTCGATAAACATCTACCCAGCCCAGTTCGTTGAATACACGCGATAACCAGAGTCGTTCTTCAGGCAAAAAGCCGCTGTTTTTTTGGTTGCTGCGCCAGTTTTTGAGATCGATTTCCTGATGTGCGATGTTCCAGTCCCCGCAAAGGATGGTTTGGCGCCCAGTTTTGGCCAGTTGAATAAGGTGGTCGAAAAATCGCTCCATAAAGTGAAATTTAGCCGCTTGTCGGTGCGGGCCGCTGGAGCCAGAAGGTAGGTAAACGGAGATGATGGATAGTTTGCCGAAACACAATTCGAGGTAGCGGCCCTCAGCATCAATCTCGGGAATACCCAGTCCTTGGACGATTCGGTCTGGCTGATGCCGGCTGTAAATGCCCACGCCGCTGTAACCTTTTTTTTCGGCATAATCGAAATAGCCATGGTAACCCGGAGGGTTAAGCGTCGCCGCTGTCATGTCCGCAGCCTGGGCCTTAAGTTCTTGCAGGCAGATGAAATCGGCGTGCTGACCGGGCAGCCAGTCGAAAAAGCCCTTGTTTGCCGCTGAGCGGATACCGTTGAGATTGGCGGTGATGACACGAAGCATGCTTACAACGCTAGGCCTTTTGGGTAGGTGTTGCTGTTAGTGGCTGGGTATTTTTCTCAAAGGATCAATGCAGGGTATGATAGCGGCTTTGAACACGGTTAGGTTAATCAGTTATGCAAAATTATCGACAAGCCTTTATTCAGTTTGCGCTTGATCAGGGCGTGTTGCGATTTGGTGAATTTACCTTGAAATCCGGTCGGAAAAGCCCCTATTTCTTTAATTCCGGGTTGTTCAATAACGGGTGGGCACTTGCCGAGCTGGGTCGATTCTACGCCCAGGCACTGCTGGCCTCGGGGGTGGAATTCGACATGTTGTTTGGCCCGGCTTATAAGGGAATCCCGCTGGTTACCGCCACCGCAATGGCTTTAGCCGATCATCACGGTCGGAATGTGCCCTGGTGCTTCAATCGCAAAGAGGCCAAGGATCACGGCGAGGGCGGTTCGTTAGTGGGCGCGCCGCTGGCGGGTCGGGTAGTGATTGTCGACGATGTCATCACGGCGGGCACGGCCATCGGCGAATCGGTAGCCATCATTCGGGCGGCGTGCGCGGTGCCGGTGAGCGTACTGATTGCACTGGATCGGCAAGAGCGCGGTGCCGGAGAGTTGTCCGCTGTGGACGAGGCAGCGCAGCGCCACGGCGTATCGATTACCAGCATTGCGACGCTGGACGACTTGATTGCTCATCTCATCGCTGGCGGTGATCCAACCACGCTCGCCGCAGTACAAGCCTACAGGGAACGTTACGCTGTCCGCGCCTTGCCGCCATCCTGATTTTATTTGAGATTTTGAGCAAGTTTATCGGCAATTGCCGCTGAGGCAGCTTTTAAGCCCGCTGCTGCATGTTCGGGATGTTCGATATGGGCCATGCCAGACAGGGCGTAACGTGGGTCGGTGGGGATGTCATTTGTGCTCGATACGGGGGTTAGTCCGCCATAGGTCATGGTGGCCGCATAAAGTAAATCAGGCTCGCCTGTTTTCTTAGCAGCATGAACCTTGCCTGACATAGGCGTTTTGTGAGCGCGTCCGGTCAGCGAGACCAGTTGAGTATGAACCTGGAGGATGGGGGCGAGGGGCTGGCCGTGTGCTGGTGCGGCGTAACCCGCCAAACCTACGTGAACGTGCAAGTAAAAATCTACCGGTGGTTGGGTTTGTGGGTACTTGCCAAGAAAGCTACCGCCATCGGCGGCTCCAGTGTGCCGGTGATCGGTGATGGGTGCGTCCACTACCTGGTAGCCGACCTTTTCAAGCTCGCGGCGCACATCCACAGTGAGCTGGTCGGAGATTCTGAAACCACTGCTATGGACCGCTTCAGTGAATTTGTAATTGTGAGCGGTTGTGTCCACGCCTTTGGCCAAGGCGGTCATACCCATGCCGACGATACGTCCCGGCAGGGTTATGCCCAGGTTAGGCAGGTTGTACTGCACGCCGACTTCGTAAAGCTTCGGCTCGTTAATGGTGAGCAGACCAATGCGAGTGGGCGGCGCTTGCTGCGCGATCTCTAGCTGTTGGGGCGAGGGGCCATTAGTGCTGCATCCCCAGGCGGCCAGGGACAGGAGGCCGATAAATCCTATACGTATTCGTGTTCTCATGAAATTCCCCCGCGTGATTAATGATCTTTACCTTGGACGTAAGTCTATAAAGACACAGGGAGTATCTATTGATCTGAGTCAATAAAATCATGGCTACTCAGGAATATTACGGACTTAGGGATGATGCAATCTCCGTCCGTCGCCTTAAGTTTATCAGGCTTCGTGGTACACTGCGCGCCATGTTGAACTTCAAACAATGCACACTGCGGCGCGGTAGCCGAATTTTATTCCAAAACGCCACCTGCACTATTCACCGTGGTGAGAAGGTAGGTATCACCGGCGTTAATGGTTGTGGAAAATCGAGTTTGTTCGCTTTGATTCGCGGCGAACTGCACCCGGACGCCGGCGATTTTGAGATGCCTCCCCGCCTGGCGGTTGCTCACGTGGCCCAAGAAACGCCGGGGTTGGCCAGGCCGGCTATCGAGTACGTGATTGACGGCGACGCGGAGCTGCGAGCTGTCGAGAAGGCGCTGGCGGAGGCGGAGCAAAACGACGACGGCAATCTTCAGGCGCAGCTTTATGGGCAGCTAGAAAGCATCGATGGCTATACAGCTCGCAATCGGGCGGCTCAATTGATGAGCGGTCTGGGCTTTCGTACGGATCAGGAAATGTTGTCGGTCAGCAGCTTTTCGGGCGGTTGGCGGATGCGTCTTAATCTGGCTCAGGCGCTGATGTGTCGCTCTGACCTGCTGTTGCTCGACGAGCCGACCAACCATTTGGATCTTGACGCGGTTATTTGGCTGCAACAGTGGCTGAGTAGTTATGCGGGGACGTTGCTGCTGATTTCTCATGATCGCGAGTTTCTCGATGAGGTGGCCGATCATATTGCTCATATCGAGCAGGAGCGCTTAGAGCTGTACACTGGCAACTACAGCGCTTTTGAGCGCCGTCGGGTGGAGCGGATGGGCCAGCAGCAGGCTGCCTATCAAAAGCAGCAGCGCGAAATCGCGCATATCCAAAGTTATGTTGATCGTTTCCGCGCTCAAGCCACCAAATCACGGCAGGCACAAAGCCGGATTAAGGCATTGATGCGTATGGAAGTGATTGCGGCGGCCAATATCGACTCGCCCTTCAATTTTCGTTTTCGTGCGCCGGAAAAGTTGCCTAACCCGTTGCTGCAAATCCATCAAGTGTATATGGGCTATGGTGCCGCGCCTATCCTTGAGGGCGTGAAGCTGCAAATTAATAGCGGTGATCGTATTGGCCTGCTGGGAGCCAATGGAGCGGGAAAATCAACGTTAATCAAAGTGCTTGCAGGCTCGATGCCGCCTTTGGGTGGTGAGATTAATCGAGCCCAGGATCTGAAGATTGGTTATTTCGCGCAGCACCAATTAGAGCAGCTCGACCCAGAGGCCAGCGCGTTGTTGCATATGATGCGGCTCGACCCGCGTGCCGGCGAGCAGGCGATGCGTGGTTTTCTCGGTGGTTTTGCCTTCAGTGGTGACATGGCAACGTCACCCATAGGGCCGTTTTCTGGCGGCGAGAAAGCGCGGCTGGCGCTGGCCTTGCTGGTTTATCAGCGGCCGAATTTATTACTGCTCGACGAGCCGACCAATCACCTTGATTTGGAAATGCGTCACGCGCTGAGTGTAGCCTTGCAGGAATACCAAGGCGCGATGGTGGTGATCTCGCATGATCGGCATTTACTGCGCAATGTTTGCGATACCTTGCTGTTGGTGAAGGACGGCGCGGTTGAGGACTACGATGGCAATCTGGACGATTATCGCCAGTTGGTCAATCGCATTTACAAGACAGCAGCTAAAGATAAACCCGCAGCCAAGCAGGCCAGCGCAGTTCAAAAAGACAGTCGCCGCAGCAACGGCGATAAGCCAGCGCAGATCAAGCCGCTGAGGGATAAGCTAAAAAAGCTGGAGCAGCAAATCGAGAAGCTGCAAAGCCAGAAAAACAAAGCCGAACAGCAACTGGCCGATCCGGCGATCTATGCCGCTGCCAACAGCGGCAAGCTTCATCAACTTCAGACGCAACAAGCTCAAGCCAGCCAGGCGATTAGCGAAGCCGAAGCGACTTGGCTGCAAATCAGCGAAGAGATTGAGCTGGCCAGTAGCAGCTCGCCCGCAATGGGCTAAGTTTGCGCTGAATCAGGAGGCGGCCTGGCTGCCCTCCTGTGCCGCCGCCGTGGCGGCTTCTTCCTCTTCGGCTTTAACGCGCTTGGCCAGATCGCGCAGCCCCTTATAATGCGCCTTGCCGATCAGGGTAGTGGGGAATTCATCAACAAAAATTACCTTGCGCGGCCGTTTGTAGCCGGCGATTTTATCGCGACAAAAGTTGATTACGTCATCCTGGGTTAATTGCGCACCCTCGGCGAGCTTGATCACCGCAGTGACCAGCTCACCGTATTTGTCATCCGGCGTTGCCGTCACACCGATCATTTCGACGCCTTCCAGTTTTTTAATCACTGTTTCTACTTCGTCTGGATAGACCTTTTCGCCGCCGGTGTTGATGCACTCCGAGCCACGGCCAACAAAGGTAAACGTTTCACCGTTATCATCCAACTGGGCCAAGTCGCCGCTCATCAACCAGGTTTCACCATTAAATTGGCGGATCAGTTTTTTTGTCTTTTCCGGGTCTTTGTAATAACCCTGGGGGGGTACGCTGGTGCGCCTCGCCAGCTCACCGACCTGGCCGGGTTTAACGGTCAGGCCGGTCTCTGGATCGATAATCAGGTTGCGGTCGGATATCGGGAAGGTAACTTTACTAAACACACTGTCTTTGGCAGTGTAGATTTGGAACGACAGGCCGGTGATCTCGGATCCGCCCAGGATATCGATGAAGCTGCTGTTAGGTAGATGCACTTTGAGCAACCTTTCTTTGATCTCGGCGGAGGCCGGCATACCCACCGAACCGATGGTGCTAAGATGCTGGATCGGCCCAGCACCGCGCTCGTCGAGTACATGCAGCAACGGCTTGAGGGTGGAGTCACCAATAGCGGCAAGAAAATTGATGCGATGATCGCGGATGGCGTCATAAGCTTCGTTGGCATCAAAGGATTTGCCCTCCAGAATGTAAACGGTGCCGCCAACCTTGGTTAAGGTATGGCTAACGCCCCAACCTACGGAATGCATCATCGGGCTGACGACAAGGGCTCTTGCCCGGCCTTGAACCCAGCGCGGCAAGAAACGATTGTTGGCGAGCGGAGCATGTTCCAGCAACCATTGCAGATTGCGGGCAGTGCGTGGAGCGGTGAGCAGGCGGCGACCAAAATCGACGGCCCATGACGATGGGCTGAAGGTATCATCCGGGCTGGCCGGCTCAGCCGATGCAACGAATCGGCGCAGTAACCCCGGTAGAAAGCTGCTTAATCCTTCCACCGCCGTCTTCAACATGGCCTTTTCGCCGTAAGAGATGCCTTTGGGCAGGCCGGTGGTGCCGCCGGTATAGATGTTGTAGCCCGTGTCGTCGTTGCCTTGTTCCGCCCAGAGTAGCGGGGGTTTGGTTCGGGGCTGGCGGCTGACGATGTCTTCAAAATTGTAGATGCGCTCGGCCAGCGTGGTCGGCGTGTTGCCCACCACTAAAATAAATCGCAGCTTGGGCAAGTTGGGTCGAATACGCAGAAAGGTTTCGAGGAACTGCGCTTCTACTACCGCGCCGATGCTGTCCGAATTTTCCAGGACATGGGTCAGCTCGGCGTCCATGAAGCGGTAGTTGACGGGTACGCTGACCAGCGCATCCTTCCAGCCACCGTAGGTGCATTCGACAAATTCGATGCTGTTGGTCAGGGCGATGGCGATGCGCTCGTTACGTTTCACGCCTAGTTCCAAGTAGGCGTGACCGATTTGATTAGCCCGTTCGTTGAGATCGCGATAGGTGCGGAATCGTCGGCCCTGCACCAGGGCGAGAGCGCCACCGATAACGCGAGCGTTGAGTTCCAGGGCATTGACAAAGGTGTAGTTACCGACCATATCGACTCCTTTCACTGAGGGGCACTCTTCAGTAAAGACGGTGATCGGCTAATCGTCAATTATTGCGTTGTTGCGGACGCGAAAGGGGAGGCGCAAACCTCCCCTGGGTCGGAATCAGGCAATCGCGTTAAGGCCGGCGGAACCCGCTGATGACGATCAAGTCATCGGTGCCGTAGCCATCAACCATGGGCATATTCGTGTCGTCGGAATGTTGTATCGACAGGTAGGCCTGGGTGCCCGTGGCGTCAAAGATAAAGCCGGTGGGTTCGGCAGAGCTGTCCTTCACTGACAGTATTTTCACGCAGCCGTCGGTTTTGATGTCGCGGTCGGCGCCATCACGCAGGCAGGCGAAGATATCACCGTTGGGGTGATCTTCGAGGACATAGAGATTGCCGGTACCGGGCTGAAAGGCCAGGTTGTCGAAGGAGTTGAAGTCTGCATCACCTTCCACAAAGCGATTGACCACCACGGTGCGCTGGGTGGCGCTGGCAGTCAGCGGTGCGCCGTCCACGCCACAAATGGTTTCGGCAAAATGGCTGCCTGCTTCCAGGCCGGTGTTGGTCCAACAGAAACGAACGGCTTCGGGATTGGCCGTGTCGTTAAACAGCGGATCGAGTTGCAGATCTTCAGGGCGATAGTAACCCGTGGCGCCAGCAGTATTGGCATCGCTGCGAACCGTGGCGGCGTTGACCAATAGCCAGGCGGCATTACCAATTTCGCAACCTTGACCGTATTGTTGCGTGTTATCACGGCAAGATACCTGCATGGCATAAACGCTGCCGGCAACCAGCGGCGATTGGTTGAGGTCACTGATAGCACCCGTAGCGTGCGGCATGGTGGGGACAAACTTGAAGATCGAGCCGCCGTCGGCGTTAGCCGGTGAGCCCGGACGCAACTCGTCACCGGCAATGATCACGCCGTTTGCGAGGATTTCCAGGCCTTCCCACGCCATGGTGGGCAAGGCGGTGCGTTTGACGATTTCGTCGGTGTCGGTGGTACCGGTGGCATCAACGATTTCGCCGCTGGTGCGGTTCTTTACGGTGTAGTTGCTGGTAGCTAGCGGACTCAGAATCTCATAAGCGCCGCCATCACTGGTCTCTTCGGTAACCAGTATCGTCCCCCAATCTGTAGTTCGGATGCCGTCACAGGCCGTCATTCCGCGCAGCACGGTCTCAACTGCGCCGGTACTCAGATCGATGCGTTGTACCGAAGGATTGTATTTATCGCCGGGGGCGTAGCTAGGCAAGCCGTCGCCGCTCAGCTCTTGCCGACCTCCTTCTACGCAGCTGATCAAATGCGTGGGATTTGCTGCCGGGTAAAAAGCCAGCATGTCGGTGGAGTCACCAGCGTCGCGGGTTAGATAACGTGCGTTTAGCCCGCGCGCTAAAGCCACTTGGTCGCCGGCGCTTTGCGCCGTGGTGCGATAGGCACCCACGGTAGCCGGTGCGGACGCCGGAAGGGGGCTAATCACTCCAAATAAGGGCAAAGATTTGGCTTTCAGTAGTTGTTCGACGGTTTGGCCAAAATCGGCTGCAACGGCAGCGCCGGAGCCAATCCCTGCCAGAGCTAGGGTCATTGCAAAGCGTGAGAGTTTCATGATTCCTCCTGGGTAAAAAGCGGCATCTGTTCCGAGCCTATATTCCAAAGCCGGGGTGAGTGACAAAGCCTACTTAGGTCAGAAGTCAAAGAATTGAAGTTTTTGTGAAGGAAAAATGGCAATTAACGCGGGGGTGGAGGGGTCAGGCCAGCCATGGCGCAAGCACGTGCGCTTACAAGAGCGGGATGGACGGGAGGGTTCTCAATCCATCCCGAATTTTCAGCTATTTAATTAAAGTGGACAGCTTTGAGTGCCGCCGCCGTGGCTAAGCATAAACTTGTACAATTTATCGCCGATTTTAATGATGCAATAGTGTGAGCCGCGTACCTGTACGGAGGTGATCGTGGTCGAAGTAATGTTCTCTATCGCTTCATTTTTAATAGGGAAGTCTAGCTTAACCGGCTCTAAGGGGCGGCCGTTCCCATCGATTACCGTGAGCTTGCCTTGAGCGTCGAACTTTAGGCTAAATCCCTGATACTTGTCTTTGCTTGTCGGGGGTTGTGGCTCACCGGAACAGGCGGTAAGAGGTATGATTAGGGCGAGCGCTCCCATAACTATTAACTTTTTCAGATTTAGCGGCTTGAGCATTACAACTACCTCCTTGTTATGCGCCGTATTGGATGTTTGGCGCGGTGGTTAAAACAATTGACCTTGAGTGGCCGGGTCAAAATTGATCGTAAATCGCCCCATAATTAAACGATCCGGTACTGCGCTGGGATTTTCAGGATCAATCTGCTGAAATTGCTTATTAAATAGGTTTTTCACTTCCAGAGATAATTGACCAAATCGCCGGGGTAAGCGGTAGCCGATGCGAGCATCGGTAAGCCACCCGTGATCTCCGGCTGACGTAGTCAAACCATCGGGTGGTACGCCTGGGTCAAAAAAATCTACGGTTTGATATACGTAGGTTGTCGATAGGCCGGCAAACCAGCCTGACGGCAAAAATACCCGAACATTCAGCGGTAAACGATGCGTGCGCAGCCCGAGAATGTTCCCATCATTGGGTAATTCCCGAGACGATTTTAGATCATCCCACTGGTAAGCCGTACTGGTAGCGATGTGGCGGGTTGGCATCCAGTAAAGATAGCTGCGTGCTTGTAATTTCTGCCAGTCGACGTGCTTAATTAGGGACTCACCCGTCAGATCAAGAACTGTATAGGGCACATCGAGATCACGACGTGACACTTCTGCACCCAGGAACCAAGCCTTGTTAAGTCGCTGATCCAGACCCAGGCCATATCGCCAGGCATTGGTAAACTGCGGGTCGTCAAAAAATTGATTGAAGCCGGCCACCTGGGTAGGCTCCAGCGTTTGATCGTTGACCAGGCTTCGTGCGGTGGTGCGGAAGGCAGCAACCCGAAATTGGGTAGCCGGGACAGGGTTCCAGCTTAGGCCCAACTTGGGATTAACTTGCTGATCATACTGCTTGTCATCATCGCCTTTGTCGTAACCCGCACCCAAGGTCCAGCGCCAGCTGTCGACATACCGACCCTGCCAATAGCCATAGGCGCTGGTCTGATCCGTGTTTTCGTTGGGCGTGGAGGGAGTGCAGTCGGTAAAAATGAGCTCGCAAGCCTCTGGCGGCTCGGTTTGAAGTTGAAGGGTCGTCTCGGTTTCATTTCGATAATATCCCGCGCCCGCAATCAGTGCGTGTTGGTTGTTACGCAGCAAATATTGTAGCTCGGCAATCTCACCGGTTTGTTCTACGCCCGTTGTGGAGGTAAGGGAATCGAATAAAAAAGGAATCCCCTCGCCAACTTGTATCGCATCGGAGTCAATAGTCTGTCTCATTGCCGAAAACAGCCACTGCGATGACGGGCCAAAGCTTTGCCGGGCACCCAGGCGCCAGGTGCGCCTCTTGTCGGTTTGGCGAAGGCTGTCCGAGTAATCCTCAGGATCAAAATTCAGTGCCGTGTCGCCCTTTTCTACCTGGTTGTCACGGTACTCCAATTGAAAAAGGGTCAGCGGCGAGGGCGAGAAATTTGCCAGGGCGGTGTAGATGTTGCGGTTTTGATCGTTGTTGGGGCGAAAGCCCTCGGTTTCGTAGTGAAATTGACCCAGGCTCAGCGAGGCATGGTCGCTTAAGGCGGTGACCACCGCATCGTTACCCAGGCTTTGGTTGTTGCCCGCCAGGCCGTTGATCTGAGTGGTGACGCCATTGTGAAGGTACAAGGCCCCGTAGTCATTGTATGAGGCGCCGCCGGCAATGCCGAGCTTGCTTTCGGCAAGTTGAGGTTGCAGCGGCGCGGCATTAAGCGGTTGCAATAATTGTGCTTGTAGCAGCTCGCTGACCCGGGCAATTTGATGATTGGATAAGCCGGCATAGCTGTCAGCAAGAAAGCGATGGGCGTCACCGTCGGCAGGGTTGGTGGCGAGGGACGACCAGCCTTCAACCAAGGCGCGTTGTTCGAAGCCGAGCTGGTTATAGATGCGTGCTAAGCCAGTGCCGCGAGTCGCGCTGTCCTCGTCCAGCAACAGTCGCGAGCGGTAAACGGCCCGATTGTCGTTGCGATCTATGGATTCTTGCAAGGCAGTCACTGCTTCGACAGGCCGGTTCTGTGTTTCCAGTAACAGAGCCTCATAGAGCCAGGGTGTGGGGTCGTTGGCGTCAAAGTTTTTGGCCAAGGCGTATTGGTCGGCGGCTTTTTGGTCGCGCAGCTCATCAAAATAAGCTTTGCCTAAATAGCTGCGTAGCAGGGCGTTAGCCGGGTCGAGAGCGGCGGCGATCTCCATGTCACGCCGGCCATCGGCAACCTGGCCACCACGGATTTTTACCAGGCCCAGGCCAAGCCGAGGCATGGGTGCGGCCTGGTCCAGGCTAACGGCTAGTTGAAAGTGACTTTCCGCCGCATTGCGATTACCGCTTAGCAGTTCAGAAAAACCGAGCACGCTGCGGCTATGTGCGTTATACGGATCAAGCTGCGCTGCCTGCCGGGCGGCTTGTTGAGCGCCGTTTAAGTCGCGCTGCATCAGCCGTAACTCTGCCAGGCGCGCCCACAATATCGCGTGATCGGGTTGTGGCCGGGCGACTTTTTCCAGCGCTTGCCGAGCGGCATCCAGGTCGAATTGCATCTGCTGAGCGTAGGACAAAGCAAGATGAGCAACCGCCGAATCGGGGGTTTTTGCGATGGCGCGTTTGGCTAAATTGTGCGCCTGATCAGGCTGATGTTGAGCAACCGCAATGATGGCGAGAAAGGCCAGGGCGTCTCCCCCTTCAGGTTGCAGCGTCAAGAGCCGATCCAAGTCTTGCCGCGCCCCTTCAACTTGTCCTGCCGCCAAGCGCAGGGCGGCGCGCAAACGTAAGGCCGGTGGGTCGAGTAGGTCGATGGGCAGGGGATTAAGCCGAGTCAAACCGGCTTCTATGTGGCCTTGCTGGTAATCGAGTCGGGCAGCGCTGTATTCAGATAACGATGAGGTCTCTGCCGACAATGACAGAGGTGGGTAGTACATCGCCCACTGAACGGCATCTTTGGGCTGGATAGTTAAGGATTGCGTCGGTGCGGTGGTCGAGGTGGCATAGGCGGTTTGGCCGGCACCAATGGCTAGCTGACCTACGGCGTTTTCCGCCCGCACCTTGCCTTCGACAACTGTTACGCTGGCTTGATCAGAGCCAACTCGAACTTGAAATTCCGTGCCTTCCACGCCGGCATTCATAAACGGGGTATTCACTTGCAAGCGATGCGGAACTCGGCTGATGAAATGGCCGATTCCTTGGAATATCTCTAACCAGGATTTGCCGTCTACTGCGGTAGCGCGGAGAGTGATCAGGGTATTTTGATCCAGTCGAACGATGGTCTCGCTGGGTAAAACCAGGGCGACGCGGCTGTTTGCTTGCACATGGAGTTCGTCACCCGCGCAAAGTACTTGATTGGCATGGCTTGGCGACCAGTCGGCCTGGTCGTGAGCCTTGATCAGCATTTGTCCCTGGAGTGAGGCCACCTTGGCTTGCCAGTCGGTACAGCGCTCAGTTGCTGTGGCGAGGGGTGGCAGCAACGATCCCACCAGCGTAACCAGGAATAAGCGGTGACGGATCGGTAACATGCGGCCTCCTGGCAGCGTTATTTCCATAAGTCGATTTGGCAACGAGAGAATACAACACCTTACTCAATGTTTATATGGGTAATTTTTACAATTAACAATATATGAACGGTCAATTGTTATGATTTGCCGTAGTAGTGAAAACTTCGCAGAAAATTCGGCAACGGTTAACCGCTATTAATTGTCGAGACGCCTGATTTTTATCTCACTCTAATCCAGCCATTTACTTGAATACCTTGTCGCTAAGGAGTAAAAACTTTCTTAGGATTCTCTGAATAAATTTGCAAGTTTGAGGCAATCAATATGGATATGACCGTCGAAGCACAAATGCCGCAACTCCTGGCATTATTGCCTATGTTCCAGCATATCGGTTCGAAAGAGATTGATGAGTTGGCAGAAAAAATGACCCTTCGCAGCTATCCAAAACACTCACTCGTCATGAGTGAGGGCGATGATAGCGGCGCGATGTTCGTCATCATTTCCGGAAAAATCAAAACCTTTCTGACAGACGATACGGGGCGCGAGGTGGTGTTGGGCTTTCACGGCCCGGGCGAGTGCTTCGGTGAAATGGCTCTGTTGGATGAAAATCCACGCTCGGCTTCGATCATGACGACGGAAGCTTGTCGATTTGGGTTGCTGACCAAGGCGGATTTTATGGCCTTGTTATCCCAGCAACCCGATATGGCGCTATCGGTGATACGTTATTTGACCCATCGTCTGCGCGAGCTAACCGGGCGGGTGCGCGAACTGGCGCTGCTGGATGTGTACGGCCGGCTTACCAAAACGCTGCTGAATATGTCAGAACCTCAAGGTGATCGTCGTGTAGTTAAAGAGTTGCTTACTCACCAGGATCTGGCCAACTTAGTGGGGTCATCCCGCGAAATGGTGACCAAAATCCTTAAGGATTTAATGGTTGGCGGTTACATAGATGTCGAAAATAAACGCATTACACTGAATGAAAAACTTCCACCCCGGTGGTAATGAGCACGACTCGCTTCTCTTAGCCATAAATAGTCAACAATGAAGGCGTTTCAGGAAGGCCAAAAAACCTTTCAAGCCATTGGTGTGGCGATTGGACTACTCGGCGCGCTGTTGAGTCTGTTACCTTGGGGCGGCGAGATAGAAGAGAGCATCACTCTCGATGGCTTGTTTTTGCTCCGTGGTCACCGCCCTGCTCCGCCCAGCGCGGTGGTTGTTGGCATTAATGATCAAACCATGGCGGTTACCGGGTTGCCGCGCCAGCTCGACCGCTGGTCGCGGGCAGAGCATGCGCGTATCGTCGAACGCTTGAGCCAAGCCGGCAGTTCGGCAATCATCTTCGACCTGTTATTTAACGAATCTCGAGATACCGTGGGTGATCAGGCGTTTGCTGCCGCGCTGGGGCGGCATCGCCATGTGGTGCTTAGCGCAACCGTAGCGGAGCAGACGATCTCTTCGTCCACGGTCATGGAGAAAATTCGTCTGCCTGTCCCGGAGTTTCGCCAGGCGGCTTTGGCTACGGCACCGTTCCTTCTGCCCAAAGACAGCGGACAAGTGCGCCAGGTCTGGTTGTTTCGCCAAGACAGCCAGCCAACCCTGCCCGTAGTGGCGCTACAAGTGACGGCTTTACCGCTTTACGGTGAATTTTTGAATTTGCTGGCAACGGTCGATCCGGTTTTGGCAGTCACGCTGCCTGCTAATGCCGCTGCCGTAAGCCTGCGCGGTGAAATGCAGACTCTGATGCAGTTGATTCGCCACGAATTTATTCGCCAACCCCATCTACAAAGCCAAATGATGGAGGCGTTGGCGCGGTCAAATCTCAACGCCGCTGATTACCAATTGTTACAGGCTTTAATCACGGTTTATGGGGGGCCAAACAGCCGTTATCTCAATTTTTATGGTTCGTCCGGCCATCTGTCGCACATCCCTTACGAGCGCCTTCTCAATCAAAAATTTGATTTGGGTTCAACCCTCGAAGGACGGGCGGTGTTTGTGGGTTTCGCGGATCGCCAGGTGCAAGCTCAGCGGGACGTTTTCAAAACGGTGTTCTCTGATGCAAACGGCACGGACTTGCCGGGCGTGGAAATTGCCGCCACGGCGTATGCCAATCTATTTCATGACGAATTTATCCGCAGCATGCCCGGCTATGTTCGCGTTTTAATTACGGTGATATGGGCGCTGATATTGACCGGCCTGTTCGGGCAATGGGCACTCAGGCGCGGTGGATTGATCACCGTCTTGATGGCTCTGGCGTATTCTGCGGTTGTCTACGTTACATTCATCAGAACCCATGGGTGGTTACCTTGGGCCGTTCCCATCCTGGTGCAAACGCCTTTGATTCTGCTGGCGGCAATGATCTGGCGTTACACCCTGAATTTACGGCGGCGAAAGCAGTTACGGCAGGCATTCAGCCATTATCTTCCGGCCAGCGTTGTCCACAACCTGGATAATTCGACAGGCGAGGTATTGGCGGGTGGGCAGGTGGTGCATACAGCTTGTCTGGCCACCGATGCGGCATCTTATACATCGCTGGCGGAAACTTTATCGCCGGGGGATCTGGCGGCTCTGCTCAACGATTATTACGAAGTTCTATTTTCCCCGGTGCGCCGCCGTCGCGGCATAATTTCTGACGTGGTTGGCGACGCGATGCTCGCCTTGTGGACCCATTCTCAGCCCGATGAATCCTTACGCATCCAGGCCTGCGCTGCCGCTCTGGATATTTGTGACGATCTACGCCAGTTCAACAGTCAACAAGCTTACCCGTTAATTACTCGGCTGGGTCTGCACAGTGGGCAAGTGTTGCTGGGAAACGTGGGAGCGAGTGATCACTACGAATTTCGTGCGGTGGGCGACGTTGTCAATACCGCCAATCGCATTCAGGGGCTAAACAAGCAACTCGGCACCTGCATTTTAGCCTCGCAGGAGACTGTTATTGGTCAAGCAGGGTTGTTGTGCCGGCCCGTGGGCAATTATGTGCTGGCCGGTAAGGCGTCGTCGGTGACTATCTACGAAGTGATGGGTCTGGCGAACTCGGCGGATGACGTGCTGCGGCGCTATCTGGCGGAATTCGCGCAGGCTCTGGCAGTATTTCAGTCGCAGCGTTGGCATGAAGCTGCCGAGATGTTCCGCGCCTTGCTTAAGCAACGGCCCGAGGACGGGCCGGCGCGGTTTCTACTTGACCGAAGCGAGGGGTTTCTACGCCATCCGCCGCCCGCCGACTGGAACGGCAGTATCACGCTGGTCGATAAATAAGCGGCTAGCGAAGCTTAAACTTGCTCGGCCCACCCATGCCGCCCATCCCAGGGCCACCACCAGCGCCAGGAACAATCAGCGACGAAGCGGATTCGCGCTGTAGTTCCTGCAATTCCCTAACGGTTTCTTCCATGGCTTTTTCAGTGGCTGCGGCAAAACCATCAACGGCTTGGGCAAGGGAAGCTGCCGTAATCTCGAAGCTAAGCGGAATAGTGCCCATGGGCGTCATCAGCTGAGCCTGGCCGACGTAGACAACGCTGCGCTGGGTATCGACGGCACCGTCGCTAGTCACCGGAGTCAGGCAGCGGATGGTCCCCACTCGCCGATCAGTAAAAATTTCCTCTCGGTACAGCGCCGCCTTATCCATGCTTAATTCGAGATTACGGGTAGTCATGATGAGGCTGCCTCCTGCAGAATGCGTTTAGTTGGCCAGAGATTAACAGAATTTACCAAGTAGATGCATCATGCAACCGTAGCTAGTCCGAACCGAGCATCTGCTTAAGGCTGGCCAAATGCGCACTTCCGCGCTGGCGGCGAGTGGCCGGATCACCCTCGTTGGGTTTGTGCCACTGGATCACATCCTCCGGCAGTTCGACAAGAAACCGTGATGGCTCGCATTCTGCGTCCTGACCACCAACGCGACGTTGATTGGCGTAGGTTAAGGTCAGGGTTTTGCGAGCGCGAGTGATACCGACATAAGCCAAGCGCCGCTCTTCTTCGATGGTGCCGGCGTCAATGCTGTTACGGTGCGGCAAAAACCCTTCCTCAAAACCAACGATAAAGACGTGATCAAATTCCAAGCCTTTGGCGCCATGCAGGGTCATCAGCTGGACGTTATCGCCGGCTTCGTCATCACGCCGTTCCAGCATGCCCATCAGGCTGATATGTGACAGCAGGGCCGACAGGGTCGGCTCACCCTCCCAGTTTTCCTGTAGGCGACCTATCCAGGTAACTAATTCCTGGACATTCGTCACCTTACGCTCGGCCTGTTTCTTAGCTTTGCAGGTTTCCAGCAGCCAAAGCTCGTATTCGCTTTCTGCCAGCAGGCGTTTGACGCAGGCCACGGGATCTTCGCGCTCGGCTTCCTGCGATAAATGGGCGATCCATTCGGCAAACTCGCGCAGTCGTTCCAGCGCTCGTTCGGGCACAAACTCCGCCAGACCCATTTCATTGGCGGCGGTTAATAAACTAACACTGCGCCCACGCGCATAATTGCCCAGGCGCTCCAGCGTGCTGGCGCCGATCTCCCGCCGGGGCACGTTAACAATGCGTAAAAACGCCGCATCGTCGTCGGGGTTCGCCAACAGGCGCAGATAAGCCATCAAATCCTTGACTTCGGCGGCGTCAAAAAACGACAGGCCGCCCGTGATCTGATAAGGGATGCGCTGCTCCCGCAGGGCCTTCTCAAACACTCGGGCCTGGTGATTGTTGCGGTAGAGAATGGCGTAATCGCTATGCTGGGTGCGGTGCTGGAATCGATGGCGCAGCAACTCGCCCACCACCATTTGCACCTCGGCATCGGCATCGGCGCAAGCAATGATCTGAACCAAATCGCCCTGGCCCAGCTCGCTCCACAAACGTTTGTCGAACAAGTGCGGATTATGGCCAATAAGCTGATTAGCGGCCTTTAAGATGTGGCTGGTGGAGCGATAATTTTGCTCCAGCTTGATTACCTCCAGTTGGGGATAATCCTGTTTCAGTTGATTCAGATTCTCAGGGCGCGCTCCCCGCCAGGCATAGATAGATTGGTCGTCATCACCCACCACAGTGAATCGGGCCATCGGCCCAGCCAGCAACTTGAGCAACGCGTATTGCGCGCCGTTAGTGTCCTGATATTCGTCGACCATCAGGTAACGCAAACGCTGCTGCCAGGTCTCGCGGACATCACCGTGGAGGCGCAACAACGTAACGGGCTTGATGATCAGATCGTCAAAATCCACGGCATTATAGGCTTGTAGATGCCGCTCGTAGGCCTCGTAGAATCGAGCGTCGCGCAGGTCTGCCTCGTTGGTGGCGTGGCTAATCGCCTGGTCCGGCGTGATCAGCTCACTTTTCCACGCCGACAGATGAGTTTGAATCGCCCCTAAATCCTTGTCGCCCAGCTCCACATCGCGGCGGGTCAGCTCGCGCAGCAGGCTTTGGCTGTCTTCGCTATCAAAAATGGAAAATCCCTTACGCAGGTCCAGATGCTCATATTCCTGTTCAAGAATGCGCAACCCCAGACTGTGAAAGGTGGCGATCAGCGGGCCTTTGCCCGTGCGCTTGCCCATCAAGGCCGCCAAGCGGTGGCGCATCTCCCGGGCGGCTTTGTTAGTGAAGGTGACCGCACCGATATGGCGTGGCGAGTGGCCGCACTCGTCTATCAGATAGGCCAGTTTTTGGGTAATCACCCGGGTTTTACCGCTGCCGGCACCGGCCAATACCAGCAAGGGGCCGTCGATATGACGCACGGCAGCGTGCTGCTGGGGGTTCAGCATGGGTATCCTTGGAGAAAAGCTTCGGCTAGAGTTGATCGGTAAGGTTACCCCAAGGTGGACATACCGCCAAGCATTGCAATTTAGGTGCGGCAAATCGATTGTCAAACCGCGTGCAAGACTTTCCAGATTTGGGGTGGAAGCAGCGTTATACAGGTAGCGGGCGATCTTGGGATTGGGAAATTAACACTTGGCAAATGGGTGGTGCGTTACCGTGAGACTGAGCTTCTGTCCGGCCCCCATGACGATATTCAGATGGAAACGGTGTTCAAAACAATCAAATCCGATCTGGTCTGGCGGACAAGATTCCTGACACGGGGGGCGACCGCCAGACGTGGCTTAGGCAAACACCCGCACCGTGGTTTTGAAACGGTGACCATTGTTTATCAGGGCGAAGTCGCGCATCGCGATTCAACCGGCGGCGGCGGCGTCATCGGCCCCGGTGATGTGCAGTGGATGACCGCAGGCGCCGGCATTCTGCACGAAGAATTTCATTCTGCCACGTTTGCCGCTCGCGGCGGCGAATTGGAAATGGTGCAGTTGTGGGTCAATCTGCCGGCAAAAAACAAAATGACCGCGCCGGGTTATCAGGGCATTCTCGATCGCGACATTCCCGTCGTGTCGTTGGCCGATGCCGCCGGTCAGGTGCGGGTTATTGCCGGCCATTACGCCGGCCAAGCCGGTCCGGCGCACACCTTCTCGCCGATCAACGTCTGGGATGTGCGCCTGCATGGCGGCAAACGCGCTGCGTTCAGTCTGCCGGCAGGCCAGGCCCTCGCCGTGGTGGTGTTACAAGGTGGCGTACAGGTGAACGACCAAGGCCAGATCGTCAGCACCGCCCAGTTCGTCGTTTTCGATCAAGCAGGCAGTGATTTTTCCCTGACGGCGAACCGTTGCACGAACCCATCGAAGGTTACGGCCCCTTTGTGATGAATACCGCACAACAGATCGATGCCGCGATTAACGATTTCAACAGCGGTCGCTTCGGGAAACTCTGAAGCATTCCGGTTTTCGTTGGCAACGGCGCTGAGGCCGCTATCTCTTCAGCGACCCCAACAAGCCGCGCAGCAATTGCCGGCCGATATTCCGCCCCACTTCCGAACTGGCGGCGCGCACGGCACTTTTGGCGGCCGTTTCCCACACACTCGCCGGCTGCTTCGCGACCGCTTTTGCCGCCTGCGCTTCGGCTTTTGTGGCGATTTTCGTCTGCGCGGCAGCGGCAGCCGTGGCCACCTGCTCCTGGCTGCGCGCGGTCAACAGCTCATGGGCAGATTCGCGATCCAGCAGCGTTTCATACTGACCCTTGAACGGCGAACGCTGCATCGTCGCCTGACGTTCTTGCGGCGTGATGGCACCCAGACGTGAGCGCGGTGGTACGACTTTGGCGCGCTCCACCGGGCTTGGCACACCGCCTTCACCCAAGGTGGAAATCAGCGCCTCGCCCACGCCCAGTTCAGTAATCACCGCAGCCACATCAAGGCCCGGCTTGGCGCGGAACGTATCGGCCGCCGCTTTGACCGCTTTCTGATCGCGCGGCGTAAAGGCGCGCAGTGCATGCTGCACCCGATTGCCCAACTGACCGAGTACGCTGTCAGGGATGTCCAGCGGATTCTGCGTGACAAAATACACGCCCACGCCCTTGGAACGGATCAGCCGGACCACCTGCTCTATTTTTTCCAGCAGCGCTTTTGGCGCATCGTTGAACAACAGATGTGCCTCATCAAAAAAGAACACCATTTTCGGCAACTCGGCATCACCCTGTTCCGGCAGGTTTTCGTACAATTCAGACAGCAACCAGAGCAGGAATGTTGAATACAGCTTAGGCTGCAAAAACAGTTTGTCGGCGGCCAATATATTCACATGCCCGCGACCTTCCAGCGTGGTCTGCATGAAATCCGTGAGCTTGATCGCCGGCTCGCCAAAAAATTTCTCGGCACCCTGCTGCTCCAGCGCCAACAGTTCACGCTGCAGAATTCCCAGCGTCGGCTTGCTCACGTTGCCGTAATCGCGGCCCAGCGCTGCCGTGTTATCCGCCGCGAAAGAAATCAGCGCACGCAAATCCTTGAGATCGAGCAGCAACAAACCGTTGTCATCGGCATATTTGAACAACAACACGAGCACGCCTTCCTGCGTGTCATTCAAATCCATCAGGCGCGCCAGCAGCAGCGGACCCATTTCGGAAATGGTGGCGCGCACCGCATGACCCTGCTCGCCGAAAACATCCCAAAACAGCACCGGGTAAGCGCGATTGGCATAGTCCGCCGTGCCCAGCGTGGCGGCGCGCTCGGCAAACTTCGGATTGTCCGCGCCTTTTTGCGACAAACCGGCAAGATCACCCTTGATGTCGGCCAGAAAAACCGGCACCCCGAGATCGGAAAATCCTTCGGCCAGCGTTTGCAGGGTGACGGTTTTACCGGTGCCGGTCGCGCCGGCGATCAAACCGTGGCGGTTGGCATAACGACCTTCGAGCAGGCAGGGCAACTCGCCCTTGCCGATGAGGATATGTTGGCTCATGGTTGGTTTCCGGTGGGGAGGGATGAATATTGGGGGTCATGATTATCGCGCCCGGCGCCGCACAGAATACATCCGTTCCGCCGCGGCAGGATCGCCATCAGCAGCGTCGCCTGGTCGCACCTGCCCCCCGCTTCGGCTAGTCTGAGGGTTAAGATTAAAGGGGCCAGGCTCGAATTGTTTGCGCTCGCAGCAGCCACATTCGTCACGATTCCCATTGCACCCATCAAAACCGCAACACCACACAACCCTGTTCTCATGCCGCCCCCTAAAACATTTTCAAAGATGCCAAGCTGAATCACCCTGATTGCCGGAACGATCGTAGCCCCAACTCACCTTGTCCGTCTACGGCGGCATTGCTATCGTCCTGTGCCACACGCGGCCTCCCTCTCAGCTTGCCCTCGCGTCGCTGCCCGGTCATTTTCTCGATGTGCTGATAGAAGCGTTCGTTTCCCAGAGGCTGGCTCTGGTTTAGTGCGAGCCGGATGTTGTCTATCGCCTCACGATCCAGTTGGGTGCGAAACAATGCCCGGTAGGAGCTTTGCCGCTCTTCATCAGTTTTCCCAAGTGCACGGTATAGCTCATGCAGCGTGAGGATCGCACTGGTTTGCGCTAACGCATTGGTGCGGTAGCTTGTCCAGCGGTAGTGCGCCGGATCATCCACCATTGCGGCGCGTACCGGATTGAGTTCAATGTAACGTTGGCAGGCAAGCAGATAAGTGTCGGCCTGAATCAGCGAAGATTTGTAGCGGCTGTCCCATAATGTTCCGGTGCGGCGATAAGTGGTATTGATGTATTGCACGTAGCGCCTGCCCAACCCGATGATGAGCCTCGGTACTGCCTCGGCATCCTTGGGGGTAAGCAGCAGATGTACGTGGTTGGTCATCAGGGCATAGGCATGTAAAGTGCAATGTTCCTTCTTCAGCGCCTCTCCCAACCAGTGCGGGCAGGCATGGTAGTCCTCTTCAGCGAAGAAGCAGGGCTGGCGGTTGTGCCCGCAGCGGGACACCATCAATGTGGCCGCGAGGGCGGCGGGGCATGAGCAGACTTTACTTCAGTTTGTGAAGGAAATCGAGCCTGGCCCCTTTACC
>k87-155332_pt1 | contig 27582 bp, 27 predicted proteins | sample MGYA00084030_6733316 | MGnify analysis MGYA00084030 | reverse complement strand
TGATCCTGAATGATGTTTTGTGCGTTCCAGAGTGACTGGCAGCCGCTGATTTCGTGGACGAAACGTTCCAGTATTCGCATGCCTTGACGGGTATGCGTTACTTCGGGGTGAAACTGAATGGCATAGATATGCCGCGCCTCGTTAGCCATGCCGCCAATGGGGCAGCTTTCGGTGCTGGCGATAACTTTGAAGCCTTCCGGAAGCTGGGTAACCTGGTCGCCATGGCTCATCCAGACATCCAGATAGGCTTTGCCGTCGCTGTCGGCGTGATCGTCGATGCCGTTAAAGAGTGGGCTGTGGCCGCGCAGTCGCACTCGAGCATAGCCGTATTCGCGATGATCGGCGCTGGCAACTTGTCCGCCCAGTTGTTGGGCCAGCAGTTGCATGCCATAGCAGATGCCAAGGACGGGTACGCCCAGTGCCAGTACGGCGGGGTTGAGTCCCGGTGCGCCCGCATCAGTCACGGAGGCCGGTCCGCCGGAAAGTACAATCGCCGAGGGAACGAAGGCATTGATTTCTTCAGCAGTTATCCCGGGATGATGGATTTCTGAATACACACCCAGCTCGCGAATTCGCCGGGCAATCAACTGGGTATATTGAGAGCCGTAATCCAAGATGAGAATGCGGTCGGAATGAATATCAGCCATGGGTAAATCTAACGTCTACTGGTGAGGATAAGATGAAAAAAATCGGGGGAGTTTTGATGCTCCCCCGAGGTTATCAATTACATAATCATGTAGTTGGGGCCGCCACTGCCTTCGGGCACCGCCCAGTTGATGTTTTGCGCCGGATCTTTGATATCACAGGTTTTGCAGTGGACGCAATTCTGAGCATTGATCTGGAAGCGCGGCTTGCCTGCCTCATCCTTCACCACTTCGTAGACACCGGCGGGGCAGTAGCGCTGAGCTGGCTCATCGTACATGGGCAAGTTTTTGGCAATGGGGACGGTTGGGTCCTTTAGCTGTAAATGACTGGGCTGATCTTCTTCGTGGTTGGTGCCCGACAAAAACACCGATGAAGACAGATCGAAACTGATTTTGCCATCGGGTTTTGGATAGTCGATGGGTTGATATTCAGACGCTGGGCGCAGGGCTGCGTAATCCGGTTCGGGTGCGTGCAACGTGAAGGGCAGTTTGCCACGGAAAATATTCTGGTCAAGAAACTGGAACGGCGCACCTACCAGGGTGCCTAACTTATGTAATGACGGTGTCCAGTTGCGCGACTGATATAGCTCTTCGTGTACCCACGACTGTTCAACTTTCTGCTCATACGATACCAAGTCTTTCTGACCCTGATCGCCGTTCGCCAGAGCCTCAAAGAGAGCTTCGGCGGCCAGCATACCGGTCTTCATGGCGGTGTGGTTGCCTTTGATTTTGGCTGGGTTTAGAAAGCCGGCCTCGCAGCCTACCATCATGCCGCCCGGGAAGGTTAGTTTGGGCAGAGAGTTGAAGCCGCCTTTGTTAACCGCGCGAGCCCCATAAGCAATGCGCTTGCCGCCTTCCAGGTACTGACTGATTTTTGGGTGAGTCTTCCAGCGCTGAAATTCTTTGAACGGATAGAGGTGGGGATTTTTATAATCCAGGGCGATGATGTAACCGCACAGAACACGATTTTTATCCCAGTGATAGAGGAATCCGCCGCCGTCAGTGCGGGTATCCATCGGCCATAAGGCGGTGTGTACTACTAAGCCGGGTTCGTGTTTTGCGGGATCAATTTCCCAAATTTCTTTGATGCCAATACCGTAATGCTGGGCGTCTTTACCCTCGCGCAGGTTGAAACGCTCCATGAGTTGTTTACCCAGGCTGCCACGGCAGCCTTCGGCAAAGACGGTGTACTTGGCGAGCAGCTCCATGCCTTGCTGATAGTTGGGGCCATGCTCTCCGGCCTTGGTAATACCCATGTCGCCCGTCGCCACGCCGCGAACAGCGCCGTTTTCGTCGTAGAGTACTTCGGCAGCCGCAAAACCAGGGAAAATGTTGGCACCCAACGCTTCGGCCTGCTCACCCAGCCAGCGCACGAGTTCGCCTAGGCTGATGATGTAATTGCCGTGATTACGCATGGTCGGCGGCAACATGAATTCGGGTGAGCGAATGCCTGATTTGTCGTTGAGTAAGAAAAACACGTCATCCCGGGTGACGGGGACGCGTACTGGCGCGCCTTTTTCTTGCCAATCGGGGAACAGCTCGTTGAGGGCTCGGGGGTCGAGCACGGCACCTGACAGAGAATGCGCACCCAATTGGGAGCCTTTTTCGACAACACAAACCTGGATGTCCTTACCTGCTGCTTGTGCCATCTGCAAGATACGGCATGCGCAAGAAAGACCAGCCGGCCCCGCGCCTACGATCACTACGTCAAACTCCATTGATTCGCGTTCCACCGCTTTCTCCTTGCCTTGCCACCACTGGGATTTTCTCAAAAATTACATGTTATTTAGCCGCTCAATGTTAGCGCAAGCCGCCGAAAAATTGAAGGTGCTTTGGCAGGTTGTCAGGAAATAGGGCGGAGAACTCCCCTGCCCTAGAGGTAGTAACTCAAATTTAGAACCAGATGGTCGTCAGTGCGAAAGTCCGTAAGCAAGGCATCGTTGCTCAGGTCGAGGAAGGAGTTTAGCCGTGGCTGCTCAGCAAAAGCGGTACCTTCGATCGACAATTTGAAGCGTTCGCCAAGGCGGACACTGGACTCAAGGACGAGGACGCGAGCAGGGCTATCCAGGTCTTGCACGACGAAAGCGAGGATTTCGGTGCTGCGCAGGTCGTTAAGGCCAAGGCGAAAGCCGAATGCCAGGTCTTCCTCATACGGTGTGAGCGCACCATCGCCACGGCTGTCATGAAGAGCTTCGCCGATGATGCCCAGATCCGCCGCCGTGCTGGCGAGGCTGTAGAGAGTGTATTCGAAGCCGGCGGTGAAGGCGATGTAGTCTTCGGTTTCGTTACGCAGGTTGAGTTGACCGCTGCGATGTATCGTTTCGAGCTTGCACAATAAGTTGCCCCAGTTGTACTGAAGATCCAGGCCGGCCTGCTGAATTTGCGGGTAATAAGGGGCCAGGCTTAGCGTCGGTGGTGAGCCGGAAAAAACTGGATTAAACCGGGGATCGCGGCTGGTGCCGGCAAAATAGGAAAGCCCCAGCTCCCAATTCGCTATCGTGCGAATATGCCGTAAGGCCACGTCAATATGCTGTTCTTCGGCACCGCTTTGATAGGTGACTTTATCTTCGTCGATAGGCAGGGCAAAGCGAAGTCTGCTTTCTTGGCCGAGAAAGGCTCTTTCACGGAAGTAGGGTAGGACAAACAGGTCGGTTGTTCCATCGCCTTTGGGCACAGTAAGGCGGAGCATGGGTTGGCCTAATTTTTCCTCGCCATCCATGGATTCAACGGCATCGGTTTGATTGATGATGTCGACCAGGTGTTGGGATTCGGTAACGCCCCAGAACACTTTGTTGATGCCTGCATCCAGTTCGAAGCTTGGTTGCACCCAGCGCAGATTGAGCTGGCGAATGTCGGCATGGGTGCGCTCGGAGTCAACGCTATCGTGACGATAAAATGGGGTGAAGGTGAGGCTCCAGCTCTGGTTCAGAGCGTGAAATAGCTCAGGTCGTGCCGCGACGGAGAGATCTTGCCCCACCTGTTCGGTAAACAACGGTTGGTAGGGGAAGTAATAGGTTTGACCGCTGACCTCACCACGGATTTCCCATGCCATGACGGCAGCAGTGGGCCCGATAAGCAGTAGAGCAAGCAGTCGCGGTAAATGAGGCCCAATCGGCATAGTTTAGCGCGCTCGCTCCAGGCTGCTACGGTCAAAATCTCGCTCGCCTAGGCCGGTTTTGAAGCGATATTCGGAGATCAGTAAATCCGTGCTTTTGCCGGTTTGGTGATTGGTCACCTTGATGGTGTGCGACCGCCAATAACGATTAAGGAATTGCTCGTAATCACCTAAGGTTAGAGTTTTTAACAAGGCATTCTTGCGGTCGTAAAAGACTACTTTACGCAGGCGATATTGATCCTGGTCGATCCAGGCCATTTGCCGAGCGTAGCCGGAGTCTTTGTCTTTGGGTATACGCTCGACCACGAAGGTGGCCGCGCCATCCAGGGTTTCGTCCTGAAGGTGTCGGTAGACGTAGTCTTCGATCTGCTGTGGGGCGAGGTCTTCGAAAGAAAACTCGCTGCCCATGAAGGAGCCAGATTTGGAAGCGCCGCTGATGCGTTTCACCCGTTTGAGTGCGGGCAAATACAACCACTGGTCGTCATCTTTATCCAAGTGGGCTTGAGTAAGCAGTGCGGTGCCTTCAACGTCTTTAGGTTCCCGGAAGATGATCAAGGTTTTGTCGCCGTCGTTTTGGCCTTCGAGTGTCTGATTAGCCATCACCCGGCGACTTTCCTGACCTTGTTGATTGCGCAGGACCATGGTCTGAATCGAGGTAAAGTCGCCGAACCCCTGGTCGCGCTGGTCGGCCTCTTGAAAGATCGCCAGACCTTTTTCTTCGGGGCTTTCGGCCCAGGCCACTGTCAGGACGGTTGTTAACGACAACAGCGTTAAAATCAGCTTAAGTTGCACGCGGAATAGCATAGGGAGCTCCCTTGTCCTTATCAAAGTACATCAGCATGGCGGGAATCATGAAATAGGTAAAGGCAAGCGAGAAAAACAGCGATAACGCTGTCATCAAGCCGAGAAAATTATTGGGTTTGAGAGCGGATAGATCGAGTACCGAAAAGCCCAGAATCAGAATAGTGACGTTTACCCCCAAAGCTGCGCCGACATGGCGAAAAGCATAACGAATAGCTGCTTCGGTGCCCAGCCCTTCGCGGCGGCGGGCGATTAGATATTCATCCAAAAAGTGTATGGTGTCGTCGCCGACGATGCCCAAGGCAACCATGGCTGCGGGCGCGGCGGAAATACCCAGATTGCCCTCAAATAGTCCCCAGATGCCGAAGGCGAAAATAGTGGGTGCGATATTGGGCAATAGGCTGATCATGCCTAGTTTAAGGCTACGCATGGAGAGCACTAAAATCACGGTGATGGTCAGCAGGGCTGTAAGCGCCCCGGACACCATGGCCTCGCCGTTACGCTTGGCCGCGTGCCCCAGCATGACGGAGGGCCCCACGCCTTCTACCAATTGCAGGTTGGGTAGATGCTTGTGAGTATATTCTTCGGCGCGTTTTTCCAAGACTACGATGTCTTGGGATTCGACGTTGCCCAGAGTGACAGTCAGGCGAGTGGCGGTGCGGTCTATGTCGATGGTGTTGTTAAGGTCCAGCCCGTAGGGCACAGACAACTCATAAAGCAGGTGATATTGAGCGGCCAGTTCGTGGTTATCCGGTACCCGGTAATACAGGTCGTTCTCAGCATGCATGGTGCGATTGAGGCGTTTTTGCACCGTTGTATAAGACTCCACATGCATCACCCCGGGCTGATCCTCATACCAATCGGTTAGGCGTTCGAGCTGCTCAAGATAGTTGGCGGTGAAGATGCCTCCGGGCTGACCTGATTCCACGGAATGGTGGATTTGCATCACTCCCGTCAGATTTTTTCGGATGAAATCGGTGTCTTGGCGAAACTGAATTTGGGGTCCAAACATCTCTGGGAACAGGTCGTTGAACCGGTTCTGAGTCATGGCATAGGCCATGAATACCAAGCTGAGGACAAAGGCGATCGATAACTCATTACGGCGGTTGATCGCGAAATCAGCCAGTCGATCCATAACCTCAGCACTGGCTTGGTGCTGTACCGTGGCCTTGAATGGCATGTAGGTAAGCAAGGCGGGCAGGGTGGTGACTGTAAATAGCCAGGCTAGCGCAATGCCCATACCAACCATGTTGCCCAAATCCTGGAACGGAGGCACTTCGCTGGTGTTCAAGCTGAAAAAGCCAATGGCGACGGTTAGATTGGTGATCAGTGCGGGTTGGAATACCGATCGGGTGGCGTAGGCGATGGCTTCATGTTTGGCCACGCCAGCACGCAGTTTCTGAAACATCGTAACCAGCAAATGGATGCTGTCTGCTACCGCCAGGGTCAGGATGATAACCGGCGCCACGCCGGTCATCATCGATAGTCGAATGTCCAGCAACCCCGAAAGGCCAAGCGCTACCACAGTGGACAGCGAGATCACCGACAGTACGCCCAAGACGCCCCAGACAGAACGCAAAAACAGCCAGGCGATTACCAGAATTAGCCCGTACATAATGGGGAAGAGTACGTTGGCGTCGTACATCCCCGCCTCAACGGCGGAATGCCCCATCATGGTTTCCCCGGTCATGTACAGTTTTAGCCAAGGGGCTTCTTTGCGGACATCCGCAATCAGGCCGCGCACAAAATCGACGGCTTGATACTGCTCTGGCCCTGCGTCAGAGGGCAGGTTCATCATGATATTTACCGCCGTCACATGACCCTGTTCAGAGACCATACGGTTGAGGAGGTAAGGCTCGGAGAGCGCAAACGCCCGGATACGGGAGAGGTCGCTTTCAGTTAGTAACGTGGGATCAGGCACCAATGATTCGACGATCAGGTCGTCATTTAGTGCGTAGGTGTGTTGAAAATTAGTCAGCGAGTCGACACGCTTGGAATAGGGCGTCTGCCAAGCCCGCTCGGTGAGTTTATGGATCGCTGCCAAGGTTTTCGGGGTATAGACATTGCCATCATCCGGGGCCAGCGCAATCATAATATTGTCGCGCTTGCCGTAGATGGCTTCCATGGCCAGAAAAGCTCGGTACTGAGGATTCTTTTCGCTAAATAAAACGCGGTAATCGAGGGCGAAATTCTCTATCAGCGGCTTCAATCCCAGGGCGCTTCCCGCAACTAATGCCAGTGTGGCAACTAGTATCCACACGCGGTAACGCAAGACGGACTCGGTGAACTGATCAACAAAACCAGGCCTACTTGCCATACCTTGCTCCAAGGGTGAATTGCCGTATCATCTGCAATAACATCAAGTCAGTCGACTATAGATAGTATTAAACGGCTATTCAACATGAGCATACCCATTTCCCCGCCTGATCCCGCGCTGGTTTATTCGGTGTCCCGCCTCAATCGCGAAGTTCGACTTTTGCTCGAATCAGGGTTGTCGCTGATTTGGGTTGAGGGTGAAGTCTCCAATTTTTCTCGTCCCAGCTCCGGCCATTGGTATTTCAGTCTTAAGGATGATGCGGCTCAAGTACGCTGCGCGATGTTTCGCACTAAAAATTCGGCTTTGCCGTTTCAACCCCAGAATGGAATGAAAGTTCTGGCGCGGATACGGGCCACTCTCTACGAGCCGCGCGGCGATTATCAGTTGTTGGTGGAGTATATGGAGCCCGCCGGCGAGGGGGCATTGCGAGCCGCTTTTGAGCGGCTGAAGGCCAAATTGCAGGCGGAAGGCTTGTTTGCCGAAGCCAGCAAAAAGTCGTTACCTGTTTGGCCGCGCTGCGTGGGTGTGGTGACGTCACCGACGGGCGCCGCCATCCGTGACATTCTCCATGTACTGAATCGGCGTTTTCCGGCGATAAAAGTGATCATCTACCCGGTTCCGGTGCAGGGCGCCGATGCCGCTGCTAAGATCGTCCAGGCCGTTCGAGTGGCGGGTGAGCGTAAGGAATGCGACGTGCTGATTATCGCCCGAGGGGGTGGATCGTTAGAGGATATGGCCGCGTTCAACGAAGAAACCGTGGCGCGAGAAATCTATCGGTGCCCGTTGCCGACGGTGAGCGGTGTGGGTCACGAGATTGACTTTTCGATTGCTGACTTTGTTGCGGACTGCCGGGCGCCGACACCCTCTGCCGCCGCCGAATTGGTAGCACCGGATGCCAGCGCCGTGCAGACCCAGTTTAAACGCTTGCTGGCACGTATGGCGGCGAGCCAGGAGCAATCGCTGAAAGGTAGCCGCAAGCAATTAACAACGTTGGTGCACCGGCTGCAGCGTTGCCACCCAGAGCAACGTTTACGCAATCAAGCCCAGCGTCTGGACGAGCTTGATCGGCGTCTGGCAAGGGCCGCCAAGGCAGGTGTTAGTCGAGAGCGCCATAATTTATCGGCGTTGGCTTCTCGGTTGAACGTATTGACGCCTGTTCACCGGCTGAATTTGTTGCAACAGCGTTTACAGCGAGATGAAGAGCGGTTAGATGCGGCGGTGTTAATGCGTATTGATATGAATCGTCGCCGCTTGACGCTGGCCAGTCGAGGCCTAGCTACGGTCAGCCCTTTGGCGACGTTAGATCGGGGTTACGCGATTGCTCATCGATGCTCCGATGGGCAGATAATTAGACGGGCCAAAGAGGTTGAGAGGGGCGATGCTATCAATGTGCGGCTGGCCCAGGGCGAACTAATCTGTGAAGTCACTTTAGTGCAATGACCCGATACCGCCCACCGCAGCAAGCCAGCGCTCCCTACATTACGCCGGAAGGTGCGCAAGTATTACGCGATGAACTCCATGCGCTGTGGAAAGTGGAGAGACCGCTGGTGACAGCTGCTGTCCACGAGGCGGCTAAAAACGGTGATCGCTCGGAGAATGCGGATTATATCTACGGCAAGCGCCGACTCCGCGAAATCGACCGGCGGGTGCGTTATCTCAGCAAGCGCCTGGAAGAGTTGATTGTGGTTGATCGCCAGCCCGACAATGTCGAGTGCGTGTATTTTGGTGCCTGGGTGACGCTGGAGGATAGTGCCGGCGAGGTCGCGGATTACCGGTTAGTGGGTCCGGATGAATTGGATCCGCGCAAGGGCTACATGAGCATTGATTCGCCACTCGCCCGAGCGTTGATCGGCAAGTGCCGCGATACTTGCGTGCAAGTGACCATTGCCGGCAAAACACACGAGTACATTCTGACCGATATTCGGTATTCAACCTGATGAATACGTGCTTACTAGCTTCGCCGGTTACGCGGTGGCTTGCTGGCTGTTTTGCGCACGGGTTTTGTTGTCCCCTTGGCCGGCCGCTTAGTAGCTGGCTTGCCAGTCGCTTTGCGAACCGGTTTGGCCGCCGCTTTGGCGACTCGTCTTGCGGCGGGTTGATACGTCGCTTTACGGGTTGATTTGGTATTTGGCGAAGCGGCGCGTTTAACCACGGGTTTGCCGTCAGCAGGTTTTTTAGCCACGGCCTTTTTGACTTTCGGGGCTTCTTCCCCCAGCTCGTCAGATTTTGTGACTTTGACGCGCAGTTCGGTTGGCCCAGTGACATAAGGATTTTCTGGCGAGCGCAATTCCAGGCGCAAGGGTGTGCCTTCCATGCCCAGGGCTTTTTGAAAGCTGCGGGTCAGGTAGCGGCGGTAGGCATCGGGCAATCGAGTCGCTTGAGCGCCGTGAATCACCACCGTGGGTGGACATTTGCCCCCCTGGTGAGCATAGCGCAGTTTGATCCGCCGACCCTGCGCCAACGGCGGCGGGTAGGCGGCGACCGCTTGCTCTAGCAACCGTGTCAGCAGCGGCGTGGGCATTTGCAGAGTGGCAGAGGCATACGCGGTTTTGATCGAGGCGTACAAATCACCCACGCCCGTACCATGCAAGGCAGAGATAAAGTGGCCTCGGGCAAAATCAAGGAAAGGCAGCTTAAATTCCAGCTGATCTTTGACCCGGGTCCGCTGATCCGGGTCCAGGCCGTCCCATTTATTGATTGCCAGGACGATGGCTCGACCGTGTTCGATAACGGTGCCAATGATGCTGGCGTCCTGATCGCTGATGCCTTCTTGTGCATCCACCAAAATGACCACCACCTGCGCCGCATCAATGGCTTGCAGGGTTTTAATGACGCTGAATTTTTCGATGGTTTCTTTGACGCGCGCGCGGCGCCGTACGCCCGCCGTGTCGATTAACGTATAAGCTTGACCATCGCGTTCAAACGGTATCGAGACCGCATCACGCGTGGTGCCTGGCTGATCAGAAACCACCACACGCTCTTCGCCCAAAATGCGATTAACTAGGGTAGATTTGCCGACATTGGGGCGACCGACGATAGCGACATGGATGGAGCTGGCGACTTGTCCTGACGGTTCATCGTCAGGGGGCAGCAGATCGCAAACAGTCGCCATCATGCCGCTGATGCGGTCGCCATGAGTTGCGGAAATAAAAAATGGCTCGCCTAATCCCAGGGCGTAAAAATCCGAGCCCATCATGCCGGGCAGCAGACCTTCCGTTTTGTTAACCACCAAGTGAGCAGGCTTGCCACTGCGGCGGATTAGGTTCAACAGAAATAGATCGTTGGCGGTCAGGCCGCCCCGACCATCCACCATAAACAGGACACGATCCGCTTCTTCCAGGGCTTTGAGCGACTGACGTGCGGTCAGCGCGTCTAAACCTTCCTGGTGATCAGTGATGCCGCCCGTATCCACCACCAGGTAGGGGCGCGGCCCAACTTTCCCCCAACCAAACTGACGATCACGGGTTAAGCCGGGAAAGTTGGCCACCAAGGCGTCACGACTGCGAGTCAAAAAATTAAATAGTGTCGATTTGCCCACGTTGGGACGCCCCAGCAGGGCGATTACTGGCAGCATTTTTCTATCAACTTGGTGGTTAAGTTAAATCGATTTAATTCAGGGGTGATGTTCAGGGGGATGTCACCTTCAAGGCCACCAGCTCGCCGCTGCGACCAAGCGCGTATAGTCGATTTCCCACAGTCACCGGAGGCACAGCCATGCCCGCTCTGTCGACATAGTAACGGCCGGTTACCTGGCCCTTATCACGGGTCAACCAATGTAAGTAGCCCGCTGCATCACCTACTACGATGTGGTCTGCCTGGATTTCCGGTGCGGTCAATCCACGGCGCGCCAGCTTGTCGGATGTCCATAGGCTGGCGCCACTAAATCGATCTAAGGCGACCAGTCGAGATTGATCATCAACCACGTAAAGACCGTTGCCAGCCACAGTTAAGCCGGCGTAACTGGATAAGGGTTTAGACCAAACAATTTGGCCGGTGCGCAGCGAAATATGGGCTAACTTACCTTGATAGGCGACAACGTAAACGTCGTCCACCACCACTTTTGGGTCGCCATCAATATCGATTAACCGTTCTACTTCAGTTCGTCCAAGGGGGGCGGCTACCATTTGCTCCCAAAGCGGTTGACCATTTTTAATATCCAAAGCCACCAGACGGCCACTGTCCAGACCAACCAAAACGGTGTTTCCGGTGATGACGGGTGAGCCCGTTCCTGCCAGTGTCAACGCGGGAACAGAGCTTGAATAGGACCAGAGGCGTTTGCCGGTAGCCACTTCTAAGCCGTAGACGCGGCCATCGAGTGTTCGCGCAACGGCGATATCGTGCTCGACCTGCGGTACCGAGGTGATTTCGCCGGTTAACTGCACTCGCCACCGCCGTTTACCCGAAATGCTATCAAAGGCAATCAATTCGCCATCCAGCGTGCCCAGGAGTATCAATCCATTGCCGGCGCCGGGGCCGGCAATGAAGCGGTATTTAGTTTTGTTTTGCCACAGCAGCTTGCCATCTTCGGCCGCAAAGGCGGCGATCATGCCACGGGTATTGGCCACGAAGATTTGTCCGGTCGCGACGGATGGAACCAGTCGTAAGTACGGCGTTTTTTCCTTGGAACCCAGGTCATAGGACCAAATCTTGGTGATATTGAGGGGCGCTTCGATGGCCGGCAAAGGCATTGGCTTTAGGGTGGCATCGGAACCGCTGAACCAAGAGCAGCCGCTCAAGACGAGAAAACAGCACGTAATGAGCGCACGTTTCATTAGTTAGCCTCCAGAGATTCGCGTTTTAATTTTAGTAGAGCATCACCCGCACCCGCTGCCTCGGCATCTTCATAAGCCTGACGGGCCTCGTCCAGGCGGCCAGCCGCCATCAGTACATCACCTTTGGTGTGCTGATAAAGGGTGGTGAAGCTTTCTTCGGGCACCGAATCGAGTAAGGCCAACGCCGCTTCTGTTTGGTTATTAGACAGTTCGAGTTGAGCTAGACGTAGCCGAGCGATAGCAGCGAGCTGTGGCAGCGGAGCATTGGCCTCGGCCCAGTTTAACTGGGTTTTGGCGGCTTCGGCGGCGCCATCGACTACCGACTGATGACCCAGCTGCAAAGCCGCTAACGTGGCGTACGGAGAGCCGGGATGCGCCTGCTTGAGATTTTCGCCGGCTTGCTGCATACCGGCTTTATCGCCTTTGGCGCGCATTTCCTGAAAGCTCTGATACGCAGCAGACGCTTGTTCGGCCAGATCGAGCTGATGGCTTTGATAAGCCCGCCATGAACCCAGCAAGACCAAGCCGATGACGACGCCGCTGATCAAATACGTACCGTAGCGTCGCCACAGATCAACCAATTGGCGGACTTCTTCGTTTTCTTCAATGAGTGACACGTTGGGCTCTCCTTGTATTTATTGGTCAGACTGGGCGTGATTGACAATTATGCCCGGTTTCTGCGGCAATCACCGCAGCCACTTTCTCGCTGAGCTGTGCTAACGTAACCGAGAGTTGCGGCCGTTCACTGCGCAAATATTTAAGTTGGACCTGGCCGGCATTGATTTCGTCCTCGCCAATCAGCAGCGCGATCCAGGCGTTAAGTCGATCAGCTCGCCGCAGCTGAGTTTTTATGCTGCCACCGCCGACATTGAGCACGACCCGCCAGGCCGAATTAATCGTTCGTAATTGCTCTGCCAATTGCATAGCCAGGTTTTCTGCGGCGTCGCCAATAGCCACTAGATAAACGTGAGGGGCGATTTCTGGGACAGATTGATTTGCCAGCTCAATCAAAGCAATCAAGCGCTCCAGGCCGATAGCGAAGCCTACCGCCGACGTGGGTTTGCCGCCCAACTGTTCAACCAATCCATCGTAGCGCCCACCCGCGCAGACTGCGTTTTGCGACCCCAAGCGCTCGGTGACCCACTCGTAAACCGTCCGGCCATAATAATCTAACCCGCGCACCAGGCGGGGGTTGATGGTGTACGGCACACTCGCTGCATCAAGCAGCCGGGTCAACCGGGTAAAATGCTGGCGCGAATCGTCATCAAGATGATTGGTTAACAGCGGTGCCTTGGCGATGAGTTCGGCCATGGCCGGGTTTTTACTATCCAGTATGCGCATGGGATTGGTGTGCAGCCGTCGCTGGCTGTCCTCATCCAGCGATTCCAGATGACCGGAGAAGTACTCTACCAGTAGCGTTCGATAGTGGGCTCGACAGGCGGACGTACCGAGGCTGTTTATTTGTAAATGAACGCTGTCGTCGATACCCAGTTTCTGGAAGATCCGCCGACTCATTAAAATCAGTTCGGCATCCACGTCAGGGCCTTCCATGCCGAAGGCTTCCACCCCGATTTGCTGAAATTGGCGATAGCGCCCTTTTTGCGGACGTTCGTGCCGAAACATCGGGCCGGTGTACCAAAGTCGTTGCTGCTGATTGAAGAGCAAACCGTGCTCTAACCCTGCTCTGACACAGCCTGCAGTGCCTTCGGGTCGCAGGCTTAGGCTATCGCCGTTGCGATCTTCAAAGGTATACATCTCTTTTTCGACGATGTCGGTAACGGTACCAATGGAGCGGTGAAACAGCTCGGTTGATTCAACTATCGGCAGACGAATTTCAGCATAGCCATAGGCCGCCATGACTTGGCCGATGGTCGCCTCTACCCACCGCCAGCGTGGTGTCTGCTCCGGAAGGATGTCATTCATCCCCCGAACAGCTTGAATTCCCTTGGCCACGTCAAATTCCTGTTAGCGGTAACTGTCTGATAGGCACATCACTGACCCTGCACGGTGAATCGGGCCAGGTTATTCGATTTGGTATAAGATTTTGCGGAGAAAGGGACGCCGTTAACCCGCACTTCTACGCCCGGAGCGTTACCAAAAAATACTTTTACGGGGGGTACGCCGTTAACCGTTTTACGCTGACCTTCGCGTAGTAAGCCGTTGATTAATATTCGGCCATTCTTATCCAGTACTTGTACCCAAGAATCAGCGACAAGAGTCAAGTCAAGGCGAATCTCGCCCGGTTGGGCGGCGTTGTCGCTGGGTACACTCGGTGCCGCAGAATTCATCGGACTGTTCATTTCGATAAGCGATGAAGCCGCCGGAACGATGGGTACAGTCGGTGAGACTGACGGGCTGGCTGTGTCGCCGGTTTGATTGTTTGGCAGCAACGCCTGTTCTGTCGTCTGATCGGGGAACATCTGCGTTTCGTTAGCAACAACTTGTTCATCATTAACCGGCGCAGCATCCTGGCGAAACAACCAGACAGCAGTGACAACCAGTACTAAGATGAATGCGCTGGCGGCAGCGGCCGTGCTGCCCCACAGGACATGGCTTTGGTCTTGTCGGTGCTCTTTAGAAATCCGATGTTTTGGAACAAACGTAGGTTGAGTTTTTGGCTGCAATCGTTCGTAATCCGCCATGATCTCTGCAACAGGCAGCTCCAGGAGGTCGGCATAGATGCGCAGATAGCCTTTGCTAAAGGTGCCGCCAGGCAGTTTGGACAGATTGTTGGTTTCCAGGGCTTCGATGATTTCGGGACGGAGGCGAAGACGGCTGGCAACCTCAGCAACGGTGTAATTATGGGCCTCTCGGGCCTGTATGAGACGACTACCTGACGTGACGGAGGTAGACGATTGTGCTGCTTCATTAGTTGTGTGATTTTCCATAAATCAGCGCTCTGAACCGGCTTCTGCCGCTTGGGGTGAGTTCGGAAACATGGTTATTAATTGCTGGCGATATTGCGCCGCATTTTGGCGATTACCCAAGACGCGTTCTGCGCGCAGACCAATTAACAAGCTGTCTGGGGTAGGTCGACTTGCGCTGTGATAGCGCTCAAGATATAGAATAGTCTGTTGATATTGCTTATATTTGTATACTTGGTTAATCAGTACCCACAAGGCGGGGCCAAAGTTTGGCTTGAACTCTAACGCCTTGCGCAGATACCGCATACCTTTTGCCGTGTCGCCTCGTTTGATTGCGCAGATACCTGCATTGGTATGGGCGTATTCCGGAGCGGTGTAATTTGGGTTGGCGATTGCTTTGAGAAATTGCTGCTCAGCCTGGTCAAACTGACCCTTTTCGCAAAGATACAACCCATAATTATTAAATAAATCGGAGCGAGTAGGGTCTAAATCCAGGGCTTTCTGCCAATTCTCATCCGCCAGCTTGGGCTGCCCAAGGCGAGCGTATAACTCGGCAAAACCTACGTAAACCTCTGGTAAATCAGGGTTTGCTGCCTTGGCTTTGTTGAGCTTATCCATCGCCAAGTCATGGCGGCCGGACTCAGCATAACTTTTACCCAAGGTTGCATTGTAACGAGCGCTATCCTCTGCATTGATATTCTGGTTACCACCTTCGCTGACACAAGCCGCGAGTAGAGCCGCAGCCAGCATGGGGCCGATAAACCAGATGATCGATCTCTTCATGGTTGCATCGCCTCGTTGATTTCTTGACGACGAAGGGTTCGCCTGTCCTGGACGCGCCCAGCCAATTGACCGCACGCAGCATCGATATCGTCGCCTCGGGTCCGCCGAGTCGTCGTCCGCACGTTCATCTGATGCAGAACGTTTTGAAAACTGGCGATTCGCTTGGCCGGCGAGCGTCGATATTTATTGCCCGGAAAGGGATTAAAAGGGATTAAATTTACTTTTGCCGGGATGTCTTTTAGTAAACGCCCCAGGGCTTTGGCCTGTTGATCAGAGTCGTTAACTCCGTCGAGCATGACGTACTCAAAGGTAATGCTCACGGAGCGCTCGCGACTGTCGACATAACGACGACAAGCGGCCAGCAACTCCGCAATCGGGTATTTACGATTGATAGGCACCAGCTGGTCACGTAAAGCGTCATCCGGCGCGTGCAAAGAAATAGCCAGGGCGATATCACAACGGTCAGCCAGTTTATCGAGGGCCGGCACCACGCCAGACGTGCTCACCGTCACCCGGCGCTTGGATAAGCCGTAGGCCAGATCATCCAGCATGATATTAATGGCCGGTATCACGTTAGCAAGATTGAGTAACGGCTCGCCCATGCCCATAAAGACCACGTTGGTGATAACTCGATTATCACTTCCCTCGACTTTCAGCGCCCGCGTGGCATGCCAAAGCTGGCCGATAATTTCTGCTGTTGTGAGATTGCGATTGAATCCCTGCTGCGCGGTGGCGCAAAAGCTGCAATCCAGCGCGCAGCCCACTTGTGATGATACGCACAGGGTGCCACGCTCGTTTTCTGGGATGAACACGGTCTCTATGCAGTTTCCACCGTCAACCTGCATCAGCCACTTGCGAGTGCCGTCCGCCGCCGTAGTATCCAGTACCACCGGGGGCGGTCGAATTTCCGCCACCTTTGACAAAGTCGACTGGGTTGATTTGGCCAGATTGCTCATAGCAGAGAAATCGTCAACTCCGCGCTGATGTATCCACTGCAAGATCTGTTGAACCCGAAAGGGTTTTTCACCTAATTTAGTAAAAAATTGGGCGAGACCCTCCGGATCTAGATCTAGAAGGTTAATCTTGGCGCTGGTTGTATCCATAGCGGTCGGCTCAATCAATGGATGAACCCATTATTTCGGGTTCAATGGGTCAAAAATCAACCCCGTGGGCAGACTTCTAATCCACTGAAGTAAAACTGAATCTCTTGCGCTGCGGTGTCGGCAGCATCCGATCCGTGGACCACGTTGGCGTCGATAGAGGCGGCAAAGTCCCGACGGATCGTGCCAGGAGCTGCTTCCTTGGGATTGGTGGCGCCCATCAGCTCGCGGTTACGGGTTATGGCGTTTTCGCCTTCCAAAGCTTGAATCATCACCGGGCCTGAAATCATAAACTCGACCAAATCTTTGAAAAATGGCCGCTCTTTGTGTACGGCGTAGAAGGCTTCCGCTTGCGCACGACTCAGATGCATCATTTTTGCGGCGACAATGCGTAAGCCGGCCTTCTCGAAGCGGCCATAAATTTCGCCGATGATATTTTTTGCAACGCCATCTGGTTTGATGATGGACAGAGTACGCTCGATGGCCATTTAGAATATCCTTTGGAATTGTAAACTTAAAAATTATTTTTTAAAAAACTCGGCATTACTCTTGCAGAAGCTGGAGTATTTCTTCCAGTTCAGCGCGAATTTCACGGATGGTTGACAACTTAACATCCCGGTCATCGTTAGGGGTTTCTGGCGTAGTCAAGCGTTGCCGTGCTCCACTAACGGTAAAACCCTCATCGTAAATCAGACGACGAATCTGACGTGCAATGACGACATCTTTATGCTGGTAATACCGTCGGTTACCGCGCCGTTTAGTTGGCTTTAATCGGGGGAATTCCTGTTCCCAGTAGCGCAATATGTGCGGTTTGACATCGCATAAGCGGCTGACTTCACCGATGGTGAAATAGCGTCTACTGGGAATCGGCGGTAATTCAGTCTTATCGCTTGGCCCCAGCACGGCCCTCTACCTTCGACTTTAACTTTTGGCCCGCTTTAAAAGTGACCACCCGTCGAGCCGTAATCGGGATTTCTTCGCCAGTTTTTGGGTTCCGACCGGGGCGCTGGTTCTTTTTTCTCAGGTCGAAGTTACCAAATCCGGAGAGTTTGACGGTATCCCCATCTTCTAAAGATTTCCGAAGGGTTTCGAAAAACAAATCGACCAAATCTTTAGCTTCACGTTTATTCAGACCCAGCTCAGAAAACAAACGGTCTGCAATTTCTGCTTTTGTTAATGCCATAGTGTTACTCCCTGATCCTTACCCCAATAGTGGTTTTTAATGTTTCTACAACGCTGGATATGGCGGAATTAATTTCTTCATCCGCCAGAGTGCGTGATTCATGCTGAAAAATCAAGCCGAAAGCGACACTTTTTGAACCGTTCGCTACGCCTTGGCCACGATAAACGTCAAAGGTTAATACGTCGGCAAGCAGGCTGCCTGCGGCTTGATAAATGCGGCTTAGAATTTCTCCTACGGCTAGATTTTCCGGAGCGATAACCGCAAGATCTCGGCGCACCGAGGGAAATTTTGAGACGTTCCGAAACGCCGGCAATCTAGTTTCACCAAATATCGCCATGTCCAGCTGGAACAACACGGGTGTTTTCGATAAATCCAGACGGGTAACCAGTTGGGGATGTAAACACCCCAACCAGCCAACGGTCTGGTCATTGCGCAGTATTCGTGCGCACTGCCCTGGGTGAAAGCCGGCGTGCTCTGCTGCTTCGTAACGAAAGCTAGCCGCATCCAAAATCAGGCCTGTCAGCGCTTCGATATCGGCCTTAACATCAAAAAAATCAACGGTTTTTGCGGCGGCACCCCATTGCTCGGGATACCTGTCACCGTAAGCCAGCCCGCCGATGGCCTTGCTTTGCAGAACGGCCTTGCCTTGCCGACCGAAGATTAGTCCCGTCTCAAAAAGGCGGACTCGCCCCTGCTGGCGCCGCACATTATGCATTAATGTTTGCAATAATCCAGGCCATAAATTGATTCGCATTTGCGAAAGTTCGCGGGACAGTGGGTTAGTTAGGTCGATGGGTAGCTCGTCACTGACAAAGTGGGTTTGCAGTTGCGGGTCGACAAAACTATAGGTGATGACTTCCTGATAGCCGCGCTGGATTAGCGTGGCCTGCAAGCGGCGCTCAGGCAACTGATGTTCTGGTGCTTTGGCCAACAGTAAATGCCCGGTTGTTAATCTTGCTTCGAGATTTTCGTAACCGTAGAGGCGGGCGACTTCTTCGATTAAATCTTCTTCGATGGCGAGATCATAACGATGACTGGGTGGGCTGACTTGCCACGCCTCAGCCAGCGGCGTTAATTTCATGCCCAACGAAGTCAGCATGTCTTCGACACGATCTGCGGGTACAGTGAAACCTAGCAATTTTTCGATGCGGGCCAGGCGCAGTAAGATCGGCTCACCGTGTGATGGGGCAGGGTGGCCCGCCTGAGTCACTGGGCCGGCGGAACCACCGGCAATTTCGAGCAGCAACGAGGTCGCTCTATCCAAAGCCCGGCGTTGCAGTTGAGGATCTACCCCGCGCTCAAATCGATGAGCGGCATCGCTGGACAGGCCATACTTCCGTGCGCGGCCGCTAATCGCTGTCGGCACAAACAGGGCGCTTTCTAAAAAAATCTCGGTGGTTTGATCAGTGACGGCGCTTTCGCTGCCGCCCATGATGCCGGCCATGGCCACGGGGCCGCGTGAGTCGGTGATCAGCAAAGTGTCTGGACGCAGTTCGACGTTTTGGCCGTTGAGTAAAGTCAGGCGTTCCGCCGGCTGGGCGCGACGAACCTGTATATCGCCATGCAGGCGCGCCTTGTCGAAGGCATGCAGAGGTTGGCCCAGTTCAAGCATCACGTAGTTGGTGACATCGACGACGGGCCCGAGACTGCGGATGTCACTGCGCCGCAACCGCTCTTGCAGCCATAGGGGGCTGCGCGCCTGCGGGTTTAAGCCCTGGATAACTCGGCCAACGTAGTGTGCACAATCGGCGAGTGATTCCAGTTTGACGGCGGGTGTGGCGATGGCTGTTTCTGCAATAGTAACGGTGGCTTTGTCCAGCAGCACCATGCTGGTTAGGGCGGCGACTTCTCGGGCCAAGCCCAGCACAGACAGGCAGTCACCACGATTGGGCGTGATGCTTAGCTCGATGGCGTGGTCATCGAGAATTAACCATTCGCGCAAATCTTGTCCGGGCGTGGCTTGCGGGTCTAATTCCCAGAGTCCTTGGGATTCTTCCGCCAGGCCGAGTTCTTTGGCAGAACAGAGCATGCCTTGAGATTCCACGCCGCGCAGCTTGGCTGGGTTGATAGTGGTTCCACCGGGCAGTATGGCGCCTACTCTGGCCAGCGGCACATAGATGCCGGCGCGGACATTGGCGGCACCGCAGACAATTTGTAAAGACCCGTGTTGCCCTGCATCCACCCGGCAAATCCGCAAACGATCTGCTTGAGGATGAGGCTCCACCGTATCGACACGAGCGACACAAACACCAGAAAAACTCGGCGCGACGGCTTCGATGGCTTCTACTTCCAGGCCGGCCTGAGTAAGCAAATGCACCAGGGCCGTGGTGTCCAGAGCGGGGTTTACCCATTCGCGTAGCCAATGTTCGCTGAGTTTCATTGAGTTATCTGCCTGCTAATTGAACTGGCGTAAAAAACGCAGGTCGTTGTCGAAGAACAGCCGCAAATCATTGACTCCGTAACGTAGCATCGCCAAGCGCTCGATACCCACGCCAAAGGCAAAGCCGGTGTAACGTTCGCTATCAATGCCCACATTACGCAGTACGTGTGGATGCACCATGCCGCAACCTAATATCTCCAGCCAGCCGGTGTGCTTGCATACCCGGCAGCCTTTGCCGCTGCACATGACGCATTGCATATCCGCCTCGGCGGAGGGCTCCGTAAATGGAAAAAACGAAGGGCGAAAGCGGATTTGCAAGTCGCGCTCAAAAAACGCTGATAGAAACGCTTTTAATGTGCCGTATAAATCGGTCAGGCTGACGCCTTCGTCTACTAACAAACCTTCGACCTGGTGGAACATGGGGGTGTGCGTCAGATCCGAATCGCAACGGTAAACCCGGCCGATGGTAATCAGGCGGATGGGCGGTTTTGTGTGCTCCATGGCGCGGATTTGTACAGGTGAGGTGTGTGTACGCAGCAGCTGTGATTCGCCCACGTAAAATGTGTCGTGCATGGCGCGCGCCGGGTGGTGTTCGGGGATGTTGAGTGCGGTGAAGTTGTAGTAATCGCTTTCGATTTCTGGACCTTCTGCCAGCTGGTAACCGGCGGCGGTGAAAATTTCCTCGATTCGTTCAATGGCGCGACGGATGGGATGTCGACCGCCGGCCGTTTGGCCGCGGCCAGGCAGGGTAACATCAAGCTTTTCGGAGGCTAATTGTTGTTCCAGCGCACGCGCATCCAGGGCATCGCGAGCCTGGTCTAAAGCCGATGTCAGGGCGGTTTTCGTCTGATTAATCAGCTCGCCGGCCTGGCGTCTGGCGTCTGGATCCATGCTGCCCAGACTTTTCAGTTGTTCAGTGAGTTGACCTTTTTTGCCGAGGTAGTGGACGCGTATGGCATCAAGCGTCGCTCTGTCGGGCGCAGCACCGATGGCCGAACGGGCGGCTGCTAGTAGAGCCTCCAAATCCGTATCTAACACAGACTTCTCCACTCTGGACGAGATAAAACAGGGACGAGAAAAGGGGAAAGCAGACTAATGCCTTTCCCCCTTTGGGTCCAACGGCCTAACCGACAGGCTTAGTTGGCTTGTGCGTTGATGGCCGTTTTTGCGTGTTCGGCCAGGTTTGCAAAGCCGGCCAAGTCACCAACGGCCATATCGGCCAGTACCTTACGGTCGATCTCGATGCCGCTAAGCTTTAGCCCAAACATCAAGCGACTGTAAGATAAACCGGAGAGCCGAGCAGCGGCGTTGATACGGGTAATCCACAGCGCTCGGAACTCACGCTTACGCTGACGGCGGTCACGATAGGCATATTGTCCTGCCTTGATGACGGCTTGTTTGGCGGTGCGATAAGTGCGGCTTCGGGCACCGTAGTAACCCTTGGCTTTGTCTAAAACCTTTTTATGGCGCGCCCGTGCGGTGACGCCACGTTTAACTCTTGACATGGTTGATTATCCTCGAACGTTAGCTGTATGGGAGCAGTTTACGCACTTCTGCGCAATCTACGGCCGCTACCATTCCGCCCGCCCGCATACGGCGCAGCCGTTTCGGAGACTTTTTGGTCAGGATGTGATTGTGATAAGCGCCGTTGCGCTTAAACCCGCCGCCGCCAGTGCGCGTAAAGCGCTTGGCCGCAGCGCGGTTGGTCTTTAATTTAGGCATTTGCTACTCCGCTATTGGTTGTTGCCTTAGTGCCAAGCTTGAATTAGCTGGCTGACTTTCCTTTTTTGGGGCCAAGGACCATGATCATTTGCTTGCCTTCAAATTTTGGCATTTGTTCAACCACACCGTATTCCGCCAAATCGGCTTCTATACGTTTCAGGAGATCCTGACCCAGTTCTTGGTGTTGCATTTCGCGCCCGCGATACCGGAGTGTGATTTTGGCCTTATCCCCGTCGGTTAGGAACCTAATCAGGTTGCGTAGTTTTACCTGGTAGTCCCCTTCTTCTGTGCCCGGTCGAAACTTGATTTCCTTAATCTGAATCTGTTTCTGCTTCTTTTTTGCCACCTGCAGGGACTTGTTTCGCTCGAACAGGTACTTGCCAAAGTCCATTACTCGGCAGACCGGGGGCTCCGCATTGGGGGAAACTTCCACCAGATCAAGTTCGAAATCGGAAGCGTACCGAATAGCCTCAAGACGCGCCATTAAGCCGACTTGAGAGCCGTCCGGACCGATGACACGAACTCGCGGTGAGGTAATTTCCTCATTACGACGTGCCTGTTTTTCCTTTTCCTGAGCGATACCTTAACCCTCCAGACTGAAGTGGCCGCGTTTGGCTACTTCAATAGACAATAAAGAAGACACGTCGGCGACGGAGTGAGAGCCTAAATCTTTGCCCTCTCTTGTCCGTACAGCAACGGTCCCGGTTTCCACTTCTCGATCCCCTACGACCAGCATGTAGGGTACTCGCTGCAGTGTGTGCTCGCGGATTTTAAAGCCGATCTTCTCGTTTCTCAAGTCGGATTCTACTCGAAACCGTTGATTCGACGAATGGTCAGCCAGAGTTTTTACTACTTTTCCCGCATATTCGGCATGTCGATCGGCGATGTTTATCACTACAGCCTGGACGGGCGCGAGCCAGACGGGTAGTGATCCTGCGTAGTGTTCAAGCAGGATGCCGGTGAAGCGCTCCAGCGAGCCAAGGATGGCGCGATGCAGCATGATCGGTGTTTTTCGAGTGTTGTCTTCTGCTATGTATCCGGCACCTAGGCGCTCGGGCATCGACGCATCCAGCTGGATGGTGCCCAGCTGCCAGACGCGGCCCAGGCAATCCTTAAGGGAAAATTCGATCTTCGGGCCGTAAAATGCGCCTTCGCCGACTTGCAGGCGATACTCCAGGCCCTTGGATTTTAGAGCCTCGGCCAGGGCCGATTCGGCGTGATCCCATAGCTCGTCAGAACCCACGCGCTGGGCAGGGCGGGTGGACAAAGCGATGGAGACGTCTTTGAAGCCAAAATCGCCGTAAACCTCAAAAACCAGGTCGATGAATGCCGATACTTCGGATTGAATCTGGGTTTCGGTACAGAAAATGTGGGCGTCGTCCTGGACGAAGTTGCGCACCCGCATCAGCCCGTGCAGGGTGCCGGAGGGCTCGTTGCGGTGACAGGAGCCGAACTCTGCCATACGCAGTGGCAAATCCCGATAGCTGCGCAAGCCATGATTAAAAATCTGAATATGGCAGGGGCAGTTCATCGGCTTGATGGCGTATTCGCGATTTTCGGAGCCGGTCGTGAACATGCCGTCTTTGAACTTCTCCCAGTGGCCGGAGCGCTCCCAGAGACTGCGATCAACGATCTGCGGGGTATGTACTTCCTGGTAACTATGTTGGCGTAGCCGTTGGCGAATGTAGTCTTGGATCAGGGTGTAGATGCGCCAGCCCTTGTCGTGCCAAAACACCATGCCGGGCGCTTCATCCTGGACATGAAACAAATCCTGCATTTTTCCGATGCGCCGATGGTCGCGCTTCTCCGCTTCTTCTAAGCGAGTGACGTAGGCATCCAGGGATTTTTTATCTGGCCAGCAGGTGCCGTAGACGCGCTGCAGCATTTTATTGCGATTATCGGCTCGCCAGTAGGCGCCGGCCAGTTTGGTTAACTTGAAGGCGCGCAGAAAGCGGATGTTGGGGACGTGCGGCCCCCGGCACATGTCGATATATTCCTGGTGAATATATAAGGCGACGTGCTCTGTCTCCGGGATATCGTTGAGGATTTCGATCTTGTAGCGCTCGCCTCGCTCTTCGAAGACTCGGATCGCCTCATTGCGCGGCACCGATTTGCGGACGACTTCGTAGTCGTGGGCAGCCAGCTCGTGCATGCGCTGTTCGATGCGCGCGAGATCGTCAGGGGTGAAAGAGCGCTCGTAGTCGATGTCGTAGTAGAAGCCGTCTTCGATTACCGGGCCGATGGCCATTTTGGCTTCTGGGTAGAGTTGCTTGACCGCTTGTCCCAGCAGGTGAGCGCAGGAGTGGCGAACCACGTCCACGCCGGCGGGATCTTTTTCGGTGATGATTTCTATCCGAGCATCCTGGCTGACGACGACGCACAGATCGACTTCTTTGCCGTCAATACGACCGGCCACGGCCGCTTTGGCCAGCCCAGGACCGATGTCAGCGGCGATACGCGCCACGGAAACGGGGTCGTCGTAATGCTTTTGTTTGCCGTCAGGAAGGGTAATTACAGGCATAAACCAAATCTTTAACCAGTGGTGACCAGTACGAGAGGCCACGTGCGGATGCTTAAAAAATCAAGCACCGTCAAGCAATGCTTAATCAACCAAAAGAATCTGGTAGGCGCGATTGGACTCGAACCAACGACCCCCACCATGTCAAGGTGGTGCTCTAACCAGCTGAGCTACGCGCCTGCAGAGGTCGCAAACAATACAGAAATCATCGGCTCAAGGCAAGCGCCAGAAATCGTCGCGTTAGCGCCACTTCGCTGGGCGCACCTCAATTTGCGTGCCGCCATTACTGACCCAGGCGATGCCATCCTGGATGCTGACTTGCAAATCCATGCCGCGGTTGATCAGCGTCGTTAGTGCGTCGGTTGTTTTCGACGATAGGTGGAGCACGCTGAGGTTATCGAACCGAGTCAGATTGTTGCGGATTTTCTCCCACCAGATCGGCGGTGCACGATCGCCGTACGTAACAACGGTCACTTGTTTTGACCGGTTGCAGCCTTTGCGGATGCGCGATTCGTCCGGCATGCCCAGCTCGATCCAGTGCAGAACGTCGCCGGTTAAATCTCTGCGCCAGATATCCGGCTCGTCGTCACTGCTGAGCCCTCGGGTAAATTGCATATCTTCGTTGGCGAAGAGCGCAAAGGCGACAATCCGGACGATTAATCGCTCTTCGGTCTCCGAGGGATGGCAGGCGAGGGTGAGGCTGTGATCGGCATAATATTCGCGATCCATGTCGGCGATATTGAGCTTAACCTTATAGATGGTAGATTTCGCAGCCATGTTTAGTGCCCTAACCTGCGCGCCTTGAAGCGACGCCCCTTAATGCCTGCTTCGGTGATGCGACGTAGTGCTGCTGTCGCCACGTCGCGATTAACCGCTACGTAGGTGTGGACGTCAAAGATATCGATTTTGCCGACTTGATCGCCGGGAATGCCGTCTTCGCCCGTCAAGGCGCCGAGGATGTCGCCCGGTCGCAGCTTGTCTTTACGCCCGCCAGCAATCTGCAAGGTTACGCGGGCCGGCGTCGGAATTTGCTGCTGAGAATCGATAGTCGGCAGATCCTTCCAGTTCAGCTTGATCTTCTGATAGTCCTCGATGGCATTGGCGCGGTGTACCTCGGCCGGTGCGCACAGGCTGAGCGCCAAACCCACCTGGCCGGCTCGCCCGGTGCGGCCGATGCGATGAATATGCACTTCGGGGTCAAACGCTAGCTCGACATTAATCACAGCCGCGAGATCTTTGATATCCAGCCCGCGCGCCGCGACGTCGGTGGCGACTAACAGTGGGCAGCTCTGGTTGGAGAATTGCACCAGCACCTGATCACGGTCGCGCTGCTCCAGGTCGCCGTGCAGAGCCGCCACATGAAAGCCGTGTGTTCGCAGTGCCTGGGCAACATCATCGCAATACTGTTTGGTGTTGCAGAACATCACTGCAGTGGCCGGTTTGTAGTGGCGCAGCAAGGCATTTAGCGCCTGCGGCCGGGCTTTACTGTCGACTTCAAAGAAAGTCTGCTCGATCTGCGTATCGGCGTGCAGCGAATCGACGGTGATCGCCACCGGGTTCTGCTGAAAGCTGGCGCTGAGACTGCGCACCTCATCCGAATAAGTCGCCGAGAACAGCAGAGTTTGTCGTTGCTTTGGTATAAAACCGGTGATCTCGATCATGCTGTCGTGAAAACCCATGTCGAGCATGCGGTCGGCCTCATCAAGCACCAGCGTCTTTAGGTCAGTCAAATTTAACGAGCCGTTGTCGAGATGTTTGAGTATGCGTCCGGGTGTGCCGACGACAACGTGCGCGCCGAACTCCAGCGAGCTTAGCTGCGGACCCATCGCCGTGCCACCGCATAGCGTCAGGATTTTGATATTGCTCAGAGTTCGAGCTAATCGTCGCAGCTCTTTGGTGACCTGATCGGCCAGCTCGCGGGTTGGGCACAGAATTAACGCTTGTGTCGCCAGATTGCGCACATCCAACTGACTTAGCAGACCGATGCCGAAAGCGGCGGTCTTGCCGCTGCCTGTTTTGGCCTGGGCGATGACGTCGCGGCCAGTCAGTACCGAAGGCAGGCTTTCGGCCTGGATCGGCGTCATGGTTTGATAACCGAGCTCGGTCAGATTGGCAAGCATGGCGGCCGATAAGGGCAACGTGGAAAAGGCAGCAACACCAGTAGTCATAAGCCAAAAACCTGAGCGAAACGGGGGGGTATAGTAGCACTGTTGGTTGGTGTTTGAGCTAGGTGAATAGCCCCCGCTTTTGTAGACACTTACGAGTCCGTCAATGTGTGCCGCCTTTCAAACTCTACCGGAGAGACTCCTTGGTTGCTACCGTGTCGTCGGATCGGGTTATAGAACATCTCGATGTAATCGAAGATATCGGCTCTGGCGTGTTCGCGAGTTAAATAGATTTTTCGTTTGACGCGCTCGCGTTTGAGTAATTGAAAAAAGCTTTCGGCCACCGCGTTGTCGTGACAATTGCCGCGTCGACTCATGCGGCATACCCTGTCATGCGCTTTGAGAAACGATTGCCAATCGCTGCCGGTGAATTGACTGCCTTGATCGGAAGGAATCATCACACCCGCTTTGGGTTGGCGTCGCCACACGGCCATCAACAAGGCATTCATTACTAAATCACTGCTCATTTGCGAATGCATCGACCAGCCCACAATCTGGCGAGAGAATAAATCCAAGACCACCGCTAAATACAGCCAGCCTTCGTACGTACGGATATACGTAATATCGGTGACCCAGTGCGTGTTCGGCGCTACCGCATAAAACTGCCGGTTTAAAGCATTGGGGGCAATGACGCTGACCGAATCGGCATAGGCCCGGGGTCGTGCTTTGCGATAGCCGTACACCGTGCCACGGCTTAACCAGGCGTGTTTGATCAATCCTGTCAGACGTTGATCTTCTTTCGCTCGTGCACTCATGGGTTGCTTTAACCAAGCGTAGTAACCGCGGATAGGCACCCGCAATACTTTGGCCATTGTCCGTAGTCGAAATTCCTTGGCATGTTCTTGCATAAACCCGTACTTCACTCGGACAGCTTGGCAAAGTACGTTGCGGCCTTTTTTAGGATGTCGCGCTCCTCGGTGACGCGTTTAAGCTCAGAACGTAAACGGCGGACTTCGAGGGTATCGGCCGTCGCATTCATCGCCGCGGAGGGACTGAACTGCTTCATCCACTCGTACAAACTGTGTTTGTTAATCCCCAAACGACGTGCCGCTTCGGCAATCGATAATTGATGCTCGGTGACGTGCCGAACCGCCTCTTGCTTGAACTCATCGGTGTAGCGTTTGTTGCTCATGAAACCTCCATACTAATTAAGAAAAGTATGGACTCCAAAACGTCTACGATACTAGGGGCTATTCAAACAACGCCACGCTAACCCCC
>k87-1509718_pt1 | contig 27931 bp, 37 predicted proteins | sample MGYA00084030_6733316 | MGnify analysis MGYA00084030 | reverse complement strand
CTTCTTACCTAGACACATTGAGGATGGTGCTTTCCATAGCGCCCCCCGCCTGCCGTACCATTTCCTGGCGCAACCGTTCGACCACATCCTGCTGGCCCACAAGTCGGGGGAGCTTTTCGTGGTAGCCATCCAGTGAGGTTGGCAGTCGGTTCGGGAACACCTGCGCTAACCATAGGACAAGCTGCGGGTGGATCAGGGGTACAACAGGCAGGAGGAGGGTGGGTTGGTTGTTCATTGGGGAACCTTCGGATTGTCGGAAGGACAATATGGGCCAAGTCCGAAGGTCACAGTTGGGGGTGGCCCTTTAGCTCATTGATCCGCATTTCGGCGTAGCGCCGCGCCTTCTCAAGGTCGACGATCTCGGACTGCACAAGGTCCATCCCGTCATACTGCTTGAGGCCCGCGCGGCAGGCGTACTTGACGATGTTGCCCGCGGCGAACCCCAGCTTGTTCTTCATGATGAACTCGACCGGCTCTATGACAAAGCCAGCGTAGTGCTTAGGGCGGTTGACGGGGTCGATGACCCCTCCGACCCGCGAGTGGACAGGTTCCTTGTTTGGCATCAGAGCCGCCCCATTACCATCAAACTTGTACATCGGGAGGCTCCCACAGGTTTGGGGTGCTGGTTTTGAAGTCGTAATCTTCGTAGCGGAGTATCCGGGCGAGGCGGCACTGGATGAGGGCGTCTTCCGGGTCAAGTCCTTTGTCTGCGAAGGCGGATAGAACCGAGGCCCAGAGGTCTGTTTCATTGATCAATCCTTCCAATAGTTTGTCTGCTGTCTTTGGGCCACAGCCCTTGAGGCCGGGATATCCATCGGTCTGGTCACCAACGAGAACCTGAGTGAAGAACTTGCGGTCGCCCTGCACCTTGTCGATCAGGCGGGGGGCCGTGTCCTTGGCGGGGTTGAACAACCAGCCAGGTATCTGCTCCATGTCCTTGTCGATGGACACGATGATCTTCTTCTTACCGGGGAAGCTGTAGGGTGAGGTGGACATGATGCCCATGACGTCATCAGCCTCAAGCCCAGCCTTCACCTTCGTCTGGGGCTTGGCCCTGAGCCAGTCCTTCATGTGCTGCAGCAGGATGGGCGGGCGGGTGGCCTTGCGGTTAGACTTGTAGGATGGGTCCACGTCCTTGCGGAAGTTGTGACCATCGGTTGCACACAGAACGTAGTCGGTGGCCTTGAAGCGTTCGACGAGGCTGTTGATGTAGGCATCGGCATTGGCGGTGGATACGTTGGCGTCGGCTGACACCATCCATGTGCCGGGAGCTTCTGCACTCTCGACCGAGGTTTCACCCTCGGCGGCAAAGCGATACACGATGATGTCAGCGTCAATCAGCAGGACTGTCATTCAGTCTCCCCTTCGGGGGCAGCAATGCCATACTTGTTCTTGAGGTTGTCACCCCACATTGCGTAGTCTCTGGATGATGGCGATAAGATCATCTCGGTGCATTCGCACCCACTCTCCGCGCAGCTTAGCTCCGACTGATTGGCTGAGCAGCGTTCTCTCCGCAGTGCGGCAATCTGCAAAGTGGCGGGTGTAGCTGTAGGTGAACCGGCGGTGGGGGCACGAGCAGTTGTAAACCTTGAGGCGAGACTTGAGGTTAGCCGTGCGGCCAACCTTGACATAACCCGGAAACTTAGGATGCGTGAGAACATAGAGCCACCCTCCTGTTTGACGTTTGTGCTTTCCCATTAGTGGGCAGATTGTAAGTTGGAATAGAACATACCCACCTTGAGGATGTCCTCTGGTGTGGCATTGGACTTGATCGAGTTAGCGCGGTGGCTGACGATGATCACGTTCCCCGGCACGTAGCCAAGGCTGGGGTTGATGCGGTCGAACGACGGAGAGTTGGGCTCAATCATGCCAGTGCCTTTGCGCCCGTAGTTCAGCTCAAAGCCTAGAGCGGGACAGTGTATTGGGAAGACAACGTCCTCGAACTTCAATGAGAACTCGATGCCACGCAATTTGGCATTACCACGTTTGCTATGGAAGATGGTCCTGTGCGGGTTTGCAGCTTGCCATGCCCTTGAGCGGGTTAACACATGCTCCATGTTTGCTCGACGCCACGCATCGCGTTTAGCATACTTAGTCTCCGGGTCGGCGATGGCCCTTGCCTTATCGTATGCGGACTTGTGTGCCTTCTGTTCAGACGTGTACGTTCGCTTTGCTTTAGTGGGTTTCGGCCCAGTTGTTTCCGATCTTGGAACTTCCGGCGAGAGGGCAAGCGAACTTGTAGTACCTTCCTGCATCTTCGATTGCTTTCTCTGCTTCGGTTGAAACGAGTTGAGGGATGCCATTGCGGTCAGCAGCCTCTAGCTGCCACTCGTCGTGGATTGTGAGAACAAATTCATAGTCAACTCCCGGCACGAGGCCGAGGGCTTGGAGGTTGTGGTCAAGTATAACTTGAGCACGCTTCATCAGGATGGCACCCGCACCTTGAAAAAGTGCGTTAAGGGCAGCGTTCGCTTTGCGGATGGGCAACCTGCGTCCGTCCAGACCAACGAGATACCCGTTCGCCTTGATCTTTGCAGTCACCGCATCGACCAGCTTGGCCAGCGCAGGAACCTTGGTGAGAACAGCGGCCCGCCCCTTGCGGCCAGCGGCTTGCTGGGCTGTCTTGGTGCCACGCACGCCCAACTCAAAGCCCAGCTTCTGGTCCTGCGCTCCGTAGATGAAAGCATAGAACCATGTCTTGGCTATCTCACGGCCCGACCGCATCTTACCATCGAATGGATAGAGCTTGGTCCACTCAAGGCCGAGCGCACCAGCGTTGAGGGAGTGAGTATCTGTCCCAAGCTTCTTGTCACCTTCGAGCGTGATGCGGATGTACTCTCCGTTGTCATACGGTGCCATGTATCCCGCCATCACACGAGCTTCGAGTGCGTCAGCGTCACAACCCATAAGTTTGTAGCCGGGGCGGCATGTAAACAGCGCACGCATCTTAGGCCCGTAAGGCGTCTCAACCTTGGGGATGTTGAAGTTGGGCTTCATGTGGGTCATACGACCCGTCACTGCGCCGTTGGTGATGACCTGCCCATGGATTGCCCCCGCCTTGACGTGCTTGAGGAGCGCCTCTTTCCCTTCGGCCAACGTGGCTATGCGTTTACAAACCATGAAATACTCTGAGAGCAGGGGAGCCTCAGGGTAGGGGAGGCGTTGGAGTATGTCGTCGTCGATGGTTGGCTTACCGTCCTTGCCGTACTCCTCAGGTTGCCAGCCGTGCAGCTTGATGAGCCGGTCGGCCACGTCTTCGCGAGACTGGGGGTTGAAGGGCTCAAGCATGATCTTGTTGAATGGACAGCCAGCCGTATAGCTGAACCGCTTGTTGTCCTGCTTGGGCACAAAGTAGTCGCCCCTCCTAAACCACGGCGGGAAGACGGCCTGTAGCTGTGCACCAATCTCGAGACGCTTTGCCATCAGTACAGCGTAGAGTTGTTCAGCAGCAGCAACGTCGAACCATACACCCCGATTGACTTGGCGGGCGATGATGCGCTGCACGTCATGCTCTAGCTGAACGAAGTCGGTGCGCGTGTAGGCGGCAAGCTGCGAGAGGATGCGCCGGTACAGCGTCTTTGTTACGCGTACATCCTGCACACAATAATCTTGCATGTCCTGGTTCCACTCATCGAAGCCACCGTCATAGTCACCCTTGTAGTTGCCGAGCCTGTAGCCCCACGCTTCGAGCGAGTAACGCCCGAGGAACTTGGCTGGCAGCTTGTGCTTCTTGATGCGGTCGAAGTCGCCGGTCTTGATGTCGGACCACACCACTCGGCTGAGCAGTAGCGTGTCGCGTAGCACCGACTTGCAATCCCAATCTGGGTACACCTTCTTGATCGCCGGGATGTCGAACGTCACGATGTTGTGACCGATGAGTGTGTTGGCTTCGGTCAGCATTGCAAGACCTTCCTCTATCGAGGCGCGGATGATACCGTCGCGGTCGGCATGTACGTTGTGGGCGTGGGTACATGACCACACCTTATCAGTGGCCATGTCCCCAATCACCAGGCAGTGCAGCTTAGTCGTCTGCTCAAGGTAGCCGTTGGTTTCGACGTCGAAGACAAGGTCCATGATAGCTCCTATCGGTGTTTCCAGTGGCGTTCGTATAAGTAAGCAAGGCGGTCCCGTCCGGGGTGGCGGGTCACCCACATGCCGGTGTCAGGGGAGAACTTCGTGCGGAAGAACTTGTCCATTACCGGGTGGTCAGTCCCCATTGAGGGGTCAACCTCACGGGACATTGCATCGAAGGCTTCATCGCTCATAATGCTGTCGGAGGCGTACTCGTAGGCATAGGCCGCAACGGCCAACCTCATTCTCCGCCACCTCTCCTGTTCGACAGGCGAGCGGATCAATTCAGCACCGGCTTGCTCAGGCGGTCGATTACATCACGGATGCGAGGCCAGTCTAGCTGACTGATCATCAGTTCACCGCCAGTGTCGAGGTTGGTCAGGCGGTAGAAGGAGTTTCCCCTCTTGCCCCGCCACTTCTGCACCTTCATGTCCATTAGAAGTTGTCTCCTGCTTGTGGGTTGTTGCCTTCCGGCATCTTGGCGAAGGGGTCGGCGTCACACTCAACCATGCGCCCGGTGTCAGGGTCGAAGATCAGCCAACCGGCCTCACCCGTCTCGCCCGTCCAGCGGTTCTTGAGTATGCGGATGGTGGTCACGTTCTTGTTGACCTCGTCCTGTTGGTTGCGCTCAAGCCCGATGACGGTGTCACTGAGTTGAGCGATGGCGTGGGAACCGCGAAGCTGGCTGAGTGATACTCGCGCACCTTCTTCATGACCCTTGTCACCTGATGGGCGCTTTAGGTGAGAGATAACATGAAGAACAATCTTGCACTCCATCGCCACTGACTTGAGCTTGGTCATCAGGTTGTCAATAAGGCGGCGCTCGTCTCCACTCTCCTCACCAGACACAACGATACTGATGTGATCGAGGACGATGACCTTACACTTGCAACCCTTGGCCATGAACCGGATGCGGCCCACGAGGTTGTCGATGTTGGTTGAGCCAAAGTGATCGTAGAGGTACACGCGGCCAGTGCCGAGGGTGGCGGCATAGGCCGCCTGCCGTTCGGCGGTGGTCAGCGCGTTCCACACGTCCTTCTTGTAGGCCGGGCGGTTGATCGCCAAGCCCATCAGCCCACGGCCAGCACGCTTGGTGCTTTCCTCAAGGCGCAGGATGCCGATGGTGCTGCCCTTGATGAGGGCGTCATACTCGACCTCGCGGACAACCGCCGACTTGCCGACGCCGGAACCCGCAGTCCACATGATGACGTCACCATCGCGGCAACCCTCGGTCATGGCCTGCAGCTTGGCCCACGGCAGGGGATAGCCGGTGTCAACGTCGTCGAGCATGATGCTGTCGGCCATGTCCACGCCGTTGATGATGCCATCAGGCCGGAACTCCTTGGCTCCGAAGATTGCATCCACCAGTTCAGGGACGCGGTCGGCTTTGAGCATGTCGCTCGCATCCTTAACCGGCAGGTAAGCGATCTTGCACTTTCCCGGCTCAAACAGGATGGCGCATTCGTCGACAGCCTTGCGGCCAGCCTCGTCTTGGTCGAAGCACAGCACAACTTCCTCGTAGCCAGACAGCCACTCAAGGTTGGCGGTGATGGAGGCGGCGGCACCGTTGCTCCCATTGGGGATGGACACGACCGGCCACTTGTTGTTGAAGGCTTGTGACACTGACATGGCATCGACCTCGCCCTCGGTCACCACGATGCGGCGGCCCTTGTCGCGCCACAGGTGCTTGCCATAGAGCAATGAGCTTGAGTGGGCACCACGGGTGGAGAAGGACTTGTCGGGGAACCTGATCTTCTGACTGATGCGTGAGCCATCGTCGTCGTGGTAGTTGGCAACCTGCACCGGCTTGCCCCCTAGTTCACTGCAGGTGTAGTCCCACTTGCGGCACGTCTCGGCAGTAAGCTTGCGCGATGACAGCGCCATGATCTCACCAACGGGGATGAGGTCTTTGACGACCTTGGCAGGCCGCTCAATATTGTCCATGCCATCTCCTTGGGTGTGGGTCGAACAGGCGAAGCAGAAGGTGTGGCCGTCAGTGAACAGACTGTTCGCGTCTGACGAGCCACAGCTTTCGCAGGGAACGTGCATGACGAAGTCGGAAGATGTTTCTGCCATGTGCTCCCACTTGTGAGTAGATTAGGTTGAAGTCTTGCCGGTGCGGATGGTTACGCCTTTGGCCTTGCCGTCGTCGACCATGCATATGGCGATGGCACCCTGGATCATATTGTCAGTCAGGGCTATCTCTTTAGCGGCCTGCGTGAGCACCTTCATTGGCGGGCATGGCGCAGTGAATGACTGCGTGGTGACTATGACGTCACCGCCGTGCATGAACATGAGCAGCGTGATGATGGACTTCATGCGCGCTCAACTCCGAACGCTGTCGAAATCTTAGCCGCCGAGGTGCGGGCAATGCGGACTTCACTCATTGCGGCGTGGTGCTTGTCGGTTGCCGTGGCCATGAGTTCGAACTGACGGTCCGCCTCAGTGGTGTGGGTGTGGGGTACGTAGTCGGGGGCGTCGATCAGCTTTGGGATCTTCGTGAGAACGGACGCGGTGTTGCGGGGCTTGGAGTAATAGTTGATGTAGTTCAGCATCAGAACTTCCCTTTTATTGTTGCGCGTTGGATTGCGTTTATGGACACCGCACTCTCCGGTTCAAGAACCCACTTGGGCGGCATGGTCTTGTCGGCATACTTGAAGCCGTACTGGTCACACCAGTCCGCGTAGGTGGTGTTGCTGGTCTTGGAGAGCTTGGCCTTGGCGCGGGAGAACACAAACCTTATGTCCAGGGCGGGGTGTTCCAGCTTGATGGCCTTGTGCTTCTGGCGGTCAGCCGTGACGAAGCGGCCCTTGGTTTCGAGGATGATACCGTTGGGCAGCACATAGTCAGGCGTGTACTTGCGAGCCTTGACCGGGGGAGTGTAACCAATCGTGATGGCCTCGTAGCGGGCGGCGACGTTGAGAGCTTTAAGCTGCTCACCGATCACTTCCTCTAGCCCGCTACGATAACCATTGGCGAGAGCTTGTTGATTAAAAGTCGGACGCGGCGGGCGCATCAGACTTGTTGCCGGTGTTGCCTTCGGACTGGTCTGCAATGTCACCATCGAAGTCATCGGTATATCCGTCCTCGACAACTTCAAGGCCGTAGCTTGCCGCGTCTCGCTCGCTGGCTTCAACCAGCTTGATGATCTGACAGCCGATCAGCTTGAGGGACAAGCCGAACTCGTTGTCCTTGGCCGAGTAATACGGCGACGGGAAGAACAGCACGCGAAGCACCGAGCCAGACCACGGGTTCGCCTTGGTGGCTGTACCCTTGGCGTCCCACACCTTGGGGCGCATGGTCTTGGTCGTAGATGAGCCATCCTTCTCCTTGTAGGTTATGATGGCCTTCATGCTGAACGTGGCATCAAGCTCGCCAGTGGGCTCGCCTTCGCTGTCGACCACGGCCTTGAAGAACGGCACGATCTTGGCGGACTTGAGCTTGCCCCTCTTCTCACCCTCGGCTTCGTCCCTGATCTTCTGGACGTAGGCTTCGAGGGTGGGTTGTAGGATAGCCTGCAGTGGGGCGAAGTCGCCAGCCGGGGCACGGCCCTTGACGCGGTACTTACCCTCAACATCGAACTTCGTGTCAGCCTTCTGCAGCCATGGATGGATGCCGGTGATGCGCGGCGTCCACAGTTCAACCTTCTTCTTCGCTTTGGTATCAGCCATCAGCCGATCTCCTCCTCAAGGTATTGTTTCACCGCCCGTATCTCGGGGCTGATGTCTCTGTTCTCGGTATGCACGACGATGTTGCCAGCCGCCGTGAACACGTCTTGTGCTTTGAGTCCATATACCTCGCACATGAGGATGAAGGCGACGGCCATGCCCAATGGCTGGACCGCCTTATCAAAGCTTTGCACGCCATCGATAGTACCCATCGCGGCATAGGCCACTTGGTGACGATTGGCGTTCATCATCCGGTCACGGCTGAATGAGCGTCTGCTCATGCCAGTGCGCCGATCTTGTCCAGTGCGCCCGTGATGATGCGGCGGACGCGGGTGCGCTCGCCGGTTGTCATCCGGTTGAAGTCAAACGTGCGACCGTCAACCGTTGCCGTGTGCACACCGGCCCCATAGTGAATGCTGATTGTAGGCTTCATGGTACTCCAGCTCATGGATAGGATTAAAGTTAGGTGGACAATATGGGCCAGCGGTTCCTATGCAAAGAAGAAGTCGCTGTCCCTGACCAAAGACAGGTCAAGCGTGCCCTTTGGGGGGAGTGGTGGTATCTTGCCGATGTCTTCTGGTGACAGGACTGTTAAGGCCCAGTCCCTCAGTGCAGTTAGTGGGTCGTGGTCTTCGTAGAGTTCAACGAACGAGTGGCGCAGGCAAGCAGCAAGGATGTGCATGTCGGCGGCGTGGGTGCCGTAGCTGTCGTGCACGGCGGCAAAGGCTGTGATGCCGTTGCCTGACGCCAAGAGGATGGTGGCCTGCAGGGCAGCGGCATCAAGCGAGTGGATCAGGTTGGGTGGGAGCCCATTGACCGAGCGCTTGGTGTCTATCTCATCCAACTCCACGTTAAGCCGGGGACGGAACCGCTGGCCAAACAGGAAGGTGTCGAGGCGGGTGGACTGTTGCTTCTGATAGCGCTGCACCACCAGCAGTCCCATGGGTGTGTACCACTGTGGGGTGATGTCAGCCTTGGTCAGGACGGAAGTTAGGGTACGCAGCCACGACATTGCATCACGAGCAGAGACCACGACCTCACCGATGGCGGACCATACGTGCTTGGCGAGGTAGGCTATCTCGGTGATGTTGGCCACGACCCCCTTCGCGTTGACAGCGTCAGCCACGTAGGTGCGGCAGGCGTGTTGTGATCCGCCGTAGGGGAGGACCATGACCGGGCGCTTGGTCATCTTGCGGTCCACGCCCATTGCTCCCCACTTCTGTGCCATAGCGGCAGTGGCTCTCACCTCTGCTGCGTTGCTGTACTCAGACAGAGACTGGGTGTCGTCGAGCCGAGCATCATGGACCAGCAGTTCCATCACGCGCTCAGCTACGAGGCCGTAGATGTCCTGTGGTTTGGGTGCAGGTACAAGGTTGGTAGCAGCGCCGCCAACGGCATCTCGTAGCATTGCCGAGTAATGTTGTAGTCCGTTGCAAGTCCCATCCACCATAATCGGCAGACGTGACACGAAGTCTCCACCAGCGCCTCGGTCGACACACTCACAGTATCCCGCCCACTCGATACAGAAGGCCAGGAATTGCCAAGGCTTATCCGCCGAGGTCCACCACATATCGTGCAGGGGGTCGGCGGCGCAGCTTCGTATCGCCGCTTGGTTATGTTCCACCCAATCAATGCGTTCCTCCAACGTGATCTTGTCGGCACCGAAACAGTTGGCACCGTGGATTGCAAGCCAGCCGGGGCCTGTGTCCGTACCAATGGGCTTACCCTCCGCAAAGGTGAGCAGTGCCTTGGCATAGTCTGGACCCTGCGGGTTAAGCCACATGGGTACAGCATAAGCGCGGCCACGGAAGTCAAGCTGGTGTGGGAAGTAGATGCTCTCGTCATGCTCGACCGTTGTAGCCACATTCAGGGTGTAGGCCACAGCGATGCGCTTGCTCATGGAGTGCGCATTGGCCTGGTGGATCAGCTTAGCCGCGCGCTTCCAGTCACTGAGGGCATCGGCGTTGGTGTCTATGTCGAAAGGCTTGGCTGGGAGTGGAGTGGCCTCGCGCTTGGGCAGGCCGGGCACGTCCAGCCCATTATCCCAAACATCCCGCAAGACTGCGAGTACCTTGGGGTTGATGCGCCATGCCGTATCCTGTAGCATGTTGACGGCCTCCATGACCTCGACCAGTTCACTGTCGGGCTGAGGGTGGCCGGACACCTTGAGCAGGGTGAGCGGGGACGCTGCCGTCTGCAACCAGTAGCCACCATTGACTGAGGTAGTCCACGGTTTTGGCGGGATGGCACAGGGTAGGAAGGCCGGTGTCAGGAGTGAGCGGTAGCTGTCGGCCTTGCATATCCATGAGGAGGTCTCAGCGGTGAGGCGTACCTCGCTCACCCGCTTACCACGCAGCGTGTAGGTGATGACCTCCACCGCATCGGAGCCAGAGACCATGCACTCGATCAGGGCTAGCCCGACGCGAAGGTGGTCGGCGTTGTCCCAAACTGCCCAGCCGTCGTTAACCTTGTTTAGGTTGTGGATGAGCACGGTGCGCCGCCAGTCGGGTGATGACGTGCGGCCATCAAGGTCACGCATCCAACCATTGACTAGGTTGTGGTGGGTTTTCTCGAACGCGGTGATCCTGGCCTCGGCCTCGACCAACAGACCTACGGTCTTGGCGGCCCTGATGGTCAGAATATCCCGACCGCCACACGAGTTGAGCACCGAGCGGACTGTGGCATAGGCCAGCACACCAAAGTCAAGACCACGGATGAGTGGGATAGCCCGGTGGCGCTGACCGCGAACCTTCTCGTTGTCGGTGCCCATGAACTCCCCGATAGCGGCGGCGGTGGGGTTGATGAGCCGGGTTAGTAGGGCTGAGGCAGCACCAGCCGAGGTCTGATCACCACGGGTTAGAGACACGGCTACGCGGCTCCGATAACGCTCAATGCCCATCACCTGGGATAGGCGCTCAAGTTCCTCTTGTCGTTTCCAATTAGGGTGGGTCTGCACGTAGCCTCCAATGTTCACGGTTCATAGTTGCATCCCACCTAGCTAGACAACTTGGGATGGTGCGGAATAGCAGTTTCGCAGGGGAATGCTGTGACATTTATACACAGCAAATAGTAAATCGCATGACCCACCATTAGAAAACCGCACGGTAGAAGACCACGACGATCACTAGCCAGTAGATCAGAGTCGCAATGACAAAGTACATGGTTCGTTCTCCTGTTGGTCACGCCCGTGGTCACACCCACCATTGTCACGGTAGATACAACCACTTGTGTGAATGGGGTTTTGTTTGCCGGATTGACGGGGATTTATTGGTTACTCACTTGTGGGGAGAACAGCCGCAGGATTTGCAGTCCTCTGAATTGCCACTCTCCCACGAGGCCTCATTGATTTCATTGGGCTATTGCGAGAGGGGTGTAGTCACAGCGGGTAGGATAGTCAAGCGATGGTCACCAGTTTGGTCACAACTTTTTAGCCTCAAACATTTAGGGTCAGCAGGTGCAGTTGGCTTCGGTGCATGGGTTGTCCGGGTTGTGGATGGCGCACGTCCGCTTGTCCTGCCACCAACGCTTGACGAGGGGGCCAGTGAAGTAGGCGTGAGGCCCACCACCCATGTCCACCACGATGGCTGGCTTGGTTATGATGGAGCCATTGGCGTGCTCGTAGTGGTAGTCAGGCTTTCTCATAGTGCATCCCTTAATGAGCCGAGGTCTGTCGGCGCAGCTTTGACATAGCGTTGGGTGGTGGCGATGGACTTGTGCCCCATCCACTTCTGAATGAGGAAGGCATTCATCTGCTTGCGGGCCAAGCGCGAGGCACAACTGTGGCGAATGGTGTGTACTACCACCTCAGACCCCAGCCCGGTGTCAATCACTGCATCGCGGTAACGGTGACAGAAGGTCCAGCGATTAGGGCGGGTGATCTGACGTAGGGCATCCCGCGCTTCCCAATGGAGGGGAAGGGTGCGGGTGTCACCGTTCTTCGTGTCCTTGAAGGTAACTTCTGCGTCACGGATGATAGTACCTGTGGTGTCAGTCTCCTCGTCCTGCCAAGACATACTGCCGGGGCGGAGGATTTCAGATATGCGGGCACCCGTGAACCACAGCAGTACGAGCAGGTGAAGGTCTTCGGGCCGCCACCCATCCCACAGACGCAGCTTGGCAAACTCGTCATCAGTCAGCGTGCGCTGCCGGGGCGGGGCTTCACGCAACCGGGGGAAGTGGGGCCTGTTAATGGACGGGTCGTGCTTCCTACAGTACGTGAACAACTTGGACAGCCCCGCCAGCTTACGATTGATGGTGCTGTCGCCATCGCCACGCTTGCGCAGCGCTGTGACCAAGTCCTCAATATCGGTGTAGGTGATGGACCGAAGCTGGCGCGCTGGCCCCAAGATGTTGACCACCATAGTACCATTGTGGATCAGCTTGGATGCGGACTTGCAGCGCCGCCACTCGTGGGCCGACACTTGGTCGAGTGCCTGCTGTAGGGTGAACGACTTGCTTGCCTCCTGTGGCGGTGCAGGCCTGCGCCCGGCGATCACGTCGGCTTCGGCATGATGCACCCAAAGGTGGGCAGCTTCGGGCGTAGCAAAGCTGTGCCTGATGCGCTCACCCATGAACCGGACGTCAGCCTGGAACGTGGACCCTCTCTGTCTAACGGGCATAGTGTTTGTACCTTTCCAGAACTGTAGTGAGTTGAGCTTTTAGCGCCTTGCCCTTCTTCGTGAGGAAGCAGCGCTTCGACCTGCGATCCAGCAGGTCAGTGTCGGTAAATATAAGGTCATGTCCGGCGTGACCAAGGCGGACGGCGTCGCCCTCTTTGGTAAGCACAAGGATGTGTCTGCTCCCCGAACTGTAAGACAGGCCGAGCCTGCGCTCGACTTCTACCTTGGCAATGCCAGGGTTGATAGCCACCGTGAGGAACACGAGGGCCGTGGGTATGGGCATGGTGGTGCTGTACTGTGAGAACAGTTCGAGCGCCTGAGCCATGATCGCAAGATCAGTGGTATCATCACGCATATTGTAAGCCTCCCAGCCTAACAATAGTTGCTACCACTTGTGGGCAAATCTGTCAAGCTGATTGGGTAGCAGGGTCAGCCTTGACTGACTTTCGTGTGCGTCATGACACGGAAGCTCCGAACCTAAGGTGTCTTGACCACGTCACAAAAGTGTGCGTGATCGTTGAGCAGGGCGGTCAGGTCTGCGGTGGTGACTGTAACTTTCGTGGTACCCTCACGTACCTTGTGAAGCGCGCCCCATAGCCGGTCGAGGGTGTCCGTGGTGGTGTGCTGTTCAGTGGTCGACCAGCGGCGCTGCCTCACGACAGCACCCCCACGAAACCCCCGGCCTTGTCGTAGATCGACACGAGGTAGCCCTGATCGGGGCCGTGGGTGTAGTGCTGGACCTCGTGACTGCCACCCCGCAGGACAGCGGCGGCATGGCCCCGCTTGTTGGCCGTGGCCCGGCTGATGAATAGGCGTGCGTTAATCTCGGCCATAGTGTGCGTGTGTCCCTTTGTTGCTGATGTTGAAGATGGGTCAGTGGGTATAGTAGGCGGCGAGGAAGGCCTTCAACTTGAGTTGAGCAGGCGTGTGTTCAATGATGAAACTGTCAGCGCCACGACGGCCCATGATGATGTCGTGTGAGTACACGCTGCCGATCTCGCGCTTGTACCCCTCCACGTCCACCATGCGGGTGTTGCCCCGGGCATTGTCTGCCATCGTACCATACCAGCCATTGCGAAGGCGGATGCGGTCACCCTTCTTGAGTTCGTTCGTCTTCATGCTGCTATCCTGTTGGGTTCGAGGGTGCCCCACTGTTGGGCCATTGCCTCAGCGATGCCTTCATAGGTCTTGCTACGTATCTTCCACCTGTCAGGGCTGGGCGGTGCGAGCCAGCACGCAGGGTGCCTACCTTCAACAAGATTTGTTGGCACAAGTAGGCACAGGTTGCGAAGCCAAAGGCATGTCGCCTTCACTTCACCGTGACCGTACTGCCACGGCTGCACAATCTGCGACCACTTGCCGACACCCCTTGCCCGCTTGGGGATGATGCCGATGGGGTTCTCCATGCAGACACGCTTGCCTATCAAGGCCGGATGATGCCAGAGCTTCTCTACCATACGCAGCGCCTTCTCCTGATCGAACCATCGGTGCGGATGCTTAGGGTGAGGTGGACGCAAGTGCGACGGCAGGTGCTTAGTTGCCGGGTCATAAAGCCAGTTGTTTCCGGCCACTGTCAGGTAGGTGCAAGGCGGGTGAAGGATGACGAGGTCAGCCCATTCGCCGCACTTGTCGAGTGCTTCAAAGATGTCGCCCTGATAGTGCCCGATGCCGTGGTCGTCGGCTGGCAGTAGGTCACATGAGATTGCTTGATGCCCTCGCGCTTGGAAAGCCCGGCGGATAGTGCCACTGCTTTCAAACCCGATGAACACCTTCACCGGATCACCCCTATAGAGCCACCCCGGCCCGCCAGCAGTAAAGCCACGCAAACGGCGGCAGCGCGGGTGTCGTAGGTGCCCAGTAGGGTGCTGACACAGTCGGAGCCTTCGGACACACAGGTCAGCTTCCACTTCCGGCGATGCTCGGGCCCCGCCTTGCTAATGGTGTAGAGTATGCGCTTGGTCATGACCGCTCCTCCAAGTCTTGCGAGGATTTAACGTCGAGCACCTTCCACGTCTTTGCCACTTGTGGTGGCATGAGGCGCTTAACCCTTTCGCAGGCGTCGGCGGGGTCGTAGGCATCCACGGAGTGATCAAGACCGCCCCATGTACGAAAGTTGCCATCAGCATCACTATATCCAACTGTAAATCTGTAGATCATGTCATTATCCTCTCACTTGTTGGTAGGTTAGTCGCGTACAAAACCCGATGTGTCCCTGCGTGCCTGGCCCTTGGCATACAACCCGACAATAGAGCCGGGTGGGTCGAGGAACCTCAGGTCCGTGTCATCACCGTTGACCACAGACACCGGGTTAGGGTGCGTGTGGATGCCATAGCCGGTGCTCATGTAGCGGGATACAGTCTCCGCGTCGCGGAACACGGCGGCCACGTTCATGCCATTCCGCAGGGCAGTCAGCGCTTGCTTATCGTTGCCATCCGCCAGTGAGAAGACCAGCTTGTAGTTGGCTGGCACGCCCTTGCGATTGGCTAACTTTGTGTAGTCATAAAACTGCACATTGGGGAACAGTTGCATGAGTGTTAGTCCCTTGGGGCCGGGGATAATCTCCCAGCGTATGTCAGACGTACCGTTGAGCCTGAACACTGGCGTGAAGCCGATGCGCTTGGCTGCCTTAATGGCCGCCGCAATCTCCATAGCCAAGTCAGCCATGAAGGCGGGGCGGTTCTCAAAGAACATGCGGGTGCGCCTTATACGAGCCAACTGCACAGCGTTGGTGCGACCACCGGGTGCCGATAGTTCGGCGTGGGTGAGGGGTCCCTTGCCATTGGCTATGCCACCACGCCCCGCAGTGTTGAGGCAGGCGGCCCTACACCCTGCCGTTGCCATCGGGCAGACGTTGAAGCCCGACAATGACGCTGGTGCTAGGTGTAAGATGAAAGTCCAGTACCCAAGCTTTGCACCTTTGGCTATCTTGGGGTTGCTCTTGGAGAGCAGCTTGAAGCGGCTCATTTATCGAATGAGACGTCATCAGCGGTTAACACAGGCGTCTGAGTGGGACTGTCGTCGTCGTCGAAACCTATCGCCCAACAACGGATGCACAGCTTGTTGCCCTTGAGGGTGACCTCATAGCGGAACTCAATGTCAAACGGGGCAACCTCCTGCCAACTGCCGGAAGGCAAGAGGAGGACGCCACCACCACCGCACTTGTTACTAGCGATGAAGGCCGCCGCAAATTCAGCAGCCTCAAAGCGCGGCAAAGGCCAAGCGTGGGGCAAAGCCTTGCTGATTGCGGCGAGTGCGCCATCAGGGTAGCCGTCGTGGTGCTTATAGACGTGGAAGGAGCCATCGGCATCCTTGAACGTGTAGATCGCTCTTGTAGACATGCGTGTATCCTCTCACTTGTTGGCAGATTAGGCCACGCCACATCAGGAAAAGAACCATGAAGTGGTGACCGTCGACAGCAGGGCGAGGGCACATGCAGCGATTGCGTACATGCCTAAGTCCTGAAACAGGTACAGGGTTGAAGTGTCCATTAGGGAAGCCTCATGTTGAGTTGAGTTGATAGGTTGCCAATGGCGAGCAGGAACAGCCGCGCTGCCCCTCAATCCTCGATTAGGCCCCAACACATGGCCCCAGATTGTAGGGGCAAGTCTCATGTGCGCTTAAGCAGGCATGGCTAGTTGAAAGTTGGAGTTATGGGATGACACACATACGCACCAGGGCTTCCACAACTTGGAAAACCTCCACGATGCGAGCGCCCATCAGGCCCTCAGATGCGGCGACGACAAGGGCGCGGTTTTGCGCATCCTCTTGCGACTTGGCAAAATGGATGTTGTAGGTATGCCGCGCCGCGCCATGGGCCGTGATTGTGATTGAGTAGCTGGCCGATGTGCTCATGTCTCAAGCCCGATGTGCCCGAGGTAGGAGCCATCAGCGTTTGACAGCAGAACCTCAAAGCCCCTTTCGTAGCCTTGCCAAGTTGCGCAAATCTGGCGCTTAGCACCCTTTGATGTGTAGGGTATTGCCGCACGTTCTGCTGCGCTTATTGTGATGAACAGTGCCCGCTCAAGCCTATTGTTAGTGATGCCCATGATTGAGCCCTTTCTCGGTTGCTTGGTTCTATCAAGCCTCTACAGCTTCCCACTTGTTGGCAGATCAGGTTATCGCGTAACCGCTCAGGTCGCCACTTGGCGCGCAGGAGCCTTAACAAGGTGGTAGCGCACATAGCGCTGTTGAGTGGGTGAGGTATCACTGTCAAAGTGGGATGCAATGTCCCATCCGGCGCGGCGCAATTCGGAGATGCGCCCGGGCAACTGCCGTGTCTTGAACATAGCGGCAGCCTCAACCCCAGTGATTGTGCCTTCCCGCTGCAAGTGTGCGGCGATAGTGGTAGCACTCGGGGTTAGTGTAGTGCGGCGGCTTGGCCGCTTGTTGCGAAGCGTGGACCCTGGAGAGTAGGGCAGTAACTTACTTTGGAGGAAGAACCATCCCATGCCCCTTGGAAGGGCAACCATCGGTACGGCTTTATCCGAGGCAATCGCCACAGTGTAGCAAGGTTCGCCGGATGGATAGGTGAAAGACGTTAGAACGATGGCCGGGCAACCGTTAAAGGGATAGTTCGTATCGTTGACTGTGACCAATTGGCCAACATTGTAGGCGAAAGTTGTCATGTTTTGAGTTCCCTAAGGATTGATTGAGACTTGGGGAAGCCTAGAGGCTTGAGAGAACCAAAGGCCCTTGAGCATTGTCAGTACAAATCGGGCCTCTATGTTCTCTATTTTAAGACCAATCGGCAGGCCTATGGCACCTGCAGCGATGGTCGTCGACTAACGGGTTTGCTTCCCGCTGTTCTCAAGCCTCACAATTGCTATCCTAGACGTTACCAATTCCTTGGCGACGGCTCATGGCCGCCCGTCTTACTGTCACAACTGCCCCTTGGGCTTGTGTCACCTTTTCTGGACTAGGGCTCAAAGGCGGCCCTATTGTTCGCATGTCCCGCAGCAAGTTAGCTATGCGCCCCATTTACGGCATGAGTGCCCTTGGCGTCTGTCTGATTGTCTGTATCCGTGTCTGTTTCGATGGCCTAATATGTACTCACTAGCGGGCAGATGCAAACGAATAATTGGAGCCAATGAAATCAAGGGCTTAGTATAGGCCAATGTGACAGATTGTGGCATGATTTGCGGCATGATTAGACAGATTCGGTCCAATGATTTCAACGGCTTGCAAGTGATTTGCACAGATTTGACAGGCCGATTTTGCAGAATTGGCGCGGATCGGCCTATTGAGGGCATGGTGCGCCCGCCTGTTGGCATACATGGTGACGGCTTGGTGTTATACATGGTGTAGCCACTGGCTGGTGCTGGGCTGGCGCTAGGGCTGGCCATCGGCTGGTGCTGGGGCTGGCCTGTGGGTGATGGCTGTAGGTACCATCATGCGGCTTGATGTTGGCTGTAGGTACCAGGGCAATAGGTAAGTGTGACTGCCGTAGTGATCGGCTGTAACAATCGGCAACATATCGTGAGCACAGATAGGTCAGCGTACATGACGTTATATTATAACATGACAACCATAACGTGCAGGATATACAACCTAAGCCTGCATTGTGTGGCGTTTGAGGATAACATATCCCCAAATCATCAGGCAATATCAGGGACTTAGGCTTATTCAGTGACCAACGGCGTGACCAAAGGTGCATTGCTGGCGAACAATAGGTGAACGCGAAGGGGGCACGGGGGGTCAGGCGCGCCGCCCTCTGTTCGATCATCCTCACGGATGTTTCTGGTGGATATTCTGACCCCAAGCCGGGCCGTATGTCTATCAGCCTATCACAACCTGATGTTATGTCGATGGCTGGGCCTTATGTAGCCACATCGGGCTGTCCTTCGGTGTTGTGCCTTAGGCTGGCATCAGGTTGGCCCTAGTGTCTATTGCCTGTCAGTGGTCAGTGATACCCTCATGCGCTGTGGGTATACCTCCTGCTGTCCCTCTGCCTTACATATGCCCCACAGTCTAAGCCGGGCTGTATGCTCCCCTACCCTAGCCTAACCTACGGGGGGGCATTCGGGAAGGACAATATGGGCCAAGTGCCAAACAGGGGGTGTAACCGAAGGACCAGCGGAGCGATAGCCGAATGACCAGCGGAGCGATAGCCGAGGGTGGGCTGAGGGTGAGAGGCCCGCTAGGGCCGGGTAGGCTCACCCCCTCCACTTCATAGTACCTATAGGCCCACCTTCCTCCATGATGAGGGGTTGGGGCGGCCCTTGTGACCTAAGGCGTTGTCCATGAAGTGGCGTAGCTCCATGTCCATGCGGGTGTCCCGCTCGGCCTGTGCCATGCGGTGGGTGTCCTGAGCCATGCTGTTGATCCAGTAGTGGACAGCCAGGGCGAGGGCGTCGATGCGGTCGTCCTTGTTCAGGGAGCCACGGTCGCGGGTGATGCGGGTAAGTTGATAGAACAGGCGGTAGCGGTTGACGGCCTCTGCGGGCAGATGCAGGGTCGACTGGTAGTCCCGGTCGAACAGGCTCTTGTCGACCACGAGGCGGTGCTGGGCCATGACGGGTTCGAGCACGTCGATGATGCGCTTCTCCTTCTGGTCCCGCGAGCGTTCGGTCTCCTCAATGGCGCAGGGGTAGACCTCGGCCATGATGGGCTTGAGCAGTTGGTTGTACATGCCGTCACCGAAGTTTGGCTCGATCACCACCCGGCTGACCTTGTAGACCTTGGCGACCGCCGCGATGGCGCGCAGGGTCTTGGGGTCGTAGCCACCGGGCAGGCCGCCGCAGTCGAGCAGGTAGAGGCGGCCATGGAGGAAGGCCACCACGGCGTAGCCTGTCTCGTCCGAGCCCCTGCCGCTGGGGTCGATAGCCATGATGATGCCGGTGTAGGCGGCCCACGGGTCGTTCGACACCATGAATGGGCGGTAGAGCTTGTCGCCGGGCAGGCCTACGTTGGGGGCGTCCACGGCCAACTCGGGGCTTGATCCGTAGGCAAGGTCGACGGGGGCCTTGTCCCGGTGCAGGTCCATCACGATGAGGTCGGACAGCTTGAGCGGGAACTTGTCGGCGTCGGAGAGGCTCGTATCGAGCATGAACTGCAGGGCGAACCCGGCCCGGCCATAGGATAGCTCGCGGGCCAGCAGGTCTTCGGCGCTGAACCGGATGCCCTCGGTGGGCTTGCCGACCTCAACGTCCAGGTTGACGATGAACGGGGAGAGCCGGTCGCCATACTTGGCGGCGACAAGGGGTGAGGGCTTGCGGGCTGGCCAAATACGCACCTCGTAGCCCCGAGCGGGCAGCAGGTTGTAGATCGACTGCTCCGACTGGGGTGTGCCGAGGTAAATGATGCGGCTGGCCTTGAGTGGCTTGAGTATCGCGTCAAACTCCTTGATGGCACCGGCCAGCTTGTCGCGGGCGGTCTGCGTATCGGAGTTATTGGGCACCTCGATGTCGTCGGCTACGATGATGTCGGCGCGGGAGCCCGCAAGCTGCCCGAAGATGGCGGCGGACTTGACGGATGGCGCGTGGTCGGGCTCGGCGGGGCCCACGTCGAAGGCGATCTTTGAGAACCGCTGGCCATCCTTCGGGCGAAGGTGGGCGAGCAACTCCATATCCAGAATGAGCATCTGTACGAAGGTGGAGAACTGGTCAGCGCGGTCCTTGGTGGCAGATACCACGAGGATGTTTAGCTGGGGGTTGCAGTACAGGAGCCACACCACGAAGGCCGACGTGATCCATGACTTGCCTATGCCTCGGAACGCCTCGACCACACAGCGGGTGGGGGAGTGCTGCAGATAATTGGCTATATCAAATTGAAGCGCCGTAGGCTCCGGCAAGTTCAAATGTTTCCATACGACATACAGAAAATTGCGAAAGTCTGCGCGGAGTAGGTCTATTTTGGGCGTTGACAGCGTGGTGCTGCCCTTAAGCTTGGTCATTCGCTCTCCGGCTTCAAGGATTGAGGGGTGATCTCCCACTAGCGGGTAGGCCTACCCACTAGAATTGAAAGCTAGGGGGTAAATCTAACGCTGGACGGCGTTGGCTGGGGGGGTCTGGACATGCTTGTCTGGAAAAGAGGAGGGGCCTCAGTGCTCATTTAATTGAGGCCCCCTATCGTAGGGTTAGTTAACGATGGCCGGGTCACCAAACGGTAGGCTGGCGACGAGGAGCTTCATCTTCGGGTCTTCCGAGGGTACGTCCACGCTATTGTCCTTGAGGAACTGGCGGACGACATTGAGGGTGGCTGCGGGCGGGCTCTGGCGAACGACTTCACCATCCTTGTCCACGGCGGTGACGCCATCCTTGATCTGCGTCGTAAGCTCGTCAAGGAGTGCATCCATCAGGGCGTCGAGGCGGGGGTTACTGGCCAAGGTTGGCCTCCTTCTTGTCGAGCTTTTCGGCGATGCGGGCTATGGCCTCCTTGATGGTGGTGACGTCGGCTCGCAGGGCTACAAGTATGTCGTGGTCCACAGTGGCAACGCTGGCCTTCTCCTGCAGGGCGTCAATATCACGGGCTGTCCCGGTAGTCCACGCGGCACCTATCGTGAGGACGACGGCGGCTTGGATAGCCATGCCGAGGATAAACTCGTTCGACATGAACTTGGTCAGGCGCTGGGTGGTCATAGCATGAACCACCCCCACAGGGCGACACCGGCGAGACTGGGGAACGCCCACTCAGCGATGACCTGTGGTGTGGTGAATGTGTAGGCGAGGGGCTGTGACTTCTCCCGGCGCTGGAGCATCTCCCGCCCTATCCAGAACGCGGCGTTGGCCACGGGGAACAGGGGGGGAAACGCTACAACGAGGTAGAAGGCCATCGCCCCAAGACCGTGGAGAGCAATGTCCCCAAGGTTCTTGAGAGAGATAGTCATTGAAGTTCCTTGTTGGTTAGGCGGCGAAGGTGCCAATGTTGGCGGCGGGCAGGCGGCGGGCTTTCCAATAGCTGCCGATGCCGGGGGTGATGGTGCCTGCGGACGTGGTGGCCTGTATCTTCAAGCTCGTCCCCGTGCCATTGCGTAGGAACATCTTGATGATGGCCTTGTGGTTCACGGCGGTGGTGAGGGACGCCGTCGTCCACGCCCTTACAGCGCTGGCATCGTTGTAGTAGTCACCGTCGATTTGGGTGCCATTGTTCCCTGGGGGTGCGATGATGCCGCCAGCCGGTGACATGGTGAAGGCGATGTTCTGTCCGGTTGGGGCGGCACTGTTGGTGAGGGTCCACGTCACGGTTCCTGCCGTGGTCTTGAGGAAGTACATGAAGACCTCAATTTCGTACTCGGCACCCGCCACCAGCGCGATGTTAGAACTGGCCCCGAAGAAGTTGGCGATGGTGCTGATTGTCCCACCGGCGGCGGTGAGACGGAACATCTGCTCAACCGGGACGATGCCGCGCCCCGATGTGGTGTCGATGGTCTGATAGTAGTTCACACCATCAAACTCGGTTGCCCCAGCCTCCGCCGCCGTCAGGTTAGTACCTGCGGTGAACTTGATGGGAGCTTCCGCCGCGCTACCGGCTGGCAGCAGGAGTTCGTTACCGTCGCTGATGATGATGCCGGAGCCTTTGATCAGCTTGCCGGTGGTCAGGTCATAGCGTGGTATGGTGTTGGCAACCGCAGATGCCGGGCCGAGTACGGGTGCCACCCATGTACCATCGGCACGCAGGAAGTTGATCGTGCCGCCACCAGACGCCGGGGCCAGTCCCTTGAGGGTGGGGGTCACGGTATCGAGAAGCGTGGTGGCCTGCGTACCAGTAAGGTCTTCGGGATCACCCGCAGCGGCGGTTACGCGGCCCTTGATGGTGGCCGAGTTCATGTTGGCCAGCTTGAGGTTGCTGACAACACCATTCGTGATCTTGGTGGCGGTGACAGCGCCAGAGGCGATCATCCCCGACGAAACGGCCAGTGGGTCAATCGTCCACACCGTCCCCGAGGCTGACACCGTGATGTCTCCCTTGTCGCCATCGGTGAGCGCACCAACGGTTGCCCAAGTCGGGGCCAAGGTGGTTCCGTTGCTCTGTAATAGCTGACCGGCTGTGCCGTTGGGGAGCCGCGTGGCCACACCGGATGCGCCACCGTAGATGACGTCCCCGCCAGTGGTCATCGGATTGGCTAGGCCGTCGATGATGCCGTAACCCGCGAGGGTCGTCGGCTTGGCGGTGTTGTTGGCGAAGACCGGCGCGACAGTTGCGTTGATCATGCCGTTTAGGGTGGCAACGGACATATCGGTTGGGGCTGCAACACCACCTGTGGCGTTACCCTTGATCGAGGTTGCGGCCATGGTGGCGGCCTTGGCATTGGTGACAACGCCAGTGGCAATCGTTGTTCCGAGAGCACCGGCAGTTGATGTAACGTCCCCAGTCATTGCCGGGAACTGGGCGGCCAAGAGTGTGCCGGTGATCTCCGTCGAGGTCGAGAGGTTGACGGCCGGGTGTCTGTGGTCGCCACGGGAAACCTGAGGGCCGGAACCAGCAGTGGCTGTGCCACCGGCTAAGGGGATCGGCGTGGAATAGGAGACGCCCTTTGTCACCTGCCAGGTGTTGGAGGTACCCGTGGCATAGAACTCCCACGTGCCATTTGTGGGAACCGACACTGAGGCGTTTGCACCACCACCGTCGATGGTGCCGGAGGTCTGGGGGAACACTGCGAGGGTCGCCGCTCCCTTGTTGACGACGACAACCCTGGCCCCCGCGACCGAGGCTGGGAGCTTGACGCTGTCACCCGTCGTTGTGACCGTGCTGACAACCTGCAGCGAGTTGGTGCCAACAAGCTGGGTGGCCGAAGCCTGACCGCCAGTGGCGAAGGCGATGATGCCAGTGACGACGGAGTTGACGCCATCAACGATGCCGTATCCCGATTGCGTGGTTGGCTTGGCGGTGTTGTTGGCGAAGACCGGAGCCACGGTAGAGTTGATCATGGCGTTAAGCTGGGCCACGGTGCCGTCTATCGGCGCAGCTACGTCGCCCGTGTTGTTGAGCTTGATGCTCGTCGCGGCCATGGTGGCGGCCTTGGCGTTGGTGACCGCGCCAGCGTCTATCGTGTAGACCGTGCCAGCACCTGAGATGGTGATGTCACCCTTGTCACCGTCAGTGGCACCAGTAGTTGGAGCCCAGGTTCCATCGGCGCGAAGGAAGTTGTCAGTACCACCACCGGACGCCGGGGCTAGGCCCTTTAGTGTGGAGGTTACCACATCAAGCAAAGTGGTGGCCTGCGTGCCGGTCAAATCCTCGGGATCACCCGTGGCTGCGGTTACGCGGCCCTTGATGGTGGCGGTCGCCATGTCTGCGAGCTTGGTGTTGCTGACAACATTGGCCGCGATCTTTGTCCCGGTCACTGCCGATGCGGCAATGTCACCGGCGACTACGGTTGCCCATGTGCCATCGCCCTTGAGAATCGTGTTGACGTTGCCGTTCAAGTCGATGGTGGCTACGGTGCCATCGGAAATCTCATCAATCTCTTGGGCAACATAGAGCAGTTGCGTTTGGAACAGCGTGAGACCAGGTGACTGCAAACGTGTGCGGGTAGTCCAGTTGACCAGAGCCGTGCGTGGGGTTACGCGGGCAATCTTGATCGCCACGGCTGCGGCGGGAGCCACGTCAAAGGAGATCGTACCAGCGGTCGGCCAGGTGAATGCCGTAGTGGCTACGCCGTCAAGCGTAACGATTACGTGGGATGCGTTTATGTAGGGAAAGGGGACGGCCCTGATCAGAGTCGCCCCATCGCCTACATAGTTGACGTAAGTTAATGCCAACTAATGTGTTCCTTACTTGGTTGGTGAGTCGTTGGTGAGGTATTTGAGTAGGGTCGCCAGCGGCAACCAGTTGGAGAAGGGGCCAGCGTTGCCGAAGCCTAGCTTCTCCGATTGGGTCATATCGCGGTCCTCGGTGATGGACCTATAAACACCCTTCGCGGTGCGATTCACACTCTGCAATGCACCCGAGATTGGTAAGCTGTCGATGCCGCCTGTGGACTGAGCGGAGGCACGCGACTGCGCAAACATGGGGTCTGCGCCGTACATGGTGGCAGCGGCGTCGATAGCCGTTGGGAACAGGGTGGCCACAGGAGTGCGGGCGATGCCCTGCAGGATAGTGTCCTGCCAGCCCAGCTTACCGGCAGCATCAGCTTCGGCCTGTTGCTCATCACTGAATGCAAGCTGCTTGGCCTTGGCCATCCCGTAGTAGGTGATCATGCCCGCACCAAGCTGCATGAACCATGAGGTAACCTGACGGCTATCCATGTGGCGCAGGCCATAGAGGGTCTGCTTGGTGTAAGCACCGAGCAGGAATGACTTGAACTGCAGCGTGAACTTGGCGAGGTCTGACTGCATCCACTTGGCCAGTTCACCGGCATCATTCTGCTGAATGGCCTTCTGGGTTGCGCGATAGACGGCGTCGGTGAACTTCTCGCGGACGTTGGGATCCCATTTGGAGAAGTTGAGTTGTTCCACGACACCACTGGCCGAACGCTGCACGATGCTCGGATCATTGAAGTGCTTGAAGATGGCGGTTAGGTCATCATCACGCAAACCAAGCGAGCGCAGGCGTTGCAGGTCTTTGCCACGGAAGAACTGGTCTATTGCCCCGCCGCGCTGCAAGCCTTCGAGACCGGACTTGGCCATTTCGGCAAACCGCATGACGGCGGACTTCATTGCCCACTGTTGCAGTCCGGCGTTGATGTACTTCATGCCACTGATCTTGAGGGTTGCCTCCTTGCCGAACTTGAGGGCGTTGTCGGCGTAGAAGCCAGCGGTCTTTGATCGGGCTTCGTTCCACAGTTCGTGGTCATAGCGGAAGGTTGACTTGTCGAAGATGGTGTCCTGACCCATCCCGAGTATGCCCTGCATTTCGCTGACTACTTCATCGCGCACCTTGGAGTTACCCATGGCGTCGAACAGTCGGCCAATCTTGGGGATGCCCAGTATCATGGCCTTGGCCCCATACTGGTTGTAGATGCCGACGAACTCCTGCACCTGGTTCAAGCCCATGTTGTTCATCAGGCGGATGAAGTTGTAGTCTTGGATGCGCCGCAGGTACTTCTTGCCTCTAGCGCCAACTGTCATGTCACTGTAGGTTCCAAGGACGAAGCCCGTAGCCCAATCAATCTTCTCCAAGTCAGACACCAACTGGCCATCCTCGGCGTGGCCGGGCCCGAACTGCGTGGCGTAGTCATTGCTGATCATTGACTTGAGATTGTCAATGCCAGCCTGGCCGCGAATACCATCCATGACTACGGTGCCGTTGCCATCCCGTATCTGGGTCTTGGCCAGCGCAATCATGCCACCAGCCTGCTTGTTGTAGCGCATGAGGGCGAACTCAGCGTCCTTCACGAAGAAGTCCCCGACAGACACGTCTCTGAGTTCTTGCCCACCCTTGCCATCATCCATCCACACCTTGGTGACGTGGTTGTAGTCTAGGTTGGCGCGAGACATGGTCCGTGGGTCACCACCAGCCTCTCGATGGAGCGAGCGGGCGAGCGCGCGGGCATCGTCGGGGGCAATGTCAGGGAGTATGTCGTGGATGTGGTCGATCAGGTTGCCTAGATCGTTCCGCGCCAGCGACAGTCCGTCATTGAGGTGGTGCGTGGCACTGGCAATCTTGTTCATGTACCCACGGGCATACCTTGCGAGCAGGGCGGGGTCGATGTCGGGTGCCATCTTTAGTATGGCGTTGCGCACCACGGGGATCAGCCCCTCCCAGCCACCGCCGTCCGCAGACGTCTTGGCGGTGTTTCGCATGATGTCACCGACGTTGTGCTTGTCGAGGTACTTGGGCATGTAGAACGAGTTCTCGGGGATGTTCTCGTAGCCCGGCACCTGAGCGGCCTTGAGGTCGTCCAGCGTCTGCTTCATCATAGCCTTGAGGCGGTTGCCCGAAGCGACGATCTCGGGGGCGTAGTCGATGCGGCCCATGGTTGCCGGGTCATACTCGACGTATGAGTAAACCTCGCGCGAGAACACCCCCTTCGACTTCATGTGATTCAGCCAGCCCGGCTCCACACGCGCCTTCCACTTCTTGAACTCGGGGGCGGCCAGCTCGAACCAGTGTGACTGCGCCGCGTCGGAGTATCGTTGGGCGCGCATGGAGGCGCTGATCTCGGACACGTCAGCGTTGGCGCTTGACTTGGCACCCACGCCATCGGTCAGCAGGTTGGCGAATGATTGCTTGAACCAGTTGCTTTGCGAGGCGCGGCGGGCGGCACCAACGCTGTCAATGCGAACGTACTCCAAGGCACCCTCACCATCAGCCTTCGTGGTAATGGGCCGATAATCTGGCGTCAGCGCGGCGCGGGCGTCGGGGTTGCCCGCAGCACCAGCCGCGCCGGGGCTGTAGGTGGCATAGTTGCCGGGTGTAGGTTGAGCCTCGCCAGTCCGCACGAACATCTTGCGCGGGTGAACCTCGGTGCTCCCATAGGGCACGGGGACCGGGCGAAGCTCGTTGGTGTCAACGATCTTCTTACCCTGTGCCGCAAGCTCGTTGCCAATTGAGGAGCCTTTCAGCCCACCCGAAACGCCACCGAAGACAAGGCCGAGGGCGAAGGCGGTGCCGACGTCGGCCATGTCAGTGGTTGGGTTGGCGCCCATGTAGGTGGCTTCTACCCCGGCATTGAGGACACCGATGGCCGTACCTGTCTTGAGGATGCGCCCCAGCCGGGTGGACTTGGCGGCGAAGGCGGCTGGCAACAGTGCCTCCCCACCGAGGGACAGCCCCACCATGGCCGGGTCAGCTATGTTGACGATGAGACGAGCGAACACGCCCGCCCCGCCCATCTTCGCAATCTCCTGCTCGCGGGCCGTCCACTCCCTGCCCTTGCCGAGGATGTAGTCGTACTCCTCTTGTGAGTTGGAGCCAAGGAGTTCCTCGTTCCAAGTCTCATCCATACCGGCGATGTCGGCCTTGAGCTTACTCAACTCCGGCAACCTGAATGCCGGGTCGGCACCGATGCCTTGGAGCTTTAGCTGGTACTCGGCCCAGTATGCCATCTGGTCCTGCTTGGCGATGGTGGCGGCCTCGCCGCTGCTCACACCGAGGGGCGTGATGTCAGGGACGAGGTCTAGTGCCTTGTTGAGCAGGGGCGATGATGTATACTGTGGAGTGGGTGGCACCACCTTGGCGGCGTTGTCGATAGTCTGCTGACGTGCAAGCAGTTCCCGATCAGTCGTCGGATTTAATACTTCTGTCGGGAATAGGTTTTCCATGTGGTTCTCCGGTTAGAGTTAGGAAGGTTGCGTGTAGAGGTGCTGCGCGATCACACCTCTCGCCCAATCTGGAACGGAACCGATGCGAGTAGATGGACCCCACGCGCGGCGGGAGCCTTTGTCGATGTGGATGCGGGAGCGATAGACACCAATGCCGGTGAAGCCTAGTGAAGACGCCACCTGAATGAACTGCTTGCGCTTGGCCAGTGGCCAGTCGGATACGTCCACGTCCACCGCGTTGCCGCGCTGGTGTTGTGACTCCTTAACGCCTCCCACCCTCGCGTTAGTCTTGGGGTCGCGGAAGGCCGATGAGAGTGCCAATGGTTCCGGCCACGCTTGCGCGAGCTTTGTCATTGAAGCCTTCATGTCCGGCTTGAGTTGCCCAAGGTCGAGCGGATGTGTTGCACCGGGAGCCTTCTTGAACTTGATG
>k87-389629_pt1 | contig 32953 bp, 40 predicted proteins | sample MGYA00084030_6733316 | MGnify analysis MGYA00084030 | reverse complement strand
CCGCTGCTCAAGGCTACTGGCTATGCCCGCGTTGTGGAGTTCATGTCAGCGGGTCCGTACTCGCAACTGAATGCGCTGGGGATCAGTGACGTGCAGATCGCAGCCGGCAAGGCGGTGCTCATAATTGCCGCCGGACCTCGTGGAGAGATCGGGCAGAGCCGGCAGTTTGCTACCAACCGTGGGTTTGTGGTACAATGAGCGAGCTCAGAGCGGTTAGCACGACAGCCGACGAACGCATCCGGCAACAGGCCGAAGACCACCTGCACATCACGTACATCCAGAAGGACATCAGGGAGCTGAAGGAAGGTCAGGAGGACCTGAACCAAGCCCTGCAGGACCACATGGATGAGGAGATCGTGGTCAAGCATCAGATCGAACAGCGCCTGGCTAAGTCAGAGCTGCTGATTAGGATTGTACTGGTAGTGACTGCTGCAGGCGCGCTCGGGTCACAGGAACTAATTAAAACTATTGCTGTAGGTATGCTTAAATGAAGATTAGTCTAGCCAGCCTAACGTCTGGGTTCCTGAACCTCCTGTCGCTTAACGCTAACTTCAGCGCTATTCAGGACGATCTCAACGATAAGGTTCTGTACCGTGACCCGCCAGTTGGCGAGCCTAACCATATGTCCGCTGAGCTGGACATGGACTCGAACGATATCGTTAACGTAAACCAGCTGCGCACTACTGACCTCTTTATCGGTGGTACCCAGGTAGTACCAGGTGACGTAGTCACTGTGGGGCTGTCATCCTTCCCGGTAGGCCTAGAGGCTATTCCTGGGCTGTACGTGGCCACCGACGAGGACACTGGGCTGTACGCACCAGCAACCAACCAGCTAGCTGTTACTGCTGGTGGGACGCTAGCGCAGACCTGGACTTCGGCAGGTGCCAGTATTCCTGGTACACTAGGAGTGACAGGCACCTCCACGCTGGGCGTGCTGCAGGTAGGTGCTATTACTGGAACGTCGTTCTCAGGAACTAGCGTATCAGTCACCGGGGCAGTTGTAGGCGACTCCATCACGATCACATCGACCGTGAGCCTGCCAGCATTTACTATTGCCACTGGTAGCGTAGCAACCACTGCAGCTGCTAACGATAACTCTACCAAGCTCGCCACTACGGAATACGTAGACACAGCTGTTGCCACCATCGGTGCGCTGCCCGGCAGCATTGTGCAGTCAGTGTACACGTCGAACACAGCTAATACAGCCATCGGAGCTGCCACCCCGGCCGACGGTACGCCGCCGCTGGTGTCGGAAGGTACGCAGGTGCTGTCCACGTCGATTACACCCACTAGTGCCACTAACAAGATTAGGTGCAGGGCGTCGGTCCCGTACAGCATATCAGCAGCCGGTGGCGGCACCAGGTCTGGGTCGGTGCACATGCACAAGGGGTCTGATTCCGCCATGGCTGCCAGGTACGTATCAGTGGTGACTAACGCCTACCTGGCAGGTATCCACGGGGACGTCATCCTAGAGGCAGAGTTTGTTGCTGGAGCCACAAGCCCAATTACTATTAGTGTTCGGGCGGGTAGCGGCGCAGGTACCATGGTGGTGTGCGCTAGCTCACTATTTGGCACTGGAGTGAATATTGCTACGTTGGTACTAGAGGAGATTGCTGTCTAATGGACATCAAGTACCCGATTACTCCAGTGTTCAGGGAGATAGACGGAACTCCGCGCACGCAGTCATTGTTCCTAGAGCTGCGCTACGAGGTGGATAAAGCGCTCTACACGCTGAAGCGCCGCGACCATGAGTACAACGGCAAGGTGTATCCCAGCCTGTACGTGCTGTACATGCAAATTGGGGACATCACAGAGTACGAGTTCGCTAAGGCGTGCTTCGAGGACTGGACGCACTGGAAGCGCATCAGAGAGAACAAGTTAATTACTCCGCACGCCGATGCCTGGGCAGAGGAGTTAGAGATCAAGCTACGCTCCGAGGCCATCCGCAGCATGCGCATGCAGGCGCGCACGGACAAGGGCGGCGCCTCCGCAAAGTGGCTAGCTGAGCGTGGCTGGGCAGACCGCACCATGGGCAGGCCCAGTAAGGACGCAGTTGCTAAGGAAGCTGCTAAGCAGAATAAGATCGCGGGCATGCTAGATGCTGACGTAGAGCGCATGTCCAAGGACTTCAAGCTGCAGTGAACGAACAAGTAAAGGCACTCAAAGAGCGGGCTGAGAAGGATCTGTTCTTCTTTGCTAAGCTAGTTAACCCGCGCAGGGTATACTCAGACTGCCATCGTAGACTATTCTACTGGTGGATGGAGCAGGAGACACTTGGCGTTGACTGCACCCTCGTCCTGTGGCCGCGCGATCACCAGAAGTCCCACTGCGCGGCAGTGTACGCTGCTTGGTGTGTTACGAGAGACCCGGCCTGTACCATCCTATACGTGTCTGCTACCGCCTCACTGGCGGAGAAGCAGCTCAAGGCCATCAAGGACATTATTACATCTGATGTCTATCGGCGCTTCTGGCACGGGATGGTTAACCCAGATGAGGGCAAGCGGGAGCGGTGGACCCAGACTGAGATCGCGGTAGATCACCCAGTTAGGCGTAAGGAAGGTGTGCGAGACAGTACTGTATTTGCAGCCGGCCTGACCACTAACGTAACAGGTTTCCATGCTACGCATGTATTCCTTGATGATATCGTGGTGCCTGGTAACGCATACACGGAGGAGGGGCGGGAGAAGGTTCGCGCTCTGTACTCGCAGCTAGCTAGTATTGAGACCACAGGCGCGCGCGAGGTAGTTGTTGGAACGCGGTATCATCCGCTGGACATCTACAATGATCTGACGGCAATGAAGGAGCCGCAGTTTGATCCCGCTGGGGAGATAGTTGCTGAGGTGCCGGTATACAAGGTATCAGTCGAGAAAGTGGAATCAGATGGTAACTTCCTGTGGCCCAAGGAGTTCCGAGAAGACGGCAAGGCGTTCGGCTTTGACCTAAAGGAGTTAGCGCGCAAGAAGGCTAAGTACCTCGATACCACGCAGTTTTATGCGCAGTACTACCAGGAGCCCAACGACCCAGAGTCGCATAGGCTTAGCCATGACAAGTTCCTGCGATATGATCCTAGGTATATCAAACAGCACGACGGGCGCTGGTTCTTTAAGCAGAGCCCCCTCAACATCTATGCCGCTATTGACTTCGCGTTCAGCCTGAGTAAGAAGGCTGACTACACTGCGATTGTAGTGATCGGCATGGCCCCGCAGGGCGATGTGTACGTTCTGGATATAGATAGATTCAGAGCCGACAATATGGAAGAGTACTACCGCCACGTTCTAGCTATGCACGCTAGGTGGCAGTTCAGGGTACTACGAGCCGAGGTCACGCAGGCACAGCAGATCATTGTACGCGATCTTCGCGACAGAGCCACGCAGGAGGGCTTGCGCCTAGTTGTGGATGACTTCCGCCCCAACAAGTCGCTTGGAGCCAAGGATGAGCGCATCGCGGCCGCGCTGGAGCCTAGGTACATGAACGGAACGGTGTGGCACGGTAGGGGCGGGTACTTCCCTATGCTTGAGGAGGAGCTGGTTCTATCTAGGCCAGCGCACGACGACCTAAAGGACGCCCTAGCGTCCGCTGTAGAGATAGCCATCCCGCCCAGAGCGGTGCAGATCACAGAAGAAGTTGACCGAGTTGTAATTCATGGCCGCTTTGGCGGCGTAGCAGGGGTAACATGAGCGCTAGAGTGCAGGAACTTAAGGAGCTTGCTAATTCCGCAGACGCTTTGGCGCGGGAGGTGTCTGGCTTGTGGGATACCTGGAATCAGGCTCGGTCTAAATGGATGGAGGAGCAGCGCGAGCTGCGCAACTACATCTTCGCCGTTGACACGTCCACCACGTCAAACGCGAACAATGGCTGGAAGAACAAGACTACTATCCCTAAGCTGTGCCAGATCCGGGATAACCTGTTTGCTAACTACATGTCGGCGCTGTTCCCTAACGAAGAGTGGTTGCGCTGGGAAGGCTACACCTTAGACGATAACGAGCAGGCCAAGGCGCAGGCCATTCAGTGGTACATGCTGAACAAGTTCCGTGAGTCGCACAGCTACACGGCTGTGTCGCAGCTTGCCCTTGACTATATCGATTCTGGAAATGCGTTTTTTGACACCGAGTACGTGCGTGAGTACGTTAACTGCCAAGATGGGACGGTAGTACCTAAGTTCGTCGGCCCGCGCATTGTGCGGATCAGCTACGAGGACATCGTCTTCAACCCGGCTGCGTCCTCGTTCACCAACACCCCCAAGATTGTTCGTAGTGTGATGTCAGTGGGGGACATTGAGAGGGCAGTGCTAACTGACCCGGATAAGAAGTACCTAGAGTCAGTACTGCCAAAGCTTCGTAAGATGCGCGAGCTGGCTGGTGCATGTCGCACAGAGGACTTCTCTAAGTCGCTTAAGTTCTCAGTAGACGGCTTTGGTAATCTGTACGACTACTTCTCGTCTGGGTACGTCGAGGTACTAGAACTTCGCGGCGACCTGTACGACAAGGAGACCAGCACGCTGCTCACTGACCACGTAGTTACGATCGTAGATAGGATGTTTGTGGCCCGCAAGGACCGCATCCCGTCGTGGCAGGGCAACACTATCCGCCAGGTTAGGTGGAGAATCCGGCCAGATAACCTGTGGGGCATGGGACCGCTGAATAACCTAGTGGGTATGCAGTACCGAATCGACCACCTAGAGAACCTGAAGGCCGACGTGTTCGATATGATCGCGCTCCCGATGAAGAAGGTTCGCGGGGATGTCCCGCCGTTCAAGCACATGCCTGGTGGCACCATCCGCCTCCTTAATGCCGAGGATGACGTTGACTTCCTGCACCCAGACGTAACGGCACTTAATGCCGATACCCAGATCTCTGTGCTAGAGGCCAAGATGGAGATGTTCGCTGGTGCTCCGAGAGAGGCCATGGGCATCCGCTCTCCTGGGGAGAAGACTGCGTTTGAGTACAACAGCCTAGTAACGGCCTCTGGCCGCATCTTCCAGGAGAAGGTAGAGAACTTCGAGATCAATGGGCTAGAGCCGGCCCTCAATGATGCCCTAGAGCAGGCTGTTCGTAACATGGACGCCTCGGATGTTATCCGTGTACATGACGACTCCATCGGAGTCGTTACGTTTATGAGCATCACCAAGGAGGATATCTCAGCCAGAGGTAAGCTGCGCCCAGTAGGGGCGCGCCACTTCTCCGCGCAGGCGCAGCTAGTCCAGAATCTTACTGGGCTGTCGAACACAAAGATCTGGGATACCATTGCAGTACACATGTCGGCTAAACAGCTTGCAAAGCTAGTAGAAGATGTGCTAGGATTGTCCAGATTCTCTCTGTTCATGGACAACATCGCTGTAGTAGAGCAGATGGATACGCAGAGAGTGGCCGCCGAGGCCCAGCAGCAGCTGCTAGTAGAGCAACAAACTGATGTTAATAATCCACAGGGGTAATGTATGCCTATTAAAAAGAAAGTGACCTCGAAAGACGTTCCAGGCTCCGGCGCAGCGCGTAAAGTTGGCGAGGCTAAGGAGTCCAGGATGCAGAGAACGGAAGCAGCTAGGCAGATGGCCTACGAGGCCGTAAATAGCGACGTAAAGGGCGGCCCGCACATCGATTCTGGCGGGCCAGACGATGAGATTAGGCGCCTGCGCGCGGCGCAGAAGGCTAAGGATAGCGAATACAACAAACGCATGGATAGAGTGCGCTCTAAAAAGCGGAACTAATGACAGAACTCTCAAACTTCTGGCATGCTGGCATAGAGGACGGCGACGATAAGGCTGTGTCTGATAGGGTGCATCAGCTCCTGCAGGCCCAGCCAATCATCCGGCTACTGGTACAGCGCCTAGAGGCTGACCTGGCGGCGGACAGGGCCAAGAGGCTGGCGGCCCCAGCCTACGACTCTGCTGGCTGGGCCTACCAGATGGCTGACGCCAACGGCCAGGAACGGGCTAAACAAATACTGCTTGACAGACTTAAAGAAGTGTGTTATACTTCTTAGCACAAGGCCACCCTCGTCTATTAAGTAGGCGCTGGGTGGTTATCATTTAGAAGGATATTATGTCGGATACCAATCCGCAAGAAGTAACTAACACCGATCCGCTGCTGGCCCTTAACACCATTCTGGGCGAGATCAAGCGGGAGGATGGGACCCAGAAGTACACTGATCCTGTCGTAGCCATCAAGGCCCTTAAGGATTCCCAGGAGCACATCAAGGTGCTAGAGGCGAAGCTTAAGGACGTAGTGGAGGGCAAGGAGAAGACTGCTGTAGAGCAGATTCTGGCCAAGATTAGCGTCCCCGCAGCAGCGGTCCCGGCCACCCCCGAGACTAAAGCCGGTCTAACTCAAGACGACGTACTGCAGTTGCTGGCTAGCCAAGAGGCTAAGACCAGAGAAGCCAAGAACGACTCTGATTTCAAAGCTAAGCTCGTCGAGAAGTACGGCGATAAAGCTGCAGAAGTCCTGTCTGCCAAGGCTAAAGAACTTGGGGTTGACCCCGCAACCATCGGCAACCTTGCAAAGACGTCGCCTCAGGCGGCTCTAGCAATGCTTGGTGTTGGTGTGCAGGCCCCTAACCCTGCAGCAACTAGAGGCACTGTCAACACGTCGGCTCTGCCGGCTGGTCAGCGCCAAACTACGGTTGAGAGCCCGTTCAAAGTAGGCTCAACTACCGACAAGCTGCTAAATGCCTGGGCACACGCTAAGACCGTGGCCCAGAATCAGTAACGTCTGGAGTAACAAATGAGTAATACGACCGCTAATACCTCTGCATTTATCGAGGCACAGCAGTATTCTGCATTCATCCTGCAGAACCTGCACGACGGCCTGCTGCCGGGCAACTTCTATCGTAACGTGTCGGACTTCCCGGCTGGTACGACCCTAAACATCAAGACCATCGGCACCGCCTCTATCCAAGAAGTGGCTGAGGATGCTCCGGTAGTGTACAGTGCTATCGAATCCGGCACTGTGACCATGGCAATCACCGATTATGTTGGTGACGCATGGTACATCACTGACGTTCTGCGCCAGGATGCCGCCCAGATCGAGTATCTGCAGGCTGCCCGTGCTGCTGAGTCCACTCGCGCTATTCAGGAGTACTGGGAAACCCGCTTCCTGGCTGTGGCTAACGCAGCCCAGACTGCGGACTCTGCTAACAACATCAACGGCTTCGGTCACCGCAAGGCGGCCAGTGGCACCAACGGCCAGGTCCTTGAAGCTGACTTCATCGACATGCGCCTGTCTTTCGACAAGGCCAACGTACCTGCTGGTGGTCGCGTAGCAATCGTTGACCCGGTTGTGGCTGCTACCATCTCCAAGACTATGCTGACCACGGCTAACAACAACGCTGCTGCGCTGTCGTTCTGGGAAGAAGTAGTCAAGGACGGCTTTGACCGCGACCACACCTTTGTGGCCCCGATCCACGGCTGGATGGTGTTCACCTCGAACCGCCTTGCCCGCATCACTGCGGCTGAGTCCAGCGTAGGCTCCGGCAACGCTAACTCGTACGGCGTAGGCGCAGTAGCTAACGTGTTCATGTGCATTGCCGACGATCAGTGCAAGCCGCTCATGGCTGCCTGGCGCCAGATGCCCAAGACCGAAGGTGAGCGTAACAAAGACCTTGGTCGTGATGAGTTCGTAGTTCGTGCCCGCTGGGGCATGGGCGCTCAACGCGAAGACACGCTGGGCATTCTGCTCTGCCACCCGACCGCAACGGCTTAATAGGAGCATACCATGTCTGGTAAGGAAAATAGCGCCGGTCTTGGCGTGAACAACAGATACGGTGCACGAGTACTGCCGGAAGGCAAGGCTGGTGTATTCAAGACTGTAGGCAACGAAGTCCAGTACGTGCTGAACTTCCGTGGTGCTGATATTGCAGGCGACGACATCGAAACCCCGATTATCCCGAAAGGCTTTAAGCCGACGGCTGTGTATATCGGTGTTCGACAAGCCCCGTCTGCACATACCGGCGTCATTAGTATCGGCACGGACGGCTCTGAGGCCACTAACGGCTTCGAGGTCGGCTCTGTGACGCTGGCTACTGTAGGTGAGTACGCGCTTACCACGTTCGCTGGTACTTGGAACGCTACCACCGGTCTTGTGGCCAACACCACGATCGGCGTAGCAGCACTGGGCACCATCACTGGCGGTGAGTACGAGATCACTATCGTAGGTCGCCGTGGTTCGCACACCCACTAAGTAACTGACGTGCTCCTCTAACGGGGATGGTGGCTAGAACTGCGTAGCGGAACTAGCCCCTTTTTATTGGTGGGTACCACATGAAGCAAACACTACTACAGCTAGTCCAGTCCCTGCTTAACGCTGCAGGCAGCTTTGATGTTAACTCTATTACAGATGTAGAGGACGGCCAGATCGCTGCTAGCATCATCAGGGACACGTATTTCTCTATCATCGCTAGACGAGATGGCGGCAAGTGGCCCCATCTACGCAGAACCATCGCCCTGAACTCTGGGGTGGCTGGGCTGCCGACGCATCTACAGTTCCCCGAGTACGTGACCTCCCTTGAGGGGTTGTGGTACGACGTAAGGGCCGAGGCCTTGGGCAAACAGGAGATGCGCGAGCTAGCGTACATGGAGCCGCATAGGTTCCTTGTCCTAGTTAACAGCAGGGATTCAACCCAGAGCAACGTAGACACAGTGACGGACACTGGCGGAGCGCCTCTTCTAATTCTTAATGACACGCCCCCTGCGTACTGGACATCATTCGACGATCAGTACGTAGTGTGTGATGCGTACGACTCCGCGCTAGAGGCTAACCTGCAGAGTTCCAAGACTCAGGCTGTTGTGTACAAAGCACCGTCGTGGACTACTGAAGATTCGTTCATCCCTGACCTACCAGCTGAGGCGTTCCCGTACTTGCTACAGGAATCCAAATCAGTGTATTGGATCGACAGGATCGGAGAGCCTAACCAGAAAGCAGAACAGCTAGCTAACATACAGAGAAAGACCATGACGCAGAACGCCCACGTAGCGCATGATCTTGATTCAATGCCTAATTACGGACGACAGCCTAAATGAGTTCACTGTTAGTAATCCCGGACGGTAAAGGTTTGTACGACATCAAGCAAGAGAAAGGCGGCCCAGCGCCCAGGGATCTGTCCGGCAAGTACACCTCGTACGCTGCTGGTAATCTAGCCATCAAGACCTTCCAAGCTGGCGTGCGCGACAAGGTAGACGGCGATGCCAAAGGCAAGTCTAGAGTACAATAACTTCTCAGTTGGCCTCATTACAGAGGCCTCTGACGTAGCGCAGCCGGACACCTGCATCCGCAGCATGTCTAACTTTGACTTGCAGGTCAATGGCAGTGCTACCTTGCGTGCGCCGCTACAGCGGGAAGTTAACTCGCCCACCATCATGGATGTGTCGGGAGCTGCTTACGCAGCTCCTGCATCTGCGTACGTGTGGCATGCCCCCGATGGTGACCAAGACGTTGATATCGTATTCTTGCAGTACGGTGACGTGTTCAAGGTGTTTCGGCGTGCTGTGGGCATCGGTTCTAGCTACGAGGACATTACTCCAGTCACGGCAACCCACTGTACTGATAACGCTATTGGCGTAACGGCAACGTACGGAGTTAACGTAACTGATGACGCAGCGATGCGCTGCTCGTTCGCTAGTACCCAGTCCTGGTGTGCAGTAACTGGTTTGTCTTTCACGCTTAACTCGTCTGTGTACAACACGATGGTAGGTGTGTTCACGTACGACAAGCAAACCCAGGAGCTTGTGCTAGAGTACGATTTCTTGTGGGTACGCGACTTCTGGGGCGTGTACGACGGAAGGATAAACGGCAACCGAGTTACCGCGGGTAGTATGGACATCAACATTGCGTACAACCTGTTTAACAGGGGATGGTACCATTTCGTTGATGGCGCTAAACCAGCGGCATACGTAATCAACAAGTTCTACGCTAACTCTGATACTGCTAACGCTGATGCTGTGTGCGCCGCGCAGACTGCTGTAGCTAGCACAGAACTAACTATTAATGGCGACGAGACGTCTGCGGGGCAGTGGACTGGTTCGTACCCGAGCAGAATTCGTGTTGCTACCTCGGCTGCCGTGGTTACAGCTAACTCCACCTACGTCGTTACAGGCCTAGATCACGCTGGCAATCCCGCCAGCGAGCACGTCACGGTCTTCGACGACGGCCTTGGCGCAACAATAGTAAGCGCAGAAACAGTAACACTGTTCTCTAAAGTCACGTCTGTACTATGTACAGCAACTAACGGAGTGGATGCGGTAGTTGTTGGTATTGGTAGCACGTACCCAGGTAATAGAGACAACTGGACTCTAGGGGTAGCACTAGACGGCAGCGCTAAGCAGTACAACGCTAAGCACGTAGTGCAATCGCCTGACATCGTGTCAGAGGCCCCAGTAGGGCACTATACTATTCCAGCGCACAATAGATCATTTGCTGCTAATACAGCCGGCCTATCTAGAAATGCAGCTCAGGGTCTTTACTACAGTGTGTTCGGCCAAGAGGCGGGCGCACTGCCCGCTGATGTGTCTGGCCGCCCACACGGGACTGCTGCCTGGGCTGGGCGCCTGTGGTACGGAACGAGCCTAGTAGGTGGCGATGAGCAAGCCATCCATAAAGATAGCCCTAGTATTGGTGGTTACGTATTCTTCAGCAAAGTAGTACGGAAGGCTAAGGATGCCATCTCCTGCTACCAGGCTAATGATCCCACGTCTGCCACTATATCGGATATCCTTGCTGACGATGGCGGGCATGTGTACATCCCAGATATGGGGGATCTGCAGGCGCTGGTAAGCCTACAAGGTGCAATGCTTGTTCTGGCCAGTAACGGGGTGTGGGCTATTGTAGGTGACCGTGATAGCGGCTTCTCTGCTACGTCGTACTCTAGAATTAAGCTTGCAAGCAGAGGCTGCGCATCTCCGGCCTCTGTGGTTAGTACTGGTTACGCTGTGTTCTTCTGCAGCTCCGATGGTATCGAGATGGTGGCTGTTGGTGAGGGCGGGCAGCTGCAGCTGCAGAGCCTGACGCACGACAAGAATGGTAAGTACGTCAGAGAGAACGTCGCTGACTTCAGTGCTGTGCAGGGCTACCTAGACTACACAAGCAGCAAACTGCGATACCTACTCTCGGGGACCAAGGAACTTGCAATCAGTGTGGACACCAGCGCTGTGGAGATCCATGACGTAGTCCTAGGAGATTACGACATCGCGTGCGCGCTGCAGTTCTATGGGGACTTCTCGTACAAGTTCTCTGGTAGCACTGTTACTGCCCCATCGTACCTGTACGTGCTGCGTATTGGTGATAACCTAGTAACGGGGCAGTTGCGCTACGATGACTACTCAGGTGAGCTGTTCCAGTGGGAGGACCTTGGCGGAGAGTACGGCTCTACGTCGCATGTAACGCTGGCGCATATCGTGGCTGGTGACAGCAAACTAATTAAGCGGGCGCCCTTCATCACTGCGCACTTCAAGAGGACGGAGTCTCATATCGAGGTTGACGGGGTTGGCGATGCTAGACTAATTCGCCCATCTGGTTGCAATGTTACGTGCTACTGGGGCTGGGCAGACTCCGCTGCGTCGCCCCTTAGGGCCGCAGATTTCCAGGCGTATAGGTTAACCACCAGCATTGCCCCGCCAGAGGCGGCTGGTACGTACGAGTACGCTTACGGCCAGTCCGTCATTACGTCTAAATCGGCACTGCGCGGATACGGTAGGGCACTAAGTGTGTCGTTCAAAGCGCAAGCTAACAAAGATTGTCATATTCTTGGCTGGGCCCTACCAGTACAAGTCCCGTATAATCCGTCGAGGTAATCATGGCAGGTGAAGCACTACTGGGCGCCGCTGCGCCAGTTGCTATTGGTCTAGGCGTACTTGGTGGTGTGGCTAGCTACCGATCGGCGCGGAAGGCGCGTAGGTACGACAAGAAGGCTGCGGCTATCGAGCAGCGCGCAGCGCGCATTCAGGCGTACCGTGGGCGTGTGCAGGCTGCTAGAGAGGCAATGATTGTTGGCTCCCAGCTGGTGAACCAAGCTGCGCAAGATGGTACGCAGGGATCGTCTGGTGCTGCTGGGGCTAGCTCTAGCGTAGCTGCGCAGTACGGGGCGTCTGTTGGCGCAGCTAGGGCCACCGAGAAGCTGCTCAATGTGGCCGCTATGTACCGTCAGAAGTCCGGCAACTCTGCCGCTAGGTCACAGAACTATGCACAACTTGGTAGCACTCTAATCAGCTTCGGCACCGCATAATGGCAGACGTAGAACAAGCAGACCAGGCCGGCCCGACTAATCTACTACCAGCTGAGCAGGCAGTTAATCCGGTGCTGCAGGCTGGGCTTGATAGCAAGCAGGCCGATGTGTCCCGGCAGGATACTGAGGAGCTAGTAGCTATCAAGCTGCTCCTCAATCCTAACGTAGACCTGACTACGCTACGCATTGATACCGAGAACGAGGTAGCAGCGAACTCTGACAGAGAGCTGCTGTTCGGGCAGTACGTGTCGAAGTACAAAGGCAAGACAGCTGACGAGATCATCACGTCTGTCAGGACGGCGCTGGGGGCTGGGGCTGATGTTCCAACCGTGCTTCGCGGCGCCCAGTACGCGCAGGCGTACAATGACCAGCTAAGCTCTGAGGACAGCACGCAGCTGATCCTCAACACGGTGGGAGGCAACCTTAGCCTAGCTGACACTAGGTCGCTGACTGCGCAAGCTAACATGACGGCGTACAAACGCCTAGAAGATATCAGAAAGCAGCGCGGCACTGACACCACGCTGGACACTGCGTCTTCTATTGCTGGCCTAGTGCTACTGCCAGACAACTGGCTCGACACTGACGAGGCTGCAGAGAAGCTAGGCTTTAAGAACTTCGAGCAAATGTTCCAGGCCTACCAGGCCATGAATCCGTTCCAGAAGGCCGCCGCGTGGAGTGAGAAAGGTAAGTGGGCTGAGGCTGTGTGGGATGCCGTCGATGGTAACCACCTCAAAGCGGAGGCAATGGTAAGCAAGCTGCAGTCGTTTGATCCTAAGACGTCGCACGCAATCGACACCGGCATCGACCTACTAACTGTAGCTGACTACGCAGCGGGTGTGTACTCTCTGGCTAAGGTAGCTAGGTCTAGCAAGGGCGCTTTGTCGAAAAACTCTGCAGCGCTGACTAACGCTGAGCGTGCCCTGTCGGCAGCTGGGCGCCTTAAGGCCGCTGGGGCAGACCAGGCTGCTGCTGATGCCGTGCTAGCTAAGGCTGCCGCGGCAGACAAGGCAGAGGACGTTGCTGAGGCGGCTAAGGCCGCTACTCCGTTTAACTACTCCGGGACTATCATCGATACCCCAGGTACAATTGATGGCGTAGCCCCACAGATTCTTATCCGCATGGCGGAGAACAAGGCCACTGTCACCGAGGATGCTTTCCTGGCTGAGGCGGAGCGCATCTTTAGAGATGATGTAGCCCTTCGCATGGAAACCGAAGCAGACAACCTAGCGGTCATTGATCGTGACATGCTGAGTACAGCTCGCAGTGAGCTGGCTGTTATTGAGGAATCCATCAACTCTGGTGAGTACGCGGGCACCGCGCTAAAGGAGCTTAAGGCTAATCATAAGCGCCTTAAGAAGTCCGTAGACGATTACAACAAGGCCCAGGCTAATGTCATGGGTGCAGGTAAAGTGCGTAAGGGTGGTAAGCTGCAGGCTGCCGACGCCGCCGCCCTCAAGAAGCAGCAGGCTGCCCTGCGTAAGGCCCTACGTGAGGCACCTGAGAGCCCGGCGTCAGCTGCCCGTACTGCCCGTGAAGCTGAGGTAGCTAAGATAGAGCAAGAGCTGCAGGTTAAGCTAGATAACAATGCAGCTGCTATCCGTGAGAAAGGTGGTAGAACAGCCGTTGACGCGCATGTCAAGGAAACTAGAGCTGCGCACGAGGCTGAGGTAGCTAGGATTCAGGGTCTGCAGAAGAAGGGGCTGCTCACGGCTGACGAAGCGGCTGACGCCATCCTGGAATCGAAGCACTTCAAGACTTTGCAGGCAGCAGAGGAACTACAAGCAGCATCTAGGCAGCAACCGGGGCTAGCTGTACAGCTGGCTAAGCTGCGCTCTAGAGATTACACCGACGACGTACGTGCGCGTATCCGCGAGGTTGGCGAGCAGGCTGCTAACGCCCAAGCTAAGAAGCTGCAGCTGCGCTCTGGTAGGGGCGACATTGCCGCCGCACGGCAGGCCAGTAATCCAAGCGCGTCGCCAATTGCTCCGGTAGCGCAGGTTGGGATTCCGCCGCGCAACGGCTTTGAGTCTAGCATCGCTGAGGTGCAGGCGCTTATTGATGAGTCGGTGTCCGGCATCCGCTCATTCATTGCGCCGTTTAAATCTGGTGAGGGGTTCATCAACCCAGCTAAGACTTCGTACATCCGCGATACTATCTCCAGAGACATGATGTCGGCTAAGGATACCATCAAAGAGGCAGAGGTAGTAAGTGTACAAGACGCGGGCTTTACTGTGTCTTACAAGACCGCCACTGGTAATGAGCTTCGCACGTATTCGTGGACCGTGGACGATGTAGGGGCGTGGAATACTGAGCACCTTGGTACTGCTACTGGCTCTGGGATTATGCAGTCATTGACGTCTGCTGTACTTAGCCCGAGTACCATGTTCAGGGAACTGGACAAGGACATCGTAGCTAACCTAACCATTGGCTCTAACCAAGCTGCGGCTATCTACAACCGCCTAGCTAAACGTATGACGGAGATCAACTCCAGCATCAGTAAGGTTGAGCGGCAGCGCGTAGAAGGACTGCTAATCAAGGGTGACGAAGAGGGCGTAGTGTATGCTGTTGATGATCTGCTGGCGGGCAACGTAGCAGTTACTGCACCTGACGGCTCTCTGCAGGCTGGCGCGTATACCATTCGTGAGGTTGATGCTTACGTCAAATACCGCACCATGTACGATGAGCTGCTTAACGTGCAGAACGAAGCTGCGTACAGACACTTCAGCTTCCTTGGGGCGCAGGAACTGCACATCAAGGGCGGCAAGAATCTAGTTGTCAAGCCGTCGAAGCGCGGCGCCAAGCAGCTTCCCGGCGATAACCTAGAGACCATGGTGTACCGTGTAACTGATCCAGACGCTTTGGCTAAGGTTGGCCGAGCAGATGCCGGTGAGCGTGTATTGGTGGCTGTTGGTGAGGGGTCAGATTATCGTGTGCTTAAGGCGGACGAAATCAAGGCTATGTCCGACAAGGGCTACGAGGTATACAGATTCCATTATCACAGAGACGTAGACGGTAAGAAGGTATCACATGTAATCGTAGCTAACGACGGCCAGCATGTTAAGGTAGAGCCGCTACGTAGGCAGGTCATCCAGCGCGTAGAGGGCTACGTCCCGCGCGTGTATAGACCTGGGCATGTGTTCGTTAAAGACCAGCACTTTAATACTGTGGCTGGATTCGACGGCACGAAAGCTGCCGACAAGTGGCTAGCTAACCAGCGGACTGAGTACGCCGCTCGTGGTGAGCAGTTCAATCTAGTGCGCTACAAGGACAGAGAACTTCCGCCGGAAGAAGTGGAGCTAGAGAAGTTCAGTTCCTTTGGTGGTTTGTTCTTTAGGTCTAGGTCCGAGAAGCCTATTGTCGACCCGGAAACTGGTAAGACTATTGAGCGCTTTGACGTAGCTAAGGCTACGCAGATGTACATGTCCAGCGTAGCTGAGATGCTACCGCTGAACGAGTACCGTGGTATTGTTATCCGCCAGTTCCAGCAGGCGGTGGATGCAGTAGCTAAGAAGAATGGCCGTGATCGCGGCTTTAAGGACATGCACGACCTGCGTTCGCAGATTGCAACTGGGGACGATTCAGCTGATGTGGTGCTGAACGACGTACGTGATTATCTGTTCTCGCACCTGGCGCTACCGTCAGCGGAGGAGAACCGCTTCGCTAAGCAGATGGGCGCCATGGTTGACTACATGGAGGGCAAGCCGTTTGCATCTGGAGCTAGGTCCTTCCTGCGTAACTACGTGCACGCTGACCCGATTAGGGGTGTAAAGGCTGTAGTATTCCATGCGTACCTTGGCTCCTTCAACCCTCGACAGCTAGTTATCCAGGCGCAGAACGCAGCGCTTGCTGTGTCCGCGTACCCTAACCATGCGCTGCCGGCGTTCTTGGACTACCTCAAGATGCGCACGATTCTGTTCATGCGCCCAGAGCAGGTTGCTGCGCTGAGCCTGCGCGCTGGTCTAGACTTTAAGGACGCTACCGAGGCGGCCGCCCTACTGCGTAGATCTGGGTACATTGACTCAATCTTCCGTAACTCGGACTACGTGAGTCTAGGTACTGGTGTTGCCGGCGGTACCGCTGCTGCCGGTAGGGTAGTTGGCAAGGTAAGCACTTTGCCGTTCCTTGAGGGCGAGCTAGGCGCACGTATGATCTCGTTCAGCATCGCTATGCGCCGCTGGAGAGCCGCTAACCCCCACAAGAAGGCTGTACAAGACGTAGACCTACAGGAGATCCTACAGGACTCTCTGCGCCTTAGCATGAACATGCAGGCAGAGAACGCTGCTAGATTCCAGACTAATACCCTTAGCTCTGTTCCGCTGCAGTTCTTCCAGGTACAGGCTAAGTTCATGGAGAACGTAGTCGGCGGCCTAGTAAAGGATGTCGGTAAGGGTGGGCACACCGGCTGGTCAAGAGCAGAGGCATCTAGAATCCTTGCCGGACAGATCGTGCTGTACGGTACTGTTGGTGTTCCTGTAGTTGCTGGAGTTGCTGGCCAGATCAAAGATATGTCTTCTGATGGAGGAGAGCAGCTGTTCAATGCGCAGAGTCCCGAGATGGCTGAAGCCATTGACGAAGGCGGCATCGGCATCATGATGCGAGCAATGGGCTTTAACACCGTTGTAACTGAGGACATGTCGCTGCTGGCGTCTATCGATAACTCTGTTCTAGCTAACATCATTGGCGCCACTGCTGAGACGCTTGCTGGTAATCCTGCTAGCCTGCGTGTATCAGAGTTAGCCCCTGCCGGCGGCGTTGCTGTGCGGATGGGGCAGGCTATGTCGCACATCTCGCAGAGAATGGCGTACGCTAGTATCGCCCCGGAGACTACGCCTGAGCTGATGCTTGACTCACTGGACGATATCGGCAGGATTGCGTCAAGCTGGAACAACGCCCAGAAGAACACGTTCTACAACAACGTAGGCGTGCAGTTCACGGTAGGTGCAGATAAGTTAAGGGTAGCGTCCGAGGGTGAGTACAATGCCCAGACGTCGTTGATGTCAGCCATGGGCTTCAAGACCGAGACTGAGTTCAACACGTACTCTGCGATCAAGGATAACAAGGACTACGCTCAGATGATGGACTGGCGGGTAACCACGTTCAAGCGTGGTATCATTGCCAACATCGGGGGCAAGCCCGGGACTGCCGCAGCGTACATCAATGGTGCCATGAAAGACATCGGACCCATTGAGCAGAAAGAAGTAATTGAGAAAGCCCTGAAAGAGCTGACCAAGAAATCCATCGAGCAGTCAACTGAGCAGAAGCTCTTCGAGCGCTACCTAGAAGGCCGCACCATGACTATCGAGACCAACATCGCGGAGATGCTAAGTGACTGAGAAATTCCAGCCGTTTATCGACGGCGAGAAAGCACAAGATACTTCACGCAGAGTAGTCGCTGGTACTGACTATTCCGGTCTTGGGGTTGCCGCTAAAGGGCTAGCAAATCTGTACGCTGCGACCAAGGTTAAAGACCCCGAGATGAACCCGGTAGCTGTAGCTAGTAACCTGCGTGAGCAGGCAGTGCTAGATGCAAGGGCTGGCGCCGACGAGCTTGAGGCGTTCCAGGCCGGCGGGGGCATGGTTGATACTGCAGCCGCTGGTGAGGCCTTCGATGAGGCTGCGCAGGATAACGTCATCTCGCCCGAGGAGGAGGCTGCATTCGTGAAGCGGATTGGCCTGCGCGTATCAGCAGCAATGGCACTAGATCCCAGCAGATCGAGGATCAGGATGAACATGCTGGCTAGGGACGTCCTGAACTCTGAGGCGTACCTATATGGCAAGAATGACACTGTGGCTGCTGTTGATAAACTGCTGCGCATCAACCCGTACGAGCCGGCACTGCAGGACAAGTTCGGGGATGAGACTGTTAAGGAGACTGTGCGCAGGTTTGGAAACACTGCTTCGCAGCTGGAGTACCGATCTGTAGCAACGCAGTACAAAGCTAACCAATCCTTCAAGGATAAGGAGCAGGAGTGGCAGGGGCAGGCAGCGCAGGGTAACCTTGATCTGTCCAGCTGGCAGAAGGACGTAGCTGGTAACTATTCCGCAAACATGGAGGCTGCTGCTACTGTACTAACTAAGTCGTTTAAGGACAAGGGCTTCCTTGACCAGAACGAGCTAGCTGCGTACTCGCAGAGCGTAGCTGCTATGCGGACCAAGATGCGGGACTCGCTGGCCGGGGTAGTGCGCTCCTCCCCAGGCGCAGTGGTAGATGTGCAGAAGTACTACGATGCTATCGATGCTACGCTGGAGCCTTATACTGATATCGCTAAGAGAGTTGGAACTGACCCTGAGTTCGGTAAGCAGGTAGAGGGGCTACTCAAGGCGCAGATGAACATGCGCCAGGCTGGTGCTGATGTGTCGTTCTCTGAGCTGCTTGATACAGCTAAGCTGGGGCAGAACAATGCTGTTGATCTAATGCTGCAGTTCTCTAATGACCCTGAGGCACTGCTTGCCGCAGTTAAGGCAACTACTCCAGGAGGCCTAACTGAGACTAGAGCGCAGGCGCTGGCGCTATCGTCTAAGCTGTTCAACAACATGCTGAAAGATCCATCGCTGACTGTTCCTGGGTACGAGGCGCTGCAGGGTTACCTGCGGGCTAGGTACGCCAACAAGCCCGGTGTTGTTGATCCGGCTATCCTTGACCCAGTTCTAAAGAGTCTAGAGGAAACAGATAACCTTACATTCCCAGCTGCAGTTATGGCTAACGCTACAGCTATTCGTAACGTAGAGGCTGCTGGAATGAAAGATAAGTACAACTCTATACTGCTGTCAAAGACGTCGGCTATGGTTGATCGTATCGTTGCGCGAGGCGGTAAGGTTACCATGGTAGATGGCACGTGGTACGTGTCCAACAACCGCCAAGGCAGGGCCACCAACGACACCTTCGGACGCGAGCTAGAGAAAGAAGCTACTCTGCTGAACGAGTACAACAAAGCGTGGAACGTAATTAGATCCAACGACAACGCAACTTTCCATGCCACTGTGAACGAACAGATCGGGCTGTCCACTACGCCCAGTCCTGAGGCTAGGGAAGCTGCTGGTCTGCCAGCTATTACTCCTCGTGGTGCTCCGGTGACTAAGGCTGCGCCTGCTGATGATTTCGCTGCAGCTAAGCAAGCCATTAGCGACGGAAGAGACAAACAGAAGGTGCTTGATCGCATGCGTGAGCACTACTCTGATGAAGAGCTTCGGAAGGCTGGATTGATCCGGTAATGGCTGTAGACTTCAGCGATATACCTACAGCCAATAATCCTAGCCCTAGTAGGGCTGCGCTGTCGTTCGATGATCTTCCTAAGAAGCAGAAGGTGTCCACAAAAGGCGAACTAGCATTCGATGACATAGATACACCTGGAGTCGTAGTAGTTCAGTACAAGGATGTGCGTTCAGAACCAGTAGAAGAAACTGCAGCTAGGGTGAACTCATTCAGGCCGCTAGCTGTTAAGTACGGTGATGAGACTGGAGAAGACCCGGCGCTGCTACTTGCTGTGGTACATAGGGAATCAAAGGGAGCAGCTGGGGCTGTGTCGTCTGCTGGCGCGAGGGGGTACGCGCAGTTCATGGATGGAACTGCTAAAGAACTTGGCGTAACTGATCCCGATGACCCAGATCAGGCAGTGCGCGGCATGGCAGTGTACCTAAGCAGGCTGCGTAAGCAGGCGCTGAAGCTAGGTGTGCCAGAAACTGAGGCTGACCAAGCTGCGCTAGCTTCGTACAACTACGGTCCTGGGAACTTCCGTGATACGTGGCTAAAGGCCCGTAAAGCCAAGAAGCCATGGCAGCGCATGGTACCAAAAGAAACAAGAGAGTACATGGCGGCTGTGCTTGCTCTGCGTAAGGGCAGGTACTCTAATGAGGATTAGCTGTGGACAAACTATCTGAGCACTTCAGCTGGGAAGAGGCGCAGGAATCGGAGATCGCGGCTAGGGATGGGCTAGACAACACGATCCCAGCTAAGCACCGCGCTGCTGTGCAACGTACAGCTGCTGGTATGGAGGCAGTCCGTGCTGTACTTGGAGATATGCCTATTGACACTGTATCTTGGTACAGATCTGCTGCTGTCAATGCAGCTGCTAAGGGAAGTAAAACGTCTCAGCACTGTAAAGGAGAAGCAGTAGACTTTAAGTGCCGACAATACGGCACGCCGGATAAGATCTGCGCTGCCGTAGTTAAATCAGGTATCAAGTTCGATCAGCTAATCCTTGAGTTCAATCAGTGGGTACACATTAGCTTCTCGGCCAAGCCGCGTGGGCAGGTACTGACAGCTGTTAAGGAGCATGGCGCTACTGTGTATAAGCCGGGGCTAGTATGAACGGACACGACCGCAGACCTAGGTCAATATCTGGGCAGGTTGGTATCACCGGCGGAGAGGTTGCGGTAACCGAGCCTATTGATGTGTTAGGCACGTTCTGGCAGGCTACACAGCCTGTATCCGGTACGGTGGCTGTGTCTGCAGTTGCTGGCTATGTATCTACAACCACGTACGACCTAGGCGAACTAGCTGCGGGCACTACGTTTGTACACACTAGCGGCACAACGCTCGCCTCTGCTGCATCATACGTGCATCTCCTGGTCACTCCCGCCAGCCCATCTGTGCAGGTAGCTGACTTCCTACTATCTGTCGACTCTGGGCCATTTGGCGTATTCCTGTACGAAGACACCGTTACCAGCAACGACGGAACTGCGACTACATTCAGGAACCAGAACAGGACTAACGTAGCGGCAGCAAGCACAGCTGTGTATCACACACCAACCGTGAGCAGCGATGGTACTGAGATCTTCTACGCCATGGTTCCAGGAACTAACGCTGCCAGCAGCATCTTCGGCCCCACAGGTTCGATCAGATTGGTACTCAAGCCATCTACTAAGTATTTAATCCGCTGCACCAACAACAACAGCAATGGTGTGTCCGTAGGATTCGCCATCAGAATCATTGAGGGATCGCTTCCATGAATGTAGTACCGCTAGTAGAGCTACCACAGCAGGCTGTTGATGCAGACCACGTAGAGTTCATTAGCCTGGTCAGGCTGCTTCTGCAGCAGGCGCAGGAGGGCACCCTGAAGGAGCTTCATGGGATAGCTGTGTACAAAGAGGAGGAGCAGGTTGACCTGGTCTCGTTCGGGGCTGGTGTAGACACAGCGACGTACTCTGACATCATCGTAGAGATGCTGGACCTAGTGGATGATCTGCGCTCTGCCAGGCGTGGTGATGAGGAGGAAGAGGAATGATCGGGATAGAGGTTGCGCTAGTAGCGGAGGCTGCTGCGCTGATTGGAATGGTAGCCCACTGGGCTAAGGGATACTACATCAACAAGCGCCCTGCTTGCGCCAGGACGTACTTCCTGAAGAACCAGCTAGGTAGGTCCCTGGCAGCTGCTGTGAGCGTCACAGGTGCCGTTGTAGGCCTGCTAGCGGCTGGGTCTACGCCTACTGACCTAGCCCAGGCCAGCATTGCGGACATTGCACCCTACTTCCTGATTGGGTACACCCTTGACTCAGCGGTCAACAAAGCATGAGCCTTGTACTAGTGCTAAAGCTGCTGAACTCAAAGCTCGGCAGATTCTTGGGTACCTTGATATTGCTGCTGGGTTGCTGGTTGTGGTATTCGCACTGGTTGGATACGCAGCGTTCAGATGCGTACAAGCATGGGTACGATGCTGCTGTGCTAGCTCAGGTAGCGGAGGCTGCGAAAGAGATAACGGTAGACAGGGAGACGATAAAGATCAAGACTAAGGAGATTAAAGAAGATGCTAAAGCTATCGAGGACGTTGTCCAAGATGCCTTGCGAGAAAGTAGCACGAGCGTGTCTACTTGTAATGACGTTGGTGCTGAGTCTCTCAGGCTGCTCAATGCTCCAATCGAAGCAGGTAATTCAGCGCTGTGAGTTTCGTATCCCTGCTGCATGCCCCCCTCTGGGGGAGTACACATCCACGGATTTCGTATCTGTGCGTAGCACAGCTATACGTAACACTGGCCTGTACTACCAGTGTGCCCTTAGCCTAAAGGAGCTGACAGTACAAGCCAAAGCGTGCCAGGACTAGATACTAACTACAGTATAATGGCGGGATCGTTTCTTAGCGTACTGCTCTGCCCAAACGGTCTCGTCATCTGCTGCCCTGAAGATCACAACAGTATCAGCGTTGTCGATCTTCTGCCTGTTAGCGACAAAGAACTCAGTTGAGCTGAACTCTTTGCTCCGATCATACCAGCTGTACGGCTTGATGCACACGCAGTCAAACCTACGCAGCACCTCCTCCTCAAGCCCTGGCATGTTACCCACTAACATGACTGTCGGCTGAATCCCAGCTAACTCAAACAGATTGTCAAGGCACAGGATAATCTTCTTCGTGTCCGTTATCCCGCGTGACGCCACCACGGCGACTTTCCGCACGCAGTTCCTCTGCTTCTTTTCTTCTGGCTGAGCGTCTTTCATCTTTGTGCCTCTTGCTCTTGTGGTGATTGTTCTTCGCCACGAGGTTGTTGATCTTCGAGCGGCTCATTTTTGTAGAACTCCCTAGCTGGTCTTAGGACAGGTAGGTTGATCGGAGGAAGCTTCGGAGATAGAAGCTCCAGTATCCTTTGCAATGACATCATCTGGAACTCCTGCTGCCATGTACTGCTGCACTATCTCCCACCCACCTTTGCGGTGAATGATAGTACAACTAGAGCAGTCCTTACGTCCGTTAGCTAGTCTAGTGTATGTACCTGGGCACTTCAAGAAGTATAACGGGCAATAGCACGACATGCAGCCCATACCATCCATCTCTTCCTCAGGATGGCAGGGCCAGAACTCGCACGCTGTGTTCTTAAATCCCTTGAAGTTAGATGTCTCCAGCCCAAGGATTGTGTCAGCGGACGTTAACTTGATTATGCCGAGGCTCGGCTTCTTGGAATGCGTCATCTATGATGGCTGCTGTTACACGGGCACCGCCTGGAATTGAGAAGCGTGTGTTCCTGTACATCTCGTTCCATGTGTCTTGGCGAATCTCGTCAGTATCCCCAATAGCACGCGCAAGTGGGGGAATTCCACCTAGGCGTCTAGGAGCACCTAGCCCATTATCGTCAAGAATTCCGAACATCGCGACCATTATAGAGTACCTTTATGACATCTTTGCCGGATTGATACATCCTGCTTTGAATGATGTTACCGACAACACTGGGGGCAGCATCAGTTAACATTGCATTCGAGATGTGGAAAGCATCCACGTACTTCTTGCCGTCGATCTCGATCTCTACCTTGATCCTGGCGGCGTATCCACTCTTAGGCATCAGCTTATCTCGCAGTTAGTCCCAGTGCAGGCATACGACTGGCTGCCTGTAGTATTATCTTCTTCCTCGAACTCGTCTAGGTCACGCCAGTCAACTACTGGCATAGGATGTGCTGCTTCCCACGCAACGAGATCTTCCTCGCTGATGTCCGTGTACGGTGCCTGCTGGTACGTGTGCTCCGAGTAAGGCAGGAACGAAATCCCTGATACCTCATCGAAGTGTTCGTACACCCACGCACCTACAACGGGCCATTCGTGCTCCTTGACGGAGATCGTGACTGACGGCTTGTGCTCACACCAGTGGCGCTGGTACGTAAGCCAAAGCATCAGGTGGTCGATAGCGTTGATGTCCTCCCGAGTAGCAGCGCTCTCTGGGGCCCACGCTGGGAAGTACACTACTGCCGTATCAGCGGGGCGATGTACATCATCCTCGATATAGAACCCAGCAGCAGCCATGAACTCGTACACAGGATCTTTCTTATCGATCCTAGTAGTGCGTAGGTACTGCTTGGCGTGGCGCGGATGCAGACCAGACGCCGTGTCACACAGCTGGCTTACTGTACCAGACGGCTTAACACATGTAATACTAGCGGAAGGTTGGATACCAAGTAGATCGCTCCAAGCCCTGTTGCTGTTCCGAGCAGTGTCGCGAAGGCAATTAAGGGCAGCAGCGAGATGCGGATTTTTCCAATTCGAGATTGCTTTGTTATCATACACACCTGTTAGGGATACACCCAGTAGCCGCTCTTCTTCTGTGTTCTTCTTTACCTCATCGCGCACAAAGCCGAAGTCGGTCAACGTAGCCTGAAGAGTGCCGAGCTTGGTGGCTAGGACTACCTTACGTTCGAGGGACTCGTAGTCATCGTCAGCTCGTACACATACCTCAGTTAGGTTGCAGAACTGGCCATCACGTAGGATGATCTCTGAGCACGGATTGCACCCGTACTTGCGCTTAGGATCTCTGCCGAACAATGCCGCCTGCTTTCGCGCGGCCTCGCGGTTAAAGATACCACGCTCACCTGACTTTGATTTAACTAGACTGAGCCACTCCTCAAGGAACACCTCAGCATCAGGCTTAGAGTCGTACACAGCTGAGTTATTAGCCAGCCCACGATACGCTGCGCTAGTCCACCACTCGCCTGACTTAGCATTACGCATGCGCAGATCGTTGAGATCAGATAGCGAGATTAGCGCAGAGCGCCGCACACCACCTACCACAACAACTTCACCGATCATGCACATAATGTCATGTACCTCGATCGGCGATAGCTTCCGGCCGTGTGCTGCCTTGAATACACCAATGGTGAAATCCAGCAGCCGCTTCAGCGGGTAAGGCCCAGATGCCCTGCCACCAAAAGTACGCAACCTAGCCCCAGCAGGACGAACTCTGGATAGATCGAACTGAGGGATACTGCCAGCGTACAGATGAGAGATAAGCTTTCTGTAAGCATGCGCCCACCCTGCCTTTGAGTCAGCTACTACGATGATCGAGTCCACTGGGTCAAGCTTATCTGGTACATCGGGCAACTGATTCACCTCAGCTGCCTCACAACTGAAACCTACACCTGTGCCGCACATCAGGATGTACAGCGTCTCGGAGAACTTACGCGGCTCGTTGATAGCGTGGTAGAAGCAGTTGTATGCTGCGATGTTCTCGCGCTCTAGAGCAGGGCCGGCAGCCATCAGTGATCGCATGCTGGGCATGACTTCTAGCTTTAGGATAGCCGGCTGAATCTCCTCAACCAGCTCCTTGCGCACCACATCATTGGTAACCCTAGCGAGGTAGAAGTCTACTAGCCGCTGGACCGTCTCTTCCCACGTCTCTCTACGACCTAGATCATCTCTCCAGCGAGAGTACCTGGACACGTGGATGTACTGTTGGTACTGATTCATTAGCTGCCCTGTCTGTGGTTATAGTACCAGTTAAGCGGGAACAGTACAGGGTAGTACACACACGCACCAAGTAGCGTGAAGAACAGCCCCGTGTTGTCTACCCAATCCTCGGTCCAGTAGTCGTCAGATTTTTCTGCTTTGTACAGAGCACACATACAAGCTAGCACATAGCCAGCTAGATACATAGCCTCAAGGGTGCCCAACATGCGGCGCCTCCACTAGCTTAGGTCTGCGATTCTCTAGCTCCAGGCACTTGTCTACGACCTCCTGCACGAAGTCGTCCATGGACAGCGGCTGCACCTCACCACGTACTAAGGCAAGCGCCACAGCTTCATCAGCAGCAGTCTTGTCTCTAGTGGTTTTGTATGCAGCCATCCACACGTCAATAGCTCTCTTCAAGGTAGTCTCCCGGTCCATCGACCGTTCGTATTAAGTACCATTGGGATCAACATAGGGGCCCCATCGATGATTGCCCCGCAACCAAGGATAGGCCTGCGGAACACAGCTCTGCTAGCGTAGTTCATTGCGGGTGAGGACGGGTCAGCGAGACATCCAACTCCCATGTGCCAGCGAAGAGAGGTATTGTCAGCATAATAGTGCAGCCCGAATTCAGAGTGGTGGTGGCCCTGCACCGATGAATGCGCAAAGCGACTTGCATTCGTCCTAGCGTTAGAGCCCACTGAGTGCGTGACCAGTACGTACTCCCCGCGTCGAACTTCGAGGAACGCTTGCTTAACCCACTGCCATCCTCTACTGACCCCGAATACCTCGTTATAGTTACGTATATGACCTTCTGGGATGCGGGCAGTCTTAGCTTTACGAAGTGGCAGAGCATCATGGTTACCTTCAGTAATCAGCAACTCAGGGAACAATTCCTCAAGACGCTGGCACGACTCCCTGGCTTTACGTAGCTCAGTCTCACCATCATAGGTGCCTGGCTCAAGCTCGTGGTAGCTGGGGTAGTGGTTATCGTTGATGTCACCAACAGATAGCGCTGTGTCGATCTCGTACCGGTCCCGCGCGGCCTCTAGGAACCTGAACGTATCCCTGTGGTGGTACGGAAAGTGTGTATCAGAGATGCACAGGATGCGACGGTTTAGGGCCTTTATGATCTTCATACAAGATCTCCTCTAGTAGGTCAATGGCTTCCTGCGCCACATCCAGCAGATCGTCGTTGTCTTCTTCATGTGATCTAGCGACTACTACCTCACGCAATCCTTTAAGGACATCGTGAACATGAAGCAGATCACCGTACGTTAGCTTGCGCATTCTGTAATTCCTTGATCTTATCAATGTACCACTGGCGCCGACGAGAGGTCTTAAGTCTTCGCATCTTCTTGCGGAGTCTTGAGATCTCTTTCTCGTACTGGCTCTTGTGCGTTGGATGTAGAGGATTGTTGTGATAGTCCTGCTGCAGGTACAGGATTAAGCTATCTAGGAAGAACACTGGATCAACCCCAGAGCGCCTAGCGTAGTGCATGATCCTGCCCTCTAGGCTGTTACAGTTCTTATGCAGAACCTGCCTAACGTGGCCAGACACATGCGAATGATCCAGAGCATCGTCACCTAGGTCAATCTTGTTCTTGCAGAGCGGGCATATCCCTCTCTGCTTTAGCAGCAAGCGCTTTCTGTACTCTTGAATCTCTTTGGGCTTTAGTCTCAAACTCTTCCTCCGAGGTGAGCAGCTTCACGAGGCGGTACATCTCGCCGAGAGTCTTGCCTGAGCCATCTCCGTACGCCGCCTGATACGCCGCAATAGCTATAGCTTCGTACGATAAACCAGACAGGAGTCCATCTTGAAGTATCTTCTCCGCAGTCTTATCTCCAACGCCAGGTATGCCGGGGATGTTGTCCGTGGGATCGCCCGATAGGACTTGTCTCCAGAGCGAATACTCTGCTTCATCTGAGGTAACATACGTCGGGGTCGCGTCCTTATCCCAGTTGAGGTGCCACCCTGGGCACTGCTTCAGATCTTTATCAATGGTGCAGCACACGTACTGGTCAGGAGATTCCGCCATCAGGATACTGATAGCATCATCGGCCTCCATGCCATTGATAACCTCAGCACCAAAACGGTTCTCCATGTACCTACGAATCTGCTGGTAGTACACCGGCTTAGCGGCTACTCGATTCCCTTTGTACGGCGCCGTCGTTGCGACCTGTTCTCTGAAGTTACCCGCCCCTGTGAGGAACAAGCGATATTCTTGACATCCGGCCTGCTTGAGAATGGTACCCAGCTGGCGGCGACAAGTATGCAGCACATTGCGAATGCTGTCCAGTTCGATGTGCGTCGTAACTTCGTGAGGAACTTGTTCACGATCAGCGAGATCCTTTTGAAGTTCAGTCTTGTTCTTGTACACGCCGAGAAGCGCCCCGTCACTGGATCGCGCCGTGTGTAGCGTTTTCTGGCCGGCGAACCCTGTGCGATATACAAGGATATCTCCATCAATGAGCGCTATGCGTTTGTTGTTCTGCACTGTATAGTTCCTTTGTCCTATCAGACAATGTAGTTGCTGCGATGATAGCTCCCGGCAAGGCTGAGACGTACGCCTCGGCAATGCCAGTGCTAGAATTGATCACAGCATAGTTCCATACTGCATCTGAGTTCCGTATAACCTGCGTCAGTAAACACTTGACGTAATAGAACTCAGTCTGGTAGAGAATAGGCCCCCCGCATGGGAGGCCGGTGCCAATCTCTTTATCTTGGTCCAACTGGATTACTCTTCGTCGAAGGCTGCCGACTGGTTAGCTTCCTCAGCCGCAACGTCCTTCACACCATTCTTGGAAACATCCTCGGTCTCAAGGTAGAACTTACGGGCTAGGTCATCCACGAACGCCAACAGGTTATCAAGCTGCTTGTTCTTCACAGAGCCTAGCGGCAGGATATCTCGCTGTGATGCGATTGCTGCTACTTCGATCGCTGCGTTACGGGCCGACTGGAAACTGATGCTGCGCTGGCGGGCATCGTCCATACCGTACACACGGGCTGCCTGCGCAGGAGCTGCAGCGGGCGCCGCCGACGCCTCTACCTTACGCACAGACTTCAGATCGATGTTCTTGAAGTTACCTTTCTCTACGTACTGGAAGGCGATGGTGTCGCCCTGCGAGAACGGAATCTTGTCGAAGCCGCAGCCATACCACACACCGCCAACCTTAGCATTGGTCGCGTTGCCTTGTTGTTTGATAAGTTCTACTACACCAGTGGCATTAGCCATTTTTACTCTCCGTCACATATGTACTAGCAATTTTGTTACGCTGCTTTAGCTCCATGATGGCTAAAGCGTTCCACGCCAGGTGAGCCATGTGCGGCAGCCCTGATTCTAGGTCGATCTCTTCTCTACGACTGAGCGCCAGCAGGTGCCTCCATAGGGCGTCAGAGTACCGCGCCTCACCCTCTGGTACCGATAACCACCCACGTGGACTATACTTAAGTGCTCCCATTGTACCAACAGCAGCCACGTTCTGCAGTGCGAATGCAAACTCGCCTAGCACAAGCCCCGCTTGTAGCTTACCAGCGTCCAGCTTTGCGCCAGGTTCGTGCGCATCTAGACCTAGCGGATCATACTGCACAGCGCCGTACGTGCTATGCTGGGGGGCTAAAGGGTGGGACGACTTGGGTTTTGATTTCTTTTCCTTCACTCCAGTACTCTCCTGCTTTGAATCCCACACCTAGTGGGAAGTTGAACTTAATACCATACAGCGTGTGTAAGTACTCGTAAACATAATCAGTAAACGCTTTGACACTTAGTTCGTGGAAAAGTTCCACCTCATCAGCAGGAGATTCACCAACTACTGAGTCGTGCACGGTGTTCACCAAGAATGCCTGCATACCCATGACGTAAAGATCGTGCCACAGCTTTACTAGAGCGACGGGCACAATCTCAGCTGTAGCTAGGTACTGCACAGGATAATTACATATCTGCGTGGAGTTAGTGATATATCCTGATCTGTCTTGCTGTGTATCTGGCCAGAAGAACTCAAGCCCTGTGGGCATGCGTAGCTTCTTAAACCTAAGCACCGTCTGCTTCCAGCGCTCCTGTATACCAGCGATACCTGGGTACTTCTTCCTGAACGCAGCGTAATACGCTTGCTCAGCTTTAGTCCCAGACATACCACCATACAGCGGCTTGAACGTGTGTGATTTAGCGTTCTGCCTGTCAGTTGGCTGCCCTGCTTGGGTAAGGGTATCTGACGTGTACTGGTGTACGTCTTCTCCGTTAAGGATTGAATCGTACGCCACCTTGTCTTGTCCCCAGAAGCCGGCTACCCTGAACTCAATCTGGGCGCCATCAGCCTCGACCATAAGCCAATCTTTGTTACGTGCCCGGAAGATCTTCTTGTACGCACGGGCCATGTTCTGGAACTGTACTCCGTACTCGGTACCAGACGAGCTGAGCCTATGAGTCTGCGTAACAGCTTGATTGAATACCCCTAGCAGTATATCGTCGTTCTCTACACACGCATGGAACTTATCAAGAGCCTTACTTAGGTTGGCATCATGCTGGCTCTGCTTCGCCTTAAGCTCCAGGAACTTCCGTTGCTCGTCGTTCTTAGGCTGTAGCTTAGCTATCGTAGCCTTATCCGTCACGAGAACAGGCTTGCCCTTCACCTTTAGCGGCTCAAATCCTAGCGTGTTGTATAGAAGTTCAGCCACCTGCTTAGGTGAGTTCATGTTGACTGGGCCAACAAGTTCAGCTAACTCGTCTAGGTTCCTTTGACTAGCCGCAGTCTCGGTTGCCCACTCTCTCTGAACCTTGTCAGGATCGAGTACCATCCCGCGCATCTCAATGTCTGCGAGGGCTGGCGCAACCACGCACTTAGTAAAGAACACCTTGAGCTTGTTGTTCTTGCGTAGTTCCTCACGCTGCCTAAGGAACACAGCCTCTGTCTGGGCCACGTCCTTAGCGCATCGTCTAGCTAACCAGTCTACAGGCATCTCGGATGGGCATACTCCGGCATTTAGCAGGCCGTCGATGTATCTGTCCTTGACACCATACCCGTACTTCTTGGACAACCAGCCTAGGTGCAGTGGTGTACGTGCGTTTCCGTTGAGTGTGTACTCAGCCAGCATGGTATCAAACGGCAGCAAGTGGTGCAGATCAGCACCAGCACGTTGTAGCCACTTGAGTTCCATCTTAGCGTTCTGAGCTACGAAAAAGTCCACACCTCGCAGGTCAGCAATAAGTTCCCGTAGCTGGAACTCGTTGCCGCGTATCTCCTTCACCGTACCATCTGCCATCTTCCAGCAAGCTAGTAGTAGTCGGTTATCAGCTACCGCTGCGTTGCCGAACTGCTTGTTAGTTGTCTCGAAGTCGACAGTTAGGAAGTTGTCGCTTAGGAATATATCTGCGTCTGGGTTAGTTATCCAACTAGGATATCTCCTGCCGTTAGCTTTGATAGCTGCGGGTTTAGGCGCACCATCAGTGGCTGGTGATTCCCAGTCAACTTGTTCTTGCATAGGTTAAGTACTCTAGTGTTTGTTTGCTGGGCTTGGTTATCCATGCCGATACCGATCATCAGATCTACCTGGGCTTGGATGGCCACGTTACTGAAGTATACGTCGCCCATATCTAGGTACAACTTACCGATGCCAGAATCTGCAGCCTGCGTCACAGACACAGCGATAAGCTTACGCGATCTAGCAATGTTGCGCATGCCTTTGGCCAAGTACTCCAAGCCCTCTACCTTAGTGAGGTTCTTGATGTGCAGGTTACTGAGCTGGTCCACGAACACAACCTTAGGTTTGTATTCATCGCACATGTCTGCGACGTCTGACAAAGATCCCGGGGCAGTGCTAGCGAACACGAGATTGTCAAAGCCGTTCTTAGCAGCAAGCTCGTCAGCCTTCTGTGGATCGTCGATAATCTCCTTGCGAGTCATGCCGGATAGGCGAGACTTGATGCGAAGCAACATCAACTCAGCTGGATCTTCGTTACCTACGTACAGCACACGGTGCCCATCATGCAGCATACCAGCAGCCATGTTGACACATAGTGCAGTCTTGCCTGTCTCTACCGGAGCAAAGACTAGGACGTGGGCGCCCTCTGGCAGGCCACCATCGACGGCATCGTTCAGGTTACTTGGATACAGCTTAACGAGATTCTCAGCCCGCACAGTCTGCACGAGTTTGTGTGCAGATACCCCGACTAGAATCCGTGAGTCATCCTTGAGTGCCTCTTCCCTTGTATCGCGTAGCTGCTGGTACTCCCCCATCAGCTTGTCCGCTGCTTTCCTATCTCCAGACGCTAGTACTTGTACTAGTCGCTGCGACAAGGACTCAAGGCGGAAGTCAATGAACGCCTGTACTGTGTTAGGTGGTGACACGGATTCAAGGGCCAGTACGATACCCTTAAATAGTTCGACGTGGTTAGGGTACTGAATAGCTAGCTTATCTACTAGGACCGCTTTGTCTACCGACGTAGCTAGGTCGTCCAGGTTGTACCACTCGGCTATGCTTTGGTAGATCAACCAGCCACGATCAGACATGTCCTCCCGTTTGATGAACTTGTCAATAGTACTGAACGCTGATCTGTTTGTAACACATGCAGCTAGCAACTTACGTTCGTCCAAAGTGCTTCCTCACTACGCTGAACTCTATAGGTGTGTAGTCTACCTGCTCAACTGAGACACATAAGTAGCGCGGATCACCTACAGTCCCCTTGTGTAGGTGTCCATGCACGTTGCCATCCCATCGCCCGAGGCTAGCCGGATGGATAGGGATATGTGTCATCATGATCTTATCAAGCGGCCAGTACGCACGTATATCATCAAAGTGCGGCAAGTAATCTTTAAGCTTAAATATATCGTGGTTGCCCTTGATTAGTACCTTACGGCCCTGTAGGCGGTACAGCACAGGAAGAGCCCTGCGGTGTAGTACAATGTCACCAAGTAGGTATACACGATCCTCGTGCTTAACCACTGAATTCCACTGCTTAATCATGTGCTCGTCAGCTTCTTCGTGACTAGTCCAAGGACGTAGACGAGTGCCGTCATTCAACATAAACGGGTCGGTGTACATCCGACTGTGCCCGAAGTGAGTGTCAGCTATTAGGAATATGTTCGCCATGATGCCTCCACGATAACCAGAACAAAAGCATATGGTTAACTCCTGCTTGTTTAGGGTAGTTCTGTACCCAGATAGGTATGTTATCCACTAGGATCATGCTCTGGTACTGTGTGTAGGTGCCCGAAGTCTCGTGGCTCAGTGACCCACGTGTACGAAGCGCAAATACCGCACTGGTCGTGGTGCCACGTAGCCACGCCGCACTTCCTGCGGCCGTACTTATCCCCGCAAGGCCAGCACACCCAGCCAGGATATGGAGCACCAACTAGCAGCCTCCCGGCCTCTTCATTCACGATCCTTTCCCCTGGCTGGCGGCGAGCATGGCGGCCCACACATCGCGCACGTCTTCAACATCCGGTCGCCGCTGTTGCAGGCTGGATTCGTGGTAGCCCCAGCATCCGTCGCATTTACTGGCCGCCTCGATCATCGCCGTTGTTGGCTTCACCTGCACAAGCACGAACCCATCCGGCACGGCAGGCGCTGCCGGCTTCCAGTTGCTGTCAGTCATTTAGTCTCTCCCTTGT
>k87-643389_pt1 | contig 36594 bp, 59 predicted proteins | sample MGYA00084030_6733316 | MGnify analysis MGYA00084030 | reverse complement strand
TGGCGCTCTAGATATCTGTGCTTAGCCAAATAGTATTGTGCAAAGCAGCAATATGCTATAGTGCCTAAGATTATGATTATCAGGAGAATAATTAGCTTGTGAATGATTGTAAGTTTATCTCCCAAACGCATCCTACTCGTGCTTATCCCCATCGTCGTACCAATCTGGGTCAGTTGGTTGCTCTAGTGATTCTAGGCGTCTGAAGTGCTCGTTTAGCATGTGGGTTTCCCATTGGGTTAAAGTTGTCATATTAATCCCCACATATCATAAGAAAGATTATTAAAAAGAGCAGCCATGCTGGCGCCGTGCAAATAAAGCCTATCACAACGAATATTAATAATGCTATCATCACTCCCTCTCCAGAATCATGTTACTTAACACGCGGCACTCATCCAAGATATCCTCACACAGCACTAGCAGGCGCGTAAAATACTTGTCTAGTTCTATTGAGTCAATGACGTCTTTTTTAGATTCACGCAAGAATTGCCGCTCGAGTGACTCTAGTTGGCTTTGCGTGGTGTTAGTCATGCCATAGCATAGTTTGGCATAATATAGTAGTGGGTCGTGCGTTTGCTTGCTTAAGGTTCGCATAATTACTCCAATTTATGTGCGTTCTAGAGGGAATGTAACACAGTATTACATAAGAGGCAAGCACTTTTATAAAGATTTTAAGAAATCTATGGCCTCCTCTACGCTACATGTCTTTAAATATGGGGCGCCGAAGTCATTGCACATGGCTTTGAAATCTTCTTGACCCTGGTTGAATTTCTTGATGGCCTGCGCATTGCGCTTAAATTCTATTGCGGCAAAGCGTCCGTCTTCTATAAGCACGATATAATCAGCCACGCCAGAGACTACGCCTATCTTCGCGCGCCTGATATGCTGCTGCACGCTGCATTTACGCTCGTTTTCTACGTGAAAAACATATAGGTCTTTTCGGAATTGGTTCATTAAACTTAGCGTCTGGTATTCGTGCCAAAATCGGGAGCACAGACTATATTCATCCTCTTTAGCGGGATTATATTTTTCCATTTTCATCACTTGACAAGTTTTGCCAACTAGATAACATCTCTTAAGTCTATTAATCAATAACTTATTAAGGTTCGTAATATGTATGTAAAATTTCCAATGTGGCAGCATATGTTTATCAATGTCTTACTGATTTGTGCGATATTTGGCTCTTGCCTTCTACTAGAGTGTAAATTAAGTTCAGATGAACCAACCGTAGTAGCGAGTGCTGAAAAATGACCATGAATGTAGGCAAGTTGATAGAGATTCTAGATGCTTATGATCCCCATAGCTTGGTGAAAGTATTCGATCACTCCCTCAATGAGCTTTCACATATCGATAAAGTCATAGATAAGGGCTATGAAGACGGAGTGAATGTGATTCTTTGTATTAAGGAAGACTGATGGAACTTAATGAAAAAGAATTAATATGCTTAGAAATGCACCAGGGATTATTCTATGGTGATGGTAAATTCCAATTTCTTTGTCATCCTGATATTATAAATCTTCGCAAAGAATCTAAAGATTTAGCAGAATTCAAAAGACGCATTCTTGAAGTTGAAAGCGACCAAGAAGTCGAACAATTAAAAAAAGCTTGGCGCAGATATAATAAACTTAATGGTTATATGCAGATTTTTGAGATTAAAGATGAAGATTAAAGAGTGGATAGAGTGCTTGGAGTCTCTAGGCGATGAGGATGCGCTGGTAGGCGAAATCCGTGAATACAACGGACAGACTTACTATGATCTCACTATTACCACTGATGCTGGGGATGATGAGTTTTATGACTGTACGCCCGAAGAGGATGATTAAGGTAGAAACTATTTATAAAATCCGTCTACCTTACAGCCTAGCCGATTCAACTATTACTTCATAACCTAGGTCTTTGATATGCTGAATGTCGGTGCGATCTAATGATTTCTTTCTAGTGAGCGCAGTAAACAACTGCGCCGCCTCACACACTGGGTAAATTAACTCATTCCCATAGACGATTTTGATTTGTACTGTGATTGATTTTGTCATTTTTTATACTCCAAATATGCTTATAGTTGCGCCAAATGGCGTTTTAATTTCGTTCCAGGTTTGGCCTATTATATAGTCGCGCACCTCATCGGCTGTGCCGCTGTAGAGTAGTATCGGATCGTCATTGTTAACGAATTTCACCCATGCATAGTAATTATCATACTCGCACTCTAATGCTGTTGCCGTGTTTGGATTGGCTTTAAAGGCCAATTTGTCCAATTCGTCTATGATAGCTTTTTGTTCGTTTGTCATTTTACGCCTCTAGTATAGATTTATACTGTATGTATGCCTCTAACCCTCTTATAAATTGGTTGCACTCTCTTAAGGAGCCGCGGCAAAGGCATACGCCATTATTAAGACTGACCACATAATAACCATACTCTCCATGTACTCGGAGCTTATCAGATACGCGAGCGGCTTGAGCTGCTACGAACTTTATTGTTAATCTTTCCATTATTATTTCTCATTATCAGTTTTTTACCTTGCGGCTGATGGCATTATAACACCAATGATTTACCCTGTCAATAGCATTTATATAATTATTTAAGGGACTATTTAAGGCCTTATTAAAGGCTATAGGGAAATAAGTGCTTTTCTTTTGTACAGAGCTATGTTACTGATATTTATAGGTAATATCATGAGATTTAGAGGATGAGTCTTGAAAACAAAATGGACGCTATTAAAAAAGCGTTCCCAACTATACTTAAGGATAAACTAGGTAATGTCACGGATGCATGCAATTTATTAGGGTGCTCTCGCAGTTGGTATTATGGCATGCGCCATGAAGATCCAGAATTTAAAGCATTATGCGATGAAGCTCATGAAGTTGTATTGGATTTTGTGGAAAGCCATTTGTTCCAACAGATTAAAGCTGATGTACCCGCTTCTACCATATTCTTTCTTAAGACGCGTGGGAAAGATAGAGGTTACATAGAGCGCAGCGAATTCTCCGGTAAAGACGGCGGCCCAATACAAGTTGAGCAACTCAATGAATCTGAAGCCTCAGTACTGGCACGCATTAAACATAACATAATAGAAGAGCACAAAGCCTTAGAGGTGTCTTGATGGAGATAACCACTTGGTATGACGAAGCAAAGCGCGCTAAGGCGTTAGAGAATGTTTCAGAGATATATTACTATATGGTGCATGCAACAAGAGTAGAAGAGCGCAGAAACTGGGCTATAGCTTATACCAAATTGCTTAAGTGCGAGTGCTCACATATAGATGAAGGCGGTTCATGAATGAAGACCGCATGCTACTTAAAGACGGTTTAAAACGCTATTTAGCTCCATTTATAGAGCAGGTAGTTCATACCGTATCTCCGGAGGCAGATTATATCCATAATTGGCATATAGATCTTATCGCTCAGTATTTACTTGCGTGCCAGAAGGGCGATATTAAGCGTCTTATCATCAATATACCACCTAGACACCTCAAATCAATCAGTGTCAACGTAGCGTTCCCCGCGTGGCTTCTAGGGCATAACCCAGGTGAACAGATTATGTGCGCCTCGTACTCCCAAGACCTCAGCTTCAAACATGCTCAAGACTGTAGATTAGTAATGCAACAGCAATGGTATAAGGATTTATTCCCTGAGACTCAAATAGTTGAAGACCAGAATACTAAGCGTAAGTTTATAACCTCAGCACGGGGCCATAGGATCGCTACCAGCGTTGGAGGTACTGCAACTGGCGAAGGTGCCCAATATCTAATCGTTGATGATCCAGTGAGCGCTAAACAAGGGGAATCTACCGCATTCAGAGAGTCTGCTAACGTATGGTTCGATCAAACCTTCTCAACCAGGCTTAATGATAAACGTACGGGCTGTATCATAGTAATCATGCAACGCCTCCATGAAGAGGACCTTACAGGGCATTTATTGGCTAAGGGCGGTTGGGAGCACTTATGCCTACCGATGATAGCAGAATGCGACCAGAAGCTCAGCAAAGGCTATATCAGCGTAGAGCGCAAGACCGGCGATCTTTTACAGCCCACACGTATAGACAATGAAGAGATAGCTCGCATTAAGAATGAAGTTGGCTCGTATGCCTTCTCAGGGCAATATCAACAGCGTCCGAGTCCTGAGGGTGGAGGGGAGTTCCGCACTGAGTGGCTTATGTACTATGATGCGCTCACGCCAGGCACGCTTAACTACTACATCTTCGTTGATCCCGCTAATACCAAGGGCAAGGATTCGGACTACACAGCTATGGTTGTGATGGGTGCCGGAGGTGACCGTAATTTATACTTAGTGGATATAATACGTGACCGTTTAAACGTACGCGAACGGGAAGATAAGCTATTTGAGTTGCATGCTAAGTATAAGCCCAAGTCCGTGGTCTATGAGAAATACGGCATGCAGTGTGATGCTGACTGGCTGCGTAAGGCTATGGATGATCGCAACTACCGGTTTCACATCCAAGAAGTTGGTGGGAAAGTCTCTAAAGAAGACCGCATTAGGCGTTTGATATCATATTTTGCGGATCGCAAGATCTTTATGCCTAAAGTGCTTTACAAAACCAATTACAAAAACCAAGCTGTAGATGTAATCAACGAGTTCGTAGTGCAAGAATATTCCACCTTTCCCGTTGGTTTACATGATGATTTGCTTGACGCTATGAGCCGCTTATGCGATATAACAATACAGTACCCGGGCCACAACACCATAAACTACTATGAGCTTTACAGATGATCCAACATCCCAACCCACTCAAACAAATCATCGATGAAATTAAAACACGGCTCGATGAGCTTGAAACCGAGATGAAAAACATTAAATGGATATCAACTGAATCGTTGAAGATAGTCGAAGAGAATGAATTACTCATTAAAGCCATGGCACTGGATCTTGAAGAGTTAGCTAATGTCAGGTTTAATTGTAGTCCGGACCCCGTGGTTGCGCTTAAACCTGAGCGTAAAATAATACGTAAAGCGAGATAAATTATGACTACAGTATTTGTATGCGATGTTGATGAATCATGTGGCCTAGAAGAGGCCTTTCATGTGATATATGTACTTGAGGAGAAGAGAGAGTTACTCAAGCTTCTCAATTTGATGTTACTATCCGGACAATTCCTCGATGAAGAGTATAATATCAGGCGGTCACTAGCTGACCTTAGTAACGGGATTTTACGTAATCAAGACTGGTTACTAGAAAATGAATTTGATGAAGAAGGCAATAGGATTGAGATAAATGAGTGAACAGACGAAACTGGAAGATTTAGAAATCAGAACCGAGATCAATAAAGAGAAATGGCTTAAATTCGATTATGAATTAGCAACCGTTCAGGATTCAATATCTTTGTTGAACTTTAAAGTCCATAAGCTATTAGAGCAGGTATCCTCTCTAGAAGCATCTGTGCTCACGGCCATGCTAGCGATACGTCAATTACAAGAGAAGCTTGAAGAACGCGATAAATAACTTACTCAGCTGATATATATACAATTCCTTGATAAGCACATAAAACTGAGATAATCTCTAACGTATTGAAATATAAATCATTACTTAGATGTTACTTGATGAGCCAAAAGAACTACTGGGCATGGAAGATGACGAACAGATCATCAGAGAAATGGAAAAGCGCATCAATGAAAACTTAATGATCGAGCAAGATTGGCGCGAGATCGAAGTACGGGAGTCTTTTGCAGTCTATGAAGGTGACCAGTGGTGCAAGGACGATATAGAGCGTCAAAACGCCAATGGTATGCCTATCATCTCTATTAATAGGGTTAAACCTGTAATCCAATCAATAGTCGGCTTTGAGATCCAAAACCGCTTAAATGTTAAATATATCCCTAGACTTAATGACGATGAGCAAAATGGCTTCAATGACGTCCTCAATAACGCTGTAAAGTACATAGAACAAAAGACCGACGCAGATCTGGAGTACACTCTTGCTTTTCAGGATATGTTAATCTGTGGCGTTGGTGCAACAGATACGCTGATGGACTATAGTAAGCCTCCGTATGACGGTGAGTTCAAAGTTGAGCGGGTTATGCCTGCGTTTCTATTTTGGGATCCGGCAGCTAGGCGCAAGAACAAGATGGATTCTGATTACGTGGTACGTCTCAAGGTGGTGAACCGAGACATCATCCGTCAGGAGTACGGTGTTGAGTACTTCAATGATATATATTCCAGTGCTTTAGACGCGCGTATACTGGAATTCTTCCAAGCCGTGCTTGCAGTTAAACAGCTAGGCGTAGTCTATGAATACCAATGGCGCAAGAAAAAGCCTTTCTATCAGGTCGCGAACCCTTTTAGAGAGCTGGACCCTGCGCAGTTGGCTGTTGAAAGTGGCATCATGACTATGGACGGCGTAGATGAGTTCGTAACCATGCTTGATGCCACCATGGCCTTTTATGCTGAGAAGTACAATTTTAATCCGAAATTAGATCAGACCTTCGCCATCACTGAGAAGGGCGATTATAGCCAATTCCGCGAAGCTATGAAGTTCTTTGGGATTAAAGTAACTAATGCTAAACAATACCGCTATCAGTACTACCGAGCCATCATCACCGGTAACAATGTGGTTAGCAAAGCTGAGAATTACTCTCAGGATGGCTTCTCAATCAAATTCATGACTGGGGACTTCTCAGAGCTTACACAATACGATTATGGCCTTCTACGCTCTTGCAAAGCTCCGCAAAGGCTACTTAATCAAGCTATATCAGATTACCAAGGATATTTGAATACCATTCCTAAGGGAGGCGTTAACATAGAGCGTGACGCAGTATCTGATATCCAAGGGTTCCTAGACACCTATACCAAAGCCAAGCAAGTCACCATATTTGAACCCGGTGCCTTGTCTGGTGGTAAGGTTATGCCTAAGGTAGCGCCTCCGCTACCTCAAGGCATGCTAGAAATGATTCAATACGCAGATGCACAGATTATGTCTGTATGCGGGGTTACACCTGAGCTTATGGGGATGATGAACACTAAAGAGCAGAATAGCTCCTATATGCGTCAGCAGATTAAGCAGGGGCTTACTACGCTTAGTACGTATTTTGATGCGCGTAGATCATACCTACAAGAGCAAGCTCGTCTATACATAGACTGTGTCCGTGTACTTGCCGAAAACAATGAAGGCAGACTAATACACAATGTCCTCGGCGAAGTAAACGAACAGTATGTCCCGCTACTTAGAGATAATATAGCAGCTGAATACGATGTTGTCATAGAAGAAATGCCAATGTCTCCGGATCAGAAAGAAGATACCTTCTTGAAGCTACTAGAGATGCAGAATGTAATGCTTAATAAGCCTAACCCAGTAGACCTTATGCCGCTAATACTTGAGTACGCGCCATTTGAGCAATCGGTCGTCAAAGAGCTTAAAGCGATGATTCAGCCACCGCCACCAGCAGAGCCAGACCCAGTTAACCAGCGCTTGCTTACTACTGAAGCAGACTACAAAGCAGCTTCTGCATACAAGATAACCATGGAAGGCTTAGAGAAGGAGCAAACCATGCGTTATGCACCGTATAAGACTATTGCCGATATCAACCTCACAGAAGCAAAAGCAGCATCGGAGGTAGCGAAGATTGCGGATCTAACACATCAACAAATAGATAGACGGATAGCATCAATATTTAATCAGCAATTATAGGAGAATTATGACTGATAGTATACCACAAGAAGGCAGAATAACCCCACTTAACGCAGAAGTGTTAGGCAATGAAAACAGCTTTAGAGCGGCGCTTGCAAAAGCAGAATCTCGCTCGGAGCCAGAAGATACGCCCGCTCCAGAAGAAATCCCGCAAGATGTAAAGTCGGCGACCCGCGAAAGTGAAACTACCGAGGATTCCTCTAGTGTTGACGACATTGATGTCGCGAACACCGATGAGTCTTCCGGAGATTCCGGAGAACTAGAAGGGGACGAACCAGAAGCAGAGACGAAAGGTCATTTAATACCGCAGTCACGTTTTAATCAAGAGATCGAAAAGCGCAAAGCACTAGAAGGCCAGCTCGTTAAAGAGCGCGAGGAACGCATCCGCTATGAGACGCAGCTTGAAATGCTTACCAATATGCACCAGCAAGCACAGCAAGCGCCAACACCACCGTTGCAACCATCCATAGATGAGATAGATCCATTAGACACCGATACATATAATTACGCTAAGCGTGAGATAGAAGCACTAAAAATGCAACTACAAAATGTCACTTATGAAACTCAGCAACGTACTCAAGAGATGCAATACCACAATATAGTTACAGCTCAAGAGGCCGCATTCTCTAAAGAAAACCCAGATTTTAAAGATGCTATGAAGCATGTTCAAGATGTAGAATTTAATATCGCTAAAGACTTGTTAGGCGACGATAGGGCTGCTAATGAATATGTGGGGGCTAAATTGCGTGACGTATTAACACGCTCTTTGAACAGCGGCAAAAATGCTGCTGACACAATCTATAAAATGGCGAAAAATTATGGCTATAGTACAGTTAAAGCACAACCCAAAGCCACCGCGTCTAAGGACATTGGGGCGATCGCAAAAAACATGGAGCGCAGCGCCAATACTGGCAATCTGGGCAATAGTGGTAATTTTGGTGCTATTCCTACTGATATAGCATCAGCCATGAATAAGTCTGGTAACCCTCTCTCGGGCGTTAATCCGGAGTCCTTTCATAAGATGTTGGACCGCTTAAGATAGTTGTTGCTCCTTAAGAGCAAGTAAGTTATTGTAATATATACGGCTTTGCTTGTTCTCGGCTCTTTATAACAAGTTAGGGAATATAGGCGAAGCCACACTTGCATTTGGGCGACGATACAGCCAACGGAGCTAAGCAACTCCCTAAAAGGTTCGAGCTAAGGTAGCCTCGATAAACCACCTCGTACACGGCAAGAAATACATAAAAATATTTCAACCTTTACGAGGACATTCAACATGGCAGTAACCACGTTTAATACCAACTCGGCATCGGTAGTAAAGTTATGGTCGGAACGTACCCTCTATGACTTTGTAACTGACACAGAAATGCTTTAATTTAGAGCCTTAGCAGTGTAAATTGCTAATGAAAACCGTGTGAATTCAGGGGAAGCCAAGAACTGGTAATCCTGAGCCAAGCCTGGGAAACCAGGAAGGTGCAACGACTATCCCGAGAGGGAGTACAGCCAAGTGGCTGGAAGCGCATGGCAACCTTAGCGGTTGATGATATAGTCTACTCTACATAGGGATATGTAGCAGCTTTAAAAAGCGGATTAAGTTTAACGAACTTAATTGAATATATAGGGGCCAAATGATGAAGGCCGGCACTCTGCGCCGTGTTGACAACACATCTAAAACTGCGGGCGACCGCGTAACTATTTCATTCTTGAACAGACTTACAGACCAAGGCTTACTTGGCATGCAATCTGCTACAGGTCTTGAATCAGCACTTACATACTTCACTGATAACGTAAACATCGATCAACTACGTATTGTGGTGGAAAACCCTGCTGCGTACACTATCGATGCTCAACGCGTGCTTTATGACATCCCAGAAGACACTTATCGTGTTGAGTCTGAATGGATGAAGACTCGTGGCCTTCTTGGTGCGTTTAATCAGCTTGCCGGTAATACTGCAACTACTATCACTTATGATGGTGTAGCATACTCTGGTAATGATAGACTTAAGATCACTGGGCTAAATGCTGCTGTTGTTCCGTCTACTACTGCTGGTGTAACACGTATTATCAGACCGAACTCTTTAACTACTGACCAAGCTGTGGCTGCTGATACAACTGCAACTGCGAAACTTACAGACATTCTGACTTGCGAAACTGTTGCGCAAACAGCACGTCCGTACATTCGTCCACTTTCTGAAACCTCTGAAATCAAATACCATTATTATTGCCATACGCAATCTTATATGGACTTGCTAACAGATGCTTCAGCTTCTCTACAGTACAGGGATATTCAACAAGCGTTGATTACTTCTGGCCGTGGTGAAGGTGAGATGCAAAGGTCGTTCATCTTCTCCCAAACACGCGTATTTAACTCTGACAAGATACCTAACGGTGTTGACTCAGGAACTTCCGCGGCTGTGGCTAACTCTAGGCGTAACATATTCACTGGCCGTGATGCTGGTGGTATCGCGTTTGGTAAGGGCTATACAGATGGGAAAGCTGATGTTGCAGGCTTTATAATCAAGTCTGACTTCCAAGACGTAGGCAATTTACAACGCATCGCGATGATGGGGATTTTCGGAATTAAGAAAGTCGTCTTCAATAGCAATGATAACGCTGTGATTGTTTCCGTTAACTATAGTGCAATATAGGAGATAACAAATGACAGCATATGCTTTTTCTTCACTCACGCCGGATAGCTCATTCCCAGCTAGAACATCGCCAGGAATGCTCTATACGATTGAGTTTCAATATACGTTAGCTGGTGCAGTAGTGTCCGCAGATACGTTTACTACTCCTGCTGGTGCTCTACCTGCCAACGGCATTCGTATCGCTGAGGTCGAAGTAATTTGCCCTGAGCTTGATACTGATGCTACACCAACCGGGACCTTTAGTGTCGGTGACGCAACTACTGCTGCTAGATTTATTTCTGCAGCTCCTATGGGCGTTAACGGTATAACTACTACAGGTTATCAAATGCGTACGGTAATTAACATTGCACAAGGTTTGACCGCGGGCGTTGTTTCTACTGGTACTAACTTCCTCTATGGCTCAGGAACTGCGCCTAGGTTAGTTATGACGCTTGCTGGTACTGTTGCTACGGCTCAAACTGCAGGCACTATACGCCTGAAAGTAAGCTTCTACTGTACTGATGAAAATTAATACAGGTAGATAATGGCAGTTAACTTTGGTGAGCTTATACAGCAGATTTTAGATGATACGAATAGAGACGCTTCTACACTCCTAAATGGTGGCGTCGCTACGTATAAAACTGCAGTAGGGCGCGCCATAGTTACTGCCATTAAATATATGGAGTCCTCGCTTTATTGGGCTTTTAAGACGAGTAGTGTCGTAACGATTCTTGATACCCAATTTAGTACACCATTACCTGCGGATTTTAATTCTATGGTAACAGTGCAATTTAATATTGGGAATGTGCTTTATAGTCTTAGAGAAGGGTTCACGGATGTGACGTTTCCGGACTTAATAGCCTTCTATAATAACAATGCACAACAAGGCATTCCTAATAAATACTCTATATATGACAATATGTTATATATATTCCCTCTTGCATCAGGGGACACGGATTTTACACTTTACTACTATCAAAAGGATATATTTTATCCGGTGGTAGACAGTGATACGTCTATCTGGTTCTCTGATGAAACAGTGGACCTAGTACGAATGAAAGCCATGGAACGCTTCTATCATGACACATTACAATCTTCAGAGATTGCCACTACCTATTCACTAGCAGTTATAGACTTCGAGAAGAATCTTATGCGCAAGAATAATCTAAGACAGAATTTTAACACATTGAGTATTTAGTATGTCCGGAAGTACAACAAATTTTAATTGGATTCTCCCTATAGTTGGTGGAGATGCAAATATCTGGGGGGGAGCGACTACAGGCCTTAATTTCAATCTAATCGCTCAAGATGCACTTGTGCGCAGGATAGCGAATACTTTTATTAACGCGACTGAACCCGCTGAAAAGCAATCAGGCACACAATGGATAGATAATACTGCTAATCCCTGGATTTGGAAGATTTACAATAGCACTGGAACTCCAGGATGGATTACTATTGGCACACTTGACCCCACAACTAATACCTTTACCCCCGCAAGTGGGTCAGTAGATGGTTTCCAAGTAGGAGATCTGAAGTACTGTGTGCTTCAGACAAATCATCCGAAATGGCTTGGATGCAATGGGTCGGCAATTTCTAGAGTCACATATTCTGCATTATTTAATGTCTTTAATGCCTTGGTTCCTGCATTACCCTTTGGTGTTGGTGATGGCGTTACGACATTTAATCTACCGGATCTACGAGGTGCTGTTGCCGGAGCACTTGGTTTAAGTGGCCTGGTTGCCTCTGGCGGCAATACTCCATGGTCGGCACCGACTACGAGATCAATAGGCACATATCAAGGCGAAGAACGCCATACATTAATTAAATCTGAGCTTCCCGATCCTATTACTACGACTGCTGGCCAAGGTGGCACAACCGCTGGCGGGAACGTTGTTATATTCAGCGCATTGGGTCATGGTGTAGGCACTGTAAGTAATCTAGGGGGCAATCAAACGCACAATACAATGCAGCCTACCGTATTTGCAGGTAATTACTTTATATTCACAGGCGTATAATGCTTACTAGTCGTCGTAATCCGATTATCATTCCTCCAGGCGTCGATAAAGACGACAATGCATATACGACTTTTCAATGGACCGATGCGGATAAGATACGCTTTTATCGCAACTATCCGCAAAAAATAGGCGGATGGCAATCAGTAGTATACGGCAATACTCAGACTTTAACTGGCGTACCTCGCAATGTTTGGTCATTTATTGATAATACAGGCGTGGAACACGTACTAATTGGTACTAATACGGGACTTTATAGTTACGAAAATGGTAATTTATACAATATCACCCCTCTTGTTACAGCAACTACCGCTATTGCTAATAGCTTAAGTACTAATTATCTGAACCCACTCGCTAATAATCCCGTTACAACGACTATAAACACCAAAACAATCACACTTGCCATTGGGAGTGGAGTTGCGACGGTATCTCGTATGGGGGACTTTGTTCTAGTATCTGGTGTAGCAGGCGCAGTTGGCGGTATAGCTGCAGTCGATATTAATGGGACGTTTGTTATATCTAGCGTTGTTGGGAATAATATAACTTATGAAAGTCCTTCAGCGACTGTAGCCACATCTACTGCAACAGGAGGAGGTGCAGCGGTAGTTTTAGCCACCAGGGTAATAACAGTGGCACAAGCAGCACATGGATTCGTAGAAGGTAATCGTATTAAAATCCTGGCAGCCGCCGGTTTCGGTGGGTTTGTGGCGGGTGATTTAAACATTGAAAGCATAGTTAGGTTTATTGGCGTCAATAGTTATGCTTATTATTCCATTACTGCTGATACCTCGGGTAACTTCGCTACATCTGCCGCTGCTGCTGGCGGAGGCGCTGCCACGACTGTACAAGGACAAATTGCAGACGGGACTTGTGCCTTTAGTCAGGCTTTAGGTTATGGGGGTGGCTTATATGGCTTAGGTACTTATGGTACTGGGAAAGTCTTTACTGGGGTTCCCGCTACCCCTAGGATTTGGTCATTTGCGAAGTATAACGATAGTATTGTGTTAACTCCAGGTAATCAGTCTGGTATATATCTTTGGGCTTGCAATGTGGCGACTGCTCCCGTTTTACAAACTGCTGGGAGTATACCTACAGCAGTTAATTATGTAGATGTTATGGATGATCAAGTAGTGGCGTTTGGTGCAGCTGGTGTAGTTAACAATATTAAATCTACTAATGACATAACTAATTGGGATACTACCGATCCAGCTGTTGAGGCTTTTTCTTCTAATTTACTATCTTATGGGAGGCTTTTAACCCGAGAATATTGTAAAGGGCAGAACATAATTTTCAGTGAAAGCAGCGTTCATAAAATGACTTTTGTTGGACTTCCTGATATTTGGATGTTTGAAGATATCATGACTTCAGATGGGTTATTGGGACCACAAGCAGCAGATTCAGTCCAAGATAATGTGGTGTGGGTAGGGAGTAGTAATTTCTATATTTACAATGGTTCAATAGTATCCGTTATACCTAATAATACGCTTAATCAGTGGTTCTTTACTAATTTAAGTAATGCAACTTTCTACCATAGCTTTATTCACAAATCGATCGATTTTAACGAGGTGTGGTGGTTTGCTCCTTTTGATGGATCCGAAGAGCCTAATAATTATGTAATCTGGAATTGGCAAGAGGGTCATTGGACCAATGGTCAACTCTCCAGAACTGCTTCAGAAGAATTAACCGATATTTTAATCAGAGATCAGTTTATGGCGTTTGGGCAATGTAGCCCCGCAATAAATGGCATTCTTTATCGGCATGAATCGGCTGGTAATTATTCTGATAATGGCGGCAATATGTCTGGTAGTTTAACGTCGAATTATTCGATTATAGATACTGGTGAATATATGCAAGAGATTCTTCGCATTATACCGAGCACTGCCTTATTGCCAATTGGGACCGTACCCGCTGGTAGCACTCTCTTTAATATGTTCATCTACACCAAAGAATATGACGGTATGCCAACAGCTAGAACATTCGGACCTTATCCTATAACTGATATGACGCAGAAAGTAGAAACGCGCGCTAATGGGCGTCAGCGTCAATATCAATTCACATTCAATAATACAACCGGCTTTAGGTTTGAGAAATTCTTTGAAGAACTACGTACTACTACACCGAGGTAATCATGCTAAATAACGATACAGCTGCTTTTAATACGTTAGATGGGAGTTTTAATACTCTTGATGAAGCCATTCGCAGAGTCGCTAGAGTAGAAGCGCAAGTTAGAAATCTCTCTAGATCTTTAAGTGGGTTTTATATTAAAGGGCGTTTGAGAACCGATAGAGTAGCGCCGGCCAATTCTGCAGATGTGCAAGGGCAAGATGCTATATATGACAGAGTGTTAGATCAAAATTTTGAGTATATTTTAATTGATAATGCTGGTACTCTGGAATGGAGACAAGCAATATTAAGTGCATTTTAGGTAGGTAAATTATGTTAGCAGCCGCAGCTCCTTTTATCGGCCCTGCAATTGGAGTAGGATCAGGACTTCTTTCGGCTTTTGGTAAAAATAAAGCTCCAACCCCAGCTACGAGCAAAAGTGGGTATTACGCTGCTCCTCCAGGTACTCAAATAGGTATAAGCCAAACTATGGCACCCGTGCTTAATAGCGCTATACATCCACAAATACAAAATCTCTTAGCCCAATATGGCATAACACCCGATGATCCACGTTATAATTCAGCATTGGCACGCTTACAGAGTATGAATCCAGATCAACCATTACATGCGCAAAATGTACAAGCTGATATGCGGCCTTCGCAAATAGCGGCGTTATATGCTAATGAGAATCCTGATTATAGTCAGGAAGGTCTAGCACAATATATGCAACCATTCCAAGGGAGTGGAGAAGCTGCCAAAGCAAAATTAAATCAAGGCTTTGATACAATTGGCACTAAAATTGCGGATAAACGCGCTTTAACCGGCTCAAGAGATGCTACTCATACTAACGATCGTTTCCAAAATCTTCTTAGAAGAAATGAGACTGACAGGCTCCAAGCTGTTACGGGCTTAGAGGAATTTCTTCAAGACAGAAATACTATGCGTGCTTTAAATTTACGGGATCAGTCATTGCAAGCCCAATATGGTGCAGGGCAGCAATTTCAGAATTTCAATCAACAAGAACTCAATAATGCTGGTGGATATAGCCAATTTGCTAATAATCCTTATGTAGGTCAAGCAAGAGGAATGCTAGAGCTTATGGGGCCACTAATGGGAGGCACTCAAGGCATGGGTGGCATGGAAGGCAGATCAGGGATGCTAACCAGATTAGGCGGCGTAGGCCAACAATTGCTCAATATGAATTATGGTGGCGGTGGTTATGGCCAACCGAATCAACAATATGGTGGCGGAGCGAGGTGGTTTTAAATGTTTGATTCATTAGGCGATATTTGGAATGCCAACCAACAAAGGTTAGAACAAGAAGGCGTGCGTCCTGGGCAGATGAATACTGCGGGTATTGCAGGGCAGTTGATTGCTAGTGGGATGTTGCCTAAAGATGCGTATGTGCAAGCTGCTAAAGTGTTTAGAGATCAGGAAGTCACTAACATTCAGAAGCAAAAATATGAACAACAACAACAGCAGCAATTGCAATTGGCACAATTATTGCAAGGCGGTGGTCAAGATGCTGGAGGCTTTGATCAGATGTCGGCGCAACAAAAACTCGGTGCATTAGTGGGCTCTGGGCAACGTTTAGGTGATGCAGCTGCGGCAGTTACGGCTTTGCAGCCCAATCATTTACAGAACACATTTAAAGGGCCTGGAGGAGCACTATATCAAGCGAGCACTAATCCAGAAACCAAACAGCTTGAAAGTAAAGTTATACCGGGCCAAATGCCTGAAGGCACCGTCATGTCAGCTGCCGAAAAGCGGGCGCAAGCTACAGAGAAGACAGAATCTAGTAGAGCCGCAGCTGGAGCTGCAAAAGAATTGCGTATTTTAGAAGACTTAGAGAAAGCTTTTGAGAATTACGATAAAACGAGTAATACTTTTACAAAAGCTGGGAGCTTTTTATCTTCCACTAAGAAAGCGCCTTTCTTAAATGAAGAACAAACTAATGCTGCAATTTACAATAAGAAACAACTTACGTACAAAAATGAAATCGATAAGTTAAATTCTCAACTCTATCAAGCTCGCTTAGGTTCTGTGCCAGCTAAGATGGCTACTGATATCTTTAAACAAGAATTAGAAAAGGGTTTACCTAGAACTAGCATTACACCTGAAGCGAGAAAAGAGATCATTAAATCTAAAAAAAGAGAAGTGGCGCAATCAATCATTAGGAACAAATTCTTCAATGATTGGGAAAAGCTTAATAAAGGCGATAGAACTGGCGCCGAAGATGCAATGCGTTACATAGAAGAGAATTATGAATTCGTAGATGAGAATGGCAGACCAAACAAAACATTACTTAAGGAGCTTCCGAGGCTTGTCAAAGAGCTATATGCACAAGAAATTGGGGGGGATAATCCGTCCACACAAAGCGAATTAACTCCTAATCTGATGAGTGAAGATGAATTTGATAAACAACTTAATGATGAAGGCTTTTTAAATTATCTTCAACAAAGGGCGCTTTAATGAGGAATAAACCTGGAAAATTAGAATCAGCATATAGAGGTGGTTTAGATGTAGCTACTTTTGGTTTTGCTCCTAAATTAAGTAGTCTTTTAGGAACCGCTATTGCTAGACAATTAGATCTCTCGGAAAACAAAAATGAAACATTTGCTGACGCATATCAACGGGGCTTAGCTCATTTAAGAGAGCAAAATAGAGAAGCATTTGAAGAAAACCCCATATCTTATAGCGCTGGTGGCATAGCAGGTGCACTCGCTAGCCCAATTAAAGGAGGGCAAGGAGCGACTTTAGGGCAACGTATTAAACGAGGAGTCGGATTAGGAGGACTTTATGGGATTGGAACTAGTGATTCAGGAGAAGCGGGATCTTTTGAACCTAGTAATGTAATGGATACTATAAAAGGAGCTGGAATTGGCGCATTAGCTGAATTAATATTACCTCCTGTATTTAGAGGAACTGGTTATGTAGCTAATAAATTAACGCCTAATGTTGTAAAAGAAGGGATATCATCGGTAGGTAATATGTTTAACCGCCCTCCTATTTCCACCTCAGCAATGGAGGCTTTCCAACCACAAGTGGTTTCACAAGGGCAATCCACTTTATCTAATTTAGCTAAACAAGCTCCACAATTAGAAAAAGGAGAATTAGCTACTTCTGGTATCAATAAAATCCAGCAGCAAGAAAAACTCGCTAAAGAACTAGCGAGTAATGCATACGAGCAAGCAAAAAGTAAAATAGGCTCATTAGATATAAAACAAATTAAGCAATTTGTTCCACAATTAAAAGAAACTCTAGTTTCCGAAAGTATAGATCCATCTACACATAAAAAGACATATGCATATATGAAAAGCTTCAATAATATTTTAGATAAAGAAGCTCCTAAGAATGCAGTTGGTATAGATTTTCAAAGACTTGAAGGCTGGCGTAAACAATTAGGGAAGGCTATTACTCGTGAAGCAGATCAAGCCGAGAAATACGGTATGCAGCAATTGAAGAAAGGATATGATGATTTTCTAAACGGCAATATAGAAAAAGCTATGCTTAATGGGGACGCAAGCATTCTAAAAGAATATCAAAATGCTCGTTCTGGATGGGCGAATTATAAGAAGACATATACTGCAGCTCATAAAGATGAATACGGGAAGAAATTCATTCAAGATGTAATTAATAATGGCAGATCTGCAGAGCCTTATTCTAATGAAATGATCGCTAATAAGATCTTCGGGACTAATAAGATCGGATTTAAGCCACAATCTATTAATATAGTTAATGAACTTAAGTCACATCTAGGTGCCGAATCTATGGAATTCAATGGGTTGCGCTTGGAAGGGATGAAAAAAGTTCTTACTCCTCTTTTGGACAATCCTAATAATAAAGCGTCAGCTTTAGAAAAATACAATTCCAATCTCAGAGAGCAAATGCCAGTGTTAAAGGAGCTATTGCCAGATAGTATCCTCAATGAATTACAATACATAGGAAGCCGCGGCAGCGAATTATTTAAGCCAAACAAGAAATTCTCTTTAGATGCTTTGAGCGAAATGAAGTATGTAGGGCCAACAATTAATTTCTTTAAATCTAAGGACAATACCGTTTCACAAATTTACAAAAAAGGGCAGACATCCGATATTCGCCTACCTGAAGCTACTACAAGGAGTATAAGCAGTGCATTGATGCTACCTGAAGGTGATATAAGTACCGGAGAAGAGCGCAATTCTGACGAAATAACAGCCCCGGAAATGGATATGGATTATGAGAGTTTGATTACAAGAATGACTCCAGAACAGAAAGAACGCCTTAAATTGCTCCAACAATCTATGGCACCAACGCAACAATAATTCCTCTAACCCATTGATATTTAAGTTTGATTTCTATAAATCTCCAGTGTAGAGTGTTTATAGTATAATATTCAAATGGTTAACTCATGGGCGCGGGTATTCAAGGATTACTAAGGGCTGAAGGCGTAACAGTAACTAGCGTTGCTGCAGCTGATAAACTCGTTATTCAACAAAAGCAAACTACTGGCGTACAAGCAGGTCAATACTTGCCCCGTTTAGTCAGCTATGCAAACTTCATTTCTGGCGGTGGCACTGGCCTTACCGGCAGCTCAGTAGTAGTAACAAGCGCACAAGGCGATTTTGATACTAGTACAGCATTACTTTACTCTGCTGGCGCATTAACCGTAGGCTTTACAGCGATCCCAGGAGTTATAACCATACTCCCTACAACAGCTGCTAATGGTAGCTTTAAGCTTACTGCTACTAATAACGCGAGTAACTTCGCATCTACGCTTACTAACGCTGCTGTAGGTCAAGCCACTGTATACACACTTGCAGATCCAGGGGCAGCTACTGCCAATATCATATTAAGCGCTGGCACGCAGACAATAGGTGGTGCTAAGACTTTCACTTCCAATATTACCGGCACTACTTCTAATCTAATTTTAAGTACAGCTGGTACTGGTATTCAGCTTAAAGAAGGTGCTAACGCCAGAATGGGGACATCTACCCTCACAAACGGCACTGTAACCGTGTCTAATACTTCGGTAACCGCTAATACTAGGATCTTTTTGAATCGCTATGACATAAATGGTTCGACTGCCTTAGGTCTATTATCAGTCGGGACCGTAACGGGGGCGACTAGTTTTGTAATTAACGCTCTTAAAGAAGCCGATGCAACCGTTCAAACAAACGATATTTCAGTGGTGCATTGGGTATTAATTGAACCCGCAGCATAAGGAGATGCTATGAACTTTACAATATCTTACGAAGACGCCAAGAAGGTTTTGGGTGTGTTTTACAACTCACCTTATCAGAACGTATTACAGTATGTGGCAATACTAGATAACCTTAAATGCGTTGATAGCGATGTAACCCTAAAACAAGCAGTTGAAGCGGAACACGCTCTAAATTCAGTAACTCAAAATGCAGAATAACAATGTCAAATATCGGTACTGTATATCTATTCTCTAATCGTACGACGGATGGTAATAGTACTGCATTTGCGATACCTTATTCTAATAAAGTTGCCGTAGTAAAGGTATGGGGTACCTTTGGGGGCGCTAATATTAAGTTTCAGACCTTAGCTCCTGGAACTAGCGCCTCACCGGTATGGATTGATGTGCCCGATAATACTGGGGTTATTCTTACTTTCAGCATAGCAGGCCAAAGAGTCTTACAATATCTCATACAGAATGAACAAGTTAGAGCTGTACAAGCAAGCTCCAGTGGATCTACGACGCTTAACGTCTCATTAGAGATGTACTGATGGCTCAGTTTGACAATTATATTTTCTCAAACGCGATAATCATGGTAGAGCAAAATGGCGTGCCGTTAGCTCAGAGAAGTATATTGAACTTCATTGGCTCATGGTTCACTGTTACCGATAATCCAGGCAATCTTTCTACTGATATTACATTACCAGCACCCGTGCTTATAACTGGTAGTACCATGACAGGTGCTCTGATCTTAAACGCTGATCCTGTCTTACCATTAGGGGCCGCTACTAAGCAATATGTAGACTCTATGGCAGCTGGGCTGTCCCCTCGCACTTCTTGTAGAGTAGGCACGACTGTGGCGCTTACTGTGACTTATGCTAATGGAGCTGCTGGCGTCGGAGCTACCCTTACTAATGCTGGTGTACAAGCTGCATTATCAATCGATAGTATAGCACTCGCTGTTAATGATCGTGTGCTAGTAAAAGACCAGGCTAGTACTTTTGAAAATGGGATCTATACAGTAACTAATATCGGCTCTGGAGCGACTAATTGGGTCATGACTCGTGCCACCGATTACGACACAGCGGCTACCAATGAGGTAGTAGAAGGCTCATATACCATCGTGACTTATGGCACAGTGAATGCGACCAACATGTTTGTAGAAACTGGAGCGGGGCCATTTACCATCGGCACCACGCCTATTGTTTTCTCGGCATTCAACTCGGCTGCAAATATCCTTGCAGGTACCGGACTTACTAAGGTCGGCAATACTATATCCCTTACTAATCCAGTCTTACCATCTCTAGGAGGCACTGGGATAGCTAATTTAGATGCCAATACCATCACCTTAGGAGGCGCCGTGGTAACGGCTGGAGCGTTCACTACTAGTGGCGCCAACCCTCTAATTCTGACTACTACAGGCGCCACTAATGTTACCTTACCTACAACTGGGACATTAGTGAACACTGCGGTTACTACTTTATCTAGTCTAGTAAGCGTAGGTACTATTACTACAGGGACTTGGAACGCATCTTTAATAACGGGGACATATGGTGGAACGGGTATTAATAATGGTATCAATACTATTACCCTTGGTGGGAATCTTGTTACTAGCGGTGCTTTTAGCACTACTTTAACGGTAACTGGTAATACCAACGTCACATTGCCAACTACAGGGACGCTTGTGCCAACTACAGGGACTGGTGCGACAGGGACATGGGGTATCAGTATTAGTGGTAATGCTGCAACAGTTACTACCAATGCTAATCTTACTGGCGATGTTACTAGTGTTGGCAATGCGACTACTTATGCGGGCATATTACCCCTTAATAAGGGCGGCACTAATGCTAATCTTACCGCGAGTAATGGCGGGATATTTTATTCAACTGCAACAGCAGGGGCAGTTCTTGCAGGCACTGCAACAGCGGGGCAATTATTGCGCTCTGGGGCTACTGCAGCTCCTACTTGGTCTACACTGACATTCCCAGCAACTTGTGCGCTAGGTGATATCTTCTATGGCTCAGCTACTAACGTCGTCACAGCATTGGCTACTAGTGCATCAGCTACCCGATACCTATCGAATACTGGCGCATCAAATATACCTGCGTGGGCTCAGGTAAATCTAGCCAATGGTGTCACTGGTAATCTAGGCGTTGCAAACCTCAATTCCGGGACATCGGCTTCTAGCGGGACCTTTTGGCGCGGCGATGCGACTTGGGCGAATGGGATCACGGGCAGCGTGGTGCAGACGGTACAAGGGGTTTTAACTAGCGTAGCAACTACTACCTCTACTACTTTTGTTACTACGGGCTTAACCGTTTCGATAACGCCTACGTCTTCGTCTAGTACTGTTATGGTGTTGGTGGCACTATCTCATGGTATTTCCTCTACTGGCGCGCCAACTTTCAATTTAGTTCGTGGCTCTACTAGTATTTTTGTAGGAGTAGCGGCAGGGAGTAGGTCCCAAGTCACTACGGGTGGATCTTTCGTAAGCACTACAGGTGGTTTGGGGAGCACAGTAATATGCTATATAGATTCGCCGGCTACCACAAGCGCCACTAGCTATACTGTGCAATATAAAACTAGTTCAGCCGCAGGCGCTATTTTTATGAATCAATCAGGTACAGATACTAACTCAGCAGATTTCCCTCGTGGTGCTAGCTCTATAACAGTTATGGAGATTCATGCATGACAAATTTAGCCCAAGCTCTGCTATATAAATATCCAGGAATGCAGTTTAGTATTGGTGAAACCTATGAGTCACTCATTTGGCATGATACTAGTATAGAAAAGCCCAGCGAAGAAGAGCTTGAGCAGGCTTGGGAAGAATATTTAGAATACCGAGAAACCCAAACGTATAAAAGATTGCGAGCTGCAGAATATCCACCTTTAGAAACTCAACTTGATGTTATGTATAATCAAGGCTTTGATGAGTGGCGTAAGCACATATATTCCATTAAAGCAAAATATCCCGGTCCCAATGAGACCATGAAGCCCACCTTTGAAAACCCTCTTGAACCAATAGAGAAGCGTATGACAAGCATTGAAGCAAAACTTGAAACCGATTTACAGCGCGCGAAACAAGAAATGGCCGATCTTCAAGCTGCTATCATTGATACAAAAGGAGCCATCTATGCTATTAAAGGCTTTATGATGGAGATACCCAATATTCAAAAACAACTTAACATAATCCAAGAAAAATTAGAGGGTAAAGATGCCACTAGTTAAAGGAAGTTCTAAAAAAGCAATCTCTCAAAACATTAGAACTGAGATGGCGGAAGGGAATAAACCTCAGAAACAGGCTATAGCTATTGCTCTATCGGTAGCGCGCAAAGCTAGCTCTAAGAAGAAATAACTATTGACTGCTTTGTCACAGCTGCTAAGGTTGTAATAGAATATAATTTACAATAGGTTAACCATGGCTGGTTCATACGACGTTTCTAAAAGCTTCAGCAAAAATCAACACGAAGGTATCAAAGACCAATGGTGCTATTCTCCTGCGTTGAAGGAAAATTATGATTATAAAGCTGGAGTAGTAAAAGAATTCCACATCGGCGGCGTTATGAATATGACCGAGCCTATGGAAGGCCAATACGCTCGTAAAATGAATGGCAGACAAGCTCGCCTTGAGCAAGATGATGCTATGATGAATCCTAAGTACTAGGTAAAGAATGGCTTCTCCTACCGATACTATTGTATTGTTTAACGCACAAACAACCGATGGTAACTCGACGGCGAAGAACTTCACTTACTCTAATCACAAAGCCTGTGTTAAAATATTTGGTACATTTGGAGGTGCTACGGTTGCTCTACAAGTTACAGTGCCTCCAAATATTGCTACAAGTACATGGGTTCCCCTTAAAGACCGTAATGGGACGCTTGTAAGCGCTACTGCAGCGGCACTTTTCTTTATAGAGGATGTAGTTTATGATGACCAAATCCGCGCTGTTCTATCTAGCGCTAGTGGTACTACTTCTTTATCTTGCACAGTGCAGCCTACAGGTTGACTTTTAAGAGAACTTAATAAGAAGGGCTAAAGCCGCAAATGTCAAACCAATAAGCCAACGCATTTCATGCTTTAACTCTCTAACCTCAGTTTTAAGATCATCTTTAGTTGCAAGTTCATTGATATTAACCAATCCTTCTTGTTCTTTTAGGATGTGCGCAATCTCTTCAGCATAAGCCTTATCATCCTTAGCTTTTAGTAAGCGCTTGGTAATCTCTAGTGTATCTATCATCTTCTTTACTCCATTAGTTAATGCATTTTTAAATCTTCAAAAGACTGCTTAAGTATATCATGGGGGAATTCTTTGCTCATATCCTCTACTAATGTTAGCACATCATTTTGAAACTCGGGATTCCCAATATTGTCCATTACATCAAATAGTATAGCACACCATATTTTGATAGATTCAAGCGTGTCTTCCTCATCTTCCTTCTCAATATTAATCTTAAGCTGCATAGTTGCAAGCGATGCAAGTGCTGGCCCTCCTTCAAAGGTAGAGATGTATGTTTTCATAGCAAGCAGAGCTGCACGTTGGGATTTAGTGAACTTCCTGGTCATCTGGCACCTCCTTATTCCCCGACATTGAGCAATTTAAAGTATTTCGTAAACATTTCATTCCTTCCATCCAAACTTCCATTTGTATTATTTTATGAGAGATACTTAAGTTTGTCTCAAATCTTGCGAGACTTTGTACTGATAATAAAATCGCAAAATCCATTCCCATTCTATCATTAGCGATTAATTCCCAAGCTTCATTTATTTCGGCAATTTCTTCTTCTGAAAATTCTTTATCCATGGCGTTCTTTCTCCGTATACTTCATCACTGTCGAGTTGCATATACCAAACATACGTGCAAGCTCCTTTATAGAATATTTCATAGATTTATAAGCATCTATTAGCAAGCCTTTTTGTTCTGGATTAAGTTTAGGTATCCTACCACCTAATCTGCCACGAGCCCTAGCAGCGGCCATGCCAGCTTTAGATCGCTCTATCTTAATATTGCGCTCTGATTCCGCAAGAATGCTGAAGAGTTGGAGCATTAAAGTGCCAACTAAAGGGTCATTAAAATCTACTGGTAGCTGTATACACTCTAAGGTTATATTGCGTTTGCGAAGCTCATCATGAAGCATTAGAAGCCTAATGGTGGTACGATTAAGCCTGTCTATATGCCAAACTACTAAGGTATCGCCCTCGCGCAAGAATTCCATACAAGCATCGAATTGAGGCATTCTAGCTTTGGCGCCCGATACATGCTCGCTGAAGATTTTAACGCAGCCAGCTTTTTCTAAGGCATCCATTTGTAGATCTAGGATTTGATCTTTTGTGGAGACGCGTGCGTAGCCTATTTTCACAACTTCCTCCTAAGTTATTGATTTACCTATAACTTTTAAGATACAAGGCACAACCTCAAATACAGCGACTCCTACTGTGATAAACCACATAAACATCGTGATCTTAGCATCCAAGGCTTTAATATTCCCACCTAGCTCTCCTTTAATTTCTGCAAGATCGGCTTTAGTAGCCAAACTTTCATAGCCTTTCTCAGCTTGACGTTGGAATAGGTTCACGACATCCTCAGCCTTACCTTGTTCCCATTTCCGTTCTTTTACTAAAAACAGAATCTCTTTATGTGTATCTATCATTATATTCTCCCAAATTATTATATAACTGTTGGCACAGCAAGACTTGAACTCGCATCTAGTGCTGAAAAGCACCATTCTACCAATTAAACCATATGCCAACAGCCAAGCTTGTAGAGTATTGTCGGCACTAAGAGAATCAAACTCCCGTCGCCCACCCACAATGATGGGGCTTTATCACTAAGCTACATGCCAACAACCTCTTTTAGTATTATAGAGGGGGAACTAGAATTGTGCAACGGGTTTATAGTATAAAGGTGTAATATTTTGGGGAAATGTGCAGATTTGGGGTTTGTTCTGTTATAGAGGTCCTTGTTGGAATACTAGATGTAGTGTATAGATCTGTTATGACCTTAGAAAAACTTAAAGAACTTATAAATGCTAAACATCAAGTGCTTTTAACAGAGCGTGATGCGATGGATGCTGTTTACACACTATTGGGATTCTTTGAAACCTTACTTGAGATAGAAAAAGACAAGGTAAGCAAGATGGCGGAAGGTCCAGGCTTAAATGATTATCTAACCAGCAAAGACCTTGAGAAACTAACAACTTTGAAAGTAAGGTTCTGGGAAGCTCGGCGCATTTCAGGTGATAGCCCCCCATATATATGTATTAGCAAGAGGGCAGTACGTTATAGATGGGGTGATATATTAGAATGGCTAGAAAAAAGAAAGATTAATAATACAGCGCAGTCAACAGTGCAAAAATAAATCACCGATTTCCACTTCTAGGCCACTTTTACAAACCGCTGGCAGCCGCATATTACCTAAGCCGAAAATAGCCGGAAAAAAGCCGGAAATTAAAATCAAAAAGCCGGAAATTAAATATCGGCTATTTGTGGCTTTTTGTAATATTCCCCGCCCACTCCACGCCTAGCAAAAAATCCTGTCAAGTCTTAATGGTCCGGACCATAGGGTAATACCCTTCTTTTAATGGTCGCGACCATAGCGAATCCCAGGCGATATGCCGCATCTATGGTCGCGACCATTTGTCAAGAGTGAAAGGGTGTCGAGGTTCCGAAGCAAGGGGGCCACCCTAGGAAAAATAATTCCCAAGTATCACAAATAGTATATCTTTGTTTCCAGCCTAAATTCAGAAGAGAAGCACCATGAATACATTGGAAGCCGCTCACAAGTTAAGTGAGCTACTAAATCCCGGATCCCCGAAGCGATTTCATCTTGATTATGATTTTGGTGGGAAAATCTGGATCCAACAAAATACGGAAAGGGGGCTCAAGCGCAAAATCATCCAACTAGATGAAAAGCGAGACCATACTCTGTATGAGGTACAAAGTCTCAAAGAACGGATTACTGAATTCTTTGAGGATAAGGCTAACTTTTGACAGTTTTGGCAGTTTTGGCACGCTATTGACAATAACCCATTCTTATACATATAGTATTGAACCAATTAGGAGGGGTTATGATTACGAAATTTTCATTTAATGGCAAAGCAACGCCGGCACAGACAACATTAGTCAAAGACAATGATTTTATTATGGAAGATCTAGTATGTGACGCTATCAAAGCCGCAATTCAACCGTTTTATCAATTAAACGATATCTATACTGAAAGATTAACGGCTATTGAAGGCACGATGCATGCTTTTGACCAAGCTATGGGGAGAGAATTGCGCAGACTGCAGGCTATGGTCGGGGTTACTCCTGTTAATACGGAACATAGTTTCAAAGATGTGTGTAGAAAAATAGATACGTTGCGCCAGACAGTTAGCGAGATGAAGCGGGAAGTCAACTCATTAGCTCAATATAAGCAATCCAACCATACTAAACTTCAAAAACAACTGGATAAACTAGAAACTTTGATCATGCATGTACCTGGTCTCAAAGATTCTATAGAGGCACACGAGACTAAGATTAAAGTTGAAGCCGAGACAAAAGCAAAACGAGAGAAAGACGCCACGTTAGCTATACGGATAGACGACCTTGAATTAACTGTGAGGAGCCATAATGTATTAAGAAACATTGGCATCAAATGTGTGAGAGACCTTGTTGTAAAAACACCTTTCGAACTGCTGAGGATCCAGAATTTCGGGAGAAAATCATTGCGGGAAATTGAAGAGATGCTTGCAACTTTGGGACTGAAATTAGGAACTCTAATGTAAAAATCTCCCAAAATTACATTAAGCATACTTCTCGGTGCAATAATTACATTACTGGCTAAAGAAAATCACCTTCTCTTCCCGGTATGGAGGGAGCTTAACATTATCCAAGCCCTCTAGTTTACAAGATGATTTAGCTACAGGAATGCTAGTGGAAGACAAAGGTCCCTTATACTGCTCATAGAGATTTTCTATAAAGGTTTTAAAAGCAGCAGAGTCGCATAGATCATAACAGCTTAACCCATTGATATTGCGATCATTTGGGTTGGCGCCGTGTTGCATTAATAAGCTAGCAATCTTAAGGCTGTATTTTGCTCCTCTACTTCCCTGTGGTGTCATAATGCAATGATGCAATGCCGTATTGCCATTTAAGTCAAAAGCGTGAATATTAACCGTATCTCTCAATAAATCGCATACATCAAAAAGAGCTCCCTCAGCAACGGCTAGCATTAATGGAGTTTTTTCAATCATGCGATAATATCAGACATTAGAATCATAAATTAAGTATATGAACCATTTTCGTGGCGTCAAGGAAATGGTCTAGGCAAGTGTACGCTTTTTGCGTACAGCTGACCATATTGCTGACGTCAACGATATGGTCTAAGTTATTGATTCTAAAGATCTTTCCAAACCACCCGCTTAGCATAAGCCTCATCGTATTCAGCTTTAGTAACTACGGTTTTTTTAGGTTTAGAGATACTCACTTTCGTCGGTAACCGAAAACAGAACCCTGTCACATGGACCTTCTGAATTGATTTGCCGCCAGCACGTAGTTTATACATGGATTTATGGTAGGATATTTCGCCATCTGAATAGTCCACCCTTTCGTATTCGATTTTGCTCATGGCGCTAACTCATTGAGTTTCATGACGTTTCTTTAGCTCGTCGGAATACGTAATAACATTACGAATAAAATCTTCTAGGAAGGTATCGCGCATTTCTAGCGTCATATCAGTAGCGTTAATAAAATGAGCTAGAACCGCGGTTAAAACTCCACTGGCTTCGAAGAAGATACCACCGTCGCTAAATTCCTCTATTATCATGCGGGTGACATCTCTAGTGACTCTAACCACTTGCGTGGCTCTCTCTTCATCTAATGGATAATGGATCATAATTCCTCTAAGTTATTGATTTTCTTAGTTTTTCTAGTTCGTTATCTAACTCCTCTATCAGCCCCTGCATAAACCCGACTGTGTGTTGAAGAGTCCTAATTTGATCTGTATGAACATTAATCGCAATACGGGCCATTTCGGTGTCATCTTCTAATATATATATACGTTCTAAGAGCTTCGTATCAGGCATAAAGGCTAACTTATTGAGTTTCAATATCTTCCTCTAAGCCCTCGATATATGCAATAACATTTCGCGTGAAGGCTGCTAAAAATTCTTCTGTATTATCAGTTCCTAGGTTATTTGATTGGATTAAACTAGCTAAAGTAGCAACTAGCAGTGCGTAGCCTTTCATAAATCCCCTAGGGTCTTCAGCGAATTCTTTTAAGACTATTTTTGTTACGGCTTCGTAAACTGCTGATACGTGTTTTGATTCTTCGGGGGTTAGTGTGCTTGGCATAGAGTCTCCTTTAATCTCATTTCCAATGTTTCGGCTACAGCTTGCATAAAACTATCTAAAGGCATAGGAGGAATAGGTATAGGACTTGTTTCATTACCGTTTTGCAATCTATGAAGATAATGTAACGCTAACATATCGATTAATATAGTCCAGATCGTACTATCGGCAAAGAATTCATCTGCTTTCTCAAGGGATTTATATAATGAATTCAAAGTCTCTCTTCCCAAATCCAGATATAATAATGGATTATTAGCTTTATTTAAATCTTCTAGTGCTATTATTAATTCAGCCATTTCTTGTGCTGTTTTCATTTTGGGCATAGTGTCTCCTAAGTTATTGATTTGTATTGAATTTCTCTATTAGAGCGCGGATATCTTCAGCTCTCCATGCCGTAATACGACCTCCAAGATTAACAGGCTTTGGGAAACGGCCGGTTTTAATCCCATTCCACCAAGTAGTCTTGCCTACGGGAATAAGTTTAAGGACTTGAGCTTGGCGAAGAAAGCCTGTCTCTGGTAATTTCATTTTTTCCTCTCGTTGATTTTTTCCACAATCCAAGTATTTATCTCGCTTTCAAGCCATGCGACACTTCTGCCACCTAGGCTTATGCATTGAGGGAATTTCCCTTCACTCATTTCTTTATATATAGCTGATCGGCTTTTACCAGTCTTTTGTTTGAGATCCGGCAGGCGTAATAGACGTTCATTTGGGTCTAAAGTAAGCATATATCCTCCTAAATTTGGCGGAGAGAGTGAGATTCGAACTCACGGTACGGTTGCCCATACGGCAGTTTTCAAGACTGCAGCCTTAAACCACTCGGCCATCTCTCCAGTTTGTTTTTATTAATACTTCTCATGCACAAACGCAATGCACTTAGTTAAATCCTCATCCGACATCTCGCTTAATGTTTTAACGCCAGACTTAGTGAGCCACTTTTGCATTACTTCTATTGGTACCGCTTTGTCGCCTATAAGCATAGTTAATTGTTCAGCTAGTGAGGCTTGAGGTTCTATAATCACTTCGGCTGTGGTCTCTATGTCGGTAGACATTTGAGCATTCTCAGGTATTGGCGCGTGTTTGGCTGCGCCTAAGTTCGCGATAAGCTTTTCAGTAGTTGAAGCATAAGTCTTATCCGATGCTGCCCCTCTGGTCACATCTCTTACATCTCCTTCTATGGTTTTGCCTTCCATTTCTTCGGCAGTTGGGGCTTGGCTCACATGGTCTGGGAATGCTTTACGTAGAGCTTGGGCTTCAGTACATTTGGCTAACTGACCAAACTTCCTTTTGCGCCACATTTCATTTGGGGTTTCGTTGGGTTGTCTGGTGACTTTATCTTTACCGGAGTTAGCATAGTTCTCTATCCAATATTCTTTAGCAGTAAACTCTACTATTTGGCCGTTTACGATTTTCTTTACGGTGATCTTGCACCATTCTGGGTAGGTTACTTCCATCGTTCCTAGTCTTTCAGTAATGTTAGGGCCAAATTCTGGTTCAGTCATACCAGCATACATGCCACTTCTGGAAGCTTGGATACGATATAGGCCTATACCTGGCATAACCACATCGCGCATCGCTCCTGTGCCTGAATTCTTATCTACAATCCACATAGGCACTAGATGTACTGGTTTTTGCAATGGATCTAAGTTGGCGGCTTTACAGTAGCTCCATGCCATCAAGACGCTCTCATCCTTGACGCCTGGATATAGAGAGGACTTCATAGCAGTCCAGATCTCCGATGGCACGTTAGCTTTTTCCCAGATTTCTAGGTTGTCGGTGGTTTTAGTTTGTAATTGTGTTGTCATTTAGTCTCTCCTTTAATTCTTAATACACGTGTTTGCGACGTCTTTAGGTATAGTTCGTACATATCTGGATGGTCGGCTTTAAAGCGATTAGCATCAAAGCGTTTACTGGATTGCAGCTTCCAGGTAACTAGCGCGTCTCCACTTAAAGAGTTTATCACTTGCGCGTCTTGCATAAAGTTATATAGTGCGAGACGCTTAAGGTTAAGTTGCGCTTCATTGTTTTCTTTATCAGTTTTCAAGGAGCGCAGCTCTTCAAGTATAACTAGCATTTCATCTGTAACTATCCGTACATCATCAGATACCGTATGTAGCCATAGCTTAACGGCATCTTGCTGATGTATAGGCTCTGGTGGGATTTGCTTTAGTACGTGGTTTTCCCAAAAGTCCGTGACTTTGTTTAGTATGATTTTACCCAAGTCAGGATTGCGATCATAATGATAAACCCTAAGGTCATTACCACCAATGAGAACCGCGATATAGACTCGAGCGCATCCAATAACTTCAGCATAAAAAGCGCACTGCAGAAGATAAAGATCAGGAATATTATCTCCACCAAGTTGCGACCACTCAACACCATTAAATTTATCAGCCGTTTTACATTCGAGTACCGCATCTTCACCTATTAATTTACCATCTATATTAGCGCGCATATAACTGTACTGGGGATGTATAAAGGTATCCAGATCAGTAGCGACTTGTATGTTTTTTGCTTCTTGAAAAAGCTCAACAATAATTTTTTCGAGTTTATTACCAAGCAATTTAGGACGAGGCTTAAAAGGCGGCTTAAGGATATCTTGTATAGACTCCTGATCCTCATCCTCGGGATCCTCAGTTGAAAGCTTTTCAAGATATATATCTAAAGGAGTTGCCCACTTGGTAAGTTCATTACCAGGCACTCCGAATAAAGCGGCTATATCGGAACCTCCTACGCCTAAGCGTCGATCTTTGCGTTGTTGTACTGTTAGGGCCATGGGGTTAATCTCTCAATAAATAAATATCGCCATCAGTTAGGGCATTTACTTCCTTGTAGAAGTTATCTATTGTTTCTTCAGAAATAAATTCATTGTTTATTGGGGCAATACGGGTTGCATCCAGCATTAAGGCTAGTAAGGTGTCCGTTGAACAACCGAAATATCGGGTGGCCATTAACATGTTTCTATTTGTACGAGGGAATATGCGTATGGAACGTATTTGAGTTTTTTCAGCTACCATATAAACCATTTAATTGTTGACTTAGTTTAATAAATGTAACACGGTGTTACATATACAGCAAGCGTTATTTATAAATATTATTGGAGGTAGGCCATGAAGACTATAGAGAAGCAAAAGAAGCGAGAGACAGTCAAAGCAATCGAGATTGACATAAGGTTCATGAAATTGCGTCAGTATCACGATTTTCAAATGAGTACGACTTGTTATGGCGTAGGAGGCTTTAAACCAGATGTAGAGTGCGAGCACAATAGGGAAATAAAAGCTTTCGAGGCTTTTTTTTATGATAAGCTAGAACCTAAGTGGATGGAACCAATTCCGGGGTGGGTTCGTGTGAAAGCTTATGAACTTTTGATATACGGCCATTATGGCATCATCAGTCATCCTGCATCCTGGGCTAAATTCAAGTGCATTACTTATACAAGCGGAGCGACCTTACTCAATGCGGCGGTATATATAGCATCCAAGTTATTCCCACAGAGCTACGAATATATTACCTATTGCATGCTAACTGCATTCAATATCCCGGCGATAGCATATATATGCAATATTTATTATAAAGGACGCCAACACGAGAAAGCCATCGAAGCGCAGCGTGACCATTACAAAGATAAGTCCATGGAGTTTATTCTGCGTGATGCCTATACGCTGAAAGTAGATGGTATTGAAAAACACTACACTCCTGATGTGATCGAAGGCTCACAGACTGGGTCACAGCAGAATAACCAGATATCTTAACAAAACTCTATTAGCGTCTTATAAAAGAAATATATATACTCGTAATAGGCATTAGCCTTAACAAAAACATGGAGTATTTATGCAAACAAAATCAATCTTTAATCCAGAAATCGCTATTACTGACGATAAGTGGGCTGTGACTTATGCGATGCACAATCACAATACCGACGAGAGAGAGCATGCGTTTCTCGCAATACAAAGTCCTACTACCCTCTTTAAGAAAGAACTCTATTATAATGCCGACAAGCCAGGCTTTGCTAGGGTAGAAGAAGATGAGCGCGTAATAGTTTCTGCAGATAAATTGAACCAACAAGTAAACCTCTTACTATGGAAATCTTCCAATCCTAGATTTACTATGAAAGATCTCAGTCATAAAACTTGGCTTGTAGACAAGAAGCAAGTACAAGAAATGTTCACTGATATTGAAGCAGATTCTACCAATCCACCACGCTTCTCCATTTATGGCGTTGCTAGCATTCTTAAAAAAGACGAATTTCAAGAACGTATGCTCACAGCTAGTTTTATGATGTCTGGGATTGGGATAGTTTATAGTTTGGGAGTAGCTATGGGCGATCCGGTCCCATTAGCTGTAGCCGCTATGAATATGGCTGCTGTTGGTGGCTCTACAATGCTTAGTGAGAATGGTCTTATGCAAGCTTTTGATTATAAAGACCGTTATAAAGCTCATAACTGCGGCACTTGGTGCGTTGAGAAACTTACTAATCTTAACATACCTGCTATTAATAAAGATCTAGGCTCCCATTATACTGATAAATTCGCTTATGTTACCGGATTACATTTAGGTAAAGATGATGTCGAAAAGTATTTTGGCTCTGGTATTTTATTAGGTGGGGGTGGTATTAATCCCGACAAGTGTAGAAATTCTGTGAAGCCTACTCATGCAGAACAAGTTGCTAAAACTGAAGAAGACAAAGGCGCTGCTAAGTAAGCTGCTTTAACCCATTGGCGAACTGTAAAGGATTACTTGACAGTTCGCCACCTGTATGTAACGCTCTGTTATATATATATTTTCAGAAATCTTATGGCAAAATTATCAGTAAATGAAGTAAAGCATATAGATGCTATGCAAGAGGCTCTTGAAGAGCTTAAAAAGCCGCGGTTTAGAAACCTAGGCGACTATGGCAAGCACATTAAGTCGCTATCCAGCCCCAGCCGTGATGAGAAAGCCATCATCGTCTACTCAGTCCTAGACATGATCGAGTCCAAGAAGCAAGAATGGGGCGAGATGAATATCGACAAGCTATTAGCTATACTCACCCCCATAGCTATAGAGACCGGCATTGAAGTCACCGAGATGCGCAGAATACTAATGTACTTACTGGCGGATGTGGTGTACTTCCAGAAGATCTCCCGTGCCTTCTATGAAGTATTCGAAGATATGCGCCATTAAGGCTCCAGAATGCTTCAGGACCCCGCTATAAGGCGGTTTTATCTAATAATCTCTACAGAAGAGCAAGAGCTGTTTGATGAGCGAGCAGCCATGCTTGAGTATGACGAGCTCTTGCCACGCAGTCGGGCTGAGCATAAAGCCTACATAGAAATACTCAAATTAAGGCGTGCAAAATACTTTCCGGAAGATTAGTATCGTACTGTAATATATAGAGTATTCCCATGAAGAAGAAACATCCTGGCTTTGCTAAAGTGCAGAATTCCATTGCAAAAAAGGAAGGCGTGTCAAAGAAGGCCGCTGGAGCTATATTGGCCTCCAGCGCCCGTAAAGCCTCACCTGAAGCCAAACGCGAGAACCCAAAGCTAAAAGCCGTTAAAATGGCAGCTCCTGGGAAACGCAGAACGTACGACTTGGATTGAGTCGTTGCATAATTTGCAACAACTGATTTCAACTTGTGACAATTTGTCACGGACTGCCGCGTTGAGTTATTCGGGATTTCCGAATAACTGTGAGTATTCCCAAACACCCTGTCAAGGTTACCTAATTAACAGGACAGGGTAGCTGTATTATAGATGATACCTGGCTTATAAGCAATAGCGCAATAAAAAATACCCCAGATTGGGAGACCTGGGGTATTTTCTTCTAGTGTCTAGCAGAACTGAGATAATATATGCAAAATCAACTGCTTAGACAAGATATAACGTAAATACTAAGCGCCACAGAAAATACAACTTAACCCTACTGGCGCACCCTCTAATAAACAATGGAGTAAATGAAAGGTGTTTCAATGATATACGGCTGTTGCAGATTGGCAAGTGAAAAAAGTTGTAAAAAAATGAGAATACTGATTGAGGTTTACCGGAAGCCGAGCTATTTATAGCTAACGGCGTATATAAATGAAAAAGACCGCACAAGGCGGTCTAATTCAAATTCAAATTAGTTTCTTTCCAGGATTCTAATAAACATTTTCAATAGGATCAAAAATGCTTCTTACTCAAAACATTAACCCTCACTACAGGGAAAACATCAACAATTGCACCCATTTTTACAAGGAAACAATCATGACTCCTTTATACACCCAAAAGTTTTCAGTGCAAGCACAAAATATCTTAGGCAACATCACATTTTGTGCCAATGAGGATACGATTTCCGATAGTCCGCTGAATTACTTCGCTAAAGTGAAGAATATTAAATATTTAGCTTCTCGACTTTTGAGAGGGAAAAGCCAATGCGTAGTCTATATCTTCAATTATTTAATCGATAACGCCAACAATGAAACCGGTATTTGTTATCATTCTCAAAGACGTATGGCTGAATTATTAGGATTTTCTCAGAGACAAATCATCGAAGCCATCAAGCAATTGGTAGCAACGAAACTCATATACAAATGTCGTCGAGGGCGTCGTCATACAAATGTCTATATGATTAACTACGACCTCATAAATGATCCAGACTCAACATGTGATATTAAGCCATTTTCCTACAAATCCTACCCTCGGAAGCCCCGTAGAACCTGTAAGATTCTTGAAGTGAAGTCTGACTTCACACTATCTACTACCACTGAAGAGAAAGAAGAAAGAAGTATTAATACTTACGCGAATACTTCTTCTTTTGAATCTTTGGAAGTTGAAGAAGCAGTCCCAATGACTGAGGATTGGTTGCCACGATTCAAAACTCATCAAAATCTGAAACGGAAACTAGGGGTAACCGACGAATTCGTTGAAGATGAAACTGCTGCATTCATAAAATCCGTGCTTAAACCTGGCACCGTTATCGGCAGCAGTAGCAAAACCCCTGATGAATGGAACCGTATTTTCTACGGGCATTGCCGTTATAGCCTTGAGCATTATCAGAAATACGGGACTAGACGAGCAATAAAATTCAGTAAACGATTGATATATAACGAATTTCGTACTAAAGAGGATATTCCTATAGCTGCCGATTCAGAAGAAACCGATATTTCAAAAGCTAGAATTTATGGCCCAGTTCCATACATTAACCATCGAGAAGCTTGGAGCGAAGAAGACCAGAAAGAAACCGATGAGGTTATGCAAGAATACTATCGTAAAAACAACGTGAGGCCACCGAAGTATGACTAATCGCCCTTTAACCCTAACCCTCCGCAAAGAGATCCTGCAGATATGCGCATACAATTACCTAGAAGCCCATTTGTTGGAGTTCTTTTTGTCGGGGAGTTTTAATAAAACGGCGTCGGCTACCCTGGAGGAGATATGCGAAAGGGTCTTTCTGACGCTTGAGAACGCCACCAAGGTGCGAAGTTCTATAAAAAGGTTACTTGATAAGGGTTACATCAAAGATGTCACTGTAGAGTCCCGTACGTGGCGTAAAAGAGGAGACCCTAAGTTTTGGATAGCATGCATTGATGTTGTAAACCGCGATATAAAGCGCTTAGCAGCTAGATAAGCTCGAATTTGAACTCTTCAGCAGCTTCTATACGATGGCGCTCTAGATATCTGTGCTTAGCCAAATAGTATTGTGCAAAGCAGCAATATGCTATAGTGCCTAAGATTATGATTATCAGGAGA
>k87-321645_pt1 | contig 39037 bp, 65 predicted proteins | sample MGYA00084030_6733316 | MGnify analysis MGYA00084030 | reverse complement strand
GGCGGAACCTGGATTGGTACTTTATCGGCGTGTTCGTGTCCGGCGCTTTTATGGGCCAGCTTATCGCCGAGCTGCTGCGGGTGACTGGCGCTCTGTAACCAACCCCCGGCCGTCTGTTGCCAGCACGGTCGGGCCTTGCTATCATATGCGGGCGGTTTATGCCGCTCTCCTTGGCGGGAGACTTAAAATCGGTAAGCCTCTCATAGCCCCGTGCTGGTTACCGAGCCAGTCCGCCAACACCAAACCCCGCAAGGGCTAGGTGACGGGGCTACGAGAGGCTTTTTTGTTGGTGCCTCAAATGGAAGAAGATCAGCAAACAGTGGCGCTTGAGTTCCCCTCTTACGAGGAAAGCGACCGCGTATATTGCGTGTACAACCAGCACGGGCAGATTGCCCTTGTTAGCAATGGGCAAGCCATTGTCACTATGTCCCCGCTGGGCGCCTGCCGCCTTGCCAAGATGCTCCGTCACGCCTCAGAGTATGCGCTTTCCGACCTGACGGAAGCCCTCGTGGAGGCTTGATATGGCAAGGGCCAGAAACATAAAACCAGGGGTGTTCCGAAACGACCTATTGGCCGAATGCCCACCTATTGAACGACTCCTATTCATAGGGCTATGGACCCTAGCTGACCGTGAGGGTCGGCTAGAGGATCGGCCAAAGAGGATCAGGCTTGACCTGTTCCCTCTGGACAACTATGACGTAGAGATAGGGCTTACAAACCTTGCTGTCCTCGGGTTTATCGAGCGGTACACTGTCGCCGGTAAGTCTGTAATTCAGGTCAACAATTTCCTGAAGCACCAGTCTCCGCACGGGACCGAAAAGGACAGCGAATTGCCTGCCATTGACGGGACAATGACCGTCTGCGAACGGAATGCTAACGGGCATGTAACGGGCACTAAGCGTTCTGTTAACGTTAAATCAAGCCAAAATAACGTTAACTTACCTGACTCTAACGGTGCAAAACTAGGGCTAGCACCCCCTGATTCCTTGATTCCTGATTCACTGATTCCTGATTCCGGATATATAGCCCCCTCTGGCGAGGGCGCTCTTCCTGATGAACCAAAAGAATCAGGAGCTAAAGCCAAGTCAAAATCAAAACCGGCTACCTTGCCGGAATGGCTGGCTGAGCTGAAGGAGGCGGGGGAGAAACCAATCCCCGAGGGTGACACCATCTTCGCGTGGGCCGAGGAAGTGGGCTTGCCTGACGGCTTCCTGCGGCTGGCTTGGGCTGTGTTCAAACAGCGGATGGCCGACAAGAAAAAGCGGCAGGCCGACTGGCGGGCGACCTTCAGGGTCTATGTACGGTCCGACTATCTCAAGCTGTGGTATCTGAACGACAGCGGCCAATATGCTTTGACCACATCCGGCAAACAGGAACAGATAGCCCATGGACAACCTTAAAAAACCGCCCCACAGCACGGACGCGGAACAAGCCGTTATCGGGTCTGTCCTGATGTCTCCGGCGGTATGGTCTGACGTTTCCTTCCTTCGGGCCGATGAATTCTTTCTGTCCGACCACAAAGCCCTATGGCAAGAGCTGGCCGACCACGAATCGTCCCGCGACTTTGTGACGCTGGTGACCAAGTGCAAAACCCCTGAGCAGAGAGCTTACATCGGCGAGCTAATGCGGGGCGTGTACGTTCCGGCTAATGCCAAGGTCTACGCCGAGCATGTCCGGAATCACGCCACCATGCGGACGATCATTCGGGAGTGCTACGCCGTGGCTGACCTTGCGTTGTCGTCTACGCGGGCCGCCGATGTTCTGGCCGAGGCTGGCCGGATGTTCGCCGCTATCGGGGAGGGGGCAGTAGTAGGGGCAGGGCCTAGGCATATCCACGAAATTGCGCAAGAGTGGTATCAGACGTTTAGCGACCGTCTGAATGGGCTGATCCCTCCAGGAATTTCCACGGGCTTCCCGAACCTTGACGAACGATGGTCCGGCCTTCGCGGCGGTCAGGTCGTGGTCATCGCTGGCCGGCCTAAGACTGGCAAAACCACCCTAGCCTTGAACATCGCGCAACACATTGCCAAGGGCCGACCCGTGGCTGTGTTTCAAATGGAAATGTCTAGCAATGAGGTGGCCGACCGTGCCATATCATCCGGCGGCGGAATTGGTATCCAGAAAATCCGCAACGGCACCACGGAAGGCGAGGATATGGACCGGCTTGTTGCCGCGATTCACACACTGAAAGGCTCGCAGCTTTACGTTGACGACACCCCGCGCCAGACCATCGACTATATCCGGATGCACTGTAAAGCCTTTGTCAAGCGATACGGCAAGGGGGCCATCATGATTGATTATCTTGGCCTGATACGTTCCGACAAACGGTCTAGCAATAAGAACGATGAAGTGGCAGAGTTGTCGCGTGACATCAAGTTACTTGCTAAAGAAACAGACTGCCCCGTGATCCTGCTGTGTCAGATGAACCGGGCGGTGGAGAGGGAGAAACGCAAGCCGCAACTGTCAGACCTGAGGGATTCCGGAGCTATCGAGCAGGACGCGGACATAATCTGTTTCACTCACAAGGACGATCCGGAACAGAACTATTCCGAGATTATCACTAGGGCGATGCGGAGCGGACAGCCGGGGACCGATTATCTGATGTGCGACTTTGGAATGGCTCGCTTTACCATGCCCTACCAAGGGTGGGAGCCGCCACAACAACAAACCAAAAGCCGGAAAGGAGGCTTTGACGAATGAATCTTGAGCTTAAAGAAGTCGTCCCGCACTGTAGCCTTGAAACCTCAAACGCTCGCCGCGAAGTACTGGCAGAGCAAATGGCCGCCTACGAACAATCGGGCGGCCAGGTGTACAAGTGCGCCCATGGTGAGAGCGGCTGTGATGTGGAAATCACGATGCGGCAGCGTGACATTCGCGGGCATGAAACGCGGATGCGGAAGCCCAGGTAATGACTGAGCTATTCCTCCTCCGATCCCCCGGCGGCCTATCGCCTGCCGACTCTGAATCCTCTGACTATCTGTCAACCCTGAAACAAGGCGAGATAGTCCGCGCTGATATTGTCCGGCCCCGCAACGCGAAGTTTCACCGGAAATTCTTCGCCATGCTTGACGTAGGCTATGACGCATGGGAGCCTGAGGCTAAGGAGTACAAGGGGCAGGTAGCTTGCAAGAATCGGGAACGGTTCCGGTCTGACTGCCTTATCTTGGCGGGGTTCTTTGAAGTGGTCACGAATCTGAAGGGGGATGTTCGGTTAGAGGCCAAGAGCATTTCCTTCGCCAAGATGGGCCAAGCCGAGTTTGAGGAAGTGTATTCACAGGTCGCCAACGTATTGCTTCGCAAGGTGCTGACCACCTATTCGCGGTCTGACCTTGACAGCGTGGTTGAGAGAATGCTGGGGTTTGTGTGACCCGCACTAAGGAGCTATGCGCCATGTTCGACCAACGAATCTTCCCCGAGTACATCCCGCAATTAACGCCGGACGACAAGCGCCACAACCGCAAGGGCGAGCGGAACCGGTTTGATAAGGTTTGTAAGCATGAAGCTAGGAAGGTCCGTCCGAAAGGCGATGACTTGCTTGCCTTGTACGCCAACCATCCTCGGTCATGGATCGCTGAGGAATACGGGGTAGAGGTCTGGCAGGTTTCGCAATGGATCAAAGAGGCGATGAAACAGTGAGTAGCGTATACCGGCCGCCGGTTATCAGCGAGCTAAACAAGAAAAAGACGCCTCTGCCATGGATCGACCAGCCGGAACGGAGCGCGGACAAGTACGAAAAGCACAACCAGCCGCCGCCGGAGAAAAAGGAGTGAAGCGCAAGTGTGGCATTTGCCGCCAGCCTGCCAAGTATTACAGCCCCGTAGCCGCATGGTGCAGCCACGAACATGGCGCGGAGCTTGCCAAGAGGCTGAGGGACAAGGCCATAGCCAAGAAGGCGAAGAAGGAAAAACAGGAAACCAGGATCAGGAAACAATCCCTAAAGCCCCGTAGCAAGCTGTTAGCCGAGGCGCAATCGGCCTTCAACGCTTACATACGGGCTAGGGACGCGTCCTTGCCTTGCATTAGCTGCGGAGTCACCACGGCGGCGCAATGGGATGCGGGGCACTATCGGTCAGTGGGGGCGGCTAGTCATCTTCGGTTCAACGAGGATAACGTACACAAGCAATGCTCCCGACCGTGCAACAAGGACAAGAGCGGCAACTTGATCGAATACCGGAAGGGGTTGGTAGCTAGGATTGGCGTGGCTAGGGTTGAAGCCCTTGAGAACGACAGCCGGACCTTGAGGCTATCGGTTGAGGATATTCAGGCCATAAAGGCCAAGTACAAGCAAATGACTAGGGAGCTACAACATGAAGCCGACCGACTTTGAATCATCCATGACCGCCGTATTTGGCCCGTGCTGGCAACAGTGGACGCCGTATGCCATCCACCAATTCCGTCAGGTGTTCGACTCAGGCCGGAAGGCTGGCGGGCGAGAGGTTGGGCGGAAGCTGCTGCGGAATCTTGCCGACCGTTCGTCGTAAATCTGTAGACGGTAGAATTCCGTTTGGTATTGTGTCGGAGTCAAGCGGATTGGCCGCTAGGGAGAACGAAATGGCTAACAGCAAGTACGAAATCACCGAAATCGCGCACCCGTCTAACAGCAATCTGCGCCGCATTCGTGCGCTTGTTGCGATTGCCGGAGTAGTGGCGCCGGGCGATCTTGGCGGGTATGTAGAGGCTGAAAGCAATCTTTCGGTCTACGGCAATGCGTGGGTCTCCGGCAATGCGCGGGTCTCCGGCAATGCGCTAGTCTCCGGCAATGCGCGGGTCTACGGCGATGCGCGGGTCTCCGGCAATGCGCTGGTCTCCGGCGATGCGCTAGTCTCCGGCAATGCGCGGGTCTACGGCAATGCGTGGGTCTCCGGCAATGCGCGGGTCTCCGGCAATGCGCGGGTCTCCGGCGATGCGTGGGTCGAATACTCGCATGATCTGCTTATCCTTGGCCCCGCCATTTCGTCCGGCCGTTACACGACTGCGGCCAAAATTGAGGGTGGCGTTTCGGTATTCTGCGGCTGCTTTTCTGGCTCAATTGATGAGTTTGAGAAACAAATCAAGGCTACGCACAAGGTCGGGACTGGTGCGCGCACGCAATACTTGGCCTTTGTCATGTGCATTCGCGCCCACTTCCTCGCCAAAGAGGCCGACCGTTCGTCCGAAACATGTTGAACGATTCTGCGGTTAGGCTAGATTAACGGGACAGATTAGGAGGGGTTATGCAGATTGATTGGAAGCGGATACATGATGAGTTTGGCAAGGAGTATGTCAGCCTTGTGTGGAACGCAAATGGCGCAGCTGCGGCTTCTAAAACCCTGTCAATTAAGCCTGACGGCGGTCTTTGGTTTACCGTTAATTGCGACGGATCGGCAAAGTGGAAATTTCCATCATGGCTTAACAAGCAATGCCCAGGCGAATGGGATAAGACCATCATCACCTTCCCCGGCCACTACGAATCCGACCAGATTGACCAAGACAACCTTTCCGACCTTGAAGCCCTTAGCGCCAAGCTGCACAAGCAAGCCGCAGACGGCAAAGAGGCTGCCAAGCGTGCGAAGAAGGTAGACAAGGCTATTGCAGCTATCGGCGAGTTCCTTGCAGACAATGGCAAGCTGCTGTCCGAGGCTGGGATTGTGGCTACGTTTAAGGCGGAGGGGTGAGGCATGGAGCTTGAAACTATTAACCGTCTGTACCTTGAGCTTTCTCAGGTTGCCACCGCTGTGACAAAGCGAGAGGCAGAGCTTATCCGTGTTCTTGAGCTTGCCCGAAAAGAGCTTGCTGGGCTTCCGCACAGCCTCGGGTATTCGTTCACGCACCTCCCGGAAATTGATGCCGTCTTGGCAAAGGCTAAGGGCGGATGACATGACCAAGCCCAACAAGCGCCGCGACTACCTGTCCGTCAAGCCTTCAGCCTATGACCTGCACTGCGGTAGGGCTGTCGTGTTTGAGTGCTTCCGAAATAACCAACGAGGATGGATGCTGCCCGGTTGCGAGTTCACCACTTCCCGCCTTCGGGCAGAGTTCGTGCTTGGGCGGATGGCTAAGCTGATGGACGCAAACCAGTAATCGGGCTATAATCGCCCCTACCAAGAGGATATTCCATGTGGCCTAAAGACCGTGGTCTAGACGATCCGCCGAAGCGGAAGCCAGCAAAGAAGCCGAAAGGCAATAGCGGCAAAGGCAAGAAAGGCTGCTGAGGATGGCTGACGAACCGTGGGCGCCAAGCGACTTTGAGCATCCGAATTGGGCCGAGTACGAAAAGGTCCACGGGTGGCGTAACTACGCCAGCGAAGAGCTAAAGGCTATATGGCAGACCCTGACCAAGGACCAGCGTAGGATTATTGCCGCCTGTTTGGATAAGGTTGCCGGGCAAGAGATATGGGAATAGCTATTGCATCCCGTATGCGACAGGCTTACAATCCGTGTAAGTATTCGCTCGCATAACGGGGGCCGCAATGGCTAAAGCTCCGCTTAACACTGTAGTAACCGTGGACGGCTCAACTGAGTGGTACAAGTGCGGAGGCACGATTGTCCAGTTTATGCTGTATGGCACCCCTGATTCGGGGGCTGTAGCCGTAGAGCTGAAAGCCCCCGATGGCACCGCAGTCCCTTTGTGCGACGATTCCAACACCCCGATTAGCCTGACCGTCATCCAAGCCAAGAACATTGAGCTACCGGGGCAGTCCGAGGTCAGGGGCACTGTCTCTGGCGGTGGCGGGTCGATGGCTCTGGGTATCAAGATCGCGGAAATCAGCGATGGTCGCACCCAGTATTGATAATCTGGGCGGCCGCTGGACTATCCCGCAGCTACCCATCGTAGAGCCATTCAGCATTCCCGTAGGGGCGTCAATCGCCTTTGCCTTCCCTGCCCCTACGCCATCCGAGGCGTTTACCCCTACTAGCTGGGTCTGCACTATCCACGTGGTAGAGCATAGGGGCGGGGCTGATGAGATTACCCCCAGAGTCCTTCCTCTGGACGACAACGGCCAATACGCCGGGTTCCTGACTACCGACGAAACGTCAGGTCTGACCGCAGGGAAGTATTACTTCATCGTAGCCATATTCACGGCTACAGACCGTCAGGTAGACCAATTCGTACGCTTTCAGGTACGTGACGCATGGGTGGCCCCGTGACCGGAATCAAGTCTGCGCCGGCTACCCTAGTTGAAATGCTTAGGGAGCGTGACCGCGTAAACGCCGACCTAGCCAAGCGAGTAGACGCAATGGCCAAGAACCCTGACGGGTCTATCGCATGGCCGGTAATGGCCAATCCTGAGCAGGCCCAACAATGACCGGCCGCCCTACTGACTACAATCAAGAGATAGCCGCCCGCATCTGTGGGGATCTGGCAGACGGCCGGTCTCTGCGGTCAGTCTGTAGGGATGAGAACATGCCCGCTAAGTCCACCGTGTTTATGTGGCTGGCTACTCACAAGGAGTTTGCGGACCAATACGCGCGCGCTAAAGAGGAATCGGCCGACGCCTTGGTCGATGACATGATCGACATTGCCGACGATGCCCGGAACGACTGGATGGAGCGGGCCGGTGATGACGCTGGGGCTGGCTACCTGTTGAACGGGGAGCATGTCCAGCGGACCAAGCTGCGGGTAGATACTCGGAAGTGGATCGCCAGCAAGCTGAAGCCCAAGAAGTACGGGGAGAAGGTCCAGCAAGAGCACTCCGGCGGGATTAAGGTGGTTGCGGCCACGACTACGGATATGGCCCTGTGAAGCTAACCGAGCGCCAGACCATGGCGCAGGCGGTATGTGCTGGGCCGGCTACTAACGTGATGCTGTTCGGCGGGTCTCGGTCAGGTAAGACCTTCCTACTGACCCGTAACGTCATCATGAGGGCACTCAAGGCCCCAAATAGCCGGCATGGCATCTTCCGCTTCCGGCTTAACCACCTGAAAGCCTCCGTGTTCCTCGACACCTTCCCCAAGGTTATGCGGCTTGCCTTCCCTGGGGTTGAGTACGCGCCCCATGCCCAAGAGATGTACGTGGACCTAGAGAATGGGTCCCAGCTCTGGTTCGCTGGCTTGGACGACAAGGACCGGACAGAGAAGATTCTCGGTATGGAGTTTGCCACCCTGTACTTTAACGAGTGCAGCCAAATCCCCTACCAGTCGATCAACACGGCTATAACCCGTCTGGCCCAACTGGCCAAACAGACCGTAGACGGACAGCCTGAGACTACCCTAAAGCTAAGGGCTTACTACGACTGCAACCCTCCGCCAAAGAGCCACTGGACCTACAAGGTCTTTGTCGAGAAGCGCGACCCTGAGACCCGCTTGGGGTTGGCCAATCCTGATGAATACGCCTCCTTCCAGATTAACCCGAAGGACAACGTAGCCAACCTGTCCCCCGAGTACATCAAACAGCTTGAGAGCTTGCCGGCCCGTATGCGGGTGCGCTTCCTTGATGGCCGGTTTGCCGATGCCAACCCTAACGCCCTGTTCCCTGAGGAACACATTGATAAGTGGCGGGTGATGGACGGGTCCAAGCCTGAGATGGTTAGGATCGTGGTCGCCGTCGATCCGTCTGGGGCTGGCGATACGGACAACGCCGATAACGACGAAATCGGGATTATGGTGGTTGGTCTAGGGGTAGACGGCAACGCCTACGTGTTGGAAGACAACACCATCAAGGCCGGTCCTGCCACATGGGGTCGGGTCGCTACTTCAGCGTTTGACCGGCATCAAGCTGATTGCGTGGTAGGGGAGACGAACTACGGCGGGGCGATGGTTGAACAGACTATCCAAGTCGCCCGCCCTAAGACCCCGTTCCGCAGCGTGAGTGCCAGCCGTGGCAAAGCAGTCAGGGCAGAGCCTTTCAGCGCCCTTTACGAACAGGGCAAAGTGCGGCATGTTGGGATATACCCAGAGCTTGAGGATGAGCTAGGCGGATTCAGCACTTCTGGTTATAATGGCGGCAAGAGTCCTAACCGGGCGGATGCCCTTATCTGGGCGCTTTCCGAGTTGTTCCCGGCCATGACAAGGGCTGTAGACAACAGCGTAATACAAGCGCCTAGGGTACACGCTGTCTGGGGTAGCCGATGAATCAGTACGAAGGCGAGAACGAGCTGGATAAGTACCGCCAACAGGCGGAGACGGACTGGAATGCTCAGATGGATCAGCGGGACCGCGCCGATGAGGATATGCGGTTTATCACTGTCCCGGGCGCTCAGTGGGAGAACTTCCTTACCACTGTATACGGGACTGGTAACCGCCCTCGGTTCGAGTATGACCGCCTTGCCTCTGCGGTGAATCGGTTCAAGGCTGAATGGAACCTCAACCGTGCCGAGATTCGTTTCCGTCCTGATGACGGTGTGACGGATGATCGGGAAGCCGAATTGCTTGATGGTCTGTTCCGCCGTGATGCCCGCAGGAACATGGGTAGCTTTGCCATTGATAACGCTGTCTCTGGCGCTGGAGCTTGTGGGTTTGGTGCTTTCCGCTTCATTACTGAATGGGCGGATGAAGACCAAAAGAACAAGATTATTTCCCTTGACCCTATCTATTCGGCTCCGACTACTGTCTGCTGGGATATCAACTCCCGCCGTATGGATAAGTCCGACGCCATGCGCTGCACCCTTATCCACGAATATTCGCGGGATGCTTTCTGGGAGAAATGGCCGGAAGCACAACCTGCTAGTGTGTATCAGATGGACCGCCGTTGGGCTGACTTTAGCTGGACTGACAAGAATTCGGTCTTTATCGGCGAACGGTATTGGGTAGAAGAAAAGAAAGAGGCCGTCCGGACCTACATCAATCCGACGACGCTGAAAGAAGAAACCTATTGGCTGTCTGACATTGACCTTGTGGTTGATGAAATGGCCACGATGGGCTTTCAGTTGATCGAAGAGAAGAAGCGGAAGCGCCGCAGGGTCTATAAGTGCGTGTTCTCTGGGGTCGAGATTCTGGAGAAGAAACGGGTAATTGACGGGCGTTATATCCCTATTATCCCTATGTACGGCTATTGGGCCTATGTGGACGGGATGGAGCGGTATAGCGGTATCGTCACGAATAAGAAAGACGCCCAGCGCCTTTTTAATATGGAAATCAGCCGTATGGCTGAAATGTCCGCCACGTCTCCGCGACGGACTCCTATCCTTGACCCGTCGCAGGTCGATGATCCGCAAGGTATCCTTCGGGGCATGTGGGAGCAATCCCAGCACACCCCGCAGCCGTACCTCTTGGCCAAGGCTCTGAGGGATTCTAATGGGAACATTGTCCAGACTGGTCCTATTGGCTATCTGGAGCCGCCTACGGTAGACGCTAACTCTGCGGCTATCCTGGAAATCACCGCCAACTTCCTGCAACAGGAGACCGGTGGGGCGCCTCAGGATGTTCTAGACCCTCAGGCTTCAGGGAAAGCAATCAATGCGCAGATGAAGCGGATTGATATGGATACTCAGCCGATCATGGATAACGTCCGGTCGGCTCTCCGTTGGGCTGGGGAAGTCTATCGGTGGATTGCTGCCGAGGTGTACGACACTCCGCGATTGGTCACCCTGCTTGGCGTGGACGGGGCGGAATCGTCTGTCAAGCTGATGGACGTTATCACGGATGAGGAAACGGGCCGACCGACCACTATAAACGACATTACTAAGGGTCGGTTTGAAGTCATCGTTGACACTGGGCCGTCGCACCAGTCTGTCCGAGAAGCCACTGTGGCGAACCTGAAAGACCTGCTTTCGGCTATGCCGCCGGATTCTCCGTATTACGCCCCGATGATGGCCATGTTGATTGATAACTTTGACGGGGTAGGCCTGCAAGCCCTGAAGGACTTCAACCGTAAAGTGATGGTTGTTAAGGGTCTGGTACAGCCTGAAGACGAGGAAGAAGAGGCTCTGGTACAGCAAGCTAACCAGCCTCAGGCGCCCGATCCGACTGCCATCTTGCTTGAAGCTACCGCAGCCAAGGAAATGAGCGCGGCCGCCCTGAATCAGGCCAAGACTTCCGAGGTCATGGCCTCTGCCAGACTGAAGACCGCACAAACCGCCGAAACCATGGCGGCGATACCACTTGAAAGGGCCAGAGCTATTTCTAGCATGGCCTTGGCACGCGAGCGACGCCAATCCTCGCGGCCGATGATGAATTCTGGCGGGTAGCCAAGAATGAGCGCGCGGGTCTCCTTACCTGTAGGTTTTTGAAGGACTAATGATATGAGTGAAGTGGCTGAGAAACCGGAAGTTAAGACTGAGATTCAGGCAGATGCCACCGGGGAAGTCGAAACCCCGGAAGTTGCGGTTGCGGAGGATACGGTCGAAATCATCCGGGTAGGTGAGACGCCTGCACCGAATGAGGGTAAGCCTAAGTTGGGTCGCCGTGAGCGAGGTCTGTTGAAACGCACGGAGAAACTCTCCAGCGAAGTAGAAGCCGAGCGCCGGCAACGCGAAGAGATTGAGGCGAGCAACCGCCTGTTGCGTATGCAGCTTGAGCAGTTGACCAAGCCGAAAGAGAGTGCTGGCCCGCCCACCCTTGAGTCATGCGGTTACGATGAGTCCGCATATCAGGCGGCGGCAGCCAAGTATTACGCACAGCAGTCACGCGCTGTGGTCGGTGAGGAACTGGAAAAGGTGCAGCAGCGTGGTTCCCACGAGAATCAGGTGTTGGCACGGCAAAAGGCGCTTGGTGCGCACTATGACCGTGTGGACAAGCTTGGTATCAAGGACTACGACGCAGCAGAAGAGAAGGCCAAGGACATTCTTGGTAAGGAGCTGACGGAGGATATCGCGGTCAACGCAGATGACTCCCATGCGGTTCTTTATTTCCTCGGGAAGAATCCCGAAGAGGCCGAACGCCTGCGCGAAATCTTCGATGAGAACCCGGCCAAAGGTACATACGCCCTCGGGAAACTAGCCGCTGGCCTCAAGGTCCAGCAAAAACCGAAACCCACCCCGAACGACGCCGACACTCCTGCGGGCAATGGCGCAAACGCTGGCGGAAACCAGTGGGCCAGAAAGCTCGACAAGCTCCGTGATGAAGTATCCAAGGGCACTAAGTCCATGGCCGACATCCAAGCTCTGAAACGCGAGGCGAAGGCGGCCGGGGTAACTCTCTAAGGAATTACTACCATGGCTAATGCATTCAACAAAGAAGAAATCGTGCTCTTTGAGAAGGTTCTGGAAAACTTCGATAAGAACACCATCATGTCGCAGCGTGCTACCCCGTTTGACCCGCCGGGCCAGACGATGCAGCGCACTGGCGACGAAATCTGGAAGCCGGTTCCGTATATCTCGGAAACCGTATCGGGCCAAGATGTAACCGGCCTGTATGGTGACCTGCTGGAACTGTCTGTTCCGAGCCGCACCGACCACATTGAAAACGTGCTGTGGGAACTTGACGCGCTGCAACTGCGTGACGAGCACTACATGCAACGTCAGACCGTGGCCGCTGCACAAGCTCTGTCTGCCAAGATCGAGACCTCGCTGGCGCAGAACGTCATGATTACCGGTGGCCACTTCATCAAGCGTGGCACGCTGACTGGCTATGACGACATTGCCGAGTGCGACACCTCGATGACCGAGATTGGCGTAAAAACCATGGACCGGTCTTTCTTCCTCAACTCGCGTGACTACAACAAGGTAGCCTCTAACCTCGCCAACCGGGAAACCGTCAATGGTAAGGTGCAGACCGCCTTGGAACAGTCGATGATCGGTCGGTATGCTGGTTTTGATACCTACAAGATCGACATTCAGCCGCGCCTGCAAGCCGCTGCCGGTGGTGCTACCACTGTAGCTGGTGCGAACCAGGTTCTGACCCCGGCTGCTACCTCGACTGCGGCCACTGGCCAAGTGTCGAACGTGGACAACCGCTATCAGCTTCTGGTAGTGGACAACACCGCAGGCGTCGTAGCTGGTGATGCGTTCACCATCCCGAGCGTTAACCGTGTACACATGATCACCAAGCAAGATACGGGTACTCTGTTCTCCAACCGCGTTATTGAGGTTGTGAACGGCACCACTCTGAAAGTGCTTGCCATGATTGACAGCGGCTTCTATCAGAACGTCACCGCAGCTCCGGCTAACGGTGCGTCCCTGACTTGGCTGAACACGGTAGCCGCTCCGGTAAACGTGTTCTGGCAGGGTGATTCGATTGAGGTTGTCCGTGGCCGGTTCAACATTGACCCGTTCAAGGACAGCATGGCCGTAATGAGCGGTACGTCTGACCAAGGCGTAACTGTTTCGATGATGAAGCAGGCCAGCATTGATACTGTTAAGCAGAAGTATCGCTGGACGATTTACTACGGTGTTAACAACCTGAACCCGTTGATGAACGGTATCATGGTTGCCAACCAAACCTAAGCTAACCGGTGGCGGGGGCTTCGGCCCCCTAAGCCTTAGAGGATGTATGAAGTCCAAAAAAGCACCGATTGCCCGTGTAGCTACCGAATGCCTTTACCGTATTTCCGGCGAGAAAGAGGCTGGAGTGGGTAAGCAAGAGCTGTGGCCGTCGCGGGAAGAGGTTGAGTACAAGATTTTCCCCGCTTCCGAGGTGAAATCGGCGAATGACCGCGGCTGGTTTAGCGCGAAAGTCGTCCGAGAGTTCCTCGCCGAAGCCAAAAAGCCCAAGCCTGAGCCTGAAAAGGCTGTAGAGCCGGCAAAGATTGAGACTCAGGAGGTCATTTCTCCTGAATCTGTGACCGAATACCCGAAAGACGACAAGGATGCGCTTATTGAGTGGGCGAAAGTTAACCTTTCGTTGACCTTGGACAAGCGCAAATCACTTGCTAACCTGATTACCGAAGTAGAGGCGGCAAAGCCGAGCTAATATGCCTACTGCCATTGTCCACGTTGAGGCGGCTCTTGGCCTAATCGGCCAGAATTCCGCCATTATGCCGGCCCCGCCTGAGATTATTCAGCGCGGACTGTCCGTGCTTAACTCAATGATCAATCGGTGGGTTATCAATGGCATCGAAATTGAGGTAATTCCGGCTGCTGTACCGGGCCAAGAGGTCTACAACGACGATTGGGCTACCCCTGCCATCCAATACAACTTGGCTGTCATGATGGGGCCAGAATGTCGGGTTTCTGTACCTCCGGAGGTAACTCTTCAGGCTGGGAATCTGTACCGTGAGGTCGAAAACCTGACTCGCATCAAGCACCTTGTCCCGATTCGCTCGCTTCCCGATGGTCGTCTTCCGATTGGCTCAGGGAATGACCGTGGCGTGATGAATGCCCCGAGGTTCTACGGGATCAATGGTGGTTATCCATGGCGATGATGCCGGAGCCGGTGCCTATCCCGCTTCCGAAGGGCCTTAAGTCGATTAGAGAGCTTCCCAAGCAAAAGGAGGCCGTGGTTAACATGGTTCTTCTCGGGGAGTCTCTGATTCCGAGGCCAGGTATCACCGCGTCCGCTGCTGTAGAAGGCGATTGCCGAGGGTCCGTTATCGTGGCCGGGGTGCCCTATTTCGTGATGGGCAACCGCCTTGTGAGATACTTCGGGGATTCGTCTACCGAGGATGTTGGGGAGCTTACTGGTACTGGCCGGGTTAACATCGACCAAGGGCCTACCAGTATCGGCGCCATCATGGTTGATTCTGTGGGCGGTAGTGGGTATGTCCTGACTGACTCCAGCTTTACCCAAATTACGGCACCCTTCTTCCCGCCGTCTCGGGATGTGGCCTATATCGACGGCTATGGGGTCGCCGTTCCTCTGGATGGCGGCCCATGCTCCTACTCCGCACCGGCAGACCTGACTACGTGGCCGGCTGCTAACGTGTTTGACGCCGAGACATCGCCCGACTTTAATCGTGGGGTCCGTAACTGGAGGAATTACCTCTATGTCATGGGCACGGACACCATTGAGCCGTTCGTAACCACGGGGAACAGCAATGCCCCTTTCGCACGGGTAGACGGCGGGGCTATCCCTGTTGGCCTTGTTGCGGCGCACATTGAATACGGGGAATCGTTCGTATTTATCGGGAAGCGGAAGGCTAATAACTTTGGAATCTTCCAGATGGGTTCAGGAAATGCGCCGGAGATTAGCAACGCCGCTATTGAAGAGATTTTGGCGGGGTATACAGAAACCGAGCTTCAGTCTGCCTACGCCATGCGGATGTTTGTCAATGGCGTGGATGTGGTTATCTTCAAGCTGCCTAACCATGCCCTTGCCTACTATGGAGAATGGACCTACTTCCGGACGGGGACGGATGAATCTAACCCTATCCCGTGGATTGCTCAGTCCATCATTTTCAGCAAAGGGGAATACCTTGTAGGCTCTAACGGGATGATCGGTAAGCTGACCGGCAAGAAAGACCTAACCGAGTATTTTGCCACGGGGTTTGACACCTTTGCCCGCGCCAAGAGGGGTAGCTATTTCTCCCTGTCCAACCTTGAGCTTGACTGTCTTACCGGCCAAGAGTCTACGGATTACACGGTGAGTCTTTCGCTGTCCCGAGATAATCGGGTGTGGTCGCAGCAGATTTGGCGGGCGCTTGGAACCACTGGTAACTACCAAAAGCGGGTCAACTTCAACGGGGTTGGTGGCTTGGGCCTCTATGAATCATTCTGCGGGATCAGGGTCAGGAGCACGGCAAACGTGACCTTTGCCATCGACTCTATGCAGGCGGTCATCCAGTGATTCCGTCCAAGCCTAAGCACGGCGACCCGATAGCTGGGAATCTGTCTGCCTCCCTTCAAATGCGGAGGTTTATGGATGACCTAGGCAGTCTCCCGTTCGGGGAAGCTTCCTTGGCTGAGTCTGGGGCCACTAGCGCAGCCTGTACCAGTGTGGACTGTACCGCAGGGGACGTAGAGGTCACCATCAAGGCATTCCCTGCCACGCTCATTAAGACCGATGCGACAGCCAATAACATAATCATCATGGGGCTAACTGTGAACGGAAACCCGGCCTTTAGCTGGAACACTCAATATCAGGCCTACACCATTTGGGCGTCAGGGGTGGCAACGTGATCCGAGAGACGCAGGACGCGGCACTAGTTAACGCGACCCTAGAGAAGTTCCCGAGATACGGACATACATACACCCCAGGATGGCGCTACTTTGAATGCCTGAGGGGCGACAAGTCGGTCGGGGTCATCTGCTTTGAGCCTTGGGAAGACGGTATCTGGGAGGGCCATTTGATGATCCTTCCAGCCGGGGATGGGATGGCCGCCCGATATGCCAAGCAAGCCGTCCGTGCTATGATATTGCAAGGTGCGGAACGAATCGTAGGGCTAACACCGGTCAACAATGGCAAGGCCCTCAGGGCTGCTTTTGGGGCTGGATTCAAGTACATCAAGCGGGTAGGCAACTACCATCTGACGGAGTTTGACCATGGGCGATAAGGGCGCACCTAAGGACGCAGCAAGGGCTCAGGTCAAGGGGCAGAAGAATGCCATCCTTGAGCAGCGCCGCCAATTCGATGAGACCCGCGCTAGTCTTCTTCCGTTCATCCAACAAGGCATGGGCTTTATGGATGAGGTCAGTGGCGGTGCCGGTATGGGTGGCTTTGCTGACCGGCTGAATGAGATTCTTAACTCTGAGGAATTTTCTGGCCTGCGGGATCAGCGGTTGCAGGGTATCAATGCAGCTTTCGGAAAGTCCGGGATGTTGGGTTCTGGTGGCCGGGCGGAAGCTATCGCTAATGACTTGACAGACTTTGGCCTTGGTATTGAGGATTTGCTTTATGGCCGCCAGAGCGCGCTCACGGGTAACGCCCAAAACGCTGCCGCCGGGCTTGGTTCTTTTGGCGCTCAGTCTGCTGGGAATATTTCCAACCTGCAACAGGGGATTGGTCAGTCTCGGGCGTCTGGAATTCTCGGGGCAGAACAAGTACGGGCCGGGAACATTAACCAAGTGTTGCAAGGCGCCGCTATGCTGTTCTCTGACCGACGACTCAAGGAGAACATCACTCCAGTTGGCGAGATTGGCCCGCTGACTGTCTACGAATGGGATTGGATTCCTGAGGTTAAAGACCTGAATCTGACCATGAAGCGCGGCTTCATCGCTGATGAAGTAGAGGCGATTTTCCCGAAATACGTCCACAACGTAGGCAAGTTCAAGGCCATTGATTACCAAGGATTGATGGATAAGCTGGATGAGGTGTTGCACTAATGCCGACTCTTGAAGGGTTTAGCGGTAGCTCTATCGTTCCTGACGTAGTTGGGTCGATTATGCAAGGTCGGCAGGATGGCCGAGAGCTTCGCGCCGATGGGCTTGCTCAAAAGGCTGCGGCGGGCGACCAAGAGGCCCTTATCATGCTTGGCCGTATTGACCCAGTAGGGTCTAAACAAGTAGCAGACATTATCGCCAGCAAGGACGCGGCTTCTGCTGCTGCTGGTATTAAGTCTGCTGAAGAGCGCGGGCTTCTTTCCATGCAGTTTCTTGAGGCCCCGAAAGATTCGCGGCAGAAATTCTTGGCAAACATTGCTAATCAGTGGACGCAAGAAGGGCGCGACTTGTCGGAGCTTGTCAAGATTTCCGGAATGAATGAAACGCAGCAAGAAGAGTACGCGAAAGGTCAAGTAATGTCGGCCGTTCTTGCCAGCAAGGCGTTTAAAGAGTCTTTTGGACCTTCCATCCTGCCGGAGGCCGAAAAGTACGGGCTTAACATTCAAACCGTATATGGACCTGATGGCAAGCCAATTCTTATTCAACCGTCTAGCGGTGGCAAAGGGTACCGAGTGCTTGAGGGCGTAGACCCTGCCGGTAAGCCTCAGGTGGTTGAGGTCGCAGGCGTGAAGGTGCTGTCTAACCCGATTAACGGCTCGTTGACCGACCTGCAAGGCAACCCTCTGGACGACGCTACGCTTCAGAAGCTTGTCCGAGCCGAAGAGCAGCGGAAAATCGGTGCCGCAACCCAAGAGGCCGGCGCTACGGCAGGGGCTGCAAAAGCCGCTACTGTCAGGGCTGAAAAGGAGACGACTAAGGCGCTGTCTCGTAACGAGGTTATCGGCAAGATAACTGCGGCCAACCAGCAGTTTGACGACACCTTGGCAGAGGTTGACCGTGCACTTAAGCAGGCTGATGGCGCACTGTCTACCGGCTTTGCTGGTTCTGTTGTTGGGGCTATCGCAGGCACGGACGCATACAACCTGCGCGGAACTATTGAGGGCTTGAAGGGTAAGGCTCTGTTCCAAGCACTTGGAGACCTGCGAGCTTCCGGCGCAACCCTTGGTTCTGTAACTGAGCGAGAGGGCGCTGCCGCGTCGTCCAGTATTGCCAACCTCGACCCTAACCAAGATGCCAAACAGGTTAAGCAGCAGCTTCTTCGCCTACGGAGTGGGATTGTCAACGCGAAGAAGAACATTCAGGACGCCTTTGCCCGTGACTATCCGGGCGACCAACCGCCAGCAGCGTCAAGCCCACAACCGGAAAGGCCTGAGGCCGTAGATAATAAGAAGGCGGTTGCTATGAAAAGGCTGTCAGCCTTGAGGGCGCAAGGCAAAAGCGACGAAGAGATTGAGGCTACTCTTAAGAAAGAAGGTCTGTGGGGTGGAAATTGAGTTCTCTTGAAGATCGGCTCTCAAAAAGCTTCGGCACGCCATCTAGCGAGCCAATCGAAAGCCGACTTGCCAAGAGCTTTGGCGAGCAGGCGGCGAAGGCGACTAGCGATATTGGCGCGCCGGAAGAGTCAGCAATAGCCGTTCCCCATTCCGCATCTCAAAATGACGGCCGAGACATTGCAACGCGCATTGCCGAAAGCCCGATTACTACGGGGATCGCACAGGCTGGCGGCACTATGGCCCGTGGCGCCATGTCGTTTCCGGCATTCATTGTCCAAGCACTGCAAGAGGCATACAACCTCGCCGCGCCGGAGTCGGCCCAAATCGCGCCCGAAAACATGGCGCTGACGGACCTGCAAAACGTCACTAGCCGGGCCGGCGTTCCGAAAGGTAGCGAGTATGTCGAGGCCGCATTGGGTGCCATGGCTCCGGTTGGAGCGGCTAGGGCCGCCGCGCAATCTGTTGCCCCTGGTGTCGCTGCGGTTGGTAGGCAGACGATGGCGTCCCCTACGGCTCAAGTGGCTAGCGGTGTCACTGCCACTGGGGCCGGCGATATTGCCGAAGCCCTTGGTGCTGGCCCGGCTGGTCAGGCTGCCGCCACTGTTGCCGGCGCTGTTGCCCCTTTCGCCGCCGCCCCTGCTGCTGCCCGCATGGCTGCCGGAACTACTGAGCGCCAAGCCACAAAGGCAATGCAAGAGTCCGCCCCTACCATCCAGAACCTGAAATCTGAGTCCCAGAAAATCTACCAACAGTTGGCAGATTCTGGAGTGACAGTGAAAAAGCAGGCAGTTGACGGGCTGGCATCGAACATCGCTGCAACGGTCCGTAGTGAGGGCTACAATGCCAAGCTGCACCCGAAGATAGGCGCCGTGCTGGAAGAGTTCCAGAATGCCGCTAGGTATGGCGACCCGTCAGTCTCTGATATGGAGATTTTGCGCAAGGTGGCCCAAAACGCCGCCAAGAGCCAAGACGCCTCAGAGGCAAGGCTTGGCGGCATCATTCTTGACAAAGTAGACGATTTTTTTGAGGGCGTGCCATCGTCTGCATTCAATAGGGCAGGAGAGGCGTCTGCCGGCGCGCTGCTGAAGCAGGCCCGTGGACTGTGGGGTCGCGCCCGTCGTTCTGAAATGGTCCAAGAGGCTATCGAAAAGGCGGGAAGCCAAGCCAGCGGGCTAGAAAATGGCCTCCGCGTGCAGTTCCGCCAGATTCTGAACAACAAGAAGAAGATGCGTGGATTCTCAAAGGAAGAGCGGCAGGCCATGCTCAAGGTAGTCAATGGAACGGGGGTTGGCAATGTTCTCAGGCAGTTGGGCAAGTTCGGATTCAATGAGGGTCAGGCTGGGCGTATGCTCTTGGGCTCTATTGGGGTTGCTGGGGGAGCTGCTGTTGGTGGCGGGGCTGGTGCTGTTGCTGTCCCTATGATCGGTCAGGCTGCCATGAAGGCGGCACAGAACGTCACCAAGGGTAACGCGGTGCTGGCTGACGACCTTGTAAGGGCCGGGAAGAACGGCCGGAAGGTCGCCATGGCCTACATGAAGAACACCCCAAAGGACAAGCGCAACGTGCAAGAGCTGACCGGACTTCTGCTGTCCGCAGACGCCCCCACGGTCGCCGGGCTTGAGGCGTCAACCGACCCTACCATCTCCAAAGCGGCCGCCGCTGCTGCTATACTTATGCAGAATGGGGGAGATGAATAATGGTAGCCGTACTTTACCAAAGCAAGCGGGAACAGTTTGTAGACGCCAATGGTAAGCCCATTGTCGGCGGCAAGCTGTATGTGGGTGAGCCTAACCAAGACCCACGGGTATTCCCGCTTACCGTCTATGCGGAGCGGTCGCTTACTACGCCCCTGTTGCAGCCGATTGAGCTTGATGCGGAAGGCCGGACGGAAGTGTCGGTCTGGATCGGCGAAACCTATAGCTATGCGGTAGATGATCCGCTTGACGTTCAAGTCCTGACGGAACCGTATATCGAGGTTGAGGACGTAGCCGCCGAAATCGCCGCTGCCATTGCTGCCGACTCTGCCACGTTTAATTCTGGCATCAAAAACCTGCTAGTCAATGGCGGGCACCAAGTAGCTACCAACGTCGCTCCAACCCTGTCCGGTACGTTCCAAGAGGGCGAGGTTAACCAGACCTACGGCCGCGCAACGAACGTAACCGCCGGCACGCTTGAGCAATTCGCCGACGCTGCCGCCTCCGTATCTGGCTTCGGGGTCATATTCAGCAACGTCAGCCTTCCCGGTTCTGGCGATTATTGCGAGCATCAAGAGCGCCTTTATTCGCAGGACGCCGCCCGATTCATTGACCGCGCCGGAACCTTCTCGTTCAAGGTCAGCCATGACAAGGGGTCGGCGGTAGACTTCATTATTACCGTGGCAAAGTGTAACGCGGTAGATAACTTCTCAGCGTACACCACGATTGACGCCTCTGCCGCCGTCTCTGTTGCGTCTGGCGTAGATACTCAACTGTCGTTCACCGTCGCCGACATGGGCGCCTGTGGTAACGGTCTGGTTATCCTTGTTCGCGCCAACATGGGCACGATTACGACCAAGGACGTTAAGGTCTGGGAGGCTCAGGCAGAGGTCGGCTCAGTTCGTTCTGAGTTTGCGATGTATGAGTACCAGATTGTCGCAAAGACTCTTGAGGTTGAGCCGGAAGTTACTAGGATTCGGGCAAAGCTTATCGGCGGTCAGACCGTAAACGGCACCGTCACCGCCGTTGTTGGATTCAATACTGTTGAATACGACACGCTGGGAGAGCTTGACGTAACTACCAATGTTGGCAGGGTAACCGTGCTAAATGACGGCTATTACTCAGTGCAAGCGTCTATATCAGACGTTGGCGGAGTAACTTTTGACGCTGGCGGGTATGTTCAGTTCGATCTCTATATTGACGGCTCTCTTTATCAGCGGTGCGATTGCTTTGAGACGGCATCTTATCAAGGTAATTTGCAATATGGCGTTACTTGCGCAACAACCATATGGCTTGACGCAGGGCAATACTTGGATATCAGGTTTGTTAACGGCACCGGTTATAACCTGTCTATTGATACAACCGGGTCGCCAACTATTGCAGTAAACAGAATTTAACGAATTGGCGAAAGCCAATATATCAGAGGCGAATGCCTCTAAACAACAGGAGGCAACACCATGACCACTCTTACCAAAAACTTCACCGCTACTGGTACTTCCGACATTTTCCAAGTCCCTGCCGGTCAGGCAATGACTTGGGCTGTCGCTGGTACTTTCTCTGGCACCGTCAAGCTGCAACAGTCCGTAGACATTGTTAACGATGTTTGGGAAGACCTGTACAGCAAGACTGCCGCCGCATCGGAAGACTTTGTTGTCACCGTTCCGGGCGATTCTGGCAGCGTATGGCTGCGGTCGAATTGCACTGTGTTCGGCTCTGGCACCATCGAGACCGATCTGGAAACCCGCGACCCGCTCCCGGTTGACGAAACCGTTACCGGTAGCCTTGACGTAGACGGCGCTATCACCGTTGGCCAGTACATCGACGCCACTGGTGATATTGACTCGGGCGGCGACATTACTGCTGTAGGCACTGTAACTGGCGCAGACCTGACTTGCACGGATGATCTGACTGTTGGCGATGACGCCAACATTACCGGTCTTCTGACTGTAGGCGAGACTGCGAAAGTGACTGGCGTAGTTGCGTCGAACGTAACCAAGTACATCCTTGATGCGTCTGGCAATGCGGTCATGATTAGCTGCACCATCGCTAACCTGCCGACTGGTGCCGGTTATGCGAAAGGCTGCCTTGCCCGCGCCACTGATGGCACCAACCAAACCAACACGCTGTATTGCAACATTGGTGATGCCACTACCGGCAACTTTAACGCTGTGACCATCGCGGCGGACTAAGTGGATGAGTGCGATTCGTAACGCGATTCGCAGGACCGAAGGGCCGGATAACTACCGGCCTGACGGTCTACCTATTTATCGAGGCGGTGCGTCTGGACCAACGGTTGACGCCCCCGTCTTCGTCTCTGCCACCATCCTGGCCGATGGGGTAACCCTTCGCCTTGTATTCACAGAGCCTTTGACCGTCGCGTCTCTGACCGGTATCACTGCTGCGAGCCTGACGCTTAATTCCGGCTCGATTGTTGCGGGTAACTACGACATAACGGTTGACACTGTGTACTCGGGTGATTCCGCTGGCAATATCGAGTATGACGGCCTTGGCACTCTTGCCGGAGCCGGTGGCGCCGTGGCTGGGTTTGGGCCGACCGCCATAGTCAACAATAGCGCCGTTCCGGTGCCGTGGACCCCCGCCGACCTCCCCGGAATCGTCGACTACGGCGTCTATTCCGACCTGACGCGCCTTGCGCAAAACTCGGACGGCTCCGGCGCTGTGACTGCGGTAGACGACCCGATTGGCTGGTGGCGCGGGCAGCTTGACGTTCTGACTCGGACGCAGGCTAACGCTGCAAACAAATTCAAGTATGCGGCCGACGGCGTCTATGCGCTCGGAAGCGGCGTCAACAAGTGGCTGACTGTCGCGCACAATTCTGCTTACAACGCATCGAAGGGCCTGTCGCTTAACCAGTCGTTTGTCACCGAGATAAACGCATCCTATGTCGGCGCTCAGGATATTTTTTCGTCGTCAAGCAGCGGAACGACGAGCACCGCTTACCGCACGTATGTCTGGCCCAACGCGGGCGGCGGAGACCCATACGTCTACGTCGAGGTCCGCGACACATACACCGACTGCGGCCCGTTTTCTGCTCCGTACACCGGCCGGAATGCGATAGCGTTTTCCTATGACGCCGCCGCGCCGTCCGCGTTCGCGTGGCTCAATGGGGCCGGGAAGGCTTCGGCAACAATCGGGTCAAACACAACGAACACGACCCACCTGCACCTAATCACCGGCGGGTCGGCTAATACCAAGATTCGCTCTTGGATCGTTACATCGCAGCCAATATCAGACGACGACGTTGCGCTGATTAACGCATGGGAGGCCGCTCTGCCATGAGTACCAAGTGGATAAACTTCCTGCACGGATTCACAACTAACAAAGAGATTGGCGACCGCATCGGCGCCAAGCTCGACCCGGACCCGAATGCTTCGGTGGCGTTCACGACGCCGCTGCGCCCGATTGGCAGCAACGATACTGAGCCTTCCGCGTGGTTCACCGCCGCGCCGATGACGGCTTTCGGCCTTGCGGTGGTTACGGAATTCACCGGCCCCGGCCCGTATCCGAAGTGCAACGCAATCGGCGTGACTGACGCTGACGTCGCGGAAGGCAACGCGGTGATGACGCTGGAATTTGGGCCGCGCTCCGAGCTGGAGGGCAATTGGCTGGCATTCATAACCGCGCACGGCTATGAGGTAGTGCCGGAATGAGAGGCCGTCTAGCCATCTGGCTGTCCAAGATGACCCCTATGGACGCCTTTGCCATGGTCTGTAGCCTGACCGTCGCCCTAGTCACGGTGGGGTCATGGCTCCTATGGTCGGGGGCTGCCTTTGCCAAGCTGGGCAAGGATGTGGAGAGCCTGCAAAACGCCGACCTTGTTATATCCGAGGCCATTGTCTTGGAACGGGCTGAGCGTAAGGAAGACACCGTAGAGACAAAGGAACTGCTAAAGGAAGTCCGCGACAACCAAGTCAAGCTAATGCTCGCCCTCAAGGTGAGGCCCGAATGACACCGTTGGTCGTCGCACGCGGAATCAGCCTCAGTATCATGATAACCTTCGTGGGTCTAGTCATTATTTGGGTTGTCCAATGAAACGTTTTAAGCTTGTCCGCGATGAATCGACCGACCAAGGGACGCCGGGAACTTTGTATCTGGGTGAGCAAAAAGTGTGCCATACCATGGAACTGCCATGGCGGGACGTTGATGGGGATGGGGAAAGCGATAAGCGGACTTCCTGCATTCCGAAAGGGGTCTATAAGGTTACTTGGATGGCCAAGTCTGGTTCTGGGAAGTATCGGGACGTGTATCACGTCCACGATGTTCCGGGCCGGTCGGAAATCCTGATTCATACCGCTAATTACGCTGGCGATGTTCTGAAGGGCTGGCGGTCTGACCTGTTGGGCTGCATTGCCCCGTGCCAGACCATCGGCAAGCTAACCCCCCTTGGTGGTAAGCCTCAATTGGCCGGTTGTGGTTCGGCAATCGGCATGAAAAGCCTTCATGCGGTAACTAAACGGCAAGCGTTTGAACTGGAGATCGTCTAATGCTGGGATACCTTCAAGGCATCATCGACCGTGGCACGGCGGCTAGTTCCCACCGGTTTGCCCTTGTCGTTGGCGTGCTTAGCCTAGGAGGGTCCACCATTGGACTAAGTATCGCGGCCTGCCTTGGTAATGATGTGGCTATGGCGCTTGGCGCTGTGGCTGTACCGCTCGCCGGCCTGTCTGGCCACGCCTACAGCAAAGGCAAGCAGGCTGAGGCGAATCCCCCCACCTAATAGACCTGTTTGAATCAGGAGGCGCAATGACTGCACAAGCTAGACTTATGGTCCTGATTCTAAGCCTAACGCTGGCCTTTGGCGCGGGGTTCTTCTTTAACGATTATCTAGACAGCCGCGAAGAAGTCACGCCCACCTATCGTGCTGGCAAGGTCCACAAGGAAGGGACCGTAGAAATAGCTCGGGTGCCATACGAAAAGCCTAAATTCAAGGCGCCGATCAATCCGAAGAAGTCTAAACAAGTTGCCACTGTAGAGCTAGAGATTCAGCCCGACGCGCCTGTCCCGAAGCCTCGGACTGTGGACACATATCCAGTTGTCAAGGAATGCTTGACCGCTGCCGACTTCATGTGCCCGCCCGTAAAGGTTCGGCTTGACCTGAACGAGCTAGACGGCCAGCACGTTGTCACGGCTAAGACCGAAAGCGGAACAATTCTCAAGTCTGTACACATCCCCTACCAAAACGGGCGATTGCCGAAAGACAAGCATATCGTGGGAACCTACGCACAAGATGGGGCATATACCGTGGTCGCCATGAAAGACATTCTAGGCAGCCGGATCGCGTTGGGTGGCGGCATAGCTGCATCCGACGGCAGACTTGATCCCTTGCTGGCGGTGCAATTCTCATGGCGCTGAGACGATGGATAGCCACAGTCATTGCCTTGCTGGCGGGGTGCTTCTTCGCGGTTGGCTATGGCGTTTACTGGATTGCGCTTCGTGTTGCTGGCCTGCATAACGAGCCGACAGACGGCAGCGACGAATACTGACGTATGTGCTAGGTTCTCAGGTTACACATAGCAACCGGTACCAACCATGAAATCAGTAATGGATGCAAGCTATCTGGAATTCTGCCGCACGGACTGCGAGCGCAAATCCCTAGAGGCGTTTATCAGGGACGGTCATGGTGGTAAGGCTGCCGCATCCCTTGGGGTCCACCTCCGAAGCCTTGAGAGGGCGCTTCAGCGAATCAGGATGCACGCCGCGCAACGCGGTTACGCACCAGCCTACGACATGACCCACCCAACCCCGCCGACCCACGGCCTTAAAGGCACCTCCACGTTCTACGATGGCGAAGGGAGAATGCGGGGGCAATGGGTTAAGACCGACAAGGTAGAGCTAGAGCGCCAAGCCGCGTTCCAAGCCTTTGTAGACGGCCTGAAGGAAGACATCCCCCGCACGGCCAAGATTGCCAAGCCCAAAACCCCCGCCAAGAAAGACCTCCATACCCTCTACCCGATCACCGACTATCACCTCGGTATGCTCGCATGGGGTGAGGAATGCGGGGAGGATTGGGATTTGAACATTGCGGAGACCACCCTCTATAAGTGGTTCGAACACGCCGTTGCCATAGCCCCCGATTCCTACTCTTGCACCTTCGCGCAAATGGGCGACTTCCTGCATTGGGATGGTTTGGAGGCTCTTACTCCGGCCAGCAAGCATGTGCTTGACGCTGATACCAGGTTTCAAAAGGTTGTCCGTTCCGCCATCCGCGTTATTCGCCGGATCATCGCTCTGCTGCTGACCAAGCATAATCAGGTCCACATCATCATGGCTGACGCTAACCATGATCCGGCCTCCTCTGTCTGGCTGAGGGAGATGCTGACCGAGTTCTACGACAAGGAGCCTCGGGTAGTCATCGACAATTCCCCTGACACCTACTACGCCTACCGGTTCGGCAAAACCCTGCTGATGTTCCACCATGGCCACAAGAAAGGGCCTAGCGACATTGATACGGTCCTAGTGGCTAAATTTCGGGAGTTGTACGGCCAGACCGAATATCACTACGCATTCACCGGCCACTTGCATCACAAGCGGGTAGTCGAGTCCAACCTTATGCACATTGAGCAGCTTCCTACCCTGTCGCCAAAAGACGCATATTCCAGCCGTGCCGGATTCATGTCCAAGCGCGCCGCTGACGTTATGGTCTTCCACCGCGACTATGGGGCAGTAGGCCGCTCTATCCTGCGCCCGGAGATGCTGAAATGAAAGACACCGTAAAGGCCATCAAGCCAGCCACAGAACTCAGCCCTGAGCGCGCCGCAGGGGTCGCCAGACTTCGGGCCATCACTGAGCAGTACATTCGCGGGGAGATTGGGGGCGTCTGCCTAATCATGGCAGACAACAACGGGGCCATAGCTGAGGACGATATTGTCGGGGAGATTAACGTTACCGACCTTTACATGCACTGTGGGGTGCTACAGCTTCAGCTTGCCATGGGAGAATTGGCTGAAGACGATTAGCCCGTTCGGTAAAATTCCACAGTAAAAGGCGCCGCAATGGCGCTTTTTTACCGTTCGGGAATGGCCTTGTCTTTGTAGTAGGCCGGCTCTACGACGCTTGCCGGAAACATCGACACAACGCCATCATCTACAAGCCAATAATACCGCTCGCCGCCAGTCAGCCCAACCATTTCGACCCGGCCAAACTCGGTCTGAGTGCCTAGCATGATGATCGGGTATGTGCTCGGGTTCATGTTGACCGCCGTTCGGGATTCGTGAATTGTGAATGGTGCCAAGAGTTGGTAACGATCCAACCTATCGACCTTTTCAGGGTCGCGCTAATCCTTCTCAGCTATCTTGGCAATTTGGCGAACCGGGATGGAATCGAACCACCGCTGCAAGGTTTTGGAGACCTGCCGACTACCACTGTCTTACCGGAACAAACTTGGCTGGCGAGGCTGGGATCGAACCAGCGAATACACGGTTAACAGCCGTGGCCCTTACCGCTCGGGTCACTCGCCAAATCAAGGCCAGTATACTCGGCATACACCCACTGGCTAGGCGCTTCCACCTCGGGGCACGAATGCCGGCGGCTATGCCTTATTCACCGGTTTCCCGGCATGAAACTTATTCGGCTGGCGGCTGACTTGCCCATCCGGATGCTCATAAGCACTAAGCAGAGGACAACCGCCATGCGAATAAGTGCCGGTTACGTGTCCGGCTTGCAATTCCCTGCAACGTCAGGGCTGGCAGATACCTCTGACAGTAGGTTGCCGGTTACTGCCCTGCCGGCTCAGGATCGTCGCCAAACGAATAGTGCCCGCTTTCTGTTGCAAGGTCTAGGCGGCATTGCCGTCTAGCGCGGGCTACCCCGAAGAGGTTAGGCTGTTAGGCCGCCTTCTTCATGGCATAACTTTCGTCATTGGCCGTTATCGCTTTGCTTCTTCGGCTAGGAACTCCCGGCCCTATCGGGTTTCGCATTCCCGTGCTGCCGCCGTCTATCGCTTGCCCTGTCGAAACTACTTCGCCCCCTCATGGTGGAGGCGGCGGGTACTGCCCCCGCGTCCAGAACTCACTAAAGCCGGTGGAGTTACAGCAATCCTTCTCGCCGCTTGCCGCCAGTAGTGCGCGGTGCCAGCCTTACGATTTTACCCACTTGCCGCGCGGGTCATAGGAATTGTCTCCGGTCCAGACGCGCCGATTCTTGCGATACGCAACATGCCCGTTTTTCTTGTCTTTTGCAGTCTTCCCGATGCGGGGACGCGGATGGGCGTGAAGGTCTTTGCGACCAAAGTCAAGATTTTACATGAACATTTCGTTCTCCTAATCAATCTTGTTGTTACTGGCAGACCAATCTAATCTTTCCGCACCTTACCGTCAATACCGTCCGTCGGCCCGACCACACAAATGACCGGCCCGCCTTTCTTCCAAGTACACCGCGCATAACCGTCATCGTAAACCCAACCGTCTGCCGTGTACGTCGTGAACTTGGCCAGATAGCCACTAGGCGCAGGCTTGGGCCATGTCAGGTAGAGGCCAAAGCAGCAGACCAGGATTGCCGCAATCAATACCTTTTCAAAGTGGCGCACGACTAGCACCCCGCCAAGTCCGTTTAAGATAGCCGAAGTCCCGTGGCTCGGTGACCATGGTCCATTCGTTGCACACTTCGCACATGCCCTTTTCGTAGGTGGCCCAATGATAGCCGATCGGCGGCCGGTTGCCGAATTGGTTGCCGCAGGGAGCGCAGCACCACATGGGCTGCCGTGGGGTTTCGCGGGTCATGTCGCCACCTTCCTATGCCACCCTTTCCGCAGCATCGCACACAGCGCGCATCAGGTCGGGGCCGGTGCCGTTGTAGCTTTCCGTATCAGGCAGGCCGCCTTTTATGTAGGTAATGATCGCGTAGTTTTCCGCGAACTGCTCTGCGTCAAAGCATCCGCGCCGAATCAACCAAGCCAGCACCTCCGCAAATTGCAGCCCGTCAGCCCGAGGGTTGAATACCTGCCAGCCCTTGAGCACGCCGACCTGTATCAGCACGACCGTGTTGCCATAGCCGGGCGATTCCGTGCGAGTTTCGTAGCCCATGGCGCGGGCTAGGCGTTCGGTGGGGGTCATGGCTTGGACGCCATCTGGCCGTGGTTGAATTCGCAAATAACAAACACGGCATCGGACGATGGCTTGTTGTTATTCACATATGCTGCTTCAAGTGAAAGCTCTCTAGAAGCTACCTGCGTATGTGGCCCATAAGCTGCGATAAGGGCGTCGCGGATTACCGCGCACACATTTGTCTTTCCGTCGCCGGTGAACCCATGAACCTGAATTTCAATAAGCTTGGTTTTCATTCTCACCCCTCCCTCTTCTGCCGGCTGGCGGCCCCGATAATCTCCGCAACCTTCGCCAAGATTTCGGCAGTTTGCAGAAGCCCTTCGCGGCTCACCTTGATCGACGTAACCGTCATGATCGTACCGTCCATAATTTGCCACTCCAGAACGTACTCGCTACCGTCTGGGCGTTGTGTTACGCGGAAGTCCCGCGCATTGGTCTGGTCGGATTCGTAGTGTTCAGTCATTGCTCTTTCTCCTTCAGATCAATACCCATCTTCCGCAGCAGGAATGCCCATTCCCACCATCGTCCGCAGTCAAAGCATTGCGGGCCTTCTTCTGTGAGCATGTACTTCTGGCACCCGCACGGGCATTGCCATACCGCTTCCTTGTTGCCTTCGCGGGCCGCCTTGACTGCCATCATGTCGATGATGTTACTCACCCCTCCCTCTTCTGCTGGCTGGCGGCACCAAGCCTCGCGTATTTTTCCGGAAGCGCACGGCACCGATATTTAGCCATCCGCCCAAGCTTTCGATTCCACCGCACCCAACTTATCCGCGACCACCGCCCCTCGGCTTTCCAGCGGCGCGCATCGCAGACGTAGGCCGACTCAAGATTGTCTATATAGCTCACTCCGCACCCCCTTCCCGCCGGCTGGCGTTATCCACAATCAGCTTTGCGACCCACGCGCGCATGTACGCAAAACGTCTTGCCGGCGCGGTATCGTCTTCCACCTTTTCCCGGTAAACCAGCTGGCCATAATCGGGGTAATGCGGTCGCACGGGACCGCACAATTCGTGGGTCACTGTCCGAGTTGCGCTAACGCATTCGTCGTTCTCGAACATAACTTCGCGAACGAAGGCATTTGACAGCCCAAGCGTCTTCGCCAGCCGGCCATGATCTACGTCGCCATCGGCGGCCCCTTCCTCGAACCCTGACAGGTCAATCGCTCTGGAATTCGCGGCAACGCCGAGGGCGCAAAATTGGCCATCGGCTTGGAATTTCCCCGCGTGCAGTTCTTTCGCAGGCATGGCGTCGAGGGCAGCCAGCAGTTCGCGCAGAAATTGCTGGCCGCGCTTTCCACGGATCGCCGCCGACACGGCCCCGCGCCACCGGATCATTGCCCAATGGTCGTCTAAATCGTCGCTGTATCCGCTGCGGCTCATACATCACCCCCTTCCCGCCGGCTGGCGGCGAGCATTGCCTTAACTTTTTCTTTCGCAATCCATGCCACGTTGCGCACCCACATCCCGTGCGGGTTGATTGAGACGCGACGGCCGAGCAGGTAGAAATTTACCTCGTAGTTAAGCGGGTTAAGCCACACGCTTACCGGTATCGTTGAGCGCGGAACATCACGCCAGTACATCCACACCCATACGAATCGGCTTTGAAATACAAGGTGCTCCGGACAGTTCATTAGATGTTCTCCGTTTGGTTGCTAGATGACCGCATCTTCCCGAACCACTCGCACAGCGCCCACACCGCAGCACAGTCGCCGACGCGCTCGCCGTAGCCGGACCAGCGGGTGCCGTTGCAGTCACACTCGCCGCCAGTTCGCAGGTAATCGCACGCTCTCACCGGCCACGATTGCCCACTGTGGGCTGTGACATTTTTAGCGCGGTCATGCGGAACCGGCTTCCACTGATCAGTCATGGCTTGGCCTCTCTGATTTTCTTGACGGCAAGCGCCGCCATGCCGAGGAACTGCCAGCGCACAAAACGCAACTTGACACTTCTCGGTATCGGTAGCGCACAGACCAGTTTGGACAAGCGCACGTTGTAAATCGTATGGTAAGAAATAATGTCAATTGCCGTCATGGCGCGGCTCCTGTTGGGCGGCGAGAAGGGCGGCGCGCACAAGATTCATCAGGTCGTGTCCGTCGCCAACGTACACATCGCCGTTCCACCGCATGTCTGATGCCTCAATCAAAGCCTCACAGACGGCATCATCCGCCACCCTCTGCGCTGCCGGTTGCTGGCTGGCTACGGTCTGCTCTGCTGGCGGGGCGGGGCTGGCGTAGACGGGGCGAACGGGGCGTCCAGCGTCTACCGCGACTTTTAGCTGACCCTCAGTACACCAACCCCAATCACCCAGCACGCTCAGGTACTGCCACCCGATAGGCTCCTGCGCCTCAATCTCAGCCAGCCGAGACTGAGCGGCGGCAAGCTGCGCGGCGAGGGATTCGATCTCCTTCGCGTCGGACTCGATTCTGGTCGCCGCCTGCCGTGCGCGGCCGATGAATTGGTGCAGCGTCAACGGGTCGCCAGCCACCATGTCTTCCGGCATCCGAAGAATTCCAAGTAACATTGTGTCACTCACAGTCCGCACCTCTCAGTCTTACACTCGTTAGGGTCAGTGTTCACAGGTCGGCGGTTACTTCTTGCCAGTCCTCGTTCGATACGTTCTGCCCGTGAACGCCGCCGTAGAAATATCCATCGCCCGGCCAGACAAGGTTGCCGCCGTAGTAGCCGTTGGATGAATTCCGGTAGTCGATTACGATTTCGCCTTTGTCGGTAACGATCTTGAAGCCGTAGTAGGCAATGCAATCATCTTCGCTGGGAGAGCCAAGGTCAGGCATTTCGGTATCGTCAGCAGATACAACCTTGGCAGGCAACCCAAGCGCGGCAAGCTCCACGTGTTCAATCCACGAGTGCGAGCAGCAGTCGCCATCGGCGCGGGCAACAATGTCGCCCGCATCGGTAACAAACTTAATTGCGCCTTTGTCGCTGGCGATGAAAATAGCGGTAATCGTTTTGCCGACCAGTACGTTATCCATCTTCATTCTCCGTAGTGTTGTGCGCCGTCGCCGGCAGTCCAGTTAACAGTCTCAGGCTCCGGTCCCATGGCGTAGTTAAGCGCGAGGGCGGAAATCAGCAGAATCCAGGGGAGGCGGGATAGGGTGCGGCGGGTCATGGCAGATCGGCCCGAGACATTTGGCGCAATGCCTCAAGTTTCTGTTCGTCGGTAGCAAAAACGAGGGGGGCGATAGAGCCGAGGTATTGACCATATCCTCCGATACCCGGAGAGCCAACAACGTCACGCAGGTAGCAGACGTAGGTCTCGCGCTCACTGGCATCAAGAGCGGCCAAACACTTTTCGATAGTTGTCATCGCTCAACTCCTGTTCGTTCGTGGTTCGCATTTGTGAAGGGTGGCCGGGCTTGATTCCGGCTGTCGGACTTATGTGCATGTCGGTTCGGTCTAGCCGCTTGCGCGGTGAGCCTATGCCCTCTGTCAAAGCCTCTTTGCGAGTACCCTACTGGCCGACCTCTTGGGTCACCCCAAGCGCCACCCTCCATCTACTCTCCTCGCTCCGCGTGTCCTTCCACGCCGCACCCTTCCAAATGCACCCGCGTTGGCAGGCGCACCGTGTCAACAATCCGACCACTTGAATTCATAGTTGCTAATCGCCCGCGCCGTAATGTCATCCTCGGTCGGGTCTTCCCAGCCTTCCTTGATAAGCTCGGCCTCGGCTTCGTCGTAGTCGTCGTCATCAAGGTAATCGGTAATATCATCGTCATCAGGCGGCGCCATGTTGTCATATGCCAACTGAGCGGATCGCATGGCGCGGGCATTGCGGCTGTCGATGGTCATTTGGCTGACTCCACCTTGGCAATCATGGCGCCGATCTTGGCCCGCAGAGCGTCGTCGGCAATGTGGGCGTGTGCGTCTTTCAGTGCCTCCACCATGGCAGAGTAGGTCGGCAGGCCCTTGACGCGCATCCATGAATCTGAGCATTCAATCGTGTGCTTCGCGCCGTCCATATCTCGCACCTCTTGCGCTGCCTCGGTTAGGGTGGTCATGTCGCGCTCCGTTTGCGTTGTCGATATGGCTACTCTACAGCAATCCTACCAACCGTCAAACGCTACCCGACGAACGGTCACCACACATAAGCAATCACCCCTAGCCCTATCAATACCGCACCCGATAGATCTAGAGGGATCGAGATAAACGGACGGCCTAGCGCGATACTGAGGGCTATCAGCACCGCGCCAAGGGTTAGCAGGCGGAGGGAGTCCATTAGCAGGCGTAGTTGCTCGGATACCGACTAAATGGAATATCGTCATCGAAATTGCCACCGCCACCGCCAGACTGAGCAGGTTCCGGAGCCGGCTTTGCCGCTTGCTGCGGTTTCTGCCCCTTGACCTTCAGCGACAGGGAAAAGAACGGCTTCTTACCCTCCGGCTTTTTCGTCCACATGTCCGCCCAAAGCTTTTCCTTGCAATGCGGGCACGTCGCGTCACCCTTGTAGTCGGGATGGGATTCGGACTCTTTGCGGTCATTCTTGAAGATTGAGCCTTGACCTGGTTTCTGTTCGTAAGCCATTTGTATCTCCTAGTTGTTAAGCAAAAAGACCTTTCTGTTCAATCGAAGCATCCTGAATATTCTTGCAGGCAAGCTCCCAATACTGCGGCTTCAGCTCGGACCCGATAAACCGGCGCCCCATCCGTACCGCACAATACCCCTCAGACCCGATGCCGGTGAACGGGCTAAACACCAGATCGCCGGGGTTGGTCCAAAGGTGGATGCACCGTTCGATCACGTCAAGCTGGAGCGGACACATGTGCTTTTCGTCGTTCTCATCCCGCGCCGGCAGACGGTTAAGTGTGCGGCCTTGGTCAATGTCATCCCAGATCGGGCTGGCGTATTTCTGCCACATCATCACCGGCAGATCATCGCCATGGGTCACGCGGTCCACTACGTCGCCCGGCTTGCGCATGGTCACCACATAGTCAGGCAGACCCATCCGGCTCATGGTGGCATTCTCGCGGATGGTCTTATGAAGCAGACCAAGGGCCTTAGTCCGTTGCATTGCGACTACGGGGTCTTTCCAGATCGCAACCTCAGCGTGGTAGATAAACCCCGCATCCTGAAAGGCTCGGATAAGGTCGCCACGGAAGTCACGGAGACCGATATACCCCTGCCGCATCTTCGTGGTAGGGAGGTTCATGCAATGGAATGACACATTATGGCCGGGCTTGATGACGCGGAAAAGCTCGCCAATCAGGAACCGCAATTGCGCCACAAACTCCGCATCGTCGCGGCAGTTCCCCATATCCTCATCCATGTTGGAATAGACGAACAGATCGGCAAACGGCGGCGAAAAGACCGAGTAGTCAATGCTATCGGACGGAATCCGGCTGGCCAGCTTTACACAGTCGGAGAGGTGGACTTCAAAGCCCTCTCCCATGTAAACATCTTCGCGGTAAGCCTCCTTTACGTTAGCAGTCCCTTTCAGTTCCTTGTTCATAATGTCCTTCATGTGCTCGACCATTTGGGCGCTCATCTCGTGGTGTTGTAATTCTTTGCGCTTGATGTTGGCCAGAATCTGGCCCTCGTTCTCGGCGGTGAAAATATGGACATGCACATTCCGGGTCTGGCCGAAGCGATAGCAGCGACGGACAGCCTGATAAAACATCTCGAACGAATCATTAAGCCCGACGAATGCCATTCTGGCACAGTGCTGCCAGTTCATGCCAAACCCGCAGATAGATGGCTTGCTGATAAGTACCCGAGTCTCCCCGTGGCTAAACTTCATCATCTCAGCCGCTTTCGTTTCCGGCTTATCAGATCCTTGCACGTTGACAGCCCCAGGAATCAGGCTGGCCAGCGTTTCGGCCTCATCGTTCAGGTGGCACCAGATAAGCCACGGCTCCGAGGAATCCGCATTAACTACCTGAGCCAATGCCTCGCACCGCGCCATGATGCTATCCCGCTGAGCCTTGCGACGTTCGGTCATCGTCATGGCAGGGCGGGCGAACAGGTCTCCAGTCTGCTCAGATTCTACGACGTGCTCATGATACGCAGGGTCTGGCAGATGGTACTTGCTGCCGTCGAATCCAATATCGGACGGGTTGCGAAGGACTACAGCCCATGTGCCCATCCATTCCCAGAACTTGGACGCGCCCCAACCTTTAAGCCGCCACGTTCCCGTATCGCCGGTATCGTTCACAAAGTAAGTGGCAAGCATTTCGGTTCGGCTCATGACCCCGAGGAACTCGCATTGATTGCCAAGCTCCATAAAGTCGTTCGGGGACGGGGTGGCAGTACACGACAAGCGATAAGGAACGGTCTGGCAGGAATCAATCAGCGCCGTCCGCGTCTTGCCGTCGTGCGATTTGAGAATGCTGGATTCGTCCAACACAACACCGGACAGGCTGGCAAAGTCTACCGTCCCCATCCGTTCGTAATTGGTAATCCACACGCCAGACTCGCCGGCCGTCCCGCCCATTGGTACGCGGTTGACTTCGATGCCAAACGTCTTTCCCTGCTCGATGGTCTGTTCCGACACCGCCAGCGGGGCCAGAATCAGAACCGCGCCGTTGTTATGGTTCGCCACCTCTGCCGCCCATGAAAGCTGCATCAAGGTTTTGCCAAGGCCAGTATCTGCAAAGATAGCAGCCCGGCCACGGCGTACCGCCCACTCTACGATAGCGCGCTGGAAGTCGAACAGGTTCCCGTTAAGCGGGCCAGGAATATGGCCAGTAGGAACCTCTGCCCGTCGCTTGCTTGCGATGAATGATTCGTAGCTCGCGTTAATCGGCGCATTCATTCTGCATAGCTCCTGATTTCGTTTTCACACTGTTCGACCTCGGCAAGGAATTCCGCGACCTTCTTACCGTGTTCTTCTATCGGCATGTCTTTTGCGTGGACTCGGATAAGGAACGGGGTAAAGCCCGGCCGGTAGGACATGAAGTCACACCACTTGGCTTCGGTGACCCACAGATTATGCACGACCTGCCACTTGTATTCCGCAGGCAGTACACCGGCCTTTATGTAGGCAATGTGCGTCTTTAGCATCGGACACTTAAATTCCTGAATGCCTTCAACGACACCGCCGGCCATTTCCAGCCCGTCAACGGAACACCCCGCGTACTGGTCAAGCAACCGGATAAACCCGACCTGCTTAACGTCTGACATAGCCAAGCCTTCGTAAGCCATACGGGCGAAAGGCTCCTGCTCAGTGCCCCATTTCATCGCGTCAGAGACAAAGCCTTGGGGCTTGACCTCCAAGGTAACGCGCTGTTCTGCCAATTCGTAGCGGTAGTTTTCCCGTTGGACGGACTCCGCGCCACCTTTGCCAGCCGCATAAAGCACGTTAGCCTGACTGCCAGTGACGCACCCAAGCCGATCCGCCAGCCATTCCGGCGTACCCTGTTCGGCCTCACAAATACGGAACCGCATCACTGCGCGCCCTTCAGTTCTTCGGCACGGATAGTCATGGCAGCCTTGAGCGATTTCCATGCGTCCTGATCCTTGGTCTTAACGCACAGCGCGGAAAGCTCTTTATGCTTGTTCCGCAATACCTCAAGATCATTGATCGCGTCAATCTCCATAAGGCAGGCGTCTACATCTACGCCACGGTCAGCTACCGCACGGCTTTCGTCGTCTTCGCCAGTCTCAAGGGAGAACATCTTGAGAATTGCCGTCTTCGTGGCATAGGTCGCGGCCTTGCCGGGCGCCTTGTCCCCGTTGTCGTTCGCGTGAGCCTGTACCCGCACGGTCGCCTTTTCTTCCGGCTTGTCTACGTTGACAAAGTGGACAAGGTAGGTGCCGGAGTAAAGGTGCATTTTAACATCTTTCGTTACGTCGCGCTGAATCAGGAGGGCGCCTTCCTCTTGCACGGGGTAGACCACGATGCCGTGCTTAACAAGGCTTTCCCGTACCACGGAAATAACCTTGTCGTGCGTCACAGCCTTGTAGTTCTGCCCGCCTCCGGTTACGTCCTTGTCCTTTTGGACGTAGGTAACGTCCTGCATCACGGCGTTGATCCGCTGATAAATGTTCTTTACGTCGCTCATGCAAACCTCTGATTGTGATTAGCCCACGGGTCCATTCTACCCATCCTTGCGACAGCTAGTGTCGGCTGCGGCGATAAGTGTGTCTGCCGTCTCTAGCGCCGTGCGCACGTTAAAGTCGTTCGGGCCAGCAAGGAGCATCGCCGCAATTTCCAGCCTGCCCGGATCATTCCTTTTCCCCAGCGCCACCCGCTTACTCGCCTCAAGCGTGGCCAAGTGTTCGGACAGCAAGTCCCGAAGCAGGTTAACGTCCATTTGCAGGGTTGACGTATCGGCCTCGTCGCAGGTTGCGATAAGGTTGCGGAGCGCGTCGTGTGCTGGCCATGGGGTCATTTGTTGTCTCCATTGCTGTCAAAAGAAATTCCAAGCTCCTGCTCTGCCAAGCCGCACAAAAAATCACACTCAGGAGCTATTGGGTCCGTTACCTTTTGGTCTATAGGAATGTCGTCAATAAAAACACGGGCGCCATCAATTTGCGCCAACTTTACATCCATGCCACGAGATAGGGTAGCCATTCTCTCAAACTCAGCCGGAAATTTCAGCCGCACCAGCGCCCAATAAGACGGGCTTTGTGCCTTGCAGCAAGGTATGCAATTCGCATTTGGGAACCCCATTTCATAAACTCGCGGAGGCTTTATGCCGGCAGACATAATAATTGCTAGGCACCCTGCCTTGGTAATCCCGCGATCAATTAGAGGCGTTGATATATTAAGGTGCGGCCAATTCTCTCTCAGAGTCTGAGCGCGCCTAACGTCATTGCTGTCTGCGGTATATCCAAAAACGTGAACGTCACCTTCTTTTTGAAAGGCTAGGCGAGGCTCTATCTTTAGGGCGGAAGTGCATGGCGCACCTTTTATCCCAGATATGTAACTCCTTTTAACCCATACGTCCCAAGTGTCTGCATACTTTTCGTTTTTCAACCTTAGCACAGGCATATCAAACCACGACTCGCAATCGGCCAAGAATCTGCCGTTGTCGTAGTCTTCGCTGCCGGTCTCGCAATAAGCTATTACGTCTGGAGAAGACAATTTAGCGGCCACTGCTGATGCCGCGCCGCAGCTAAACCAGCAAACTGTTCTACTCATTTTCGCCACCAAAATGCTCTAGACTGTAATATCGTGCTACTTTTTTGTACTCAGAATGAGTATATCCGCTGCTATCGCTAAGCCCGTCGTCAGTTAATTCTTCGGCATATTCGACCCAAACAAATTCAAGCCATGCAACTTCATTAACATCGCAAAGCTCACATGGAAATAATGCAAATGTCTTTTGCCTTTTCTTTCTGTCATAACATTTCCACCTCATTGCGCTTTCCTCTTAACATCAATCCACAGTTCGTCAGCATATGCGCGGGCCTTGCTTTCAATGTGCGCCTTCAGCATACCGCCACCTTGGCACGGGTCTTCGATAGCCTTGCGGGCCAGACGGTGCCAGTCACGGTCGCGGATTTCGTCCAGAATGTCCGTAAGGCTGTGGATTGTACGCCCTACTTCGATGTAGCCGTCAGAAAGCAGACAAGCGGCAATCTGTTCGGCTGAGGTGAATTCAGATATGTCCATGTCAGACCTTTACGAATTCGCCAGAATCATTGACGGAATACCATGTATCGGAATCCAGTCCTTCGCCGACATAGCCGACCGCGATCCGGTAACGCTCGCCGTCATGGTAGGCCAGCGCAATAGCGCCGTTTTTGCCGGTCTTTGCCGATGCGTATCGGGCCGCAGAAACAACGACGCTATCTGCACCCGAGGCTGCCAGTTGGGCGGAGTCACCCGAGGCTGCCAGTTTGGCGTAGTGACCCGAGGCTGCCAGTTTGGCGGAGT